>JGI11905J15746_1000020_pt1 | contig 34825 bp, 22 predicted proteins | sample DeeseametaMP1788_FD_15746 | JGI IMG/M metagenome (IMG submission 15746)
GTAGTAATCTCAGCAACTTCACCTAACAATAGCGGAGTACCTTTAACGCTAGTACCCAGTGGAATATTTTTAAGGTCGTTAGAGCTGTCGATATAACCACTTGCCCTGACCATATATTCGGCCTCTGCTAATTCAACCACTGAAGCGCCAACTTCTTGGTTACCCTGCTGTATGGCCACCTTGATCATCTCAAGCGGTATATTCAATGCTTTCAGTTTCTCGGGATCGACTTTGACTTGGTACTGTTTAACCATGCCGCCAACAGGCGCAACTTCTGACACACCGGACACTGTCTGCAGCTCATACTTTAAAAACCAATCCTGGATTGATCTCAGCTCACTTAAATCATGCTGGCCTGTTTTATCAACTAATGCATATAAATATACCCAGCCTACACCAGTCGCATCAGGACCAAGCTGTGGTTTTGCAGTATCTGGTAAGCTGGGGGCAACTTGACTTAAATACTCCAAAACACGACTTCTTGCCCAGTATAAATCGGTATCATCATCAAAAATCACGTACACATAAGAGTCACCAAAAAATGAAAATCCTCGAACGGTTTGCGCTCCCGGGACCGATAACATGGCGGTCGTTAAAGGATATGTCACCTGATCTTCAACCACTTGCGGTGCCTGCCCAGGATAGTTGGTTTTAATGATAACCTGGACATCCGATAAATCTGGCAAAGCATCTACAGGAGTTTTCTTAAAAGAATAAATGCCAAGTCCAGCGATAATAACTGTTGCCAACAACACCAAAAATCGATTGTTGATGGACCATTTAATGGTTTGATTAATCATGTTGATGCCCCTTCATTTCATCGTGTATTTCTGTAATGAAGAAGCCGCTATCACGTATTTCAAATGTAAACTCTATATCTGCATCAACAGCAAACTTATCAATTGATACTGAATCGTCCAAGTTGAAATCCATGGTCGTCGGTTCACGGTTCCACTTTTCAATAGGGCCACGTGAAATATTGACCGTTTGGTTCTCGGCATCAACAGAATTGATGGTTCCTGTGACCTTAGCTGATGGAGGCGCGCTTTCCATTTCGTGACCATCATGACCAGCATCACTGTCAGTAAAGCGCTTAAAGTCAGACTCTATGCTCGACTCTGAATCAATTAAGAACTGCCCACTCAATACGACCTCATCACCTTCAATCAAACCGTTTAAAATCTCGATAGAGTCATTAGTGGTTCGCCCGACATCAACACTAACAGACTTGAACTTGCCATCACCCAGAGCAAGTACTACACGATCATTATTTTCGGTACGAATAACAGCGTTGTGCGGAACCTGAAGGACTTTCTCATCGGATTGTGTGTTAATCGAAACGTCAGCGAACATATTCGGCTTTAACTTGTGCTCAGCGTTGTCAAACTCTAATCTAACTTTTGCTGTTCTGTTACTTGAGTCAACCATCGGATAAATGTAGTCCACCGACCCTGTCCAAACTTTTGAGGGTAGGTAATCCAGCTTCATCTCAACCTCCTGCCCTACTTTCACATAAGGCAACTGACGCTCGAACAACTCAACGTCCACCCAAACAGTATCTAAGTTGCCGATCGTCATTAATCGGGTCCCAGGTTTTAAAAATAAACCTTCTCGCACATTAAGGTTATCGATTACACCATCGGACTCTGCATAAAATGTAACGTTTTGCAGGGGTTGTCGGGTTTGATTGATTTTCTTAAACTCATCATCACTGAAGCTTAGTGATTTTAAGCGCTGCTTAGCGGCACTTAAAAGACTGCGGTTATTACGCTTCTTAGCTAATAAATATTCTTGCTGAGCATTGACCAACGCTGGTGAGTAAATCGTATAAAGTGGCTGGCCAGCTTCAATGTATTGTCCGTTGTGGCTAACATATAACTTCTCAATCCAACCGTCAGTGCGTGAATGAATATGCGTTAAGGTGTTTTCATCATAAGTGACGTAGCCAACAGTATTTATCTGATCAACCAGTGTTGTTTTCTTCACTTCACCTGTTTTAACGCTCAAGTTGTTAACAACATCAGGATGTATTTTAACGGTTCCAGGACTGTCTTCAGCACTACCACCGTCTTTGTATACCGGTACTAAATCCATGCCCATTGGAGACTTACCAGGTTTATCGCGGCGATAACTAGCATCCATCGGTGCAACCCAGTACATAGGTTCGTTACTAGCTTTTTCAGCAGAGCCTGAGTCTTTCTCAGGACTTTTTGATACAAAGGCCCAAACAACGATAGCGCCGAGTACGAAGCCTGCTACACCATAAGTAATCATTCTTGTATTGATATTATTCATGGCTTTCTCCTGAAGTAGTTGATAGCGAATTATTGTCGATTGTCATTGTTCTATGCTCTTTCGAGACGCTTGATTGGGTGCGGATTTGTGCCAAAAACTCAGAAGAATTATTGGATTGATAATAATTTGCTCGTAATTTTACTTTTTCAATTTCAACGGCTATATCCAGTACTGTCAGTTGCACATTGACCTCATCAATGCGTGCGCGAACTAGCTCTGCAAAATCTGCTTCGTTATTACTATAGGCAGTCATAGAAGCTTGACCCTGCAATTTCACTTGAGGGTAGATAGAGCTGTTATAAAGCTCCTGACGTTGCTGTAAACGTTCTAGACGAGAAAGTTGGGTATTATAAGCAGCCATTAGCTGATTAAGTAACAGTGCCTTTTCTTCGCGCTTAGCCTCTTTGTCATAGATAGCAGCTTTAACGTCTTGGTCTTGCTTATTCTCTGTAAATAGCGGAATATCAAAGCTAACCCCCAAGCTAAAAAAGTCTGGTCGTTCCATACCGTTGGGTGCATCTTCACGGAAGGCATAACTACCGTTAACCATAAACTGAGGCTTATAACCCTGCTCTTGTAGCTCAACCATTTTCTGCGAAGACTCTATGTTTTGATCGATGGCCTTAACTAGGGGATGTTGCTGTAGGGCATTGGCTTTATTGAGTAAAGTGACGCTTGGCAGAGAGCGACTAACAAAATTGACTGAATTAGCCTCGTTATTAATAAAGTAACTTTGTGGCAATTTGACATATTCACCCAGCTGTCGAATTGCAGCATGTAACTGATCTGAATAAACGGTCACTTGGTCATCAAGTTTTGCTAACTCTAAGTCCGCACGAATAATTTCCTGTTGACTACTTTTTGATAATGCTGAGGTGTAATTGATCTCTGCAGCATCGCGTAATTCTTCGAATAAATATTTTTTGTCATTAATCAAAGAAATGCTGTGTTGCGCTTTATAAGCATCTAACCATAAAGCCCCAACCATCATGATCAACTGGGTCTTTCGATTGGCCCGTAAATTTGGCTCTACACGCGCTTGTAGTTTCTTAATATCGAGCTTTAACTCTAGAGAGTCGCCTCTAGCAAACGCTTGGCTAATCCCTAATTTAAACTGCGTCATCGGCTGACTATTATAACTAAAGTCATCAACAGGCAAGTTCGCAAGATTAATAGATGCTCTTGGATCAGGCAGACTAGACTGTGACTGAGACTGTGACAGTAATGACTTTTCTTTATATTGACTCTTCTTTAACCAAGGATCATTTTCTATGGCCATGATTAATGTCGATTCAAGAGTGTATCCGTAGCCATTAGCTTCAGCTTCAGTTTCAGTTTCAGCTTTAGATTCTGTTTCCGCACTAGCACTCGGGCCAAACTGTAAAACAGCTATTGTTAATAATATTGTACGTTTAAGGGTACTCATAACCTTTCTCTAATAAATGAACATTATTCTGACGTACATGGACGTCGATCGAGATTTAGGTTGAGCTATTTATAACTACTTAAAACCGTTTTAAAACAGATAAAACAAAGAGATATAAACACTCACCAACTTCAGATGGATAGATCTATCCTGTGTTAACTGAAAATTGGTGGCTTATAGAGGGAGTCTAACTCGAAAGAGTGGAAGCTTAGCTTGTAAACATTTACAAGACCGGACTGGTTAAATAATTCAGAACGACTAACGAAAGAGTTCAGCATTAAAGCAACACATGAAGCCATATCGCAGCCCGCAGACATATCACAGCAAGGCATGGTTTGCATTGCTGAACCTTCTGTCATCATCGATTGATGCTCGCTAACGTCAGAAAGGTCATGCTGCATATCGTGTTGCATGTTGTTGGTGATTTTATTTGAAACTTCAGACATATCACAATGCTGATTAAAGGCCGCAAGCTGACCCGCTACAGAGAGTAGCGTAAACAGAACTATTATGCGGACGAGTTTGAAGCTCATAATTTAACCAAATGTAATAATTAAATTGATTGTATTTCAATCGGGAGTTTTAGGCAAATCAAAAGTCAACCATTTACGTAGCTTTACAGTGCATTTTTGTTTCCACAAAATCCGTGAATAAGATTGTGGATAAAGCTTATAGGCCTTTTATTAGCAGGGTTTCGGCCGACTTGTTGAATTTTTGACTAGTTTATTTTCTGTACTTATTTTGTTGGAAAAGATTACTTGCCTGCGTCCTATTCGTCACACCTAACTTATCGAAAATAGCGCTCACATGGTTTTTTACTGTTTTCTCGGAGATATTCAGTTTGTCTGCAATAGACTTATTGGCATGACCATCAGAGATAAGCAGCAACACCTTAAATTGGGCTGGCGTTAGTGAATCTATATGGTTTGAACGCTCCTCAGGTAGCTGCCCTTTTCCGTTTGGCGAAATGGGGTACTGATATGCGCCATTTAGGATTGACTGAACTTTTTCAACTAAATCCTCAACTTTAAGCGATTTAGATAAAAAGTCAGAAGCCCCACATTTAAGACATTTTAATTTAACGTCTATAGTATCATGAGCACTTAATACAACTAATGGAATCTCAGGATAAAGTTTTCTGATGTAATGAATACCTATTTCACTTTCTGCACCAGGCATATGTAGGTCCATTAGAATTAAATCAATATCATCGCTTTCATGCTCCAGCAACGAAAATAACTCTATGTAATCTGAGGCATCGGCAACAAACAAAGAGTCGCAATTAGCCATCAGCGAATTTTTTATACCTTCAAGGAACATTGGGTGATCATCGGCAATAACAATTTTAAATTCATTCATAAATTTCACTCATTATCTTGTTGGCATAGCCATGATAATTTGCTCCTTTTAATAGGTTTTCTTAGAAATTGATACTGCCCTTTTACAATGAGTCCAATTTCCTTGTCTTCAGACATGATAACAATTTTATTTACCTGGAGTTTTCCTGACTGCGTCAAATTTTTAATCAGCTCAACGCCTGTAAATATTTCACCCAAGTTATAATCGCTTACAACAATATGATATTTATCGCTAAAGCGAGAGTCTATTCTCGAAATATCATCGATAACATCGACCTTAAAATTTAGCTCTTTCAGCTTAGCTCTAGCATCGTTTGCATAAAAAGGATCATCATCAATCACTAGAGCCTTCATTTGGTGATCAGTCTTTTGTGTTTCTTTCGAATCTATTTTTTCTGCTGATGCCAATAACTTGAAGGTATAACATGTTCCACGACCATGGGAGTGGAGCTTTAAGTCAATCTCTAGCACATTAGCTATTTGTTTAACTATGGTAAGCCCCAGCCCTGTTCCAGAGTACTTTTTTGTTCCTCTAGCAAATGAATCAAACGCTATAGATTGAAACTCTTCGCTCATACCTTGTCCGTTATCTTTTATAGTGACAAGAACCTTTTCTCCAGAATCTATTTCTTTTGCAGTAATGATGATAGCTGAACCGGGTTCGATATTTTTTACAGCGTTATCAATAATATTATTCATAAGCCGCTGAAGTAAGAATTTATCCGTATAAACTAGAGATGCGAGCTCATTGTTGAGCATTAAGGTAATATTCTTTTCCTTAAGAGACTTTGCGAAGCGCTCTTTTATATCCTCTAACTGATCGTGAAAGTCATACGTAGCGTACTTTGGCTTAATAACTTTGGCATCGAACTTTGATAGGTTAACTATGGATTGAACTAGCTGATCCAGAGTCGACATTTCTTCCATCACTTGTTTTGTATTCGCTTGTGAGGCATCAAGCATGTCATGTAGCTTCCATCGAATAGCATTTAATGGAGCCCTAATATCGTGACTGGCTGAAGCTATGAAGCGTGTTTTGTCGATATTAGCTTGTACGGCTACCTGCTGCTGCTGCTTATAAAGTCGAGTCTTTTCTGCGACTTCTTTTGTCAGAAGCCTCGCGTATTCCTGTTGTTTTTCATTCTCTACTTTCGCCACTTGAAGCTGCGAGTCTTTAAGTTTTAGTTTGTAAAAAAATAACAATGATAAGACGCTTATAGCGATAAAAATATACAGGAATATCATAAAGGCGGAACGGTAATAAGGAGGAGCTATAGAAAAGCTGTAGCTCGCTGTAGGACTTTCAGTGCCATCAGTTAATTGAACTTTAGATTCAAGGACGAAATCCCCTACATTAGGTTTGATCAGGTTGATGAGTCTGGAGCTTGATTCAATCCACTTTTCTTCAAAGCCAGAACCACCTTGTCGTATCACTCGATATAACAGTTTATAGCTTGGCTCAATATTTAAAGATGAAGAGTACAGCTCAAAGGTCAGTAAGCTGGGCTCTATATACTGTTGTTGTTGATAACTGGTTGTACTTTCACCATTGACTGAAATATTACTGTAGCCTAAAGATATAACAGGTAACCGTGTCTGGTCCTGCCACGGTTCAAATACAAAGACTTCAACAGGCGTGGAGATAAAAACCTTATTATTGATGAGCCCGCAGCTATTAACGGTAAATCGCTCATTGACTTCTATCTCATTGTAGTAGCGACCAACTAAGTCCAGGTTTTGGTTAAATATACTGACTCCAGAGTTAGTGACGAACCATAAATATCCGTTTTTGTCCTCCATGAAGCAGACGGGAGAAAAGTCAGGTAGGCTTTCACCAAATTTTTTTAACTGAACGCTGCTGTCCCCATCATCGTGATAATAGTAACCATCTTCTAGCGTCAATACCCACAGCTGGTTATTTGAGCCTTTGGTGATTTGAATTGGGACTTCTGGGCCAGCGATACGCTCTAATGGCACTGTATTATCACTAATACTTGAGAATGGTATGGATAGTAGCCCTGCTCTTTGTGTTGCTAAATAGAGCATACCATTAGAGACCTCAGCATCAGCCACCAGTACGTCTCCAACTTCCCGTGATAGATTGATAATGACAGAGCTTCCAACTTTCTCACCAATGTAAATATGGGTGTCATCCAATAAGAAAATTCGGCCGCCGCTGTTATCTCTGATGACTCTAGTGAGCTTACTGTCTTGTGGTAACCCAGAAACTTCCAACTTTTGTCCTGATTCACTCGCAAGATCGAACATAGTATTGTCTTCGAATAGGAGCATTCCTTTATCTTGATCAACAGGTGTGCCAGTTAAAGTATCACTGGATAAACTCACTTGTTCAGCAGTACCCTCTTCAGTGACTTTGAGCAATCCCGCACGGACACGTACTAGTAAATGCCTATTGGCTGTGAATGAATCAAAAAACTCTAATTCTCCGATACCGTTAAGTTGTTCGGATAATTTAAAATAAGGCTGCGCTCTCGAATTTTGAATAACATAGAAGCCATCTGTTGTTCCGATTAACAAACTACCGTCCATCTTAAAGTTCGCTGTTAAAGCCATGTCTGACTTCATGTAAGAGTCATTATGACTTGTAGGCTGGATCGTTCTCAAATGAGCGAGATTAGTTGTGTCGTATACTTCGACACCTCTTCTCGTCACAGCATAGACAAGTCCATCCTTTTCTAAAAGCTTTGAAATTAAGTTACTGTTTAGTGAGGAGTTTTGAGTATTAAATTGCTCTGAAACGACGCCATTTTCAACGATATAAATGCCTTTACCAAAAACACTTATCCATAATCGCCCTTCGCTATCAACCAAGTTCGCTCGAACATCCTCAGATGAGCGCTCAAACCCGTTTATCGAGAATGAGTTTAAAGTATTATCTTGATGGTTATAGAGATAATAGTCTTTGAAACTAGAGAGAAGATTAATATTCGGATCTGTGGTTGGGTAAACCGCATTAACTTTCAATTGTGAAGCTGGGCCCTTTTCCAGCTCAACGGTATCAGTAGCGATATTCCAACGAATTAATCGATTTTGAGCAACGACCAAAGCAGTGTCGTCATCAACAAAAAGAATGTTAGTGGCTCGAACAAGCAGTTTACCAGGATCGTTTACTGGGGTAGCGGTAAGTGAGCGAGGGTTAACAACATCAATTCCATGTAGGCCCAAAACAAGCATATGACCTTTATGGGCAATAACTTTTGTAATGACATTAGAACTAATCGATGTAGTCTGTGTAGAGTCTGAACGTAGATTAGTAACACCTAGGCCATCGACTATACTGACCCCCCCAGGTGTTGCTAGCCAGACACGGCCAAACTGATCTTCAGCAACGCTGTACACATTATTATTAACTAAACCTTTAGAAATATTCCAACTATTAGCGAATGGCCTTGTAGTATTAGCAGCTGATGTAAAGCTGGAATAGATAACAATACTAAGGAATAAAAGTATCTTAATCATCAGCGCCCAAATGAGAGAAAGAGCGCTTAAAGCGCTCTTATTTTGTTAGTTAAGAGTTACAGCTTTAATCTTCTACTCACTATGACCGAACTGAGTAAAAATAGCAATAACCAAGAACTTGAACCGCCACCGCCTTTAGGAGCATCGTTAACCGTGACCATTACAACACTTTTAGAGTTGAACTCCCCATCAGAAACGACAACATCAAAGGCTAAGGTTGCACTACCTTCAACTGTTGGAGCTGTCACCGTTTGGTTTTGGCCTGACTTAGTACCAGAGAAAGCAGAAGGTCCCTGAACCTGAGTCCAAGTGTAAGTTAAGTCATCACCTTCCGCGTCAGAGCCGCTAGAAGAAAGCGTTATGGTATCACCTTCAAAAACTTCAGATTGATCAACAGTTGCAAAGACTTCAGGTGCAGTATTAGGGTTATATTGCTCAAGCAGCCCCTTCTGTTGGTTGTCATTACGTGTCGTTTTGACTGTGTAGTTGTGTACAAAATTTCCTGACAACTGAGCCGATAATGCTAACGGAATAGTAAGCGTAGATGTAGTTGAATCATTCGCTGAAACATCGTGCTTCACCGTTAAAACACTCGATTCGAACTCAACGCCATCCACAGACTGCAACAGTTCAAAACCATCATTAAGCTCTATCTTAAGCTCGATTGTAAAGTCTTCATTCAGTGTGTTACCTGAAAAATCAACCGTTAGATCAAAGCTTTCACCAATGCTAATTTGCTCTTTAGATAGACTGACATCAACCGCTTTACCTTTCTGAGAAAGTATTAGTTGAGTTGTACCTCGCTCTACATAGCTACCCGAAAACAGATCTTGTTCGAGAATATTGATACTGCCGTAATAGTTTGATCCAGTATCAATCATTCCTTGCCATAAAATAGATACTGGAAAATCTAGGAATGGTACACCAGTGCTAGCAGCAACGGCATTCATCGCAACAACGTTGTCACCATTCTCGACGATATCAACAGTAATGGAATCAGTACCTTCAGTACTGCCTTCATAGTTCCAAACCATCACCCAGTACTTTCCAGGTGTTTGACCAGAGATTTGACAGCGTTCTCCAACATTTGCGTTAGTAGCAGCGACACAAACTCTCTCAATGGATTGAGGAACCCCGTCGTTGTTATTATCGATACCGATGAAAATGTCATTATCAGCATTCGTAGCACCTGAGATAATAAAGTCTATAGGCGCGTTGGTGGCTTCCTCTAACTCATAAATGAAATAGGCAACGCCGTCCGTTAGGTCATCAAAAGGAGTCAAAGGAGAACTGTCCTGCCCTGCTTCAACTGTAAAGCTCTGTGCTTTTGTTAGCGGCGTGTTATTAATCAAGATTTGCTCAGGACGTCTGAACATAAAGCCTTCGATATCAAACCCAGCTTCATTCCAATAGTAGTCCTGCTTAACTTGTTTCGGAATTTCAGCGACTAAAGGCTTAATTCGCATAGGCAGAACTAACGGTGTCGCACCTGTAGCAGTCGGAACCGCGATTACAGATGTGTCAATCCAATCATCCGCAGCAAACTCTTTGAATGTTGCTGAAATTTCCACTGTCACTTCGTCGCCAGCAGCAACTTCAACCGTCGCAGGCTCAATTGTTAATGCATCAATTGAGAAGTTACGACCATTCATGGCAAAGTCCCAAACCCCATCTTGAGTTGCTCTGAAGGTTCTTGTCCAGCGACAGGTTCCAGGGCAGTTAGCATCAACCAAATAGGCTGTGTTCAACGTTGTAGGATCGCCGCTTGCCGCCGGGTCTGATTCTAAGTATTCATTAGGTCTTACATCTAATACCAGACCAGCATTGACAGCTTTATCAACCTGAATCATTCCAGCGCCACGATCCCAAATGTCTGCTGGTGTTGCCGCATCTTCTTTAAGCATTGAAGTATTGGCAGTCATCATCAACGCAGACTGAATTTCAGCTGGCGTCCAGTCGGGATGAAGTTGTTTCATCAAAGCTGCTGCACCTGTTACATGTGGCGAAGCCATTGATGTCCCCGACAGGAATGCATAATCACTCGGTGCCGGCAGTCCATGGAATGGTTGCTCATCCGTAAAGGCTGCATAAACTTCAGTACCTGGAGCAGACACGTGAGGAACTAGTAAATTTGGATAGTTACTGTTAGGGCCTCGCGACGAAGTTGCATTCAAGATATTAGCTTTTGATGGATCAACGTCTGCGGTGCCAGCGGATATTGTTATCTCTGGATTCACTTCAGACTGCATCCAGTTAAATAAAGCATTACCATCGACTTCATTAATTTGAATGCCAGGAACTACATATGGCAGAGAATGTAACTCTGTTTCGGACTCCGGCATATTCCTGATAACAACACCTAGACCGCCATGAGCGCTAACATTTTCAGACATTCTAAATAATGAATAAGAACCGCGATCACATAATATAATTTTGCCTTCAATTTCAGGGTAATCTCGGAACGGAAGAAAGTTACATTGTGTATTGAATGCGCTAATATCACCCGCATAAATAATTTCAGCGGTTACTTCATTGCTAACGCCACCAACACCGCTAATTTCTGTTAGCTGGGTAGCTGCCGAAGCGCTTGAGTTCACCGTTTTGGTGAATATTCTACCGTGAGTCGCATTAGCAACTTGAGTGGTCCAAGGCGCCAAATGACCGACTGTTGAGTTACCCGAACCAGAGTTACCAGCAGAAAGCGCTGTAAAAATACCGGCTTCATTCGCTGCTAGAAATCCCATATCTAGAGGATCTAACCATGGGTGAGGGCCTTGTCCTGAAGGGCCGATTGACATATTGATAACATCAACGCCAGTGACAATTGAGTCTTCGACCGCCTGCAACATCGCGTCCATTGCACAACCAGAGGTTGGTAAACAGACTTGGAATGAAATGATATTGGCATGAGGGGCAACGCCCGACATTTGAGCAATATTAGTTCCAGCAATAGGTTCTCCCTCACTCGTTTCACCAGAACCTCGACCGTAATAAGGCAGGTCGTTGAGTACGTTACCCGCAGCAGTTGAAGCTACGTGGCTACCGTGTCCGTTATAATCGATACCGTTTTCTGGTCTTACGCCTTCATAAAGCGATGTGATCGAGTCATAACTAAAAACACCGATCAACTTATCATTACAAAGCGTTTGGTCATCAACACAATCACCAAAGAATACACCTGAACCATTCGGGTTGGTATGGGTATAACCGTCATCACCACTGGATGCAAATGAAGGATGGTCTGTGTTAATACCAGAATCGATGATTCCAACAATCACACCTTCTCCTTTCGCACCAATCCCTTCAGCTGGCTCCCAAACAATATCGGCACCAACGTGTTGAGGACCCACGTCTGTTTGCATCTCATACGTTGTTTGACGAACAACCTTTAAGACTTCGGGCATCTCTAATAACTTTTCAGCCTGAGACTCTGTTAACTCCATCGAAAAGCCATTAAAAGCTACCGAATAACGGTGACGAATATCTAAGCTACCACCAACTTTCGACTTCGCATTTGTCAGAAAGCTGGATTGTTGCTGCTTAAGTTGCTTCATTTTGCTTTGCATGGCTGAGCTTTTAAGATTTAACTTTCCGCTTTTGGTTTTGCTGCCGCTGCTTTTAATAAATGCGGCAGGAAGATCACGCAGCTGAACAAAGTAGTTATTTGTTGCATTTTCGGCATCTTTAGCGATGACATAATTAACCTTATCTTCATAAGCGAATGGCTTTAACAGCGGCTTGTCTTCACTCCCACTCGCACCCTGCGCACCCATGCTAAGCAATAAAGTTGATAGTAATAATGATTTTTTAAACATAAATTGAAACTCCAAGAGATTAAGCTTTAAGTGAGCGTCTAAGAGCTGCCGCAGCTGTCAGTAAGGCAATTAACAGCCAGTTGCTGCTACCGCCTCCGCTACCACTGTTTTTATTGGTGATATTGACTATGACTGCTTGTTCAACAGTTTCACCATTCGCGTCTGTCACTTTTAAGCTTAAGGTTGATTCGGTATCGCTATCGACAAACGGTGCCGTAATGTCAACTGATAACTGATCAGTCGCTGATAGCGTTAATGCTGGACCAGATTGCTGTACCCACTCAATAGTTGAAGGAGATTTAGCACCAGAAATTTGCGCAGAAATAGTGGTTGATTGCCCTTCTTCGATCTGAGCAGAATTAACGTTTAAGTTAGGCTTTCCTAAGTCTGCTACATTAACTTCCACCAGTTTTTCAACCGTATTATCTTCGTCAGATACCGTTAGCATAAATTCTAAAGAAGTATCAGCAGTAACAATGGGTGCATCAATGCTTAAATCTTCAGACGTTGCATCAAACTCAACTGGTTCGCCACCTACTTGTGTCCACTGAATACTCAACTCTTCTGAGTCTGGGTCACTAATCGTGGCATCGATGAGAAGGTTATCGCCTTCTGACGTAGACACGCTTGAAGCTACGTCTACTCTAGGCTCATCATTCATAGACTTAACACGGACTTTATACTCTAGAGTAGCCGTGTTCGAAGCATCTTCAGCATCGGTAACTTCGAGAGTAAAAGGAATCACTCCATTAAAGTCAGCTTTCGGTGTTATCTGTAATGATACAGAGCCTTCGGTTGCAGTGATTACATCAACCGTAGCATTCTCGTCGCCTGCATTTGCAACAATGTTGTGTAGGCTTCCTAAGTCATCTTTATAACGGAGGGATGTTTCCAGGCTCGTATCTTCATCAATGACCCACGGTGTATGCGGTGACTCAAGTGCTACCTTTTGGTTATATCCGATAGTTCCACTTTGGGATTCGCTTTGTAAAGCAACCGCTCGGAGCATTGATGTTGGTGTTGAAGTCGTCGTAGAAAAGCTGGAAACAATATCGCCATAAATGGAACGGTCGACATTAATATGGCTTAAGCGTAGGCCAACCTCAGCATTCATGTGTTGATCAATCACCGTTCCATCGGAGTTGAAATCTATACGTTTTAAGTGACCAACGTTACCACTGACGTGCTCAGTTTCTAAATATATCATCGAATAATGATCGGCATACTTAGTTAACCGCCCTCCACTGATGAAACCATCTAACTCAGTGTCGAATTCTTCGGTATGGATTTCTTTTGGCTCACTACCAAAGATACTTTTTCCATCAAACGTCATCTTTTGAAAGAAAATAGTGTAAAACAGATTATTATAGCCCCTGGCAACCCAAGACATGGAGAAGCCATCGGTTTCAGCCACTAACGTTGGCGCATTAATGTTGTTGTAAAAGCCTGAGTTACCATGAGAAATGCGCACTCCGGTACCATTATTTAATACGTCACCGTCTGAATTAACGCTGAAGAAATAATGGCTGTAAATATTACTGGAGTTTAAAAGCTTAAGGGTAAAGGCAACGCCACCATCACCATCACGAATCATTTCGGCACTGGGGCTCCTTGGTATAGACAAGTCATGAGTTTCTAATAATATTGGCTTATCACCCCATACAGGATTCCCTTCGAAATCATACTTCTGTACAAAAACTCCGTTTCGGGAATCTGATGGTCTTGGACCTGCTGCCATAACCACGATACCATCTTTAACAGCAACGATATCGAGTGGCTGCAAATTCCCATCATCAGTTTCTAACTGAGTCGTCCATTTAGGAGAACCAGACTCATCCAGTAATCCTACTTCGACACTGTAAGAGCGGTCGAAGTTACGATATCTTGCAACATACCCCAGTCCTTCATCACTGGCTGCGATATAGGTGATACTAATACCTGCATACCCTTCTGGCTGTGGACTATACTTCCACGCAACCTCGCCTGCGCTTGAAAGTTTGGCAACAATCATTGTGTTGTCCGTCATGTTCTCGTAAGAAACATAAGTCGAGTTTTCGGTGCCTACTTCCAAAGACGTTCTAAGAATGAAGCTTTGGTCACGTTCTTCAATCAATAATCGCTCACCAGACCATAGAGGAGTACCATCGCGAGCTGTTTTCTTAGCATAAAGATCGTAGCGCAATACCGGATCTGAAAATATTGTGATAATATTGCCTTCGCTATCTATCACTGATTTAGATGCGGTAGATTGTGAATCAACCTCAATCGTCTCATTAGGACTTGCGCCCCATTTTGCTTGGCTTATTGCTGGTTGTAACAACAGAGATAAGGTTGCCACAACAGGTAGTAATTTATACTTCAAAGTTTAGTTCCCCTTTGGTCAAATATTGATTCGATGCATATTTGCATAGCTCAGTAAATATCCATATAGAACATTACTCCCAAAATCATGGGAAATTAGTCCTATACAGCCGCTAAATGAATAAAAATCACTCATAAGTCCTTGTTATATTCATTATTTATTCTGCGGATTTGTCTGTAAGAGGAATAGTTGCTAATTTTAAATGACGCTGAAGGGTTTACTGGAGGAAACTATGAGTGATCTACTGAAAGCAACACCAAACAACGATTGTGCTAATGCACCCTGCTCTGCAATCGAGCAGTTAATTGATCCCAAAGAAAAAGATCTTGGCGGCTTTTCTGTACGACGTCTATTTCCTGCTGTTGGTAGAAAGTCTGTCGGCCCCTGGGTATTTTTCGATCACATGGGACCTGCACAGTTCGAAGCTGGCAAAGGCGTTAACGTCAGGCCACACCCTCATATCGGTATTGCTACGGTGACTTATGTTTTTGAAGGAGAAATGCTGCACCGGGACTCCTTGGGCACTTATCAAACGATTACGCCAGGCGATATCAACTTAATGGTTGCTGGTAAGGGCATTGTCCACTCAGAGAGAGAACGCCCCGAAATCAATAGCACAGCTCATAGCCTTCATGCGCTGCAATTGTGGCTGGCATTACCGGTTGATAAAGAAGAAATACAACCTGAGTTTCACCACTACCCTGCAGAAAACATTCCATGTGTTACCGATGAGAATATAAGACTTCGAATTATGATGGGCACTGCTTATGGCGAAACCTCACCGGTTAAAACTTTTGCTGAAACCTTGTATGTAGAAGCAGACTTCGCCTCAGAGCAGTCATTAGCCTTACCCAAAGCCGAAGAGCTCGCAATTTACGTGGCGAAAGGTAGTGTGACAATAGACGATACAATCGTAAACGAACACTCGATGGCTGTGATTAACACAAAAGTCGATGTCAGCGTTCTTGCACAGAAAAGCACCCGGTTAGCCATTATCGGCGGCGAGAACCTTGGAAAGCGCTATATTGATTGGAACTTTGTTTCGAGCTCTAAAGAACGAATTGAAAAAGCTAAGGAAGACTGGAAAGCTGGACGTTTTCCAAAAGTAACTGGGGATGAGGAAGAATTTATCCCCCTTCCCTAGATATTTGGTTTTCTACACTTTTCTAAAGAGCTAATTAAAAATAGATTAATCAGCTTGAATAAATGGACCCTTGGGCAAGGTTGCTCCGCACCATGGACAGTAAGAGATCAAGTTACTGCCGCCAACAATATTTTCTGGCACTGCTATAAACCAAGTGAAGTCACCTTGAAAGTTAGTAAACTTAACATGAATCCCACCATAGTCATCAGGCTCTTCTACGGCGGAGAACATAACAATGCAGCAGTATTTTCTTATTTTATCAAATCTCTTCACTGTCTTTTAAATACTGTCTATAGGTTAACTTTAATAGAACTAGAAACACCTCGCGCTTTAGCACGAGCCTTTTCGATAGAGTCAGCTTTGGCCAAAGCCACCCCCATGCGTCTTTTGCCACTGACTTCCGGCTTTCCGAATAGGCGTAGATGGGTATCTTGCTCTAAAAGTGATTCCTCAAGGTTTCCAAATGAAACTTGGGCAGACTCCCCTTCAACTAGTACCACCGCTGAAGCTGATGGCCCGTTTTGACGGATCACTGGAATAGGCAGCCCTAGAATGGCTCGCGCATGTAACGCGAACTCGGATAAGTCTTGAGACACTAATGTGACTAATCCAGTATCATGCGGACGCGGCGAGACTTCGCTAAAGATGGCCTCGTCACCTTTGATAAAAATTTCTACCCCGAAAAGCCCTAGCCCTCCTAAATCATTTGTCACGGCTTTCGCCATGTATTGTGCTTGCTGTAGGGCTTGTGGTGACATCGCCTGTGGTTGCCAAGATTCACGGTAATCACCGTCTTCTTGTGTATGACCAATCGGTTCGCAGAACTGAGTGCCATTTACGGCTCGAACTGTTAGTAAGGTAATTTCGTAGTCAAAATCGACAAAGCCTTCGACAATAATACGCCCTTCTCCGGAGCGACCACCTTCTTGAGAGTACTGCCAAGCTTTATCAATGTCTGCTTCAGATTTAATGGTCGACTGCCCCTTACCCGAGCTGCTCATAACAGGCTTCACCACACATGGAATACCAACTTTCTTAACAGCGGACTGATAATCTGCATAAGTATCCGCAAATTGATACGGAGATGTTTTAAGGCCGAGCTCTTCTGCAGCTAAACGTCGAATACCCTCTCGATCCATAGTTAGATTGGTAGCTCTAGCCGTCGGAATAACGGTGAAGCCTTCACTTTCTAGCTCTAACAAGGTTGATGTCGCAATAGCTTCAATTTCAGGCACTATTAAATCAGGACGCTCCTGCTCAACCAACTGTCGCAAAGCAGTGCCATCCAACATATTGATAGTAAAGCTTTTATGAGCAACCTGCATTGCTGGGGCCTGCTCGTAACGATCGACGGCGATGACCTCAACGCCAAAGCGTTGTAGTTCGATAGCGACTTCTTTACCTAGCTCGCCTGAGCCAAGCAGCATCACTTTCTTTGAGGATGGTGAGTTTGGAGTTCCAATAGTAGACATAATATTTTGTGCTAAATTTTTGGTTAAGGTTATCAGCGGATAATCGTGGGTGCAACTTGTTTAGGAGTGTGCTTAAATATTCCCATTCGTTAACAAAGGTCTAATATGACAATGTATAAAGCCTTACTACTCATTAGCTTTGTTGCCCTAATAAGCTTTAGCCAACAAACTAAAGCCAGTTGTAATCTAACAATAAAAAATATTGATGAGCTCCTAGCAGACGAGCACTCTACGATGAATAAGAGTTGCTTTAAAGACGATGATCTTGCTGCATCAATAATCACTCAACTGACTTTTGAGCATGATAACGCTGTAGCAGCGGCTACTTTTTTCAACATGTCGCAAGTTTCTAAGGAAAAGCGCTCTATCCTGCCGAGTAAACTGATCAGCACTTTTCACAAAGATGTTTTAGTCAGGCGTAGTAAAGGCTTATTCAAAAAAACACGTTCCTGCGAGCAAGTTCAACAAAGGCTAGAGCTGTATCAACTCGTATCAGAAAAACTTAACCTATCGCGAACAACCGTATGGGAAGATTTTCATCTGATACAAGCTTACTACCATCAGTTGCTTGGTGAAGAAGCTGAAGCAGAAAATAAAGTGGATACAATATTTGAGGGAGTTTCCGTTTCAGAACTCCCTGACTTTAGTTTATTGTCTGATATTGGTTATGAATTAACCGACTATCAATTATCGTTTTACCTTAAGCTTTTTGATAAGGCGAGAAATCTGGAGCGCTTGTCAAAAGATGAAAGCCAGAAAGGCTTATATGAGGCAGTAATGAAAGAGCGAGCAATGTATAAACAGCAGTTAAAAGCCTCAGCTAAACCCAAGCAAGATATTCGTTGCCAATAAAGCCATGCTAAGCAAGTCAGAGCTATTACAATACAGTCGTCATATCATCTTACCTGAGATTGATATTGAGGGTCAGGAAGCTATAAAAGGTAGTCATGTTTTGATTATTGGTATGGGTGGCCTCGGTTCCCCTGCTGCCTTATATTTAGCGGCGGCAGGTGTTGGTCAGTTGACCATAATTGATGATGACCAAGTTGAACGTTCAAACCTACAACGTCAGATTATTCATGATGCAAGCTCAGTGAACCAAACAAAAGTTGAGTCAGCTAAGGCATCACTCTTAGCCTTATCGCCAAACCTAAAGGTTAATGCTATACAGTCAAAAGCGGATAAAGAGTTACTGAATGATTTAAGTGAGAATGGATTTTCAGCAGTATTGGATTGTACGGATAACTTCGATACCCGTTTCTTAATCAACGCATGGTCAATACAGCATCAAGTACCATTGGTTTCTGCAACGGCTGTAGGCTTTTCTGGCCAACTGGGTATCTTCAATCAAACCATATCGAGCCCTTGTTATCAGTGTTTATATAGTAATGTTGATTTACCCGAAGGTAACTGTGAAGACCAAGGAATCTTATCGCCAGTGGTCGGTACCATGGGAACATTACAGGCGACTGAAACACTTAAGTTGATAATCGGCTTAAGTGAGCCAGCGACTACCTATTTACTAAAGTATGATGCTTTAAAAACCGAGTTCAAGCGGTTTGGTGTGAGTAAAGACCCAAGCTGTTCTGCTTGTAGCTAATACCACTTCTTAAACTTGAACCACACCATTAAACCGACAGCGATTACTAGGCAAAGTCCCGACACAAACCAAAAAGAATTCGAATCCTCGGTGCCAGGTAGTCCAGCAACATTCATTCCAAGTAGCCCAGAAAGAAACGTAAGCGGTAAAAATATTGCTGAAATAATAGCCAGCACATATAACCGATTGTTTTGCTCATGGCCAATTTTAGCGAGTAGCTGTTCTTGCAGTGCCATTGAACGCTCTCTAGATAACTCTAAGTCTTCTAGTAACCGTGCAATTTTGTCACGGTCATCCCGCATTTCTTCCAGCAGCGCATCTGTGAGTAACGGACTAGCAGCACGACTTAGCTTATCAAGCGCATCTTTTTGAGGGGTCAAGTAACGTCTAACAGTAGCAGCTTGACGACGTAAATTACCGAGTTCAGTCCCAAGCCCCCTACTATCCGCGGTTTCTATGCTGTCTTCCTGAACATCTAGCTGCTCCTCGAATTGCTCGAAAAAGTCCTCAATCCGAATAGCTAGCCTTTCAATCAAAACTGCCAGAAACTCACCCGGTGTTTTGGGACCAATATCATTTTCTAAGTTTTTAAAAATATCCTGAAGTGACAAGCTGGAGCGGTTACAGCTAGTGATCACTGTATTGTTATTTGCCCACAGCCGTATAGAAATCATATCCTCAGGATCGGCGTCCGGATTTAAGTTTACACCTCTCAAGCAGATTAATATGGATTCATCATCTTGATAAAAAACGGGGCGAGTTTCTGCTTTTAGAAGTTGTTCTTTAAATAAATTATTGAGTAAAGGGTTTTCATCTAACCACTGACAGTCTTCATCCGATGAATAGTTCATCCTATACCAACGGAAAGAGCGAGGGCCGTCGTCAGTTTCAGTGATTAATCCGCCTTTATTGGAAATATCATAGTGTTCCATTAACTATCACCTTTTTCTTCTTCTTTAGACTCATCAGCCTTACTACTACGGTTAATAGACACAGGAAAGCTAGACTGATTATCAAACTTGAAATGTAGGTCGCGTTGAGGGAATGCGATAACAATACCAGCTTCATTGAAGTGCTTGGTAATACTGAAACGAATATCGCTTCTAATTACACGCAACTCTCTTACAGCCCCAACACTCGCCCAAAACCAAAGATCAAAGGTCAAAGCGCTGTCTCCAAAGTCTTCGAAAATAACCGATGGCGCGGGGTCATCGATTACTGACTCATGCTCTTTTAGGACCTTCTCAAGTATTTCTTTTACTTTTTCTACATCACTGCCATAAGCGACTCCTACTCTAACCGATGTTCTGATATTAGGGTCGACCAAGGTCCAGTTAATTAGATTTGCCTGGAGTAAACTACTGTTTGGTACCACCATATGGGCACCATCAATACGTCGAATCATGGTAGAACGGTTACCAACCTCAATGACACGCCCTAAATGCCCCTCATACTCGACAATGTCATTGATTCTGACCGGCCGCTCAGACATCAATATCCAGCCACTGATAAAGTTATCCATAACGGTTTTTGCGCCAAAGCCTACACCTATGGCTAAAGCACCTGACATAAACGCAAAAGCAGTTAAAGGCACATTAAAGAACGATAAAACCGTCACGGTGATTATCGCGAGCAAAATAAAGAATATAAGGCGCTTTAGAATAACCAAGTTATCTTCTGCTAACTTAAACTTGGTCAAAATCTTCTTGGTAATAAATTTAGAAAAGTAATGACTAAACAAGGCGGCTAGAATAATAAACAATATCGCTAAGAGCAGCTGCGACATTGTCACATCAAACTTATCACCAATAGAAAATAAAGGTTTAGAAAGCAATTCTTGCATCGTTTGGAACCATTACTAAGTTAGTAACAATCATAGAATATTAATAAATTGATGTACAATAAAAAAAGCCTTAACTATTAGCTAGTTAAGGCTTTTATGTAAGTCGATGTTTTGATTAAGAACTCTTGTTGACTTAGATATCCTTGCTCGCTCGCTCAAACGCTGCGATAAGCTCTGGTTTGGCCTTGATAGCGATTAAGTCAGCCAAAATATTAGCGGCCTCTTTCAACAAGACATCAGGCTCATCTGCCTTGTCTTCCTCAGAACTAGCATCCTGCTCGCCCTCTTCTTCATCTTCAAGTTCAGCCAAAGGATCTAATCCTTGCATCTTTCTTTTGATGTTTTCGCGCTGCAAACGAAGAGTGTCGTTCTTCTTTTGCTTCGCAAGACGTTTATCATAGTTTAAAGAAACTACCTTATTGTCTCGCTCAACTTTAGCCCGCTCGATATCATCAACAAAAAATGCAAACTCTTCGTTAGACTCCTTGCGCTTTTCATGTCGATACTGAAGGTAGGGCATGAAGTCACCAAGCTCACCAACTCGCTCAAAACTAGCCGAATCGATAGTATCCCATTCTAGAGCATTGTCATACGAACTCTCACCATACTTTTCAGGATCGAAAATCGTTGGGAACTTAATATCGGGTTGCACCCCTTTATTTTGAGTGCTTTCACCGGTCACACGATAATACTTTTCAATGGTAAGTTTTAAGGCACCGACATTAAGCTCTGGGTTGCGCAAAAAACGATTCAAATCATCAATACTTTGCACAGTGCCCTTACCAAAAGTATTATCGCCAATAACTAAGCCTCGACCATAGTCCTGAATTGCTCCAGCGAAAATTTCAGAAGCCGATGCACTCGAACCGTTCACCATTACTGCTAATGGACCGTCGTAAAGCGTTACACCGTCTTCGTCTTCTAAAACTCGTAACTGTCCGCCACTGCTTTGACCTTGTACCACAGGACCTTCATCTATAAACAGCCCAACAAGGTTAACCACTTCGGTTAGCGAGCCTCCGCCATTATTACGTAAGTCAATAATAAGGCCATCAATAGCGCTTTCTTTCTTGAGCTTTTTGATTAAACGGGCAACGTCTTGCGTCGTGCTGGTAGCCTCTTTACCTTCCTCTCCCTCACGAGCCGCTGCTTCTGAGTAGAAAGAAGGCAGTTCAATAATGCCTAAATTAACTTTCTCACCGTTTTGCTCAACTTCAATAGTATTTGATTTCGCCGCTTGGTCTTCGAGTTTGATCTCTTCACGAACAATTCTTACGACTTTAGGCATTCCATCACCAGCTTCTGTGTATGGAATAATTTGCAGTCTAACCACAGTTCCGGCTTCACCACGGATTAGATCAACAACATCATCATTTCTCCAGCCAATGACATCAACTATTTCGCCTTTATCACCTTGACCGACGCCAATGACTTTATCGTTCTTGTGGATTTGGCCAGACTTCTGAGCAGGCCCTTTATTGACCACAGAAACGATTTTGGTGAACTGGTCTTCTTGAGTTAAAACGGCACCAATGCCCTGCAACTTAAGGCTCATATTGATGGCGAAATTCTCAAAACGTCGCGGTGTGTAATAAGTCGTATGCGGATCAACTGCAGAGCTGACGGCATTCATGAAATAGCCGAAAACGTCTTCGCTATTAGACTGAGATAAGCGTCTAATCGCAGAGCGATAACGACTGTTGAGCTTTTCTTTTATTTCTTCATCAGTTTGCTCTGCTAACTTTAAATTTAGGGCATCATTTTTGACTCGTTTACGCCAAATATCATTAAGCTCATCTTCACTAACAGCCCACTCAGCTTCTGTTCTGTCGTAAATATAATCTTCGTCTTTATCGAAATCCAAAGGCTTNTCAAGCAGTTTTAAAGCGTACTGATAGCGCTCACGATAGCGCTGCTCAAAAATCTCAAAGAATGAATAAGCAACTTCAATCTTCCCAGTTCTAAGCGCATCATCGAACTTCTCTTCATAAACTTTCAGTTGCTCGATATCGCTTTTATAGAAATAGCTACGATTAGGATCAAACGTTTTTATGAGTTGTTTAAACGCTTCTTTAGATAATTCATCATTGAACTTAGGATGTGAGTAATGCCTTTGGTTCAATATAAAAGCTATCAAACGTCCTGTTTCACGAAACTTAGTTTCCAGCTCCATGTCCAGACTAGCTGGCGCAGGTAGCGAGTAAACTTCTTCATGTAATGCCTTATCAAATTTCTTAGGAGATTTGTCGGCTCTAGTGTCCGCCACTACGCCAAAAGAAATACTTAGGGTGAATACGGCTAACAGCCACTTCTTATCTATCATTCAATAACCTTTATTTATTACCACCGTCTTACAAATAGACTGTCTTACCCTCCTAAGGTTGCGTAAATTTACGTAAAAAACAAGTCTTAGAGTGTTAAAAAGTGTGATTCCACTAGTTCTAATACGAAAAAAGGACTCAACGAGCCCTTTTTGTATAAAATTCAAACATTTTGTGGGATTACATAAATGCCTGTAGCCCGGTCTGTGAGCGTCCAAGAATGAGCGCATGAATATCATGAGTTCCCTCATAAGTGTTCACAGCCTCTAAATTCATAGCATGACGAATCACATGGAACTCATCACAAATACCATTACCACCGTGCATATCACGGGCCATACGAGCAATGTCCAACGCCTTGCCACAAGAGTTACGTTTTACTAATGAAATCATTTCAGGAGCAAATCGTTTCTCATCAATTAAGCGGCCAACACGTAGGGCTGCCTGTAAGCCAATGGTGATTTCCGTTTGCATGTCTGCTAGCTTCTTCTGATAAAGCTGGTTTCCAGCTAACGGTTTGTTAAACTGCTTACGATCCAAGCCGTATTGACGTGCGGCGTGCCAACAGAACTCTGCAGCACCCATAGCTCCCCAAGCGATACCATAGCGTGCACGATTGAGACAACCGAAAGGTCCTCTTAAGCCTTTAACCTCAGGGAACATATTCTCTTCAGGTACAAACACACCATCCATCACAATTTCGCCGGTTGTCGACGCTCGTAGAGAGAATTTACCGTCGATTTTAGGTGCCGATAGACCTTCCATACCTTTTTCAAGTACGAAGCCACGGATATCACCTTCATCATCTTTTCCCCACACCACAAAAACGTCTGCGATTGGTGAGTTAGTAATCCACATTTTAGTGCCGCTTAATGAGTAACCACCCTCGACCTTTTTAGCGCGAGTTTTCATGCTAGCAGGGTCTGAGCCAGAATCAGGCTCTGTTAAACCAAAACAACCGACCCACTCTCCAGTAGCCAGTTTAGGAAGGTATTTTTCTTTCTGCGCTTCTGTACCGTATTCGTTGATCGGATGCATGACTAAGCTAGACTGAACCGATAAAGCAGAACGATAACCTGAATCTACACGCTCAACTTCACGAGCTACTAAGCCGTAGGCAACGTAAGATGCCCCTGCACAGCCGTAACCATCAATAGTCGAACCCAGTAACCCAAGCTCACCTAGTTCCGTCATGATTTCACGATGGAAATGCTCATGGCGGTTGGCCTCCAGTACACGAGGCATCAACTTATTTTGGCAATAATCTCGAGCTGTATCACGAATTAATCGCTCTTCTTCAGTTAACTGCTCATCAAGTAGTAGGATGTCATCCCAATGTTCTAGTAAGGCTTTAGACATATTCGTTTTAGTTCTAATAAATGTTGAATGGAATATACGCAATCTTAGCAAATTTAACCAGTTCATAGCCACTGGTCTGATGAGGGGTCGATGTAAGCGACTCTACCCATAAAAAAGCCAGCTCGAAAGCTGGCTCGTAAGAATAAAAAGACCGTCCCTGGCTAAAAGCCTCCCACTGGAGATTTAAATTCTTAATTAGTTTGCGACAAGTAGTAACGGCTCATTGCTACTGCAAAGTCTGCGCGGCTCATTAACTCTTGTGGAGAGAAGTGAGCAACAATAGTCGGTTCTAGGTCAAACGGTCCTTGCTCAACGCTAAAACTAACTCCAAGAACGCCGCGGTCAATCGCATGCTGTACATAGTGCTTTAGACCTTCTGGGATGCTATCTTGGTCCGCGATTACGACTCGCTCGTCACCAAATGTTGCTGTTACATTCGTGCCATCATAGCTTGAGTCAACGCCTTCTAAACCTAGTGACTGCATTAATGAATAAGCCACATCAAGCTTGCTCACCTTGCCTTTCGGGTCAAATGTTGAACCACTAGCAGACATTACTGGAGCTTGTTGTTGTGCACGGTCTTTTAATGCGCCACCCGTCTGCGTCACAGCGTTGACACTTGCTGAGTTAGCAGTTTTGACGTCAACAAACGTTTTATCCGCAGCGTCGTTCGATTGACGGATACCAGCACCTAATGTCAGGAAGTCAGCCATTTCAGCACGAGTTAATAAACGATCTGGCTTGAAGCCGTTGGCAGTACCATCAACCAACTGCTCGCTTACTGCATGCTCAATGAAACCTTGCGCTGGATGCCCTACAACATCGTCTAGACCGACAAAACCATCTGTGCGAATCATTTTGATATTCGCTTGGATGGTACTAGGAGCACCGTAACCGTTAGTAACGCCAGCTGGGTCTAGAGCTACGCCTGATACAGAACCCACACCGCCTGCTTTGATGACCCATTCACCTGGCTCACCTGGAGCTACTACCGCGATGTTCTCGCCTAATACTGGTAACGCGATGCTTGAACCATAACGCTTACCTGAAGGGCTGGTTAGGGTCAGGGCAACCGTGTTATCTGAAACCTGAGCACTCGCCATAACCAATGAAATATCACTGTCTACGTTGAATGGAGTTCCTGGGTTATCGCCCACTGGAGCAAAAGGAACGCTGGTTGGAAAGTCACGCGCTAAAGACGTTAGTGAAGCTGCGTTAAAATCGCGATTAACCTTCGTGGTTTGACCGAAATCTTGGCTTTCTTCAAGCACCGCTTTTACTGCGGCATAAGCGTTTACATAACCCGCACCAGCTTCCCATGGCTCTAGGCCAGGCATGTTAGTAGCGGTATTTTGAAGAATACGTTTGACGTCACTCCAGTTTAGCGAAGGGTCAGCTTCTAACATCAAAGCTACCACGCCTGAGATATGTGGTGCTGACATTGAAGTACCACTTGAATGCGTATAGTAAGGAACTTGCGCTGGTGGTAATAAATCAACATCATCAGTGATGCTTAACCAAGATGTACTACCTAGCGACGCACGTGCTGAAGCAATATCAACACCTGGTGCAGTAATCGTTGGGCGATCAACCCACTCATAAGTTTGACCGTCTACCTCAACAGTGCCGCCCTTGCCTTTCACACCACGTGAACTAAAGTCAGCTAAGTTACCGTCTTTATCGCCTGCTGCAACAGTGACAACCCATGGTGCTTTTTTGAAGTTACCTGTAATAGTACTTTCGCCGTTTCCAGAGTTACCTGCTGAGAACACAACGATGACACCGTTATCGCTTAATCGCTTAGTAATAACGTTTGTCGGATCGTCTGGATTAAAGTCTGTACCCACATCGCCCGTATTACCGAAAGAGTTTGAAATCACACGAATGTTGTATTCGAATTGATGACTTAGTGCATAGTCGAAGCCACCTAACGTATCAAGAATGAATAGACCAGCGCCTGAGCCATAACCAATGATTTTAGCACCAGGAGCAACGCCTTCTTGCTCACCACTCGACATGCTACCGTTACCGCCAATCGTGCCTGCTACGTGAGTACCATGGCCACCGGCAATATCGGTATTCGCAATATTTTCTTGATAAGTAATTGGAGCGAGATCGCTAAATGAGCGTAAGTTTGTTTGTGCTAACACGTTTTGCACAACGTGATTAGGGTATTTTAGGTCTGGGTGAGTACCGTCTACACCAGAGTCATTAACGACAACACCAATACCACGGCCTGAGAATGGCATGCCTTGGTTACGTAAACTGCTGTCTGCACGCAAGCGATCCACACCTGTGATTTGTGTAGCGCCCTGATTGTCATAAGTGAGTTCAGAGTTGTGCCATACAGAGCGTACGTCATCACGTGAGTAAATCGCATCGATTTGTGATTTAGTAGCAAGAAGACCAACAATTGGAACATTCTGCAAGCTGACTCCAGACGTAACGCCTAGTTGCTCTAGTGCGTTTAACTGAAGAGGCGTCGCAGGACCTTCACCTTCAAAAGTTACAATGACCTCAAACACTTCAGCTTCAGATGCTGTTGGAAGCATTTCGCTTAATTGAGGACCTAATGATTTTGCTGACAAGCCTAAAGAAGTTACGCCAAGTCCCGCTGCAAGCATCGCTGCTTGTAACGGCTTTGATTTAAATAATGATGTTGTTTTCATGTTTTGTCTACCCATTTAGTAATTCCTAAATGAGCATGCCATGAAACCAGATGACGTGGGTATCGGGGAAAACCCCTAGAAATATTGCCGTTACTACCTAGCTAAAGAGGTAAGACCAATAAGATTGAAAAATTTTCTTTAAATCAATAGCTTATGTTGCGCAGCATACTTCACTAACTCAGCAGAATTAGCCACGTTAAGCTTGTCTAATACCTTACCTCGATGGTTTTCAGCAGTTTTAACACTAATATCGAGAGCTTTAGCGACTTCTTTAGTAGTTTTACCATCGACCACAAGGTGAAAAACTTCACGTTCGCGCTTGGTTAAGTTCTTGTAGGGGTCGCTCCATTTGTCTGGCTGTGTGTATTGATTAGCCAAAACTTGAGCAGCATATTGGCTGTAGTAACTTTTCCCACTAGCCAATGTCTTGACAGCTTGGACTAACTCCTCGCTGGCACTATCTTTTAATAAATAACCGGAAGCTCCAGCACGAACCATGTGAATCACATACTCTTCCTCTTCGTGCATGGTTAGTACTAAAATTCGACAATCAGGTAACTTTTGATGAATACGCTTCACTACTTCCATGCCATTTAACTCAGGCATACTGATATCGACAACCGCAATCTGTGGTTCAAGTTCAAATGCTTTCTCAACGGCCTCAATACCATTGGAAGCTTCCCCAACAACCATGCAATCATCATCTTTAGCCAGGATACTGACTAAGCCTTGCCTTAAGATAGTATGGTCATCGGCTAATAGCACTCGGATCATAGTTAGTTACTCCCCACTAGTAACATCTTAATTTCGCTGCCCTCTCCAAGCTTTGATTGAATCATTAGCTGCCCCCCAAAGGCAGCAACACGATCTTGCATCGCAGACAAACCAAAACCATCTGGTCCTAAAGCTTTTTCAGTATCCATGCCAACACCATCATCTATAACTTTGACCATTAATAAACTCGGCTGTGAAACGACTTGCACACTGATGTGTTCGGCTTCTGCATGTTTAATCGCATTGGTAATGGACTCCTGCACAACCCGAAAAACCAATGTTTGGGTTTCCCCATCAAGCTCATGAGCTAACTGGGCTTCTAATGTAATATCGGCTTTTTCTTCTTCGCGCATAACGCGCGTTAACCATTTCAGCGCCGGCTCTAATCCCAAATCATCCAAAATTCTAGGACGCATCAGGCGCGAAATTTTTCGTGTATCGCTTAGGGCTTGTCGCGCTAACTCTAAACTATCCTGCAGGCTCTTCAGAGTCTCATCAGACACATCCTCTTTTGCCGTCAACTCAATTTGATTGATTAATGCAGTTAGTAGTTGCCCTACCCCATCATGCAGTTCACGAGCAATATGTTTGCGCTCATCTTCTTGTACACGCCAAACACGCTTCGCTAAGCTGCGCATTTGAGTATTCCCACTGGCCAGATTTTCTGCAATCTGACTTTGCTTAAGACTTAATGCATCAAGCATCTTGCTTATCTCATCACTCTTTGTCATTAATTTGCTCCATGAAAAGGTCAACTTGCGGTTGACCGTCTGAAAAATAACGTCCTTGCAATGAAATAAGGTGCTGCTGTTGTTGCTCAGATAATTGTTGTTTTAATTCGGTAAAGCTCTTTAAGGCTTTTAATGCGCTATCATTGGCTTTTTCTGAGTTTTTTATCATGCCGTAATAAATACTTTCTAACCGCTCTATTTGATAATTTCTCCAATAAGTACCAACGCCTCGCTTCAGCATAACAAGTTGGTCTAGTACAGTTTTTAGGGACTCATCATCACCCTTTTGAGCATGAAAGAATCCTAAAAGAATGAGCTTCCTAAGTAAGTAGTAACGATGCAAGTCTAGATCGTATTGGTCAAACTTCTGACTGACCTCGACAAACTCATCCCCAGTATTCTCTTTATTCGCTGCATTATTGAATAACAATATTTCTAACTGATGGACTAAACTTTCCAACGCGGCTTTCGACGTGACCTGCTCGAACTTCTGTTCAGCGATAGTCTCAGTCTCCTCGCCTCGATATAAACTCAGCCTTGAAGCCAAGGTGTTATATATAAGCTGTTGTGAGCGATTTTTTTCCTGCTCCATCAATGGTGTAAGCTCGGTTAACATCGACTCAGCTTGTTGGTATGCACCAGTTGAAATATACCAATCAGTTAACCACAAACTGAACTCCACTTGCCCTCGGACATCTTGGCGCTGTTTAAGCTCGGCTTTAATATCTGACAACTGTAGTGGCGGTTGCTCAAAGTTGCCTTGTATAAAAGCAATTTTGGCTAAGTAAGCCTTTGAAACAATGGTTTCTTCGGTTAGGTTCAACTCTTCAGACTTCTCTAAAGCAGACTGATACATGCGATACGCTGACTGCCAGTTACCTTTTTGTAGCTCAAGCTGCGCCATATTCTCATTAACACGAACCACACCTACCGGGTCATCAACCTTTTCGTAATAAGCTTTAGCCTGTTCCCAATAAATAGTCGCTTGCTCTTCATCAGAGAGTAAAAAGAAAATATAGGCGACGTTATTAAGACTTTCAGCCTTTAGCCAATCGTCATCAAGCTTCATTCGGATACTTAATGATGCTTGAAAGTGCTCTAATGCTTTCGAGTATAGTCCTTGCTCCTCCGCGATAACCCCAAGCTCGTTAAATAGATCAGCTTGTTTGATAGCATCATTTCTCGTTTCGTTTGTTTCCAATGCTTTAAGCAAGCTTTCTTCTGCTTTATGGTACTCGCCCTTTACCGCGTAAACAGACGCTAAGTTAGAGAGGCTGGTAACGACCCCACGCTTATCATCCATTTTTTCACGAGCAGTTAATCCCTGCTGGTAATAATCAAGCGCTAAGTCCAACTGGCCTAGCCGGTGATGTGCGACACCAAACGCGTTAAGTACATCGCCTTGCAACTGAGTGTTTTTGAGCTTTTTCGCGGTTACCAGGGCTTTTACTAAATAGTTATCAACGGCTTCCTGAGTCTCGCCCTGCCAGATGGCGACTTTAGACAGTTCATACCATGCAATAGGATGATTCTCATCGTTTTCGACAACAGTGATTAGCTCTTGCTTGGCGGTTTCCAGAGACTGCTGCTCGATAAGGAGTTGTGCTAGCCCCAAACGTGTATCACTATTATTCGGAAGCTGTTGTAAAATACTACGATAAGTCTCGATTGCCGCGTCAATATCGCCAGCAAGCAACTGCAACTCTGCTTGAGTCTGTTTACGAACCAGTGAATTCTCTGGTGACGTTTCCATGGCCTTTTGCAACGCAGATTCAGCCTCTAAAACATTCCCTTTCGACGCTTCGAGTTGACCGAGTAATAGCCAGCCTTTACTGTACTCAGGCTCCGTTTCTAACAATGTCTCTAGCTGTTCTTTTGCTCTGCCATCCTCGCCTTTTTGTAGCAAAGCTTCTACGTCGGAAATAGCTTCAAGACTGATACCTTGAGGAAGGTATGACTCTGTATCAAGAGACTCTAATCCAAACTGGTTATTCACAGCAGTGACCAATGAAGAAAACTCTTGAGCTAACCCTTCTTTACTCGATTGAAACTGAATAATGTCCGACGTCTCAACAGTGTTTCCAGCTACACGAATTAACTCCGCATTAACTTGATACTGACTCGGGCCAACCGGAACTAGCTTGGTGTTAAGTAAATAAGAGCTTTGCGTAAGGTCACTAATAACTTTTAGCTTTTGTTGATCTAACGGTGTTTGATAACCGAGTAAATCCATGGTTTCTCGCGAGCGCTCATAACCAACGATTCGTAGCTCAGAGATTTGTGAAAGCTCATCGGAAAGCAAGTGTGGTAAACCATCAGTCAGCCAAGCTTCCGTGGACTTAGTGTCGAAAGGCAACACAGCCAACGACTGTAGGCCCTCTTGTTGTGCCACAATCGACTGCTCTGAAACTATCGACTTATCTCCACGAAAAAGGTAAATCCCTGCAGCCACCAAAACTAAGACTACAGTAGCCACGCCAATGGCAGTTACTGTAGAGTTTCGTTTAGGGCTTTTATCTGAACTGGATTTAATCAACTGTCTTACTTCTAAAACAGTTTTTGGCCTGGAGTCAGCTAAAGGCGCGATACAATGCTGTACAACCTTTTCATATTGAGAAAAAGCTTTCTCAAGCTTAATGTTTTGTGATTGGAGCTTCTCTTTTATCAGTTCTGCTTGTGTTTGGGCCTGATATGGTAACTCTTTTGTAATCAGCTCATAAAGAATCAACCCAAAAGCGTAAATATCAATCGAGGCTGCTGCTTTACCAGACTCAAGGTATTCTGGTGGCGAGTATAAGGGTGTTCCTGTAATGACAGCGGAGGCTTGGTCGCCTACGGCGCTAGCGATACCAAAATCAGCAATATAAAGGTGATCATCACTATCTATAAGAATATTGTCGGGCTTAAGGTCTTTGTGACTAATCCCTTTAGACTCTGTAACTTCTAGCGCAGACAGTATCTGTTCTATAAAGCCATTAAGTGTCTCTTCCTTGACCTTATGCTGTTCTATACAGTCTTTAAGCGTATCCCCTTGGATCCAGTCCATAGTAATAAAGTGGGTATTATCATCTTCATAATACTCATGGACGCGAACAATATTGGGATGGGACAATTGTCGCAGAGTCAGGATTTCGTTCTTAAATACTCGTAAAGAGTCATCCGATACCAAGTGTGGGTGAAGAACTTTAATGGCGACATCAGAATCAAGCTGTAGATCAGTAGCTTTGTAGACGCAACCAAAGCGGCCGCAACCTTGCAGGGATTGAATTTTAAAGCGCCCCACCAAAACAGAGTCAGTCTCGAGGGTCGCTGGCTTGGATAATACTTGTGTTTCTTTTAACGAATCGGACTTAGTATTTTTATCTAAGTCATCATGCCCCATTAATCTGCGCTCCTGTGGCTAATAGCCCAATATAGTAGTTTTCAGGAAGTACGACTAATACTAGTGTACTGCTAATATTTGCTCTTTAATTGGTTGTTGTTCGGCAAATATATGTTCCGGAATATTACTCAATATAGCAGATATTTCGTTTTGCAAAACAATAGCTTCCGAATTTATTTTAATTTGTTCAGAAACTAAGTTGAGGATTTCTAGATCAAGCTCAGTTAAAACCTTATTCGCTTCTTTACTGTCGGTATAAACCACTCCAACTAAATTGTTATCAGCCAGCAAAGGAATGCAAGCCAACGCCGCTATCTGCTTACGTTGAATGCTTTCTCGCGACGCCAATAAGTGGTCTAGCTTTACATCCATAGCAAGCACAGGGCTGCGTTGCTGCAGTGCTCTTTGCATCGCACCGACACTCCCTTCAAAAGATTTACTATGAAAGTCTTGGTGTGACATACCTTTGGCCGCACAAACAGTTAGAGCCTCAGGTGAATTACCCAGCATAACTAAGCCACGCTGAGTTCCAGTTAGGTTTAGCAGCGAATACAGTTGCTCATCTAACGCATCAAGTAAGGATTGGCGAGCAAGCTCGTTATATGACTTTCTAGACTGCTGTATACGCCATTCATTATGAGCATCTATTGAATCTAGTTGCTGTTTGGTTTTCAGCTCGAACAAACAATCAATTTCACCCAATGAAATAATATCGTTTGAAGACAGTTGACCATCATCGATCACTTGTCCGTTTATTCGTACACCATTTGAACTTAAACCATCTTTCAAATACCAGTGTTCTCCACGAGCATTCACTAAGGCATGCTTTCTGGACACACTAGGGTGATTAAGCCTGACCTCACAATCATGGTCTCTCCCGACCTGATACTGTGAGTTTTCAAAAAGAACGCTTTCCTTAGCCGGCAAATCAGGATAACAAGCTGTTATTCTGGCTGGCATAATCTCAACACCTCATTAATTAATCAAACGTAAACTAAAGCGAAGAGTATTTGCTAACGCCATCAACTCACCTGCTACGTTGTCAATATCGCGGCTCGAACGCCATACGTCTGGAATATCTATGCCTCTAGCAGCCTCAACCAGTTGTTTGAACTCATTCAACTTGCTGCTGGCTTGCACATAATTTTGCAGAGTAATTGACTGTTGAACTTCTGTTAACTTTGAATTAAGAGAAGTGTATGTCGCTGAAGACATTTCCGAAGAAAAGCCGCTTAAGGTTGAGCTTAAGTTATTCATCTTAGTATTCACAACCGTAGTCGGTAACCTAAGATCTGCCAAAATCAAGAACTGCGAGAATTTTCCGGTGGTACCACGAGCACGATAGCTGCCCGAGCCCATAGTCATAGTAATATCTTTAAACTGACCACCCAATGGTGCTTTGAACAACCTTAGTGGTGTACCAGCGGTATACTCTAGGTTATGAGTATGAATATCAACCGTAACTAATCCTTCAAACGATAAGCCTTGGCCTGAAGGCGGCTCAACGGTAATTAGCATTGGAAATGCCGACAGAAGATTGGTATCAAGACTTGATGGTAAGCGATTTAGGATATTGAGATTAGTAATATCAATAACTTCAGCAGTTAACCCTATACTGTTTTCATTTAAACCAATGGCATTCTCAAAACTGATGGTAAAATCGGCTTCGATGCCCCCAGCCAGTTCAATAACTGCTTCAACTTTCTTCCCTCCATTGACGGTTAATTCAACCGGTGAACTATGCGCACTCATAAAAATACCGCACGAAACAATGGTAACCGCTAAGCGGCTAAGGAAATTTGACATTATGGACCTCCAGTGAGCTAAAAGCGCTCTTTACTACTCAACAAAACATTACTTTTAGTAATAAAGAACATGTCATCAAAATACTTTTTTTTAACTCTTATTGCAACAAGTTCTTACTCTTTAAAACGAACAGTAAAGCAGGGGCTATCCCCTGCTTTACTTTGTATAACAATAGCTTATTGGTAATAGCTATCGTAAGTTCTAGCTATGATTACTGCATACTCACCACGAGTAATTGTGTTTGATGGGTTAAAACGAGCAACCAAGGTTGGTTGTAAGTCAAATGGACCTTGTTCTACGTCAAACTCAACATTCAATAGTGATAGGTTTAAGGCAGCTTGTACGTGTCCACGTAACTCAGCTGGTATAGAGTCTTGGTCGACAACAGTGATAGCCTGGCCATTATACTGAACGGTAATATCACCCGTATACTGCTCTGCTTCTGCTTGTAAGCCTAGAGTTTGTACTAATGAGTAAGCTAAATCCGCACGATTAACCGTAGCACTAACATCAAACTCTGAACCAGCAGTTCTGACCACAGCGTCTTGCGTTCTCTGAGCATCTTTAAGAGCTCCCGCTGGCGCGCTCACAGCTTCTGCGAAAGCCGCATCACTACCCGTTACATCAGTAAAGTTGATGCTTGGCTGGTTTAATAAGTCACGGTATTGTCTCACCGCAGCGCCCATCACTAAGTACTTCGACAAGTCACCTTTAGTCAGGTCAGCGTCCGGAAAATAGTTACCGCTAGCATTTCCATCAACCAGGCGCTCACTGACTGCAAACTCAATAGCGCCCTTAGCTGGGTGACCGTTGATATCGTTTAGGCCTTCATAGCCACCAGACTCAATCAATGTTATCTCACCAGAAATGATTTCAGGAACACCTGGGCCGTTAGTAATGCCGAGCGGATCAGGCTCTACACCTGAAAGCGAAGTCATACCATAACCTTCGATACTCCAGATTCCTTGTTGGCCCGGAGCTGAAACAC
>JGI11905J15746_1000031_pt1 | contig 26447 bp, 27 predicted proteins | sample DeeseametaMP1788_FD_15746 | JGI IMG/M metagenome (IMG submission 15746)
GTGACGCATCACCAAACAGTAAGATATTGCCATGAGCCCAGTTTTTTGCGCGTACGGTGCCGAGAATGCCTGTGGGGTTGGTAAAGTAATCGTCTGCTAGGTTAGGTATTAACTCCAACACATCGCTGAATTGTTCTTTAAAAAAGCGCTCAACGGCTTTTTTGTCACTAAACGCTTCAAAGCTGATTGGCCCTTTATTGGGCATGAATAAGGTTACTGTGAAAGAGCCATCTAGATTGGGCAGTGCAATCAACATGTAGCCGCCACGAGGCCAAATGTGCAGCGCTTCTTTGTCAATTTGGAACTGGTTGACGTCACCCGCGGGGATCGTTAGTTCCTTGTAAGAATGCTCAAGCAGATCGGAACTAAATCCAGTCAAGCCTAAGCTTTCTAAGGAACGACGAGTTTTAGAACCAGCGCCATCAGTACCGAGCAAAATATCGTACTGATGAGTCATAACATCATCGTTATGCTCATTCTTTAAGTTAATGGTTTGATTCTCAGGATCGATATCAACCAATTTCGTTTCAAAATGAAAAGTGACATTGTTAGTCGCTTCCGCTTCGTCGCGCAGTAAGCTGACTAAGCCCGCGCGTGAAACTGAGTAAATCACTTCTTCAGGTTTTTGCCCATAAGGTTGAAGAGTGAGTTTTCCGGTAACATCATGCAGCATTCTGCCTTTCATTGGTATAAGAAGCTGGTTAACTTTATCCATCACCCCAACTTGTTGAAGCGCTCGAATACCGCGATTGGCTAGAGCTAAATTAATAGAGCGTCCGGCAGGGATACTTGCTTGTCGAATATCTGTCGCGTGTACCAGCGTTTATGGATCTCGTGCGTCGCCGTTTGCAAGATTCTTATTCAGAAGATGAGCTAAAGTCAGAAGGGCTTCGAATTTTCACGACGCTTGATCCAGTGATGCAACGTTACACCGAAGAAAAGGTCGCAAAGACTTTATCCCGCATCGAAAAGTCAAAGGGCATTGAAGAAGATTCTCTACAAACTGCAGTGATCATTACCTCGAGTCAGACCGGTAATATTTTGGCTTTAGTTGGAGATCGTTATTCAGATAAAGCCGGCTTTAACCGCGCGATTGATGCGAAACGACAGATCGGGTCGGTGATCAAGCCTTACGTGGTGTTAGCGGCGCTAGAAAAAAGTGATAAATATGACCTGGCGACGATCATTAGTGATGAGCCACTATCGTTGAAACAGCGAGACGGCACCTTATGGCAGCCAAGAAATTATGATCGCGAGTATCACGGGCAAGTGCCTTTGTTCGTTGCTCTGATGAAATCATACAATATTGCTATGGCGCGTTTAGGGCAGCAGGTTGGGATTGAAACGGTTGCTGATTTTATTGAACAAGCTGGCGTGGATGGCGAAGTGAGAGCCTTAGATGCGCTACCGCTAGGCGTGCTGGAATTAACACCAGTTGAGCTTGCCGGCTTGTATCAGTCGCTAGCGAGTGGCGGATTAAAAATTAAGCCTGCCGCGATTACTGCGGTAACGGACAATCAGGGTGAGCTGTTAGAACGTTTCCCTATTGAGTCTGAGCGTATTGCTTCGGAACTTAATACCTATTTGGTGAAAGCAGGTATGCAGCTAGTGGTTGAAAAAGGAACTGCACGTTATTTACATAACCAAAACCCTTTCACTAAGTTTGCCGGAAAAACGGGGACCACGAATGACTTAAAAGACTCTTGGTTCGCAGGGTTTTCTGGAGAGCATTTAGCCGTCGTGTGGGTTGGTCGTGACGATAGTAAGGAAGCAAACATTACTGGCTCATCAGCAGCGCTTCCTGTGTTTACCGATATTTTCAATGGAATCCCCACTGAAACGTTAAGACTAGGTTACGAAGACAATATTGAGTGGAAGCTGATTGACGCTGACAGTGGTTTGTTAGCCAACGACTATTGTGAGGAATCGGTTGAAATTCCGTTTATTCGAGGAACGGCTCCGACAGAGTACGCTCCGTGTGAGTCTGAAGAAGAGGAGTCATTCTTTGGCCTTTAAGTTACATCCTGTGTTGGCGGCTGACTGCATTCAGCTCGGAGAGTTTGAATTATGCCGAGTATTGTTGATGAACGACGCCAATTACCCGTGGCTTATTTTGGTGCCACAAGTTGATGGTGTGCGTGAAGTTTTTGAGTTGTCTGAGCCGCAGCAATCGTTATTAATGGAAGAGTCTCATTATGTACTCAACGCTATGAGTGAGGCCTTTAATGCCGATAAGATGAATCAAGCTGCTCTTGGAAATATGGTTCCGCAATTACATATTCATCACGTTGTACGCTACAAAAATGATGCAGCTTGGCCAGCCCCGGTTTGGGGAAAAGTTGCGTCAGTAGCGTATGGGAAAGAAGAGTTAGAGAGGATGATTGCTAAGGTTAATAACGCACTTAGCAACCATCAAAACTATCATTTATATGAGTAATTAGTTAGGGCGTGAGAACTGGAACTGTTCGTTCTCTAACCACTCGATTTTTGTGTTAGAAGGAAGCGCGTGGAAAGCTTTCCCTAGAGACTCAGCGAGCGATACCAGGTTGGGGATGTGGATAATTGAAGCATCATCGTTAGGCTGATGATAATGCGGCTGACCACGCCAAACTGAGATAGCATGCATTGGAATCCCTTTGACTACGGCTTTCTTTTTATTTTGGAAAGCTTTTTTTATATCTTCGTTTGAAGCATCTAACATTGCAAAAGGTGCATTGTCAGAGCGAAAAAACAGGCCCATACGAGGATCTAGGACGGGATCAAGTTGCCACCCTTGCTTTTCTAATTCAGCCTTTAATGTTGGGTAAAGTGTTGAGTACTTTTCACCCGTCATCCAAGCATTATTTAATTTATCTTCTAACGGTACGCCGACTAACTCGAACATAAAGCCACTTTCAATTTTGTTCAGCGGTAGCCAAGGGTGTTGAGCAAAATATTTGGAGCCCTGTAGTCCCATTTCTTCTGCATCCCAAGCTGCGATAATGACGTTGAAGGGTAACTGTTCATATTGCTTTAAAGTTTTCGCAAAGATTAATGAAGCTACAACACCACTAGCGTCATCATCAGCACCATTAAAAATTTGATCGCCTTCGAGCTGTGGATCGACGCCGACATGGTCATAATGTGCGCCGACTATAAAATAACGATCTGACTCACAGTTACATGGAAGGTAACCGATAACATTGGCAGCTTGTAGCGGCTCTCCGTCCCTGTTGTGAGCGGTAAACTTTTGCAAGTAAGAGTCTTGCCCAGGGACTTTTTGCAGACCAAGTTCCTCAAAGCGAGCAATAAGCCAAGACTGAACTTCGGTATTTTCAGTGCTACCCGTTAAGCGTCCTTGACGATCGTCGCTTGCTAGGTAATTCATCCACTGGTCAGCCAGTTCATTATTACTGGCTTCACTATCATTATTTTGTGCTAACAAGTTATTACTAGCCAATGACAAGCTAAAAGCCATGGCAATTACGTGTGTGATCTTCAATGTAGAAACTCCTTAGAGATTGGTTCTAATTTGTCTTGTACTAGTTGAGCAGCTAACTGCCAATCAATGTCGTCGATACTATCATTACCTGAGGACAGTTGCGTCAGTATATCAGCCTGTACTTTTCCTCGTTGATAAGCCTCAGCGTAAGAAATGTGATGGAACATCACCATGGAATAGCGAGGAATAAACTGAGTGGGGTAATATTTTTCTAATTTGAAGGCGATAGATTTCTTGAGTTGAAACTGTGGATCGCGAACAGAGTCGCGCATTTCAACATAATTTTCTAACGCCATATCAGCGATAGCATCAGCATTGTCTCGCCTGACTGAAGTGAATTCTGAAATAACTTTGCTCCAGTCGTCAGAGTGTTTGTTTAACAGGCGGTATAGTTCGGAGCAGTCCTCAAAACCACAATTCATACCTTGTCCATGGAAAGGTACGATGGCGTGTGATGCATCACCAAACAGTAGGATATTTCCATGAGCCCAGTTTTTCGCACGTACGGTACCAAGGACACCTGTTGGGTTGGTAAAGTAATCTTCAGCGAGGTTAGGAATTAATTCTAAAACATCGCTAAATTTTTCTTTGAAGAAATGCTCAACAGCGTCTTTGTCGCTGAATTTTTCAAAGCTAATGGGCCCTTTATTAGGCATGAATAAAGTTACCGTGAAGGAGCCATCAAGGTTGGGCAGTGCAATAAGCATGTAGCCGCCGCGAGGCCAAATGTGTAAAGCCTCTTTTTCGATTTGGAACTGATTGGCCTTGCCCGCTGGTATCGTCAATTCTTTGTAAGAGTGCTCAAGAAGATCTGAGCTAAAGCCAGTTAATCCCAAACGCTCTAACGAACGTCGTGTTTTAGAGCCAGCGCCATCGGTACCAAGTAAAATATCGTACTCGTGAGTAATAACGTTATCAGTTTGCTCATTCTTTAAGTTGATTGTTTGATGCTCAGGATCAATATCAACCAACTTGGTTTCGAAATGGAACGTAACATTGTTTGTGGCTTCAGCTTCGTCGCGCAGTAAGCTTACTAAGCCCGCGCGTGAAACTGAGTAAATCACTTCTTCAGGTTTTTGCCCATAAGGTTGAAGAGTGAGTTTTCCGGTAACGTCGTGGAGCATTCTGCCTTTCATTGGAATAAGAAGTTGATTAACTTTATCCATTACCCCAACTTGTTGTAATGCTCGGATACCGCGATTGGCTAGAGCTAAATTGATAGAGCGTCCAGCCGGGATACTTGATTGTCGAATGTCCGGTAATTTGTCGTAAACATCGACTTTGTACCCACGCTGCCCTAAATAAATGCTCATCAAGGAGCCGACTAAACCAGCGCCTATCATGGTGATGTGTTGACTCATGAAGCCGCTCCTTCAATCGATTGTTTAAGGATACTAACGAAGCGATAACAATCTTCAAAAGAATTGTACTGTGGGGCAGGGGCAACACGAATAACATTGGGGTGACGGAAGTCACAAGTGACACCGGCTTTTTCGATAGCATCGAAGATCTGCTTACCATCAGCGCCGTCTAAATTAACGGTTAGAGATAGCTGTGCTCCTGATGCTTTGACTTCTTGAGGTGTCAGGATGTTAATGGTTTGCGGAAGCTCTTGCTCGAGAAGTTGACGCAAGTAACTTGTTAGCTTGAGCGACTTATCGCGTAATTGATGAATGCCACCAGCTTTTTTTATGGTGTCTAGAGAGCCGCGTATGGCTGCTAGGGATAAAATTGGAGGATTCGATAATTGCCACGCTTCAGCGCTTTCCATCGGTACAAAATGATTTTCCATCTTAAAGCGAGAGTCTTTATCGTGCCCCCACCAGCCTGCAAAACGGGGTAGGTCTTTGTTGCTATGGTGGCGCTCATGAACAAAGCAGCCAGCGACAGAACCTGGGCCCGAGTTTAGGTATTTATAGGTGCACCAGGCGGCGAAATCAACTCCCCAGTTATGCAGCTGCATTGGGACATTGCCCGCGGCATGCGCTAAATCAAAACCAACTTTGCAGCCTTGGGCATGACCGGCTTTAGTAATAGCCTCCATGTCGAGCACCTGACCAGTGTAGTATTGAACGCCAGGCAACATAATTAATGCTGTACTATCACCATGTTCTTCAATGGCTGCGAGAATATCATCGTCGCGCAAGGTTTCTTCGCCGTCGCGGGGCTTTAATAAAACCATGCTTTCGTCGGGGTTAAAACCGTGATACTTAATCTGTGACTCAACCGCGTAATGATCAGAAGGGAAGGCATGATCTTCAATAATAATTTTATGACGTTGAGTTGTGGGACGGTAAAAGCTGACCATCATGAAGTGAAGGTTAGCTGTTAATGTATTCATGCTAACGACTTCTTTAATCTTTGCGCCAACTAGATCAGCAAAGCCTTCGCTCAAAAATTCGTGGTAGGGCATCCAGGGATAGTCCCCTGAAAAGTGTCCCTTAACACCAAGCTTTTGCCATTGTGATAATTCATCATTCACATATTCGGCGGCCAACCTTGGCTGTAAACCTAGTGAATTTCCGCAAAGATAGATTTCTTCATCACCATTGTTTTGTTTTGGGATGTGGAACTCATCGCGAATATGCTTTAAAGGATCTTGCGAGTCGAGTTGTTGTGCGTGTTCTAAAGAAAATAAATTACTCATGTGTAGTCCAACTTATTCGTCGCTATCTGCATCAGAGACGTCAGTTAAAGGATAAAGAACTGGGCGGCTGGGGGCGGCATCCAGTTGAAAATGTGGTACTTGTAGGTTTAGCCAGTACAAGCCATCGGTGATGTCATCATTAATAAAGATCATTTCTGTAATGGTGCGATGAACCAGCGTGGTATCCGTTAACTCATGGCTACCCGCAGGTACATTCCAGAACACATGATGATTATGCAAATGACCGTCGTCGTACATCTTGTCGATAGAAGGAAAGTCCACTAACAAGTGATGGATATTAGATTGACTTAACCATTCAATCGCTTCAGTGGTAAAGAAGGGCGGTGGCGAGTCATTGCCATAAACTTGTGATGTTTTGCTATCACTATTAGGTAGCGTTCTGATAGCAATCGAACCCATTAAATCTAAGTCTTCGATTGAAATCTGTTGCTCCAGTGCGTGTTTGGTAATGACAAGATCAGATTCAGCTAGGTTTGGATAGTAGCTTTCTTCGCTGTCGCTGGCTTTTACAGGCGTTACTGACAAAACAAAACAGCTGGTTAACGAGCTGGATAATGAATCACCGACAGGAACGTCTTGGTCAACAATGTGCTGAACCGTTTCGGTGTGAGTGCCGTTACAGTGTGGAACCATCGAAATAGTTTGAACATTACAACTACCTCCACGACTCGTGTCGCCCACAAAGCCTCCAGCCTCTAATGCTACGGATTGAGCTTTATCAGCACCGAAGTGATTCGGTTGATGTTGATCAAAGGTTAGAGGAATTGCAATGGAACAAGCCTGCGATAGTTCCAGCTGATATTGAATGCCATCAAACTCAACAAAAGGATTCATGGTAAGAAGTCCTGTTTATTAAGTTTTAACCACTCGAGAGCGGTACCATGTAATAAGCGATTTTCGACGCTTGTATCATAATCCATAGAGGCGATTAGCTTTCCAGGTTCTAATTCACCAAGAGGGAATGGGTAGTCGGTACCAAGGGCGAGTTTTTCAGGGCCCATTAAATTTACCACGTAATCCAGCATGCCTTTATCGTGAACCAGCGTATCTAAGTAGATTTGTTCTAAATATTTGCGAGGGTTGTGCGGGTTATCCACGGTCATTAAATCGGGTCTGACATTGTAGGCATGTTCAATCCGACCAATCGTCGCAGGGAAACTGCCGCCGCCGTGAGCGAAAGCAACACGCAAGTTAGGGTGACGCTCTAGGACGCCGCCAAAAATCATTGAGTTAATCGCTAGTGACGTTTCTGCTGGCATGCCAACTAACCATGGCATCCAGTATTTTTGCATCTTTTCTTTTCCAACCATGTCCCATGGGTGAACAAAGATTGCTGCATCCAGCTCTTCAGCCGCGGCAAAGAACTCAGCGAGTTCTGGTGCATTAAGGTTCCAATCGTTAATGTGGGAGCCTATTTGGACGCCTGCTAACCCAATGTCTTTAACGCAGCGCTCTAGCTCCTGAATCGCTAGGTCTGGCGCCTGCATCGGTAAGGTTCCCAGGCCAATAAAGCGTTTGGGGTACTTTTCAACAATGCCTGCAATGTGATCATTTAAATATCGTGAAAGGTCATGAGTATCGGCAGGTTTAGCCCAGTAATTGAACATGACGGGGACTGTTGATAGAACCTGAACATGGACGCCATGAACATCACATTCTTTCATGCGCACTTCCGGTGACCAGCAGTTCTCTTCAATCTCACGGAAGAACTTGCCATCAACCATCATGCGAGCGCAGCCACACTTGTGGTGATCGAGCTGCACAAAACCACCGTAACCGTAGCGTTCTTTTAAGTCTGGCCAGTTTTCAGGAAGTATGTGTGTATGTATATCAATTTTAAGTTGGTTCATAAATTACAGATCCAATTTGTTTTCTTTAGGCATTACCGTACCGCACTTTTCACAGGTGCGATTCTCTTCGCTTGCTAAAAAGCGATCAAACACTGGTAGGAAATCTTTCTCAACATTGGTCAGCTGAAAGTATTCTTCGTAGAGTTTGTGATCACAGTTTTCGCAAAACCACATAAGCCCGTCTTTCTCATGCTCAAGTCTTTTGCGTTCGACCACAAGACCAATGGAGTTATCAAACCGTACTGGCGAATGAGGGACTTGCGGCGGTAATAAGAAGATTTCCCCAGCCTTGATCGGATAGTCCACACGTTTACCATGCTGAATCGTACGGAGTTCCATCTCGCCCTCGAGCTGATAGAAAAACTCAGGACCTTCGTCATAATGAAAGTCGCGACGACCATTCGGTCCGCCGACTACCATCACGATGAAATCATCTTGCTCGAAAACTTGCTTGTTACAAACCGGAGGCTTTAATAAATGTCTATGCTCGTCAATCCACTGTTGAAAATTAAAAGGTGGGACTGGCTTACTGAGTTGTTCGCTCATAATTATGCTCCTTTACTCATCAATGGTCGCGACGCACTTAAGCTCAATCGCAATCGGTGTTGGTAGTGAGCTGATCTCGATGGTGGTACGGCAGGGCTGGTTATCAGCAAAGTACTCAGCATAGATTTTATTGTAAGTCTTAAAGTCATCTTTCATGTTGGTTAAAAATACTTGTACATCAACTAGCTGATCCCAGCTTGAGCCTGACTCTTCTAAAATCCATCGAATGTTATCGAAAACACTACGGCACTGGGTTTCGATGCAGTAATCGGTAATATTGCCATCTTGATCGAGTGTCACCCCAGGGATATCTTTACTACCTTTCTGACGCGGCCCGACACCGGATAGAAATAACAAATTCCCAACGCGTCGAGCATGAGGGTATAAACCGACCGGTTCAGGAGCCTTACTGGATACGAACTTTTCTGACATAAATTCCTCAAGTCTTTGATTTTAAAGAACAGCCACACAACGAATAGATGCAAAGGTGCTGTTCGAATAATGGTTTGTTGTTACAACGATGTATAAAAAATACTCGGAATTTCAGGCGTGTGCAAACGCCAAACACAAGGAAAGGGGGCTTTTACTTATCTAGGATCCACTTACACCCGCCTTGATGAGCGAAGATGAACCCTGATGTTTTTTGATGTGGAAAGTATTGCATGACGCTAGTTATATCAAATAAAAGGCATGGCTCGCAAGGGAGATAGCTCCCTTGCTTAGCTTATTAATCACGGAAATTATTAAACTGGAAAGGTTGGCCTAGTTCAGCTTGGCGCACAATTCCCATGGCGGTTTGTAGGTCATCACGTTTTTTTCCAGTAACGCGAACCTGCTCGCCTTGAATAGATGCCTGCACTTTAAGCTTTGACTCCTTGATAAGTTTTGTGATCTTTTTAGCGGTCTCTTTATCGATGCCCTGCTTAAAAGTGACAGTTTTATAAAAGGTCTTACCAGAGTGAGTCGCATCATCAGAAATATCGAGAGCATTCACATCAATATTACGCTTGGTACAACTACGATAGAAGATATCGATCATCTGATCGACTTGGAAGTCAGCTTCAGCCGTAACTTTTACGCTGTCGCCGGTTTGCTCAAAACTAGCGTCTACGCCGCGGAAGTCGAAACGTGTGGTCAATTCGCGATTGGCGTTGTCGACGGTATTTGTGATTTCATGCTTATCGACTTCAGAAACTATATCAAAAGATGGCATGGTATTTTCCTATCAATATTCGAGTAATGTTAATGGGCATTGAATTAATATTTAATGCATACGTTTTTCGGTTCGGTAAAGAAGCGCAGCGCTTCTAAGCCGCCTTCGCGACCGACACCGGAACTTTTAACGCCGCCAAATGGCGTTCGAAGATCTCGGAGTAGCCAGCAATTAATCCAGACGATGCCTGCTTCGATCTGCTTGGCAATTCGATGCGCTCGTTTTAAGTCGCTGGTCCAGACGCTGGAAGCGAGTCCGTACTGAGTACCGTTGGCGAGTGAGACAGCTTCTTGATCATTATTAAACGGCATGATGGTGCAGACTGGGCCGAAGATTTCTTCTTGGTTGGTTCGGCAGTTATTATCCAGTCCCTCTATGACGGTTGGCTCGACAAAGAAACCATTTTGGCAGCGACCTTGGACGCTCGTCTGCTTGCCGCCGGTTAGAATGCGTCCACCTTCCTCTTGAGCAAGCTCGATATAGGAAAGAACTTTATCCATATGAGGCTTTGACACGAGCGCGCCAAATTGCGTTGTGTCTTTTAGAGGATCGCCAAGCTTGAGGGCTTTTACTCTTTGAACAAAGGCTTCTTTGAACTTCTGGTAAATCGGGCGCTCAATATAAATTCTTGAGCCGCATAAACAGATTTGTCCTTGGTTTGAGAAAGCTGCACGAACGACGTTATCAACCGTATCCTCAAAGTCACAATCAGCAAAAACTAGGGTTGGGTTTTTTCCGCCAAGTTCCAAAGAGAGCTTTTTAAACATGCCCGCGGTTACTTTACTGATATGGGCTCCGGTTGCAGTGCCTCCAGTAAAGCTAATCGCCTTAATCTTAGGGTGAGTGGTCAGTGGATTGCCAATGGATGGCCCAGTGCCGTGTAAGATATTTAATACACCCGCTGGTAATCCAGCTTCAATGCAGATCTTAGAAAAAAGATAAGCGGTCATAGGCGTGATTTCAGAGGGTTTTGCGATAACCGTATTGCCAGCAGCGAGAGCTGGGGCAATTTTCCAGGTAAATAAATAAAGAGGCAGGTTCCAAGGGGAAATACAGCCAACAACACCAATCGGGTCACGGAGCGTATAGTTAATCGCTTCGTTGCTCATGGCGTGACTTTCACTGGAAAATTGCGTAATAGCTTGTGCAAAGAAACGGATATTGGCGGCTGAACGGTAAATATCCACATTTTTGGCCAGTGTGAATGGTTTGCCATTATCAACGGCTTCGGCTTTTGCCAATTCGTTCGAGTGGTAGTCGATGGTATTGGCAAGCTTGGTCAATATCGCGGCACGATCTTCTAGCGACAAAGCCGCCCATTCAGGTTGTGCTTTTTCCGCGGCTTCTACCGCTCGCTCAAGATCTTCTTCGGTCGACTCTGGGAGTTGGCTATAGACCTGACCTGTTGCAGGCTCAACGTTGTCAATATAGTTTCCCTGTATCGGCTCAACTAATTCGCCGCCAATATAATTTCTTAACAGTTGCATCTAAGCGTCCTCGTCAGCTTATAAACAGCTTGTACGGCCGCCATCGACAGGTAAGTTTACGCCTGTGATATAACCAGCGGCTGGCGACGCTAGGAAGCCCACAGCATTGGCAAATTCTTGCGCGGTACCAAAACGCTTCATCGGAATAATCGATTTTTCTTCCTGCTCCATTTCTTCAATCGATAAGCCTTTTTTCTTGGCTTTGTTTTGAATGATGGCTTCTAACCTGACGGTGTTAGTTGCGCCAGGCAAGACGTTGTTGACGGTAATGTTAAATTGGCCTAGTTCGTTAGCCAGTGTTTTCGCCCAGTTTGCCACAGCACCACGAACCGTGTTTGATACCCCTAAGCCATCCAATGGTTGCTTTACTGAGGTTGAAATAACATTCACGATACGTCCGAAATTAGCTTCTTTCATGCTTGGTAAAGCAAGCTTCATTAACTCATGATTACAAACCAGATGTTGGTTAAATGCAGCTAGAAAGTCAGCAGTATTAGCCGCGTTTGCTGGACCAGGAGCTGGACCGCCGGTGTTATTGACCAGGATATGGATAGCCGCTTCAGGCTCTTGCAAATAATCATAGACGACTTGTTTGACATTATCCGGGTTGGTGAAGTCAGCGACTAAAATGTGGTGATCTTGACCTTGTGAGTGATCAAGCTCATTCTGAACAGCTTCAAGTTTTTCTTGGTTTCTAGCGAGCAGTACTACGTTGGCGCCTTGTTCTGATAGTTGTTTGGCGATGGCTTTGCCCATGCCTTGGCTGGAGCCGCAAACTAAAGCTGTTTTTCCGATTAGCGATAAGTTCATAGTAATATCTTTACATTGCTTAAAAAGAATATTTAAGCATATTTAAGCAGGGACTGAAATGGGCTTTAGCGTGTTATAGGTAGGTGACTTTATTACGGCCATCACGTTTTGATTGATAAAGTGCCTTATCGGCCTTGATATATAAATCTCGAAGCGTTTCATTTTTTCCAGCACAGGCGACACCAAAACTACAGGTTAAGTGATTAACACTGGTAAATGCATGTGCTTCAATTAAAGAACGAAGCTTCTCAGAAAAGTCTCTAGCATGGCCTGGTTCGGTAGCGGGGCAGAGTATGGCAAATTCTTCGCCACCCCAGCGGGCTAAGGTATCTGTTTTACGGATGTTATTGCTCAAAAGAGCCGATAATTCAATAAGGACTTCGTCGCCAGCGAGATGCCCGTGATTGTCATTAATCAATTTAAAGTGGTCCACATCGAGCAAAACAAAGGCTAGATGTGAGTAATTATCTTTGAATTTGTTATAGCGCTGCTCAAGATATTCTCTATTATGAAGCCCCGTTAGGCGATCAGTCTGAGCGCGTCTGACTAAAGCATGGCGCTTTCGAGATTCAACTCTGCGATGCAATGTGAACAAAATTAGACTGGCTAACAGCGCCGTTAAAATAGCACCGTAAGTTAATACTTGGTAAATAAGTAGCTGTCGAGTCATCCGCGTTGAGGAAAGATGACTGAGTATGTCCACTGCAGAATGCACAGAATATATATCGCTAGAGAATCCTCCACTGGGATCGCGATAACCTTTAATGAATTGCACCACGTCCGGCACAGAAATAGCATTTAACTGGTTCAATGTATCCAGCATGGCAACCACTAAGTAGGTTGCTTTCAGTGAGTTTCTTTCGGAGTGTCCTTCTTCACTGTAAACCTTATCACTGGTTCTAAAAGTATCATTTAAACTCACGACCAGCTCATCGAGGCGCATCAGACTTTTGATCGTTTCCATATCCTGCTGATTGATCGGCAAGTAATGAATACTGATCCAAGCACGATGGGCATCATAACTGCTAATCGCAGGGTGCCCAGGGAATGGCGCAAAGGTCTTCGTATCTTTGGACCAAGAGTTTTGTATGAACTGATTAATTTGCTGTTGTCGCTCGGCGTCTACAACTTGTGGGTTGAGTTTGCCCATATGGTGCAGTGCACGAACAGCGAAAGAGGTCGCTTTAACTGTTGATTGCTGGCCAAACTCAGGGTATCCAGGATCCCAGAAACCACCGTCATTGTTTTGATAGGCGAGTATCAGCTGAGCAACTGCTTCGGTATCGATGGTGCCGAGCGCATCCAACTTCTCTAAAATAATGATGGAGTCCATGGTGGCGCGAATATTTACTTCGCTATTAGGGAGCGCGGAAAAACCTTTTAGATTTCCTATGGCATTACTTGGGGGCTGATAATTCTGTAATACAAAATTAATGATGGCGTTGCGATCAATATGCTCAGTTGCGCCTAGCCTTACCAAGGTCGCAACGGCGTAGCGGGATAGCCTTACACTCTCTTTATTGAGAATAGAGGGTTCATCAAAGAGGTCAGGGTTATTAACAAAGTAGCCATCGGGATGTTGGCGTTTGGTGAGCCAGTTGATGGTATCAGCAGCGTAAATAGGAGTTTCGTCGGTAGCCGGAATAATGCTGTAGTTTTTATCCAGCTCGCGATATTTTTGATAGAAAAAGCCAGAAAGGACAACGCTTATTATCGCTATCCAAAGTAGGATCGAACGCTTCGATTTTAAAAATGGGCCTAGGCTCATTAGTTCCGGCTAATTCCTTATCGGTTAAAGGTTAAGGATTGTACAGCGCCTTAGGCCCAATATATCAAAAAAACTGTAAAATTACTTGCTTAACGCACGCTCAAAAGCTTCTAGCGTTTTCTTCAACTCCCTGTCGCCATGAGAAGCTGAAACAAAGCCTGCCTCAAAAGCGGATGGTGAAAGATAGACTCCCTCATCCAACATCGCATGGTAGAAACGCTTGAAACGCTCCATGTCGCCTTTGGTCACTTGCTTGAAGCTGGTCACGGTTTCGGCGTCGTTAAAGAAGAAGCCAAACATCGAGCCAACATGGTTGGTGGTGAATGGAATTCCTTTTTGTGCCGCAATGTCGCGCATACCGTTTACCAATGCTTCGGTGTAAGCGAACAGAGGCTCGTAGAAACCTGGTTTGGATAGTTCGTTTAGTGCCGCCAATCCCGCCGCCATCGCTACTGGGTTACCTGAAAGTGTGCCTGCTTGGTAAACTGGGCCAACAGGAGCCATATAATCCATGATGTCTTTTTTGCCACCAAAGGCACCGACTGGCATACCGCCGCCAATAACTTTGCCAAGTGTCGTTAAGTCCGGCTGAACTTTATAGTAGCCTTGCGCACCATCTACGCCCATGCGGAACCCTGACATTACCTCGTCGAAAATCAGTACCGCACCGTATTGATCGCACAATTCACGCAAGCCTTGTAAAAAACCTTCGACTGGCGGAATACAATTCATGTTGCCGGCCACAGGTTCGACGATAATACAGGCGACTTCGTCTTTATTGGCTTTCAGTAACGCTTCAACGCTGTCCAGGTCATTAAAGTCAGCAGTTAACGTGTGTTTGGCAAAGTCTGCAGGAACGCCTGGCGAAGTCGGTTCGCCTAAGGTTAAAGCGCCAGATCCCGCTTTTACTAATAAGCAGTCGGCATGTCCGTGGTAACAGCCTTCGAACTTAATGATTTTGTCTTTCCCGGTATAACCACGGGCTAAACGAATCGCGCTCATGGTCGCTTCCGTGCCTGAGTTCACCATGCGAACCATATCAATTGACGGGATTAGCTCGCAGATTTTCTCAGCCATTTCGGTTTCGACTTCGGTCGGTGCGCCATAGCTCAAACCGCGCTTAGCTGCGTCAATGACGGCATCTAAAACGGCTGGGTGGTTGTGGCCTAAAATCATTGGTCCCCACGAAGCGACATAATCAAGGTATTGCTTATCCGTAGCCGAGGTAAAATAGGCGCCATCGGCAGACTTAATAAAAACAGGAGTGCCACCAACACCATTGAAGGCGCGAACTGGAGAGTTAACGCCGCCAGGAATATGTTGTTGGGCACGAGTATAAAGTTGTTCGGAATTAGTCATAATCTTCACGCTATTCTATTTGCTGAATGGTTAACCGAGTCTTGAGGTTTAGGGACCTAAGAGTGACGTGGCGAATACCAGTTCATCGGTTTTTCGAATTGAGTGAGCTTATCTTCTACGCCGAGGACTAAGGCGAATAGCGCCATACGCACTTTGACGCCGTAGTGAGTCTGGCGGAAGATAGCAAGATTGGGGTTATCATTCATGTCATCACTGAGCTCGTTCGCTTCTGGGCGTGAGTCTCGTGGTAGCGGATGCATGATGATGGTGTTTTTATCACAGTGTTGCTTGTATAAACTTTGATTCAGACAGTATTTGCCGCGATATAAGTTGGCTTCTTCCTGAGTAGTGAAGCGTTCTTCTTGGACGCGGGTGAGGTAAATAACATCTTGCCCTTTTAAGCCGTAATGAAAGTCTTCAGAAATACTGTAGTTAAGACCAGCATTATCGCAAGCGGTTAACACTTTATCTGGCATGGCTAAGGCCTGGGGCGAGATAAAAGTAAACTGAATATTCGGGAACAGACTCAGGAGTCGCGTTAAGGAATGAACCGTGCGACCATTCTTAAGGTCGCCTATCATCGCGATTTTGATAGTGCCCTTGTCTTTACCCAGCGCTTCCAGTTCGTTGTAGATAGTATACAAATCAAGAAGAGCTTGCGTCGGGTGTTCATTAGGTCCGTCGCCACCGTTGATAACGGGAACATTACTGCCGCGGGCAAACTCTGCTACTGAGCCAATTTCAGGGTGGCGCATAGCAACAACGTCAGCGTAATTTGCTGTGACGCGAGCTGTGTCGTAAAGTGATTCACCTTTGGATAATGATGATGTCGTCATACCGACGGTTTCGCGAACATGGCCGCCAAGAAGATTGAAGGCTGTGCCAAAGCTGATGCGAGTTCGGGTGCTTGGTTCGAAAAAGAGGTTGGCTAGGATAGCGCCATCAAGAACATTGCAGCACTTTACGCGAGTGGCATAAGGTGTCATTTCATCAGCAACTTGTATAATTCGTTCGACCGCTTCTTTGTCTAGCTGATCAATCGAAAGTATGTGCTGCCCTTGAAAAACCATTCATTTACCCAAATTCTTAGTGATAAGTTACTTGGGACGCAATTCTAGCACGAACTGCACCAGATGTAGCTAAAATTACGGGCTTGAATGTGGAAATTCAGCCAGAAATGCTTAAAATGGGCACGAAATTTATAAAACAGCCAAGTTTAGAGGTTATTTGTGGAATATAGAAAGTATCGTTGTTTAGTCTGTGACTTTATTTATGACGAAGAATTAGGCTGGGAAGAAGACGGTATTGCTCCCGGCACACGCTGGGAAGATATTCCTGATGACTGGTATTGTCCTGACTGTGGCGTTGGTAAAGAAGACTTCGAGTTGATGACTGACGAGTTTAAGAAAAGCCTGTAAACCGCGGTTTTTACTTGATAAAAGAACCTCCCATTTGGGAGGTTTTTTTATGTCTAAACTGTAAGAATTATCAACAGTGGCGGGGCCTTGCGGATAGGAGTATTCTGACAAATGGTCAAACGAAACTGGAGGTTTGTCATGAAGGTAAAAGCTTTGTTAGTGACGTTAATCGTTGCTGCTGGTCTAGGGATTACAGGAACTGCGTGGTCTGCTGCTTATTTAAAAATTGGTGATATTAAGGGCGAGAGTCAAACTGACGGTCACAAAGACGAAATTAATGTTTTAAGTTGGTCTTGGGGAGCTGAGTCCAATCGTCGCCGAGGGTGTGTTCGCGATTTTCATTTTGTGAAGCCCATTGATGTTAGCTCACCGCCGATCTTAATGGGGCAACTGACGCAGGAAGTCTACCCTGAGGCTCGGTTGAGTGTGGAGCATGATGGTTCAAACCGCTCGCGCTTTGAGTATCTAACGCTGAACTTTCGTAATGTTCGAATTGAAACCTTTCATACGGGTGGTACTGATGGCGCCCCTGTGACAGAACAGGTGAGTTTTAATTTTGAAGAGGTTGAATACAGTTACCTACAACAAAGAGTGGATGGTTCATTCGGCGATAGGGTGACCGCGACCATTAGAGGTCGCCAATGCCGTGAAAACTAACTCATCGCAATATAATTAGGCTGTGATTCTATTCGCTTAATCCAACGCTTAATCGCCGGGTATTGAGTAAGATCGAATCCACCTTCATCTGCTACATGGGTGTAGGCGAAGAGTGCAATGTCAGCAGTGGTCAGTTGATTATTGACGAAATAATCACCGTTACTGAGCTGTTGTTCCATAATGCTGAGTGCTTTATGACCACCTTCTTGTTTCGACAAGAATTCTTCGCGCCTCTCTTCAGGCATCCCCAAGTATTTGGCAATAAAGCGAGCCACGGCAATGTAAGGTTCGTGACTGTATTGTTCGAAGAACTGCCACTGCAACACTTCAGAATGTAGAAATGGTTCAGAAGGATAATAAGCCGAGCCGCAGGCTAGATAATTGATGATGGCATTAGATTCGGATAAATAACGTCCATCATCAAGCTCAAGTACCGGAATTTTGCCACTTGGGTTTTTGGCTTTGAAGTCATCATTAAGATTATCACCCTTAAGGATATTGATATGAATCCATTCATGCTCAATATCCAGCAACGACATGATGAGCTTAATTTTGTAACAGTTTCCAGACCGTATATCGCCGTAAACCTTCATGGCAAAACCTTTTGTTTGTGTAAGACTGTTTTAATTATCCTTGAACTTTTGATCAATGTCAGCTCGACTATGACGTTCGCTTAGCTGCTCATGAGGCTCGCCCCAAGTGCGATTGACGATTCGACCACGCTGCACGGCTTCTCTTCGTTCTATTTGCTTAGCCCAGTGAATTAGGTTTTTATAAGAGTCAGCTTCTAGAAACTCCGCCGCATCGTAGGCATGACCAAGCACCAGATTTCCGTACCAAGGCCAAATGGCGATATCGGCAATTGAGTATTCATCGCCAGCCATGTATTCGTTATCGGCTAAATGTTTATCTAACACATCCAACTGACGCTTGGCTTCCATGGTGAACCGATCGATAGGGTATTCCATGGGATAAGGCGCATAGCTATAGAAGTGACCAAAGCCACCGCCAATATAGGGCGCGCTACCCATTTGCCAGAATAACCACGACATGGCTTCCGTACGCTTACTGTGCTCCTTCGGAAGTAGGTCTTCAAATTTTTCTGATAGGTACAATAAAATAGCGCCTGACTCAAAGATTCTTTGCGGATTATCTAAGTTCTCACTGTGATCCATAAGAGCTGGAATCTTTGAGTTAGGATTGATTTCAACGAAATCACTGCCGAACTGATCACCGTCACCAATTTTGATCAGGTGGGCATCATAGTCTGCGCCTTTATGACCTAAAGCTAACAGCTCTTCCAACATGATGGTGACTTTCTGGCCATTGGGCGTGGCTAAAGAATAAAGTTGGAAAGGGTGTTTGCCAACAGGCAATGTTTGTTCTTGACGTGCGCCAGCTGTTGGTCGATTGATACTGGCCCATTCGCCACCGTTATCGGGATTCCATGTCCAAACTTTAGGTGGAGTATATCCGTTGTCAGTTTGATTGCTATCGTTGCTCATGATGATACCTAGATTGAATAATTGTTAGAGCTATTGAAGCGCCAACACCCCTAAACTGTCAATTTAGCCATGCGAATAGCTACTATTTGCTATTCACATGCCATGCCTACTATTTACTGGCTGTTTAACTCCTTTGAGTAAACGCAGGTGACTGCTAGGCGTAACGATAGGCCTAATAATAACGTCATAAAGCCTACCAACAGCGAATCCACGGCTAATAAACCAAATAACTCCCAGCCTTGAGTACCAATGGCCCACTCATTGAGTTTATAGTGAAGCACCATCGGGGCGGCCATGAAAAGAGCTGGAAAAACAATATAGCATAGCTCAAAAAGATAGGACTTTGATGAAAGCTTTCCTTCAACCTCTACGCCACAAAACTTCAGAAAGCCTTTTAAAAGTTTATTTCGGAATATTAACATTGGTACTAATAAAATTAGCAGGGGCACAAATGGCGCAAGTTCCGGTGGAATCTCAAACTTGCCAAGTAAGGACGCAGTATTTGCTTGTCCATAATAAGTCACGAAAATAAGCGCGGCTAATATCACTACCGCTAAAACGATAAGAGATGATTTTTCGAAAGCGGTTAGCGGGAATAGCTTGCTCTTATTCCAACCTTCAGCTGACAGTTTTAGTATTAGCATCGAAGGTATTAAGATACTCAGCACTTTTAAGAAACCAAAAGCTAACCGTATTGCGGTTTCTTGTCCCTCTTCGACAGTATCGCCAACAGTAAACATGCCCAGCTGCACCTCAACAAAGTGCTGCAAGCCTTCAAGAAGGGTTGGAATGAACCAGAAAAGTGGCGCGATAAATAATAAGGTGTAAAAACCTTTTCCAACATCTTTAATGATATGCATTATGATAAAGTCCCTTGTTTATAATTTTAAGGCAATGGACAGTATAGTAACTGCTTGTTTTTCCATCAAATAATAGTTAAGTATAACTGTTACATAATATGTAGCTTGGTTTGAGCTGAGGGCACAGGTCTTTGAACTCTTTTCAAGCAATTCCTTAGGATTTATTGGAATAAAGCGTTAAGTCGTTCGTTAATCTATTACAGTCGGTAGTTTGTTTGAGCAAAAGGAGTGTTTATTGTCGAAGTTGATGTTACAGCCGGATGAGCCTTGTATTGATGAATATTCTCATGGTGCGTTGTGCCGTAAGAGTTTAGTCTTTGCGGTGCAGCTTCTAGGCAATCAGCCCGATGCAGAAGATGTGGTACAGGCTAGTATCGAAAAGGCTTTGTCACATCCCAAAGCACCTAAAGGTGGTGTGGATTTGCAAAAGTGGTTGTATCGGGTGGTGCGCAATGCATCGATAGATCATTTGCGAAAGCAGTCCCGTCAGACATCGCTGGAAGACAACGTCGGGAGTGAGCCGGTGGGAGTCGCTAGCTCGAATCCAGAAAAACAATTAGAAGCGGAGCGAATTCGTAAAAAGCTGACCGCCGCTTTAAATAGTCTGCCGCTTCATCACCGTGAGCTGGTGGTGTTACGGGATTATCATGGCCACAGCTATGATGATATTGCTGACATACTAGCGATTGCAAAGGGCACCGTGATGTCGAGGTTACATCGAGCCCGCTTAGCCTTAAGAGAGGCGTTAAGTGATACACAGCTTGAACGAGGTGCAGAATGAATCAGTGTCATGATATCCAAGAATTGATTAGCGGTTATATTGACCATGAACTATCGCAACAGAAAGCGCAGCGCGTGCGGCTCCATATCGAGAGCTGTGAAAACTGTCGAAAAGTGTACGAAGATTTAATCGCTATTCGCAAAGAGATGGGGCAGTTACAGTACCCTGAGTGTGAAGAAGCTAAGTTAGATAGAATAATGAATGAGCTTTCGCCAGAACCATCGGGATAGTTGGCTGGGTGATGCTAATCCTTGGCATGATTGGTTTTATCGGTTGGCAACTTTTTACTTTTTATACCGAGCCTGCCGTACCGACATGGGCAAAAATTGGAGTGTTATTGATTGAGCTGGGAACGCTAGGACTATTCTTAAGTGTGTTGAGACAGCGCTTAATCGCAAGAAAAACTGATAAATATAGGAATGTAAAACTATGAGACACGATGTTGAGTTGTATACTTTGGAAAAGGTGCCTGGCTATAAAGTTGAGAAGGTTTTGGGGCTGGTTCGTGGCAACACGGTTCGAGCGCGTCATGTCGGTCGGGATATTTTAGCGGGGCTACGAAATATTGTGGGTGGCGAAGTCAGTGAATACACTAAACTGATGGCCGAAAGCCGTGAGCAAGCCATCGATCGATTGTTAGATGAAGCGCGACTGCTTGGTGCAAATGCTGTTATAGGAACACGTTTTACCACTTCCATGGTCGCCAGTTCCGCAGCTGAGTTACTGGTCTTTGGTACTGCGGTGGTTTTAAGCAAAGAATAACTTATAGGGATTATAAGGGATGAAAAAGAGATACTTAAGTTTGATCTGTTGGGGTCTGCTGTTAGCGGAGCCTGAAGTAAGTGTTGCAGAAGGCGAGTATTTAATCGTTAAAGGAAACATTTTAAATCAAGTCTCTGTTCCAGAAGCCCAGCGAGTAATATGTAATGATAAAAATATCATATGCATGAATAGCTACTATAGATACACGATTAAAGTTTTAGAGAGCCTCACGGAGCAGTCACCAACAATCATTCAAGCTGCAAACTATCAGCATGGTCCTCATTATTATCGAGGTTCAGATGATTATATTTTTGTATTAGAGCCTGTTGCTGAAGATGCATATCAGCGAGTGTTAGGTGCCGATTATATGATAATAGAACAGCGTGTTCAGAAGTCTGAATTTTGCTTTGAACAGGGGCTTAAGCCGTATATTGGCTCAAATATCGAATATTCCGAGGAGTTAAAAGGAAAGTGCGTTGATGCAGATAAAGCTTTTTCTGGAATGAGAGAACAGCTCATGCTTGATATGAGAGCTGCTATATGGAATGAGCTTGAGTCAAAGAAATATTATATTGATGGGTACCACGTAGGTATAGATAACAATGGGAAACTATATTTCCCTGATGATAAAGAACCGGAGGTTTGTAGTGAAGACAAACTGGATACTTACGACTTGGATATTTGGGAAGAGTGTAGCCCATTGAGTGATGATATAGAGATCGTTGAGTTTGTGTTAAATAAAGGCGCGGCACCGGAAGTGATGCAAATGATACAAGGCAAAGTAAACGAACTGCCTGTTTCAGGCGTTATCTCAGAACTATCGTTAACTAGCAAGCCCAAGCATGATGTTGTGCGTTGGACCTTAGAGGTCGTCACTTTGTAACAAATTGCCCTTCACATCATCTATACACAATAAGAGTTACTCTTCATTAACGGTAACTCCTGCACTTTTGTGTGAGACAATCTTTTTGTGAGGATAATGTTTGTGAAAGCTATTGGTATAAAGCTGTTATATAAAACAATTTTGTTTGTCGCGACAGTCATTGGCGTGGCTTATATTCTAACCGGTGGCCCTAATCGAGCNGGTACACCAGACCTTGTCACGCAAAAAGCTGACCTAAAAAGTGATATGCCAGCGAGCAAAAACCTTGATTCTATCGTTCTAGGTGCTGGGTGCTTTTGGGGTGCTGAGAAACGCTATGCAGCAATCCCTGGCGTCGTTGATGCCGTCTCAGGTTATGCTGATGGTGAAGGGATTAAGCCTGAATACCGTGAAATCATTAAGTCGAAATACCGCTTAGACCCTAACAATTACGCTGAAGTGGTCAAGGTCACTTTTAATCGCAACGAAGTTAGTCTTGAAGCGATCTTGAAAGATTACTTTGAAGGACATGATCCGACGCAAGTGAACCGCCAAGGTAATGACATCGGGACTCAGTATCGTTCGACTATTTTAACCAATTCATCTGAGCAGCAAGATATTGCGGAAAAGATTAAGGCTGAGTATCAAGCACTGATGACGGCTGAGGGTTACGGAAAGATTGCAACAATCATTAAGTCACTTGAACAGTTTCACCCAGCAGAAGAGTACCATCAAGATTACCTAGTGAAGAATCCAAATGGTTACTGTCCTGACCATTCGACGGGTGTGGTGTTCGACGACAATGATAAAGCGCCAGCAGTCGATAATTCTGCTCTGCAACAAGGTAAACAAATTGTGGTGATTGAACCTCAATCCTACTGCCCTTATTGCGAAAAATTCAAACAAAACGTCACGAATGATTATCAAGGCACGATTCCTTTAACGTGGCGTTATGCGACTCAACTAAATGGTTTAGACGTTAAGACAGAGACATGGGCGACGCCGACGATATTGTTTTTAGAAAACGGTGAAGAAGTATTTGGTCACCAAGGCTACCTAACACCAGAAGAGTTTTATGCGGTGCTGGGTAAGTTTAAACTCGGCGACAGTGAAGCGTATGATGTCGCGTTCCAACAAGGCACCGATAGTCGCTTCTGTAAAGAGTACGATATTTTCAAAGACACGCCGCCTGGGATTTTTATAGATAAGCTCAGCGGTCAGCCTTTGTTTGATACTAAAGACCGATTCAACTCTAAGACGGGGTGGTTATCTTTTACCAAGGCCGTAGACGGTTCAGTGACCTATCATGAGGATAATGCGTTCGGTTTAGAGCGTACTGAAATTCGATCGAAATCTTCAGGTATTCATTTAGGCCATGTTTTTGACGATGGACCAAACGGACAGCCACGTTACTGTGTTAACGCCACAGTGTTAGAGTTTGTACCAAATACCAAAAGCTAACAAACCACAATTAGACATAATCTGGCAATACTCTCGCCACTTCGGTAACTTAGCCTTATCATAAGGAAAAAGTAACAATGACGTGGCGATGACATCATCAAAGCATAAAGCTCAGCCCCAAAGGCACAAGAGCCCAGGCAAAAACTTATATAAAAAATACCTTCATGAATTTTGGCTGTTTGGACTAAAGCAAGCTTACGCCTGTATCTTCGGTGGCTTTTTGTTATTGGTGATGCTGATAACACGATACTGGTATCCGCTAGAATCCTTCCATCGCTATGACTTTATTTTTGTGGCAGCTGTTGTCTTTCAGTTGGTGCTGCTGTTATTTAAATTCGAAACCTTAAAAGAAGCGGCTATTATTCTGTTGTTCCATATCGTGGCAACGGTGATGGAGTTATTTAAAACCTCAGATGCGATTCAATCATGGCATTATCCCGAAGCGTTTATTTTTGGTATCGGTAACGTGCCGCTATTTACAGGATTTATGTATAGCGCCGTAGGTAGCTACTTAGCACGCGTCTCGCGAATTTTTGATTTCCGCTACTCTTATTATCCTAATGTTGGGTTGACCGTTATTTTGGTCATCGCCGTTTATGCTAATTTTTTCACGCACCATTACATTTGGGACTTACGGTGGCTTTTGCTGTTAGCCACAGGCGTAATGTTCTATAAAACACGGATCCACTTTAAGGTGATTAAGACACACCGCAGCATGCCTTTGTTGTTAGGCTGGTTCTTGGTAGCGTTATTTATCTGGTTCGCTGAAAACATTGCGACCTTTGCCAATATTTGGATTTATCCTAATCAAGCTAATGGTTGGCAAATGGTTTCCCTATCTAAATTAACCTCTTGGTATTTACTGATGTTACTCAGCTTCGTAATGGTGGCGCTAGTACAAGGGATTAAAAATACATCAAGTTTAAAACGGTTTAATCACCGCCAAGATAACGGCGCCCAATAAGATCAGGACGGGTATTTCGTTAAAAACTCGAAAGTAGGTGTGGCTTTTGTCGCAGCGACCGTCGGCGAATTGCTTTTGGTACATACCGCAGATGAAGTGATAAATAATAAGTAGAACTATCAAGGCCATTTTAGCGTGGAACCAGCCTGCTTTGAGGTAGTATTCCCAGTTGTAAGAGGCCAACCAAAGGCCAAATATCACGGTTAACACCATGAAGGGGGTAACAAAGCGATAGAGCTTTCGCGCCATGATATTCAGTTGATTAAAAGCACCGTCGTTTTCTGTCTGAGCTAAGTTAACAAAAATTCTTGGCAAATAAAAAATTCCTGCAAACCAAGCAACCATAAAGAAAAGGTGGAACGTTTTAACCCATTGCATAGCGTTAACCTGTTTGTGCTTTTGAGAAAATATACTGATCGGTAATCATATCGCGTGTCACAACGCCATAAATACGCTCTTCCTTGTTATGTGTGATCCGATAGACATAAGCTGCTGAAATTTTACGTTGTTCCATTTTGTCGTAGGCTTCTTCGAGAGTGGCCTGAAGATCTATGGCAACGATATCTTGACGATTTGCTGGGATTTCCATCAGCTTTATCGGTAGCTCAGAAGTATCATCGTCTTGATCGTTTTCTGGCGTCTGCTCAGGCTCATTCTGAGTTTCATCCGCAGCTTCATCATCCTTTGCCTTAGCTTTGGATTTTTTACGCTCAAGTTCTTCCTCTTGCTCAATCAGGTAGCGACCTAAATCACTGGCAACCATCAAAGAGATGACTTCGCCAGCGTGATCCTTAATTAGAATCCATCGTGGTTTATCTTGTAGCGCGATGGAAATTTCTTGCTGAGTCGATTCTTCTTTAAGGAAAGCAATACTCCGAGTCATCACTCCAGCAACGCCAATACTGCGCAATACCTGCTTCATCGGACTGACTTTTAAATGCATGCCCCGATCTTTCATCTGGGTTTCCCAGTAAGATTCGCGCTTAAACAGTTGGCTCACGACCATGTTGCCGATAACGATTGAGAACATACCAGGCAGAATAATGTTTGGATTATTGGTTAATTCCAATAATGCCATCAGCCCAGCAAGTGGCGCTTGCAGTACGGCACTCATCAGGGTCGCCATACCGATGATGGCGTAAAAGCCCGTATCGCTTGAAAGGTTTGGGAAGATAAGACTACCGACTGTCCCCAGTAAACCACCCAGCATGGCGCCCATGAAGAGCGTCGGGCCTAATACCCCGCCAGGCATGGATAAGCCGGAACAAATACTGGTGGCGATGAATTTCCCGGCAAGGCTAAGCGCCAGTATGGTTAACAGTAATTTACCCTGTAGCGAAGAGTTCACCGTGTCATAACCAATCCCCATCACCTGCGGAACGGCTAATGCGATCAGGCCTACACTGGTGCCACCAATGGTGGTTTTAATCCAAACTGGCCAGTCTTTCGAGCGGCGGCGGACTTGGCTAGTGAGCATGATAAATAGGCTTGCGATAACGCCACAAATAAAACCCAACAATAGGAAGTAAGGCATTTCCCACAAGGACTGCACGTCCATGGAGGAAGGAATGATAAAGGCTGGATCCGAACCAAAGAATATTCGGCTCATCACAGCGCCTGCTACCGACGCTAGAATAATCGGAATAAAGCTGGCGACCGCATACTCCATGATGACAATTTCCATGGCAAACACAACGCCGGCCAATGGCGTATTAAAGTTAGCCGAAATTGCGGCGGCACAGCCACAACCAACCAGAATACGTGTACTGTTATTGGGGAGCTTTAAGCGCTGCCCAATTAAGCTGCCAGTGGTGGAGCCAAGATGGATGCCGGGGCCTTCTCGACCAACTGATTGACCAGAAGCGATAGTCAGCCCACCTAAAAAGAATTGCACGATGGCGTTTTTAGCAGGTAAGTGCCCTTGGTGGTGCGCCATGCGTTCTAAGACATGTGATACACCGACGCGACGAGTGTCGGGTTTTAGTTGCTGTAGCA
>JGI11905J15746_1000034_pt1 | contig 25830 bp, 23 predicted proteins | sample DeeseametaMP1788_FD_15746 | JGI IMG/M metagenome (IMG submission 15746)
TGGCGCAACAGATTGTGGACAATGGCGCTTTGGTCTCTGAGTTTGCTTTGGGCACTGGGGTTAGAGCAACGCATTTTCCAGCGAGAAACCGCATTATATCCGGCATGAGTTTGGGTACCTTAGTGGTTGAAGCTGCGGTTAAAAGCGGATCTTTGATTACCGCCCGGCTAGCGATGGAACAGAGTCGTGAAGTGTTTGCAATACCTGGCTCGATTCATAATCCTTTAGCCCGAGGTTGCCATGCCTTGATTAAGCAGGGAGTGAAGCTGGTCGAAACTGCTGAAGAAATTATTGAGGAGCTGGGTGCGTTAGTGTCTTGGCAGCATGAGCAATTATTTACCGCTGATGCAAAAAGCTCAGAAGGAGCGGAAGCTTTTGAATTAGACCAAGAATATCAAGAGCTTATTGAGCAAATTGACTTCGACACAACCTCGATGGACACCATTATTGAGCGCACGGGACTTGAAATAGATGTGGTCAGCCATATGTTATTGCTGTTAGAATTAAATGACCATATTGTGAGTGTGGCAGGCGGATACCAACGCCGCTCAAGCTAGAGAATCGAGTCGCCGACGTAGTATATTAGGGCGCTTTCTTTAAGCAACACTTAGCAAGTGGCATAGTGACTTTAACGGCGAATCAAAGCCTAAACCAAGAGAGTCCAATGAAAGAAGACGTACTTGACGTACTACTTTATATCTTTGAAAACTTCCAAGACGAAGAAAGCAATCATATTCTTGCTAATGACACCCTAGTCGAGGCCTTAGAAGACGTTGGTTTTACCGACGGCGAAATTAAGGGTGCTATCGACTGGTTAGATGGTTTAGTCTTAGCGACTTCTGAAAGCTTTAAGCCGACACCGGAAGCGAATCAATCGATTCGATTATTTTCACCAGAAGAGCAACTGATTTTAACGCCAGCCGTTCAGGGTGCCGTAATGTACTTTGAACAAAGTGGTATTTTAGATGCTCATGCACGTGAAATGGTGATCGATCGTATGACCGCTCTGGGCCCGCAAGAAGATGAAGAAGTTGCTTTGGAACGTCTACGCTGGGTGGTGATGATGGTGTTGTTCAATATGCAAGATCGTGATGCCGAATTTGCCTGGGTAGAAAGCTTAGAAAGTGGTTCTTCCGCTCATTAGCGATAATCTAGGCGTTAGCGTCTAGATTCAACTAGAGGGTAAGTTCCACGCCACAACGGCAATAAGCCGTACACTTCAATCTTAGTAGCTAAAGCTGCACCTGCCCTTTTCTTTTGTCACTAAACATCTCACCAATTTAGCCTTCTTTACCAACATTTACACTACGATAAGGTTACTTAACAGCAAGATAGCGTACAATCTTCCCCACAAATTGATGATGAGTCAGTGATGATACTGCTAGATCGATGCTGAGTATTTCTGTTGGACCATTAAGCCTGCCGTTGGATAGGCTGCTACTGTTACTAAGTTTTGCGATAGCGATATTCGTTGGGAATATTGTTGGTCGTAAGAATAATCAATCTGCCGATGGCAAGATAGCAACTTTGTTTATCGTCTCGATGTTAGTTGCGAGGCTTGTATTTGTGATTCAATATTGGCCCGAATATAGGGGGAATTGGGTTGCGATTATTGATATCCGTGATGCTGGGTTTAATGTTTGGGCAGGAGCGATAACAGCCTTAGTTTTAACCATTGTCGCCTGCTTCCGATATAAAAAATTGAGAAAGTCATTGTTGGCAGGGCTTGGTGCCGGTGCATTCTTTTGGATCTTAACCACTACAACGTTGTGGGTGATTAAGGATACATCACAGAAGTTACCAACAGTTGTGGTCAACCAGCTCAATGGTGAAGCTGTGCCATTGAATAATATTGAATCAGGCAAACCAAGAGTCATTAATTTATGGGCAACCTGGTGTCCGCCTTGCCGGCGTGAAATGCCTGTGTTGCAACAAGCACAACAAAACAACCCCAACGTTGGCTTTGTCTTTGTTAATCAAGGTGAACATGAGGCGGTGATTGAGCAGTATCTTTCCAAAGAGTCGCTGCTACTGGAGAACGTTGTGGCTGATAGCAAAGCAGTGCTGGGACAGCTGGCAGGCAGTCGAGCCTTACCCACAACACTCTTTATAGCTGCCGATGGACGAATTGTAGATGCGCACTTAGGAGAGCTTTCAAGCGCTAAACTAAAATCGAAACTCAATAGGCTTATGAAAGGCCGTGAGGGGACGAACGAGGAAAAAAGATAATGAAACGATCAATATTGTTAAGCGTAATTTTAGCATTATCATTGACTGCGTGTGGTGATGAGCAACCAAAAGACTCTCAGGCAGAGAAAGCGATGGAGCAAAACCAAGAGCAAGGTGCCCTGGAGAGAGCGAAGCAATACCCGGCGCCAATCGAAAGCATTATCGATCAAGGGGTTGAGATTATTGATACGTTTGAAGCCCCTTCTGGGTTGATGGGCTACGCGGGCATGATGCGCGGAAAGCCGATAGCGATTTACGTGACTAAGGACAAAAAGCACGCGATTGTTGGAACTATGATCGATGCTGAAGGAATTAACTTAACGTCCAATGTCATGGATGAATTAGTCGAAGGCCCACGCATGGAGCGGGTTTGGAAAGAGCTGGAAGGGAGCGCGTGGATTGCTGATGGAAGCGATGATGCCCCCGTGGTTATTTATACGTTTACGGATACAAATTGTCCTTACTGCCATAAGTTCCGTGAAGCTGCCGATCCTTGGATTAAAGCTGGAAAAGTACAGTTCCGTCATATTCTTGTTGCTATTCTTAGACAAAGTAGCGCCAGCAAAGGCGCGACTATTCTCGGAAGCGATGATCCTGAAGCTATGATGCAAAAACACCATGAAGCCTTTAGTCAGGGTGGCGTTGAAGTTGATCAAAAAGCGGTAAAAAAAGGTCAAGTGAGAATTCAGCTCAACACTAACATGATGCAACGCTTTGGTTTTGGTGCTACACCAACGTCATTCTACAAAGACAAGGATGGCACTATCAAAAGCGTTCAAGGCATGCCACAGGGCGACATGTTAGAAGAAATGATGGGAAGCCCTAAACCAGAATAATACGATGATTAGAAAGTAGATTGGGCGTCGCTTTGCTTCGCCCAGCCTACTTTTGCTAACTTTTATAAGATGATTATCGCTGTTCGCCTTCTCTCGGCTCTGACCACTGTTTCTTGATCACCTCAATTCCTTCGATGGGATCAAAGACAATACCGCCGCTGTCGCCACCTTCGCCTCCAGGCTCGACAAATTTAACTTCGTGATGGTGAGTTAATGGTGGAATGGTATAGCATTTATCCAACTTAAAGCTCACGCCTTGGCTGGTATAATAATGACCAGGCCCAACCATATTAGTGTAAGTGTATGGCGCGTAAGGAATGACGCGAACTTGGCCAGAGCCAGGCACTGAGTAGCCGCCAAAGCCACCGCCACCGCCAGCGAAGGTGTTGGCGTAGTTGTGAGTTGCATGGAAGGTTGTGTAAACCTCTGGATCCAAGACACCGCCAGGAACGCTTCCAGTAAAGTTAGCTAAAATTTGTGACTGCGACCAATTGACGTCAGCAATTTCAACAATGGTTCCTTTATGACACCAAGGCACTGCTTGAGCCATACCTGAAAACATTGCGACGCCAACCGATAGAGCGAGTAGTTTTTTATTGATCATAGACTGTATTCCTTCGTTGAGTGATATTCATTGTCAAAACGAATCGAGGCTTTTAACTAAGGCCCCAAGATTCGCCTTAACGTTTCAAACTGTTGCTGAGGTGAGTATCTGTAGGAAATCGCGACATGTGAGTAACGGATATCCAAACTGGTTTACAGCAACGATGTGTTGAAAACTTTAGAACAGGAAGGATGTCGAGACGAGTGAATTTGCGGGCAAAACAGGGAAGGTCGATAAAAGTAAAAAATTTCCCAATTTTACCCGGCCTAACTTATTGATTAATATGGATTAATTAGCGTCGTTCGGGAGAAATTTTCTTAATGGCTTTGGCAAAGACTTGGTGCTTTACGGGATCAACAGGTTTATGCACGACCTTGGTGCTAGCTGGGTGTTGAGTTAAGCAGTTGCCGTCTTTCCAATTAATTTGCGGCCTGACCGGTCTTGGCACGAAGCCGCCCCCACAGTTGGGGCAGACATTATGTAAAACCTCCTCCACGCAATCATGACAAAAAGTGCACTCGAAAGTACAAATCATGGCTTCGGTGGATTCGGGCGGAAGAGCTTTATTACAGTGCTCGCAGGTAGGTCGTAGTTCTAGCATGGTAATTAGCTTCGAGCTGTTTCGATGACTAGAGATTCATCGTCTATAGAGGGTTCTGGGTTTACAAATGTATTTTTCACTCGCTCTGACATGAGCATGTAAGGAATCCAAATTACTGCGCCAATAATAGAGCGTGTAACCTGCCTGATGGTTTCTTCATCAAAGATCGGTGCGTCTGGTATAACAAAGTTAACTGCCCAGGCATCAGCCACTAAAAACATTGGGTAAAATGCGGCAAGAGCGATATATAGCTTCGGGAAAAGCCGGCTCTTACTATAAAATAAGTAAATTAGGTAAAAAGAAGCTAATATTATTATGCAATTTATGCCTATCTCAATATAAATAAGCGTTTCGAAGTGTGGGATGTACATGGTGTAGGCCGGATTCGTCAACATGTCGAAAGAGCCATCTTGGAAAATCGGCAAATAGAGTGAGTAAAGTTCATAGCTGGTTATAAATGGTGAAATGGTAATGCCGATGCCAACGAGTATTAGCCATCCTCCCAAGCCTTTTAAGTCGTTAGAGCTATCACCAGAAGCTTGAAGCTGCTTGTCCATATTAGGTCCTTCTTTGTAAGTTTTTTGGAAATGTAGCACGAATCAAAGGGGATGGCACAAAAGATCGTTAAAATAATGGTCAAAACCTACACAAGAGCAGGCTAAGTCGGTAAAATTCGCCATAACGTCGTAAATCCTTGCTTAATCAACGACTTCAGAAGCAAAGTATTGACGATATATGCAACGATTTTTGAACGCTGAGTGATACTGCTCAAGCGTTTTAATACACGGTTTATTAGCGAGTCGAATCATTTGGCCTACGTCAACGATTTTCAAATCAAGCGAGCCGTCAACCTTATGGAGCAAGACGGTGTCATCGCCTATCCTACTGAAGCGGTATTTGGCTTGGGTTGCCTCCCCTTTTCTGTTGAAGCGATTCAGCGAATTCTTGATATTAAAAGACGTCCTTGGCATAAGGGGTTGATCCTAGTGGCGAGCGACATTGGCCAAATCGAGCCTTTTGTTGATGAGAATTATCATGATTTGTTGGTCTGTTTCGATGAGGTGCCGGATCAGCCGGTGACCTGGCTTTTGCCCAAGAGTGAGCTGGTATTACCGTTGGTCTGTGGTGAACATTCAAAAATCGCCATTCGATTGAGTAAGCATCCTGTGGTGCAGGCATTATGTGATGAGGCGCAGTCAGTGATTGTCTCGACCAGCGCTAACCGTGCCGGTAATCCTGAGATGAAGCGCACCGAAGAGGTTCGTAATCAGATGACGCATCAACTGGATATGGTGGTATCTGGCGCCGTGGGTGGTTATGATCGCCCTTCTAAGATTATTGATGCTCAAACACAAAAGGTGTTAAGAGCTTAAGCTTAGCCTTACATTCACCATTCAAACCTAAGCAATACAAAGAGGCGGTATGCAAACCATTGATATTGAAGCAGTAAAATCTTACCTGCTTGATTTACAAGAGACTATTTGCCGCGAACTGGCCAAGGAAGATGGCGCGAAAGACTTTATTAAAGACGAGTGGCAGCGCGCCCAAGGTGGCGGTGGTTTAACTCGTGTGATGGAAGATGGTGCCGTCATTGAAAAAGGCGGTGTTAATTATTCATACGTTGAAGGCACCAACATGCCTGCTTCCGCAACTGCTCACCGCCCCGAACTTGCGGGCCGTGGCTTTAAAGCCATGGGCGTGTCATTGGTGATTCACCCGAAAAATCCACACGCGCCAACCTCGCACATGAACGTCCGCTTTTTTATTGCCGAAAAAGAAGGCGCGGAGCCAATCTGGTGGTTTGGTGGTGGCTTTGACTTAACGCCCTATTATGCCAACAAAGAAGATTGCCAGTTCTGGCACCAGGTAGCGAAAGATGCCTGCGATCCGTTTGGCGAAGCATGTTATTCCAAGTACAAGAAGTGGTGTGATGATTATTTTTACATCAAGCATCGTGATGAGCATCGCGGTATTGGCGGTTTGTTTTTTGATGATGTGAATACCGATAGTACTTCTCAGTCAGGAGAAGGTTGGAATTTTGAACAATGCTTTGCTTTTATGCGCTCGGTGGGTGATCACTTCATAAAAGCCTACCAGCCAATTTTGAATAAACGTAAAGACTTGCCTTATACTGAGCAAGAGCGTGACTTCCAGCTGTATCGCCGAGGCCGCTACGTTGAGTTTAACTTAGTGTGGGATCGCGGGACTTTGTTTGGTTTACAAACTGGTGGCCGTACTGAGTCGATATTGATGTCGCTCCCAACTGCCGTCAGCTGGCGCTATAACTGGCAGCCTGAGCCAGGAACTCGCGAAGCTGAGTTAACTGATTATTACTTAAAGCCGAAAGACTGGCTGAACGTCTCGATTGAAAGATAAGGTCAAATTATGAATAGTGGTTTTTTTCCAAGCCGTCGTTTACGCCGTGTGCGTGCGCAAGCCTTTAGCCGTGATTTGGTGAGAGAGTCTAGCTTGTCGGCAAAAGACTTTATTTACCCCGTTTTCGTACTCGAAGGTGAGAATAAAAAAGAATCCGTGGCGTCAATGCCTGGCGTTGAGCGCAAGACTTTGGATTTACTGTTAGAAGAATGTGCTGAAATCGTTGAGCTTGGTATTCCAGCAATCGCGCTCTTTCCTGTGGTTGGCGATGACAAAAAATCATTAGACGCTGAAGAAGCTTATAATCCCGAAGGATTGGTGCCAACGGTAGTCAAAGCGATTAAGGCGAAGTTCCCACAACTCGGCATTATGACCGACGTCGCGCTGGATCCTTATACGTCACACGGGCAGGATGGGATCATTGATGATAGCGGTTATATCTTAAACGACATCACCAAAGAAGTGTTGGTCAAGCAGGCTCTATGCCACGCACAAGCTGGGGCAGACATGGTGGCGCCGTCCGATATGATGGACGGCCGTATCGGGGCCATTCGCGAAGCTTTGGAAGCCAGCGAATTTGTGAATACTTTGATCATGTCGTACGCGGCTAAGTACGCATCAAGTTTTTACGGGCCCTTCCGTGATGCGGTGGGTTCTGCAGGCGCTTTAGGCAAAGCCGACAAGAAAACGTATCAAATGGATCCGGGTAACTCTGACGAAGCATTACACGAAATTGCCTTGGATATTGAAGAAGGCGCGGATATGGTGATGGTTAAGCCTGGTCAGCCGTACTTGGATATTGTGCGACGGGTCAAAGACGAATTTAAAATGCCGACATTTGCTTATCAAGTCAGTGGCGAATACGCCATGATTAAAGCCGCTGCGCAAAACGGGTGGCTCGATGAAAAAGCGATTGTGCTGGAGTCACTGCTCGGCTTTAAGCGTGCGGGTAGCGATGGCATCCTAACGTATTTTGCCAAGGACGCCTGTCGCTATCTCTTAGAATCTAACCAATAGGATAGCTTTTGAGCGTCATTTTAAACGCCATCATCCCAGTCGCTCTTGTCGTGCTGATTGGGGTGGTGTTGATTAAATGGCGTTTGGTGCGTACCGAGTTTTTTGAAGACTTATCCAAGGTCGTCTTCAAAGCATTCGTCCCGGTCTTTTTATTCGTTAATGTTTATGAGACGGGTTTAGAAGACATTGGCACTACCCTCTTTGCGTACTTTACCCCAGTCTTAATAATCTTTGTAATCTTAGCGCTGACCATGAGTCATCGCATCGCTCTAACCTCCACCTTTTCGAATAATGTCTTGGTCGGTATCCCCGTCATTTTATCCGTCACTGGGCAGAAAGGTTTGGTCATTAGTTTGGCGGTGATTTCAGGTCACAGCTTGATCTTGTTCAGTACCTTTTTCTTGTTTTCGACACGGGTTAACGTCACGCCATCTAAATTTAAGGCTGCGCTGGGAATCTTTAGTAACCCAGTAATACTCGGTGTGGTGCTAGGCTTACTGTTCAATTTGTTTGAAATCCCTATTCCACAACAACTTTTTACTCCGCTTGAGATGGTGTCGGATGCCGCCCTTCCCTTGGCTTTGATTATTCTGGGTAGCTCTTTAGCCAGCCTGGGGACCTTAAGCCGGTCAGTGATCACCAAAACGGCATGGGTAACAGCAATCAAACTCTTGTTGCTTCCTGTAGCTGTTTTCAGCTTTGGTTACTGGGTGATGGAACTGAGTGAAACACATTTATTGTCGCTAACGATTCTCGCCGCCTGCCCGACTGGTATTAGCGTTATGCCGTTTGTCGATGCAGTTGAGACTGATCGTAAAATTGCGCATAACACCATAGCGTTAAGTACTTTGTTGTCGGTAGTGACAATTCCGACTACGATATGGTTAGTACAAACCCTACACTAGCCCGATCGGGTGATATGTTCATGACCCAGTTCGGGGTATCCTAAAGTCGATATATAGAGGTATATCATGAAGTTATTCAAAGTAGCTATTGCAGCAGCCGTTGCGCTATTAATGGCAACAAGCTGTAAGACCACCGATCTCAACCGTGTATTAGAAGGCATTGGAGGCAACCAGCAATTATCAGAACAAACGGTGATTGCAGGGTTAAAGCAAGCCTTAGAAGTTGGTACTAAGAACAGTGTTTCGAGTACTAACCGACCGGGAGGATTCAGTAATAATTCACTGATTAAGATTGTGGTGCCTGAGCAACTGGATAGCGCCGCCAGCACACTGCGCAAGGTTGGCCTGGGCAGCTACGTGAATAACTTCGAAAAGCAGATGAATCGGGCAGCTGAGAAAGCATCGGGACAGGCTAAAGATGTTTTTATTGGCGCTATTAGTTCAATGTCGATTGCAGACGCTTGGGGAATATTGCGAGGCGGTGATAATGCTGCGACGGATTATTTCCGAGCTAGAACACAAACGAATTTAGAACGACGATTTCAGCCTATTATTACCAGCAGTATGCAAAAAGTAGGCTTTTATAACGATTATAAGCAATTACTTGGGGCTTATGAAAAACTACCGTTTTCAGACAAGCCAAACATGGACATAGAAGATTATGTCATGCAGGAAACCTTGGATGGTTTATTTACTTTGGTAGCGCAAGAAGAAAAGAAAATTCGTGACAATCCTGTGGCAAGAACGACAGAATTGTTGCAAAAAGTCTTTTCACAACAATAAGTTAAACTTTACTGGTACGAGTTGTTGGTAACGTTACGATAGTACTTGCTAAGTGATGCAGTCCACAGTATTTTAGATTGAACTAGAATTTATTTTAGCTGCGCCACGGAAAACAAGGGATCCAAAAGGTATTTAAGCAAGCTTTTAAAGGAAGGGATAAGAGGATGTACAATCTAAAAATTACCAACAACTATTTTCACTCCCTGAAAGTAGATTACCCAGACACCAACAAAGTCTCCAATATGGTTGGTAAGGGCGAAACCCGAACTTTCGAAGGCTGGGGCAACCATATCATCTACGTAGAAGGTATGGGCGAAATTAACTGCATCGACCTTGGCGAAGAAAAACTCAAACAATACACCTCCTCCGAGCTCCCTTGGACAGAACAAACCTGGGGCGGCTTGATCCGTTATCGTGGGCTAGACGCCTACTTCCGCTATGAAGGTGGCACTACGGTTGTCGCCGTGGTCGATCATCATGGCTGCCTAGATCTGAAATTTGAAAAAGGTGGCATGATTGTCCACCTTCCTGACGTAACGGTCAGCGAGTAAAAATAGGCCAGTGCATACTGGTCTTTTTATCTTGTACTAATGTTTAGATTTGCACTAATGACATCTTGTCGTGAACCATAAAAATGCTACATGGACTATCACATGCTGAAAAATAGATTACCAAAAACTCGAATTGCTGTACTTGTCGCACTATCAACCATGGCATTGACCAGCATGGCTGCTTCGCCTGACGTAAAAGTCGAAGTGGATGATCAGCTGACCACGGACGCTGATGGCGATGGTAATGTTGACCGCGGTGATACCGTCACGTATCAAGGTGAAGTTGATAATAGCGCAGGCACGGATGAAGCGCAGAATGTGGTTTATGAAGCAACCTTGGACGCAAACACAACGTTAGTAGCTGGCTCTGTCAAAGTAACGCCAGTGGCCGTTGATGATGAATACGACACCTTGGGTAATGTGACTTTTTCTGCAAATGTGGCGGATGGCTTGCTTAACAACGATTTCGACCCGAAGGACGCTAACGCGCCAACAAACGCGGGCATGACCGTTACTGCTGAAACCGTGACCACGACGCAAGGTGGGACAGCGACCATTAATGCCGATGGTAGTTTTAGTTATAACCCAGTTTTAAACTTTACGGGAACCGACACCTTTAGTTATACCGCGGTTGATGATGATGCCATGACGGGTACCGGGACGGTAACCGTGAATGTCACCGGTAAAGTGTTCTTTGTAGACGACAGTGCAGCGGCTGGTGGCGATGGTTCACAAGCGATGCCGTTTAATGACTTTTCTGCGATTAATGGTGCTGGTGGTGTTGGTGACGTCGATGAAGCGAATGATGTGATTTACCTGTTTGAAGGGACGTATGCCGATACGCTTGAGCTGGAGAATAATCAAAAAGTTGTCGGCGCGGGTTCCGAATTAAGTGCAGGTAGCGCGACTATTATTCCGGCGGGAACGGCGCCAAGTTATAGCGGTAGTTTTACTCTGGCATCTAACAACACAATCGGAGGTTTCGATTTTTCACCAACTACAGGCTATTCGATTAGCGGCTCTGGCGCGTCAGGTGGCATCATTCAAAATTCCAGCCTAACCCTTTCGGGGACAGGCGGCGCATTCGATTTAGACAACCATAGCGGTAACTTTGTCTACACTGGCAATATCACTGGCTCAACAAGCGTCAATGCTGTGGCGGTTGATGGCGGTACGCCAAGCATCACGCTGGACGGTGATGTCACGGTTAGCGGCGGACGTAATATTGATTTTCGGAATATCACAGGCGGTGGTTTAAGCGTTACGGGCACATTATCTAATAATGGTGGATCGGCCATAAACTTATTTAACAACTCCGGCTCACCTAGTTTCGAATTCGGTGATGTCGTTGTGACTTCTGGCGTTGGTACGGCAGTGAACTTGGAAGACGGTCTTACAGCGACATACAGCTTTAATGGCGATTTGGATATCACCACGACCAATGGCGATGGGTTAATCGTTAATAATGGACTATTAAACTTAAGCGATGCCAATACGTACAACAACACGATTAATGCGACCAATGGTTATGCGACCTATCTTGGAAGTTTTGCAGATGTGCTAAACGTCGGCACGTTAACGTTTGATAGCTTAACTTCAAATAACGCTAATGATGACGCTGGGGTCTACTTTCGAAACCTAGCTGGCTCAATCGAAATTATTAGCGATATTGTGGTTAATAACACGAGCAAAAGAGGTGTTTATATTAGAGGCGGCACTGTAGATGTTACCGTACTCGGCGATATTATGGTCGATGGTTATGGTTCGTCGTCTAGTAGCACGGCTGTGAAAATTGAGGGTGGTGACACCATAGGAAATGTGGTGCTTGGGAATGTCACGACTAGAAATGCACTGATGTCGAGCCCCAATACGGGCATTGAGATTGCAGGTGTTATTAATCCAGTAACCGTCGGTGCGGTTGATATTGGCTCCAGTGGGGAGGACGGCATAAGAGTCGTCAGTAATGATGGTAACGTGAGTTTTACCAGCATTGATATTGGCACTGTGGGAGCGGTAAATGGTAAAGGTGTCGGTGTCAGCGGTAACGGCGTGGGAAATATCAACTTTGGTACGGGCACGATTAGTAACGTTGAGCAATCTTCATTTGAGGTTTCAAGTGGAAGCGGTGTTACTGAGTTTGCAGGCGATATAAATCATACAAAAAACAGTAACGCCATTTACTTTAGTAGTTCGTTGGGTACGGTCAACCTGAGCGGTGATATTAACGTAACTTCGGGTAATATTCCTATTGCGGTCCAATCCGCTGGTGGAACCTACAATATTACGGGAACTGTGACCATTAATGGGACTAACCGTGTCGTTAATATCGACAATTCTAGTGCCACTTTGACTGTTGCGGATGTAACAGCAACCAACATTGCCCAGCAGGCGTTTAGAGTGATAAACGGTAGCGCGACGCTCAATATACAGGCGGGTTCGATTCAACAAAGTGGCGCTTTCCCAGGGGTAGTAATCACCGATAATACAGGCGGTACTATTACTATCGCTAGTTCGCTGGATATCAACTCTTTTACCGCTGATGCCATCAACTTAAGTAATAACCCTGGTGTGACAGTTGATTTGAGTGGTCAGTTAGATGTCGATTCGGCCAGTGGTAAGGGCCTAACGGCGACTGGCGGCGGTACCCTCTCTTTATCGGGGGCATCGAATTTAGTCGATACCGCGACGGGCGCATTGGTTGAACTGAACGGCATAACGATTGGCGCTGGCGGGATCAGTTTTAGTAGCGCAGCGACTAGCGGAACGCCCGCTTCAGACGTGGTGAACTTGACCAACGTTGGTGGCGGTACTTTTGCGCTGGATAATCTAACCGTTGCAGGAACGACGAGCGGCGATGCGCTTGAGGTTAACGCTTCTTCAGCTACCATCAACCTTGGTAATATCGTGGCTGATAACATTAACAACGCGGGCATATTCTTAACGGGCGCTAACGGTAACGTCACTATTGGCTCGGTCGACCTCGACGCTATTGCTGGCGCTGGAATCTTGATTGCTAATAACACCAATCCTGTTGCGATAAATGGCGGCTCCATTGGCGCAACGGCGACTACGATCGGTAATGCATTTGATATTAGTGGTGGCTCGGGCGACGTTACCATGGCTGCGGCAATCACTAACTCACAGAACCGCGCGATAGATATAACGGGCAGAACTGGTGGAACGGTAAACGTTAGTAGCACAATTAACGAAACAGGCACGGGCCTTAATATAGACGGCAATAGCAGTGGCACGATTAATCTTAGTGGCAATTCACAGGCTATCAACACGGCTGCCAATACAGCGTTAAAAATTACCAATAACTCAGGCGCTATCGTTAATGTAACTAACGGCGGCTTGGATATTGATGCTTCTACAGCGCTTGCGGTCAATATCAGCGGTGGCGGTACGGTCAGTGTGACAGGCGTTGGTAATACGATTAATGCGGGTACGGGCGGTGCGCTTAATGTAGCGAGCACGACTATCGGCGCAGGCGACCTTAATTTCCAAAGCATTTCACAAAGCGGTGGTTCAAATGCTATCGCGCTTGATGACACGGGTACGGCAGGTAGCTTAGTTGTGACAGGTGTTTCAACGACCGTTGGTTCCGGTGGTACTTTGACTAATATTACTACTGAAGCGATTCGCTTAACCGATACCAAAGATCCATCATTTAACGGATTACAAATCAGCAACATTACTCGCGAAGCAGTAAAAGGCTTACGGGTAAACGGCATTACCGTAACCAATAGCACGGTCGACAATGCGGGCAGTAGCGAGCCTGCGGCAGATGATGATACGTTCGGTTTTGTTGGGGAAACCTTAGGACAAAACGGTTTATTTGGTACGGCACGATTTGAAAATGTCACTATCACCAACACCCACGAACGTGCGATTGATATTGTGAATGAAGGTGGTGGTTCGCTCGACTTGGATATTATTAACGTCAGCGTGGATGACAACGATGATACGCAGGGTGAAGATGCTATCCGCGTACAAAGCGAAGGCTCGATTAACACCGATGTGTTGCTGTCGGGCGGTACCTATAACGATGTTGAATCCGACGTGATAGCGTATTTTGCACAGGGCACGGGAAGCAACAACCTTACCGTAACTAACGTGACGTCGACCAATGGCGGCGGCCCAGACAACTTCCCGAATGGTGGTGGTATCGCCATTATCGGCTCTGCGGGATCGAGCACGACGTTTAATGTGAACAACAACAACCTGACAGGAATACAAGGCGAAGGTGTTCAGGTTGTCGGTTTAGCTGGCGCTAACGCAACCCTGACCATGAGTGGTTCGATTACAGGGAACACGTTCTCATCTGATAATGCTGACGGCTTAGATCTCGATTTTGATGGCGATACGTCTGGCACTAGCACCATGAACATTACCGTTGATGTGAATAACAACAACATAAGTTTTGATGATGATGGTATCGGCATCGATTATCGGGATGCTGCTGGTACGGGTAATTTCACGATTCGTAATAATACCTTGACCGTGATTAATGGTGACGATGGAGTGAACACGGATAGTGATGACGGTATTTTCATCTTTAAGGACGATGATGTTGGAAGCGGCGCATCGAACTTAAATGTAGCGGCGTTAAACAATACTTTCTCGGGCATTCAAGCCGGAAACAACACTATCGAAGTTGTGGATATTCGTGATGCAGGAAGAAGTGCTTGCTTTAATTTAAGTGGCAACTCAGTTGGCAATATAGAGTTAGACTTCGATGTAACTGGAGCGGGCGGTTCGGTGACACAAGCGTCGGTAGCGGCGATTGCATCGGATAATAACGGCTCGACGGTGACTGTGGTTAGTGAGGCACCAACCTTTAACTCTGCGACTTGTGCAAGCGTTCCATTACCATAATTATAAAGCGACTATATAGAAAGGAGACTTAGATGTCAGAACCATTTTTAGCTGAAGTGCGAATGGTTGGTTTTAACTTCGCGCCACGGGGGTGGGCGTTGTGTGATGGACAAATCATGCCGATCAATCAGAACCAATCACTCTATAGCTTATTAGGCACCACTTATGGTGGCGACGGTAGAACCAGTTTTGCCTTGCCCGACATGCGCGGTAGAACACCGCTGCATGTTGGTAATGGGCATGCTGAAGGAAGTAAAGGTGGTGAAGAAACACACACCTTATCAGTAAACGAAATGCCTCAGCATAAACACACGGTAAACGCATCGCATGATAATGCGACTGCGACGTCTCCGGGTGGAAAAAGCTTGGCTGGAGGAAGAGAGAACACCTATTCAACCTACGATAATGCGACTAAAGTTGCGATGGCGAATGACTTCTTAACTCATGTCGGTGGCGGTCAAGCTCATGAAAATATGCAACCTTATACAACGCTAAACTTTTGTATTGCGATACAAGGGTTGTTCCCGTCACGGAATTAAGGAGGATTTATGTCAGAACCTTTTGTTGGTGAAATACGAATGTTCGCGGGCAACTTTGCACCTCGTGGTTGGGCTTTTTGTGACGGACAGTTATTAGCAGTATCTCAAAACGATGCACTTTTTTCTTTGTTTGGGACTATTTATGGTGGTGACGGAAGGACAACATTTGGTCTTCCTGATATGCGTGGCCGTTTACCCATTCATGCGGGATCAGGACCTGGACTATCGCCAAGGCGATTAGGCTCGAAAGGCGGTGCGGAAGAAGTCACTTTAACAGCAAATCAACTACCCTCTCACGGCCACACGGTCAATGCGGTTAGTACACCTGCAAGTGAAACTGGACCAGGGTTAAATGAAACGTTGGCGCAGTCGGTTGGGTATGATGCCTATGTACCATCAGGAAGTCCTGAGACGATGGCGTCACAGAATGTATCAAGCGTTGGTGGCTCAAGGTCACATACTAATGAAATGCCTTATCTATGTGTGCATTTTATTGTTGCCTTGTTTGGAATTTACCCGTCGCGTCATTAAGGAATCGTTATGTCAGAACCATTTATTGCTGAAATTAGAATATTCGCTGGAAACTTTGCTCCGCGCGGTTGGGCTTTTTGTAACGGACAGCTACTACCGGTGGCACAAAACACTGCTTTGTTCTCGTTGATAGGAACAACTTATGGCGGTGATGGTAGAACGACTACAGCGCTACCAAATTTAGAAGGTCGGGCGCCAATGCACCCTGGACGTGGCCCAGGCTTAACCGCAAAGCGACTTGGTCAGAGAGGTGGCGTTGAAACTGTTACCTTATCGGAAGCGCAAATTCCTAATCATTCGCACTCGCAGTTAGGATCAGCGGATGAAACTGAATTTGATGGAACGAATAATCCAGAAAATGCTATTCCCGGAACGCTAGAGGGTGGTAAAGAGTTATATGGCAATCCATCAAACTTACAGCCACTTGCTGAGGCTGCTGTTGAAACTGCTGGTGGCAGTCAGGCGCACAATAACATGCAACCGTACTTAACCATGAATTTTATTATTGCGCTTCAGGGACTCTATCCTAGCAGGGGTTAATCAGTGTCTATCAATATTACATTTAGGAAGGTTGTCGAAGAGGATAAAGATTTCTTAAAAGAAGTTTATGCCAGTACTCGTTATGAAGAATTAGGTCAAACGAATTGGTCGCAACAACAAATAAACGACTTTTTAGGGATGCAATTTGAAGCTCAGCACCAGTTTTATCAGGAGCAATTTTCGACTGATAAGTTTGAAGTGATTCAGTGTGATGAGGTTGATGCTGGTCGTCTTTATCTTGAGCATCGCCCTGATGAAATTCGTATTGTCGATATAACGTTATTACCTGAATTTAGAAGCAAAGGTTTAGGAACGAAGATATTAATAAATGTGATTAACGAGGCGCAGGAAAAAAGTATTGCTGTGCGAATTCATGTTGAAAAGAATAACCCAGCGCTGACTTTATATCAGCGCCTGGGCTTTAGACAGATTGGAGACCGAGGCGTGTATTGGTTGATGGAAAAAGCAAACGACAAGCAAGCAGCTTAAGTCTTATCGAGTTACTTTTGCCGATTAATAATGGCCTCGTATTGTACGACTTCATCGTCGCCGTGAACGGGGACAAGAAAGAGATCATTAACACCTAGATCTGCATGATGAAGCGAATAAGTGGACTGTAAGAGTAATGGGTCACTTGATTCAAAGATTAATGAAAAGCGTTCGAAGTCAGGAACATCTTGGATGTTTGATCGCTACACTCGACGAGCTGTAAATTAAAATGTTGGTCGTTGAGTTCGACAGTAAAGTTAGTTTGTACGGCTTTACGAAAATCTTCCTGGCTAATTTGAGACATGTTAATTCCTTCTTATGGATTATTTTCATGTCATGTTAACAAAGAATATATTTATTGCATCAAAAAATTAAGCGCTAGCTTAAGAATGAGGAAAGTATCATGAGCCGTAGAAATATTGGCCTTGGATTGTTGAGTTTCATGACGATGTTTGCGATGACAGCAAAGGCTGCACCACAAATTAATTTAGGAAACTTGCCTGCAGGGAAGAAAGTCTCAATCAGTTATGATGTGACGATCAATACAAATGCGACAGGTAATCAAGTTAGCTCCCAAGCGCTAGTAACGGGTGCAAACTTTGCTGATGTTTCGAGTGATGATCCTGATACTGCCACGTTGAATGATGCAACGATATCGACAGTGGACGAAGCAGACACAACGCTACAACTAACAGCCAGTGACGCTACCCCCACGACGAGCGAAAATGTGACTTTCACTGCAACAGTAGACACGACCGACGGTACGTTACCAACGCCAACAGGCAACGTCGAGTTTAGAGTTGATGGCGGTAGTGCCACTGTCGTTGCTTTGAATGCTAGCGGTGTTGCGACTTATGATGCAGTCTTTGGTGCAGGAAACTACACAGTTACAGCTGACTATATCGGCGGCACAGACAATAAAAGTTCAAGCAATAACATAGGTATTTCAGTAAGCCGAGCAAATACAACCACTGATATTACCGCAGTAAGCCCAGCAAGCATTTATCCAGGCGATACTGTAACAGTGAGTTATAGCGTATCTGTCGAGCCAGTAGCTGGTGGTATTCCTGTTTCGGGAACAGTAGAAGTTACTGACGGGGTGGACAGTTGTACCGCGAGTGCGTCAGCAGGGAGCTGTATGTTGCAGTTTACTACGCCTGGGAATAAAGACTTGATAGCAACATTTACCAGCGGATCGACCGAGCTTAATAACAGTGCTTCCGCGGTATACACTGTCACGGCCATTAATAATGCACCGGTACTATCAGCCATTGGCAACCAAACGATTGAAGCAACAAATGCTTTAATGTTTACTGCTAACGCTACTGATGTCGATCCAGCCGCCACTATCACTTATAGCTTAGGTGCTGGAGCGCCAGTTGGAGCTGCAATAAGTCCGATGACTGGAGATTTTTCTTGGACCCCATCAGAGGCGCAAGGAGGAGCGGTTTACACAGTCACTATTATTGCGGCAGATCAATATAATAGTACCGACTCAGAAACAATCAGCATTGATGTTACAGAACTGGATAACCCTCCTGTCTTAAATAATGACGTTGTGTCAACGGATGAAGATACTCCAGTAACCTTTAACCCATTCGATAATGATACGGAGGACAATAGTTTTGACTTCAGTACCATAAATATTGTCAGCCAGCCGTCTTCGGGAACATTGAATTTCAGCACAGCGAATGGCGAAATGACATACACGCCTAACGCTAACTTTAATGGTGCAGATCAAGCACAGTATCAGGTGAAAGATGATGCTGGTGCAGATTCGAATATTGCGACCATTAACTTCACTATAAACTCGGTGAATGATTTACCAGTGTTTGATTCGACTCCAATTACCAGTGTTATTGAAGGCGAACAATATAACTACCAGGTTGTAACTAGTGATGTGGAGGGTGACCCATTAACACTTACAGCGGTGTCATTACCTTCTTGGTTACAGCTTGTAGGAAACCAGTTAATAGGAACTCCTGTAACAGAAGATAGAGGTAACCATGCTGTTATTATAAGTCTTACGGATGGACAGGACACTGTTGAGCAGTCTTTTGAAGTATCGGTTGTTTCTGTACATAGCAATGACTTGTCTATTGAAAAATCACTTGATATTGAGAGCCCGCTATTAGGCGAAGAATTTACGTTGACTTATCGAATAACGAATAGCGGTCCTGACCTGGCTTCTGGTGTTGTATTAGATGCTGAGATAACAGGTGATGCCGTTGTTACCTCCGGGGACAGTCGCTGCCAAATTAATGTTTCTGCGCTCAGCTGTAATATTGGTCCTATTTCAACTGATGAAGTGCAAGAGGTTAGCGTGACCATGACGAGTCAGGCGTTAGGTGATGTTTATTATTATGCAAAGATATCATCAAATGACGACTTTGATGCGTCTAATAATGAGCTAGGATTTGGCTTGTCGGTAACCAATGGTTTGATGACTGACAAAGCGACTACTGTTGGTGAGGCGAAAGCTCAATTAGCTGTGACAGGAGATGTTGATAACGATGGTGATGATGACATCGTGCTCTTACGTGGCGCTAACGCTTTAGCCTCGGTCTTTATTAATCAAAACTCGAACAGTTTTGAAAAAGCGTCTGACGTAGTTGGTATTGAGTCTCCTGTTGCTGCGCAGCTTGAGTATATTAATGACGATAATTATATCGATTTAGTCGTGGCCACTAGCCAAAATAATCAAACATTAGTCTTTGCTGGCGACGGGTTGGGCGGTTTCATTTTAGAGCAGTCTCTTGGTTTATCAGATAATACCAGTGTGGATATAGCAGATTTAAATAATGATGGCTGGATGGACATAGTTTTCATTAATGATGGTGCGGCTGATGAAGTATATTTAAACCAAGGTGGATCATTACAGTTTAGTCATCTGCTAGGTGATGTGAGTACAAGTCTTGCTATAGCGTTAGCAGATGTTGATGGCAATGGTATGATTGATGCGATAATTAGTAAAGCAGATGGTACCAGCCACTACTTTAGTAATGCCCAGCTTTTGGATACTTCGGGAATAAGTAGCTATTCGTCAATTGATACGGGGTTAATTGGTGATATTACAACCATGGATTTGGATAATGACGGCATGGAGGAGTTTGTTTTAGGAGGCTCAATTGATAAGGAGAACTATGAGAAAGTTCCAAGCAATAAAGTTTACGGTTGGAATGGTACTCTTGTAGAGAGGCTAAATTTTGGTGGTGTCGACACTAATCAAGTCATTATATCTGACATTGATGGTGATGGTGATGAAGATCTCTTTGTTGCGAATGACTCAGGCTACCATCAAGTTTACCAGAATGATTCTGGTAATTTTACAGTAGCGAGTAAACTGTTATTCAACAAGGACTACACAAGCGCAGCTTGGGTGCTTGGCGACCATGGGGTAGATAATTTATTACTAGCCGAATCAATAGCTGAAGGAAGTGCTTTATATTACAACCAAGGTGGCGGAAACTTTGGTCAAGCTTTCACGGATCTAGCACTAACCTACACCGCGAGTGTGTCGACAGTCACTATCGATGGTGTTATTGAAGCGCAATTGATGGCAACGAATAATGGACCAAGTTCAGCGCAAGAAGTTAGCTTAACAGCCTCAATTAACTCGCAGGTCAATGTCATCCGCTTTGGTTCGGGTGGCGAGGATTGTACGGTGACTGACTCAGCGCTTAGTTGTGAAGTTGGTACTTTGATGCCAGGTGAGAGTGTCATGATCCCGCTGAGACTTCTGGCAATGAATACTGGCGAAGCCGTAATTAGGGCTGAAGTGTCGTCACCAATTGATGACTTAAACCCGAGTAATAATACACAAGAAGTGCGTATTAATGTTACAGAGAAGAAAGATTCAGGTGGTGGTCAAGTTGGCTGGGTTCTTCTACTATTATTAATGCTGGCCGGGGTTCGTCGCAGAAAATATTGTAAATAGCTAGAGGCCAGAGGTCTGGCCTTTTGTGCTTAAATAAGGTATCTATAGGGTTTTGCCAAGTTATATAGGTACCTTGTTTGGGTTTTGTCACAAAAGAAATTAGTTTTATAGCTGAGGATGGCTTTAAGCTCAATGGCGCTGTATTTTCAGCGATAGGAAGTTCTGACAACTCCAATCGCGTCTTAATCATCGGATCTGCATTCGGTGTCCCCTATCAATACTATAAACATATTGCTGGTTTTTTAGCCGAGCAAGGCATGGCGGTATTGGTTTTTGACTACCGTGGAATAAGTCATTCGAAACACGGCAATATGTCGACTAATCAGATCTTAATGCAACATTGGGGGCAACTGGATTTAGAGGCCGCTATTCAATTTGTAAAAAAGGAATACAAGCCACATAAAATGTCTTATTTAGGGCATAGCGCTGGTGGACAAATTATTGGATTGGCGCCCTCTAGCCATACATTTGATAAAATTATTATCGCCGCCAGTGGTGTCGGAGCTTGGCGTCTATGGCCAGGCGTGCAGAAATACGCATTAGCAGCAATCTGGTATTTGGTCTTCCCTGTAGTTATGGCATTTCAATTTGGAGACTTCTTCAAATCACGTTTTTTGGGCCCTATTCCAGTCCCTAAAACAGCCGTAAAACAGTGGCTTACTTGGGCGCGGTCCAGAGAATACCTGTTTTCACCTGAGCACGGTCTTGAGCTCTCTGGCTATAAGCGTATCGATGCAGACATCTTAGGAATAACGATCAGTGACGATTGGTATGCACCAAAAGAGGCACGTGATGGCTTATTAAAACACTATCCTAATGCCAACAAAGAAGTTTTGAATATTTCACCAAAATCGTTAGAACGAAAGAGTATAGGACACTTCGGTTTGTTCAAGAAAAAACAGGAAATAAAAGACGGAATATGGCAACCTATAGTTAATTTTTTGGATGATTAGGAAGAGTTAAATGTCAGAACGCGAACAGAGAACGTCTGAAGCCATAGAAACGTGGAACTTCGTTTTCCCAAACCAAAGTAATCCCTACGGTAATATGTTCGGTGGTGAATTGCTAGCGATCATGGACTCAACGGCAGCCTTAGCAGCGATTCGTTACTCAGGAAAAACGGTATCAACAGCCTCGGTTGAGCGAGTGATTTTCAAGCGTCCAATATTTGTTGGTGATCGTATTAAAACCGTGGCGAAAGTCGTTTTGGTTGGTAGTTCATCAATGATGGTGCGCACTGACGTTTTTGTGGATAAAGGTGGTGATGAGGGTGATGTCTTAAGTACTACGGCTCATTTTACTTTAGTTGCTTTTGATGAAGATCGTAACCCTGTGACAGTTCCAGAGCTGATTATTGAAACCGATAAAGAGCGCAAACACTTTGAATTAGCTGAACAAATTAAATCACATGTTGGACGTCGTGAGGGTCGAATCAAGCATGTGGTAGAGAAGTGGAAGTAATCAGGTTTGGTTTATAAGTGATTGGGCATAGTTGAAGTTGCTAGCCAAAAAAAAGCTAGCAACTTGGTGTTTTTTTATCGTGTTTCAGGGGCTGACATGCTACTACCTTGTAACCTTTGAACTTCTTCTTTATCGCGTTGTTGCTTGGTAGCGTACTCTTCTTTAGTCCAGCACTGTAGTTTTTTGAAGTTAGAACCCACTTGGTGAGTCTTTTGGCAAATATATTTTGATTTGCCGTCTTCATCTTTTGCAACTTTTTTTGATTCTTCTGAAGTGTTAGCCGTAGTTTGGGAGCTGGTTGAAGCACAGCCAATAAATGCGAAAGCAAGCCCTATAATTATCAATGGTTTAAACATACTTAAGTCCTTTCTTATATAAATGAGCATCGAACGTAGCAAAAAACATGAGTAAAAATAAAGTCTAACTATGTAACAAAATATATCAATTGCCAGATTATTTGAATAAATGAGAATTGTGTCACAAAATATATCTGAGGTTATGCGCCGTTGTACAAAGTACAAACAGTTATAAACAACAGAGCAGGAGCCTAGGGCGATGGCTTGTGGTGGAGCTCACTTAAAAAAGGCCAGCTAACCAGCTGGATGAAAGAGAACATTTTTTGGCAGTAAGCTTAGTGATTGGAAAAACTTTAATGAAGGCTGCCTGAAGCAGCCTTTGCGTTATAACCAACTAGCCTTTCGATTGGCGTCGCTGTGTTGGGTGACGACGCTTTTGCTTTAGCGGGATTGATGGTTTGAGATCTGCTAAATACTCAGGCTTGATTTCAAGCTTTGGCAACTCATGCCCCACATATTCTTCAATAGCGGTAAGGTTCATGGCGAAGTCTTCGCCTGCAAAGCTAACAGCATCGCCTTCCGCTCCGGCGCGAGCCGTACGACCGATACGATGAACATAATCTTCAGCATCATCCGGCAAGTGGTAATTGAAAACGTGGGTCACATCATCAATATGCAATCCGCGAGCGGCTACGTCAGTACAAACCAGCACATTAACCGCATTATTCTTAAGGTCGTCTAACAGCTTTAAGCGCTTCTTTTGGTGAACATCACCTGTAAGCAACCCAGCTTCAATATCGTTTCCGCGTAAACAAGCCCAGACGTGCTCTGCCGCACGCTTAGTGTTTGTGAATACGATGCTGCGGGGTGGCGTTAAACGCTGCATTAAACCGACCAATAACGGCAGGGCTTCATCACGACTCGGATAAAATAAAGCTTCCCGGATTTTCTTAGCCGTAATTTGCTCTGCAGCTACCTGAACATGCTCTGGATTGTGCATATGCTCATACGCTAATTCTTGAACACGGTGCGATAAGGTAGCTGAGAACAACATGTTCATTCGGTCATTCGCCGGAGGCATGCGGCGGAATAAATAGCGGATGTCTTTAATAAAGCCGAGATCGAACATACGATCCGCTTCATCTAAAACCACGCTATCAATGGCTTCTAGACCATAAGCACCTTGCTTCAAATAGTCGATTAAGCGACCCGTAGTACCAATAAGGATGTCGACGCCCTTTTCCAATTGAAGGCGTTGTTTTTCATGATCCTCGCCCCCATATACCACTCGAATCTTAAATTTTGAATGCTTAGCAAGCTTTAAGGCGTCTTTAGCGATTTGAACCGCTAACTCACGAGTTGGCGCCATGATGATAGAGCGAGGTTCGTTAGCGCGGCGACCATCAATTTCAGGCAGGGTTAACATATCATTCATGACCCCAAGCAGAAATGCGATGGTTTTTCCAGTACCTGTTTGTGCTTGGCCAGCAACATTTTGTCCTTTCAGTAATAAAGGTAATGTTTTAGCCTGAATAGGCGTACAGTATTGGAAACCCAGGTCATTGATTGCCGAAAGTAACTTCGGATGCAGACCTAAATCGCTAAAGCGAGTGTCGGATAAATGTGATTTGTCCATCTATTATAACTTTTTACCATTGGATGCTTGCAAAATTGCAAGTCATTGTATCAAATAGAGCCATTGTGCGTCTGATAGCTACCAAGCGCAAGTGAATTAGTAGGAGAAAACTGAATGAGCGACAAAATTGTATACGTAAGCGATGCTACTTTTGAAGAAGAAGTATTGAATTCTGACAGCCCAGTATTAGTCGACTATTGGGCGGAATGGTGTGGACCTTGTAAAATGATTGCACCGATTCTAGATGAAATTGCTGAGTCGTATGAAGGCAAAGTAAAAGTTGCTAAATTAAACATTGATGAGAATAACGAAACGCCACCTAAGTATGGTATTCGTGGTATTCCAACATTAATGCTATTTAAAGGCGGCAACGTCGAAGCGACTAAAGTCGGCGCTGTCTCAAAATCACAATTGATGGCTTTCATCGACAGCAATATCTAAGCTGATCAAAAGCCGTAGATTAAGAAAGAGGCTTCGGCCTCTTTTTTGTTTCTTCTATTGTGTTAATAACGTCAATAATTGTAGTTGGTTGGCTATTTGTTGAGCTAAAAAGCTAGACACCTCTAAAATCTAGTGCTACATTTAACCTTGCTGAACACAGCGTCCAAACAAAAGCCTTCGGGCAAACTCCGTTTCTATTCCAAAACACTAATTTCACGGGAACACTAAGCATTGTCTATCAATGCGTCAAAAGACAATCATTCAACATTATGAATCTTACAGAATTAAAGCAGAAATCCGCTCAAGAACTGTCTGAGATGGCTAAAGCTGTCGGTCTCGAGCACATGGCGCGTATGCGCAAACAGGACATCATCTTTGGACTACTTAAGAATCACGCCAAAAGTGGCGAAGATATCTTTGGTGGTGGAGTTTTAGAAATCTTACCGGATGGTTTTGGATTTTTACGCTCAGCAGAAGGCTCTTATTTAGCAGGCCCAGACGATATTTACGTCTCGCCAAGCCAAATCCGTCGTTTTAATTTACGAACGGGTGATACCATTTTTGGCAAAATACGCCCACCTAAAGATCAGGAACGCTATTTTGCTTTACTAAAAGTCGCAGAAATTAACTACGACAGCCCAGAAAACTCCCGCCGCAAACTCTTATTCGAAAACTTAACACCGCTACACCCTGACGATCGTATGCGCATGGAGCGTGGTAACGGTTCGACGGAAGATATTACTGCGCGTGTTATCGATTTAGCAGCGCCAATTGGTAAAGGTCAACGGGCATTAATTGTTTCGCCGCCAAAAGCCGGTAAAACCATGATGTTGCAGAATATCGCCCAGTCGATTACGTACAATCACCCTGAGTGTATGCTAATTGTACTTCTGATTGACGAACGTCCGGAAGAAGTAACTGAAATGCAACGCTCGGTAAAAGGTGAGGTAGTTGCTTCAACTTTCGATGAGCCTGCCGCGCGTCACGTACAAGTCGCCGAAATGGTTATCGAAAAAGCAAAACGGTTGGTTGAGCACAAAAAAGACGTCATTATTCTGCTCGACTCGATTACACGTTTAGCTCGTGCCTACAACACCGTTGTACCATCATCAGGTAAAGTACTAACCGGTGGTGTCGACGCCAACGCCCTACAACGTCCAAAACGTTTCTTCGGTGCAGC
>JGI11905J15746_1000049_pt1 | contig 19188 bp, 17 predicted proteins | sample DeeseametaMP1788_FD_15746 | JGI IMG/M metagenome (IMG submission 15746)
CGATAGGATTTACGCGCCCAGTAACCGGTTCACCCAAGCCACGTGCAGAAGGAAGTGTGTTGGCCAGCAATGAATAACTGCGTCCAGTAGAGTCTAGGAATACTGCATATTGATTACTCTTGCCCTGTGAAGCGTCAAGGAAGGTATCGCCCGAACGATAATTCATTCCAGCAGCATCAATATCATGCCCCTTGGCGCAACGCACCCAGCCTTTCTCCGACAACACAACAGTAACAGGTTCGGTCGGGATCAAGTCAGTTTCCGATAATGCTTTAGCGTCTTCACGTTCGACGATAGGCGAACGGCGCTCATCCCCATGCTCCTCCACCACTTCCTGAAGTTCTTTCTTAACAACGGTTTTCATGCGTTGCTTTGAGCCGAGAGTTAACTGCAACCAATCCGCTTCATCTTCGAGTTCAGCTTGTTCACCTTTAATCTTCATCTCTTCAAGTTTCGCTAAATGGCGTAACTTTAATTCTAAAATAGCTTCAGCTTGCGTGTCTGATAACTTGAAGCGCTCCATTAACTTAGGCTTCGGCTTATCTTCCGTGCGTATAATATGAATCACTTCATCAATATTAAGATAAGCTATCAGTAAACCATCCAAGATGTGAAGGCGGTCCATCACTTTATCTAAGCGATACTGCAACCGACGTCGAACCGTTTCTAAACGATACTCCAACCACTCTCTAACAAACATTTGCAGGTTTTTAACCTGTGGACGACCATCAAGACCGATCATATTCATGTTGACGCGGTATGTTTTTTCTAAATCTGTCGTCGCGAATAAGTGCTTCATTAACTCATCGGTATCAACCCGATTCGAGCGCGGCACTATAACCAAGCGTGTTGGGTTTTCATGATCGGACTCATCACGTAAGTCACTCACCATAGGCAGCTTTTTAGCCTGCATCTGACCAGCGATTTGCTCCAGAACTTTCGAACCAGATGCTTGATGAGGTAAGGCAGTAATGACGATCTCGCCGTCTTCTTTTTCAAAGTAGGCGCGCATACGGATAGAGCCACGCCCTTTCTGATACATTTCCACGATATCCGCTTTTGGCGTGATAATCTCTGCATCGGTTGGATAGTCAGGGCCTTGTACATGCTCCATTAAATCTTCAACCTTTGCTTTTGGGTTATCCAGCATATGGATACACGCATTAGCTACTTCAGTCAGATTATGCGGTGGAACATCTGTCGCCATACCTACGGCAATACCTGTCGTACCATTTAAAAGTAAGTTCGGTGCCCGTGCAGGTAGCACTTTCGGCTCTTTCATAGTGCCGTCAAAGTTAGGAACCCAGTCAACCGTACCCTGCGAAACTTCTTTTAATAAAACATCAGAATAAGCCGCTAAGCGAGATTCGGTGTAACGCATTGCAGCGAACGACTTAGGGTCATCCGGAGCGCCCCAGTTACCTTGCCCATCAACTAACGGGTAACGATAAGAAAATGGCTGCGCCATCAACACCATAGCTTCATAGCAGGCAGAGTCACCATGCGGGTGGAACTTACCTAACACATCACCCACGGTCCGCGCAGACTTTTTATATTTTGCAGTCGCCTTTAAGCCAAGCTCACTCATGGCATAAACGATACGTCGCTGCACAGGCTTTAAGCCATCACCAATATGAGGCAAAGCGCGATCCATAATGACGTACATCGAATAGTTTAAGTACGCCTGCTCAGTAAATTCGGCTAGAGAACGTTTCTCAATACCTTCGTAATCTATTTCTTCCACGTTAACTCACTATTCGTTTAAATTTCGATTTCGGCTTTATTGCCTTTTTCTTGTAACCAGCTTTTTCGATCAGCGGAGCGTTTTTTGGATAACAGCATATCCATTACTTGCTCGGAATTATCACCACCATCAATCGTCAACTGAACCAAGCGACGGGTTTCACGCGCCATCGTTGTTTCACGTAACTGTTTTGGGTTCATCTCACCCAAACCTTTAAAGCGCGTAACCTGAATCTTGCCGCGTTTCTTTTCAGCTTTTATACGATCAACAATGCCTTGCTTTTCATCTTCATCCAACGCATAAAACACTTCTTTTCCAATATCCACACGATAAAGCGGTGGCATGGCTACATAAACATGTCCGGCTTTTACCAACGGCTTAAAGTGACGGACAAACAACGCACACAGCAAGGTCGCGATGTGCAAACCATCAGAGTCCGCATCCGCTAAGATACAGATTTTGCCATAACGCAATTTTGATAAATCATCGGTATTCGGATCCAAGCCGATAGCGACTGAAATATCATGTACTTCCTGTGACGCCAAGATTTGATCTGGCTCCACTTCCCACGTGTTTAAAATCTTGCCTCGCAGTGGCATGATCGCTTGATACTCTTTGTCTCTGGCTTGTTTGGCTGAGCCACCCGCAGAGTCACCTTCCACCAAAAACAATTCACTGCTCATGCTGTCTTGACCGACACAATCTGCCAGTTTGCCCGGTAATGCGGGCCCTTGAGTCACTTTCTTGCGCACAACTTTTTTGCTCGCGCGCATACGCTTGTGTGCGTTACTGATAGCTTTTTCTGCTAACGCATCACCAATAACCGAGTTTTGATTTAGCCACAAGCTAAAGGCGTCCTTAACGGTGCCTGACACAAAAGTCGCGCACTGACGTGAGGATAATCGCTCTTTGGTCTGGCCTGAGAACTGCGGATCGTCGAGCTTTACTGACAGAACATAACTGATTCGGTCCCAAACATCGTCAGCGGTTAACTTAACGCCGCGAGGCAGCAAGTTTCTGAACTCGCAAAATTCACGCATCGCTTCCAGTAAGCCGTTACGCATGCCGTTAACATGCGTACCTCCTTGAGCTGTTGGGATCAGGTTAACGTAGCTTTCCGCCAAACATTCACCACCCTCTGGCATCCAAAAGAAAGCCCAATCTACCGCTTCGGTATCGCCCGAAAGCGAGCCAGTAAAAGGGTCTTCGGGCAAGCGTTCAAAACCACCAGCCTGTTCAATCAGATAGTCCGTCAGCCCGTCTTCATAGTGCCACTCATCTTTTTCACCACTGCTTTTATTGTCAAAGATCACTTTCAAGCCGGGGCACAAAATGGCCTTGGCTTTGAGTAGGTGCTTGAGCTTAGAAATAGAAAATTTAGGGCTATCGAAATATTGGGGATCTGCCCAGAACTTGACGCTGGTACCAGTATTTCGCTTACCGACTTCGCCGGTCACTTCAAGGTCTGATGACTTTAAGCCGTTCTCAAAGGCCATTTCATACTGTTTGCCATTTCGCTTAACGGTTACTTCTACACGGGTAGACAGAGCATTAACGACAGAAATACCAACACCATGCAAACCGCCGGAGAATTGATAGTTTTTATTGGAGAACTTACCACCAGCATGCAACTTGCTCATGATGAGTTCTACGCCCGGAATACCCTCTTCAGGATGTATATCCACCGGCATACCACGGCCATCATCTTGAATTTCAAGCGAGTTATCCTTATGCAAAATAACTTGGATTGTTTTTGCATGACCTGCTAACGCTTCATCCACACTATTATCGATAACTTCTTGCCCCAAGTGATTCGGGCGCGAAGTATCGGTATACATTCCAGGACGTTTTTTAACAGGGTCTAAGCCACTGAGGACTTCAATATCATCAGCAGTATACTCTTTATTTGCCATATATTTTTATGTTCTATGTGATTTGTGCTGGTTGAGTCTATAAGACGCTATATATTGTTATATCGCCTTATCCTATAAAGGCAGATCTCTTTGTGCAAGCAAAATATTTTTGCGAAGGATATTAAAAGAAGTGAATCGAATCTGAGCAGTATTTGAGGCTGTTAGTACCCTGAAATGGCCATATTGACCGACGGTAAATAGTTGTCAACACGAAAACTATTCACTGTAATTTGCCCATCGCTAGCACAGTCGTATAAATTATAACCAGGTTTTTCTTGGCTGGCAGAAAAGTCAGCAGAGTGCTTTTTGAACTGAACACAAGTCGAAGGAACTGAACAATAATTAATATGCTTATGGTGACGATCCGTAGATTGGTGAACGTGTCCAAAGGCACACATCTTGACCTGTGAGTGCTGCGACAACAAGTTAACCAGTTGCTGACCGTTTTCAATACCAATCTGATCGAGCCAATGACTTCCCACAGGGATAGGATGATGGTGGGTGAAGACCATGGTCGGTAAATCTCGGTTATCCACTAAACATGACTCCAACCAAGACAGCTCCTCTTCCGATAAGTTACCATACACTTTACCGGGAACATGGCTGTTCAGCATCAATAATTGCCAATGCTCGGTAATCATTTGCTCAGCAGTCGTAAAAGGTGACTTGGATAGGTATTGTTTTAGTTTTGGCCTTTCGTCGTGATTGCCGGCCAAGCTCAGCACCGGCTTGTTAAAGGGTGCCAGGTAATCAACGAACTTCTGATAGGACTCAGGCGTGTAATCTTGAGAGATATCGCCAGTCACCACAAACAGGTCTGGAGTAATGTTACGACGCCTAATATCGTCCAATACTGCCTGCAAACTTTCATTGGTATTCACACCAAGCAAAGTCGACGAATCATCCGCAAATAAATGTGGATCGGACAAATGCAGTATTTTCATATTAGAGCGTCCTACAAAAAGACGCGTTTGCTCTTGACTCAAACCGTACCCTCTTATTACTTAATTGTTATTATCGCTTGATTTCTAATCAAAAAAAACCAATTGGGTCTTGTATAAACTGTGAGATTGCCCAAATTCCAAACAAAAATTTAACCATTCTGACAAAAATCGGTTGAGTTGAATTTTTTCATCGGGTTGTTTCATCTGCTCATTAGGATAGGGGAATACCGGAGGAAGCATACCTTTGTTCAATCCAGACAGGACTTCTGCTACCTTAGCATCATGGTACAAGCGGACTAAATAACGTCGCTTTAGACCGACTTGCGCCGACTCCTGCTCTAATTCATAAGTGGCGGTATGTTGGCTCTGCTGTTTCAAGGTAATTAACAAATTTGGCTGATTGTCGATAGCTATAGAGAAAGACTGGCCGAGTTCAACCTCAGCCAAGTTCACAATCCGAGTCATTTTGGCATAATTGTTAGCACAAAGAGCCATAAACTCTTTTAGATCGGGAATGTATTTACGTCTAACTCGTGTCATTTTTCTCTCAATTACTCTTTATCATTCAACCATTACAACCCTAACGTTCCCTCATTCATTAAAAACCATTGTACCGCAATTATAGCCATGGCGTTATTAATACGCCCCTGCTGCAACAGTTCTAACAGCCCCGCTCGCTCCATGACCAGCACTTTAATGTCTTCATGTTCGGTCTCTAATCCAGCAAACTGAGCTACATCATCACTATCCACAATCCCTAAGAATAAGTCCACATATTCAGTTGTCCCACCGGGGCTCACCCAGTAACCCGGCAAGGGCGTTAAGGACTGAACCTCGCACCCCGCCTCTTCCTGAGCCTCTCGACTGGCCACCTGCTCAGGGCTTTCACCCTCTTCAACCATTCCCGCAACAATTTCAATTAACCATGGAGACTCATCGCCCGGCATAGCTCCAGGGCGACACTGTTCAACCATGACAAATCTATCTTTCATGGGATCGTAGAGCAAAACACCAACCGCGTTACCTCGCTCAAAAACTTCTCGCTCAACCACAGGACTCCAATCACCTTGGTAGCGACGATGCTGATAGCGGTATTTTTTCATGGAAAAGAAGCCTTGGTAGAGCTCCTCTTCAGCAATTAACTTTACGTCATCCTTTGTAAACTGCGTCATTAAACACTGTCCTCTCTATGTTAACGCGCCAATCTTTACCTTAGCTTAACCAAATTGAGCATATCACTCTTTCATAATCTGTTACACTTAGCGTGTTGTTTGAAATATCAGAAATGACTATTCTTTGTACTTATTATTAGGTTATAGAATCACAATGAAAAGTCGTAGGACTTTAACTAAGTGAGGTAGTGATGACAAGCGCAGCAACCGACTTTGAGATCGCTAGGCATAATATGGTTGAACAGCAAATTAGGCCATGGAATGTGCTCGACCAGCGTGTGCTGGATAAGATTCATGGTCTTGCTCGTGATAGATTTGTGCCCAAACGTTATAAATCTATCGCTTACGCTGACACTCAAATTAATATCGGCCATAGCCAGATCATGATGACGCCTAAAGAAGAGGCTCGAATGTTGCAAGCTTTGGCGATAAAACCTACCGATACTGTGCTTGAAATTGGGACAGGAACTGGTTATTGCACAGCACTACTAGCTAGCCTAGCCGAAATGGTTTATAGCGTTGATATCATTGAAGAATTTATTGAAAAGGCGAGCAAGGTAACCGAAGAGCTCGGATTGACTAATATTGAATTTGAAGAAGGTGATGCCGTTAATGGCTGGCCTCACCACAAACCTTATGACGTTATTGCTATTACTGGGAGTTATTATCAACTCCCTGAACAATACCTTGCTCACCTGAAGGTTGGCGGTCGCTTATTCTGCGTTACTGGCACTGAGCCAGCAATGAAAGCACAGCTGATTACTCGCTTAAGTGAAGATGAGTGGCACTATGAAAGCCTATACGAAACCGTAATACCCAGCTTAATTAATAGTAAGCCTAAACCTCAATTTGATTTTTAATACTGCAGTTATGGATACCACTGTAGAAACAAGATAATACTGAAGAGACGATTTTGATGAAAATGACAACAACTTATAAAGTTCTTGCAGCAGCACTTCTNAGCGGCATAGCCAATGCCAGTATCGCTAATACCGACTTACTCACGGTTTATAAAGACGCTTTAGCTAATGATACGCAATACAAGATTAGCGAAGCGAATCTCAAAGCTACCGAACAAGATTATCGCATTTCTCGCTCGAGTTTATTACCTCAGATTGGTGGTAGCGTTAGCCGTTCACGCTCCGACTTTGATAACGAAGGGCAAGGTCTTGATGGAAGCCCATCGGATCCTTTTAACAGTGAAGTGAATACGACGACTTACGCCATTCAACTCGACCAAGTGTTATTTGACTGGGGGCAGTGGATCGCTCTTGACCAGTCCGAAATGCGAGTTAGAGCAGCTGAATTAACCCATGCATCGAACTTACAGAGTCTAATGCTAAGAACCACACAGGCTTATTTGAACGTTTTAGCGGCGGAAGAATCACTTGAAATCACTCAAAATGAAAAGTCAGCCTTACAAAAGCAATTAGACCTAACCCGTGAGCAATACGAGTCTGGCTTAGCCAATGCAACTGACTTCTTAAATGCTCAAGCCAACTATGACCAGGCAGTCGCCAATGAGATTAATCAAGAAACGGCCCTTATTAACGCTCAAGAAGCGCTTAGAGAAGTCACAGGCCAATATTATAGCGAGCTAGAAGATGTCGGTAACTCCATTTCTATGGAGTCACCGAAGCCAGCTAATATGGATGATTGGATGCGAGTGGCCACAGAATCAAACCTTGGCTTAAAAGCGCAACAAATGAACGTTCGTGTTGCCCGAGATGAAGTAAAGCGTAACCGTAGTGGCCACTATCCAAGGGCGAATTTCAGCGTCAATTACTCAGACCGTGACAGTGATACTGACCGTGTTTTCCCACAAGGTGTATCAGGCCCAACGCCAGCACCTCCAGGTTCAACCTTCACGTCATCCCAACTTTCAGATGGCTATCAGGCAAGCGTCACAATATCTGTGCCTCTGTTTTCAGGGCTTCGCACTTCTGCTCAAACTGAGAAAGCGAAGCAGAGTTATTTACGAACCACCCACGAGCTGGAGCAAAACACTCGAGCTATCCAAAAGAACGTTCGTTCGGCTTATACAACACTAGAAGCATCTATTCAGTCATTCAACGCCAACACGCGAGTTTTAGAGTCAAGCCAGAGCTCTTTAGAAGCGACACAGGATGGATACCAAGCGGGAACACGTAATATTATTGATGTATTACAAGCAACCCGGGCCGTTTATGCTGCCGAGCGCTCTTTAAGTCAGGCTAAGTTCAATTACTTGATTAACGGCTTAAAACTGAAGCAAGCCGTTGGCACCTTAACCGAACAAGACATAGAGCAAGTCAATCAATGGTTAGTTAACAACTAACAGTTCTCAAGAGCCTTTCTCCTCGCCAAATATTCAGCATTAGAGGAAAGGCTCTAACTCCTTAACAGTGCGTTTTAATGCGCCTCGGCTCTTTTCAACAACCTTTTTAGCGTTACTTCCCACTGCATTTCTTCGGTTTTCATTCTCCAGTAAATCAACGACCAACTCACTGATTTCGCCATCAGTTGAAGCTTGCAAGGCTCCGCCTTGACTTTCTAACTCATGGAATATTTCTTGGAAGTTGTGCACGTAGGGGCCTGATAGAACGGGCTTTCCTAACATCGCAGGCTCAATCACATTGTGCCCTCCAATTGGCACAAGGCTTCCCGCAACAAATGCTACATCAGATAACTGATAAGCTAACATCAACTCTCCCATGCTATCCCCCAAAAGCACATCTGTCGATTCACGCCACGTGTCAGGCTGGGAACGTCGCGCAAAACTAAACCCACTCTCTTGTATCAAATGCTCTACTTCATCAAAACGCTCAGGATGCCTAGGCACTATAATTAACTTTGCTTGAGGAAGCTTTTCCAGCACCTTTTTGTGAGCTAATAATAAGATCTGGTCCTCACCTCTATGTGTACTTGCTGCTAGCCATACTAGCGTTTTCCGTTCACTCCATGGCAGGTAGTAACCATTTTCTTCATTAACATCGAATGCTTGATCAAACTTTATATTTCCCGTCACCCTACTCCGCTCGGCGTCCACTCCCAGGGAGATGAATCGCTGAGCATCAGCCTCGCAAACAGCTAAGACTAAAGAAAAAGCACTCATCATTTCATTAATTAAAGACTCTATTTTTAAGTAATTATTGGCGGACTTGCGAGACATTCGAGCATTTGCCAAGATAATAGGGACGCCAGCCTTTTTCATATGATATAACCAATTCGGCCATAATTCCGTCTCCATAATCACTAATACACTCGGTTTAATTCTTTTCGCAAAACGCTTTATAGTTCCCGGCAAGTCGCACGGAGAATAGTGATGAGTCACCCTATCACCCATATCTTCGAGAATTAATCTGGCTCCCGTTGGTGTTGTGGTTGTCACTACAATATTTAAATCAGCTTTTTCCTCTAATAGTTCATTGATAATAGCTTTGGCAGCAATAGATTCGCCCATCGAAACTGCATGAAACCAGATGGACTCTTTTTGTTGGCGTGCGACAAAGCCGAATCGCTCACGCATTGGTTCGCGGTATTGGGGGGGTTTGAAACTCTTGTAAACCCATCGAATACACAACAAAGGTGCACAAAGATAGTAAATACATGTATAAAGATAACGTAACAACTAAGTTTCCTTTTTATTCTTTTCGAGAGTACTCTTCTCGGAAGTACTCTTTTTAGAGATATTCTTACCTGCCTTTTCGGCATCCTGCTTCGCTTTCAGGGCTCGCTCTTTCCTAACTTCTTTGGGATCAATCAATAACGGTCGGTAGATTTCAATCCTGTCTCCATCATGTACCGTATCACCCAACTTAGATAATCTGCTAAAAACACCAACTTTATTGTCAGCCAAGCTAATAGAGGGGTGTTGCTCCAAGACTCCTGAAGCTTCTATTATCTGTTTAATAGTGGCCTCTGCATTAACAGTAACGCGAAGCAAAGTCTGCTTTTCAGGAAGAGCATAGCAAACCTCAACATTGATCCTGTGTTCATTTTCTTGCTCTGCTGCTTGCTTAGAATCAGACATTCGTTACTTCCTAGCTAACCATAAACTTGTTTTGCTCGGTCGGAGAAAGCTTCGACAAAAGACTCAGCCAGATGATTGAAAATACTGCCAAAAGCCATACTAGTTAGCATGTTAGAGAACTCAAAGCTAACTTCTAGCTCAATCTTGCAAGCTTTTTCATCCAATGCCGTAAAGCTCCACTGTCCTGTTAAGTGCTTGAATGGGCCATTAACTAGCTCCATATCAATACTACTATAGGGGTTATTGGTGTTTTTTGTTGTAAATTGCTTCTCAAAACCACCTTTAGAAACCGCTAAGCTTGCAACAACCCGGTCTTCACCCCTCTCTATTTCTGCCGCTCCAGTACAGTTAGGCAAAAACTCTGGGTATTTATTAATGTCATCAACCAGTTCAAACATCTGCCTAGCTGAATAGGGTAATAAAGCTTGTCGCTTGATCGTTTTCATAATTACAACATGATTTCAAAGCAGTAATGACTTGGCGCAATTGTAACATCGCCCTTTTAAAAAATCCTAGCCTATTGAGACATAAGCCATTGAAGCCTATAATCTCAGCATCAGTAAACTTAATGTTCAATAATCACTAAGAGATTATCTGTGGCTAAAAAAGGTAAGAACAAAAGCTCTAGTAGCGCGATAGCATTAAATAAAAAAGCGCGTCATGACTACTTCATTGAAGAAACCTTTGAAGCAGGCTTAGCCTTGCAAGGGTGGGAAGTAAAGAGCCTTAGGGAAGGCAAAGTCAATTTAGCTGAAAGCTATGTCTTGCTGAAAAATGGAGAAGCTTTTCTTTTTGGGTGTCATATATCACCACTGATTAGCGCGTCCACCCACGTGGTGGCCGACCCATTAAGAACTCGTAAACTTTTATTACACAATCACGAACTAGCAAAACTATTTCGTGGCGTAGAACAACAAGGCCATACAGTAGTAGCTCTGAAGCTATACTGGAAAAAGTCCTTGATAAAGTTAGAGGTTGCGCTAGCAAAAGGTAAGAAGCAGCATGATAAGCGAGCAACCGAGAAAGAGCGTGAGTGGAATAAAACAAAAGAACGTATTATGAAGCATAGTGTGTGACACAGTTCTTAAAATAACTGGTCAGCATACTGACACTTCCAGATTCCTGCTACTATGATTTGTCCGTAAATTACTAGGAAATTGAACGATTTGAACGCATCACATCATCAACCAAACACAGTATCAGCTTCGCTTAAGCTTTCTGCTGTTGCCATTGCAATATTCCTAGCTGGCTGCTCTTTTAAAGAAGACAGAAAAGATATTGTCGTGCCCATTATCGATGCGACACCCTCACAACCATCAGACTCCCAGCTTACTGACAAACATAATGATAAGCCTAAACTTCCTAGCACTTATAACTATGTTGTACGTTCAGGAGATACACTCGGCACGATCGCACAAAAGTATCTTGGCTCATCACAACGATACGTTGAGCTGTTAGAACTTAACGAGTTAAAGCCTAGTGACGCGATCTATGTAGGACAAAAGCTTAAACTTCCTACTAACGGCCTTACTGTACCTAAAGATGCAGAGCTAGAGCCCGCTGAAGGTGAAACTACAGTAGCGTCTCAGAGTAGTACGGATTTAGAACTTGAGAAGTTGATAGAAGCTCAAGAGTACGAGCAAGCTATAAGCTGGATCACCGATCAACCAGGGCTTTCTGAGAGTCAAACCTTACAAGGTCAGTTAGTCGACATCGCCGTGATCCAATCGAATAACTATAAAAGGCAACAACGAACCAGTGATGCCGAACAGCTATTGTCTTCATTGATCAGTGAAGCTCCCTTAAATAAAGCGAATCAAAAAGTATTGATCTCGGAACTGTCTACTCTGAAAGCAGAGCAAGAGCTCATTACTGCCAAACGATTTTCTGATCAGTCAAAGTTTGATGAGTCTTACGACATCTTATTAGTTGCTTGGAATCAAGTAGGCCAACCTCTTGAAGATAATATTTTGTTCACCACCACTAGGAATAAAGTTTCAGAGCACTATCACCAAAAAGCACTCAGACATTACAGAAATCAGGAACTGGAAGATGGACTTAATTACTGGAATAAGATTTTAGCAATCAACCCCAATGATGATTTAGCTTTGGTGTATAAAGATAGAGTAAAAGCACTGCAAAATAAGCTAGAAAACCTTTGAGTCGATTAAGAACACTTAACTAGAGCCCTTCTTTTTTGTTCTCACTCGCTTTGGCAGTTGGCTTTTCAGGATAATCAAGCAAAATAGTCTTATCGATCTCTGTTAAGTCACTCAGTGAAGGATCCACTTCATTGGGTCCCATATGTTGAGTCTTCGTTAAACCAGCCAGTTTATGTGTTAGGTCATTAACCTCTTGCTGTAAACGACCAACTTCATCATGAGTATCAATTTTAATAATGTCCGACTGTCCATGCGCTCGTATATCTTTAATGACTTGCCTGGTCTTATTAATTCTTTGAGTGAATTTATTCGCCAACCAGTAGACCCCTGAGAACACCGCTAACATAATGACAAACATCCACACAATCATAGCTAACAGCGATGACCTAGTTGCGCTAATAAGGTTATTGCGGCCTATTGCAATACTAGCAAAACCAATCTGTTTGTCTTGAAATGATATTGGGGTATCAAAAAGAAAAGCTTCTTGTGAAAAATCTTCTAAGTTTTCGAAAATCCTTGCGCTTCCTGCATTGTTTTTTAATACACTACTTTTTAAAGGTTTATACTTTTTGCCAACTTGCTGCTGATTACTGCTGCTTTGTACTAAACCATCCTTGTTACGAATCGACAAATACAGGATCTCAGAGTTCTCCACAATATCTACCGTAATGGCTTGTAGCGCTACATCCTCTCCTAACAGTAAAGGCTCTGCAGTCTCGCTAGAAATAATTTGGGCCATTGAACTGCCATAATCATAAACTAGTTGATTCATCAAAGTGTTTTGTTTGTTATAGACCCAGATCATTCCTAAAACCATCACCACCAATACTAGTGATGATAAGGATATTGCCCAGCGAGCTCGCATGGACACAAAATTGATGTTGCCAATTCCTTTTCGCTCTTGCTCAATCTCTTCTGACAAGGCATCGAGTTCTGTAATAAGCTCTTCTGTCTGTGTATAACGTAGGTCTGGATTTTTTTGCAATAAACGGAAAATAATACTCTGCCAAATAAAACCCTGTTCAGAATAAGCATTCAATGGTTTTGGGTTTTGCTGAAGTACTGCCTGCATCATGGCACCATAATTAGCAGCCTGAAAAGGAAGCTCACCTTTTGTGATTTTATAAAGAATAACACCTAGCGAATAAAGGTCGGTTTTGAAGTTTGTCTCATTTCCTGAAATTTGTTCAGGTGACATATAAGCAGGCGTTCCCATAACTTTTGCCTGCTCTTCTTCGCTTTCAGCTTCCAAAAATTGGTGCTCAATCCGAGCAATACCGAAATCAGTAATTTTAAAGCGCTTTCCACCCTCAAGGACAAGAATATTCTCAGGTTTTATGTCTCTATGAACTACGCCTTTGCTATGAGCATAATCTAAAGCATCCGTTAGCTGCTGAGCAAGGTCCAGTGCCTCACTTACTGAGAAACTCCCATGCTCTGCTAGAAAATCATCTAGGTGAATCCCTTCCAGAAGCTCCATAGCGATATAGGGTCTATTTTGCCAAATCCCTACGTCATAAATCGTGACAATACCCGGGTGACTTAAACCGCCTGCAGCTCGGGCTTCTCTTAAAAATAAATTACGATATTCATCTTCCTCAACCAAATCATGCTTCAACAATTTAATGGCGAGAGAACGACCAATGTCAGGATCTTTAGCTAAATAAACTACTGACATAGCGCCACGGCCAATCTCTTCGATTAGCTCGTAGCGCCCTATAGTTAATTTATCAGACATTAATAGTAATTATAGAAACAACCAGATGAGTACACCTATGAGTAACAACGCAGCTACGCCCAAAGATCCCACCAGCATCCAGTTTATTTCGGCTTTTTCATCATCATCTTCTTCTTGTGAGTCAACTAGCGTAAACAAGAACTCTGTGTGTCCCACTTGGATTTTATCTCCAAACGTTAACTCTCGCTCTGAAATTTTCTCACCATTAACAATAGTGCCGTTCGAAGACAACAAGTTTAAAATTTTCCAATCACCGTTATAGTAAGTAATTTGAGCATGAGTTGACGACGCTGCAGGATCATAAATCGTCACACTATTACCTTTGCCGCGACCGATAACATTCTTGCCGTAGTCCAAAATAAATGCGGTACCGGCATGAGGCTTCGTTGTAGCTAACAACGCTGGGACTTTTGTTCCATCATCCTCTAACTTCTGAATTTCAGCGGCTATCATCCTATCGACTTCTTTAGAGTCAAAAACAAGTGTTCCCTGTGGCCCAGCCTTATCTTCTCTATACCCTTTTGTCGGCTCGGGTTTGTTTTTTGACGAATCTTGTGACGACATACTTACCTCACGTTAACCTATTTTTAATAATTCTTTGATTTGCTCGATAAAACTCTTTTTCTTCTTCTTTCTCGCTTTTTTAACCGGCGACGAAACAAGAATAACAGAAACATTATCGCTACCCCCGTTTTTACATGCAAGAGACACCATATACTCTATTTTTGCTTGGTTATCCCGCTGCATGCGTAAAGCACCTATTAGCTCAGTCCGTGATAGCTCATCATATAAACCATCACTAGCCAATAAAAGATGCTCCCCATAATCCCACTCTCGAGTAAAAAAGCCAATATCTAATTGGTGGTCATTTTCGATTCCCAAACATTGGGTTATAACGTGACGTTTTGGATGATGCTTGACCTGCGAAGGCTCTAGCAAGCCTGCATTCAGTAATTTTTGCACCAAGGTATGATCTTCGGTCAGTTGAGTTAACTCCCCTGTCACTTCATTCCAGAGGTAAGCACGGCTGTCCCCGACCCATGCTATATCATAAGTGTCATCTTTAGAGTGAACAGCAACAACTGTTGCTCCACGCTCCTCTTCTTCATGTCGATTATATGCTTTTATAACCGAGTGCGCCGAGTGCACTGCATTGAATAGATTGGATCCATTAGCAACTGACTTACGGATTTCTTTAACGGTATAAAGACTGGCCTGCTCACCCTGCTTAAGCCCGCCAACCCCATCAGATAACAACCACAAGCCTAGTTCTGAGGAACCATAAACTTTATCGTCATTATTCTCGCGAGAGACACCTTTATGAGACAGCATCGCCGACTCAAGGCGCTTATTATTTTGCTCTGACATTAACCCTCCTACTTTATCCCACAAAGTGTAACCTTTTGTTAAACATAGGAATGTTAACCAAGCCACAAATTACTTTCAGTAGTATTCCACTTGAATTCTCTATACACAAGCTCCATATCAGTTATAATAGAAAGTACCACGGGGACGAAACGGCTTCGACGTGGATTACAAAACTTTAGGTGCATGTCGAGATGTTCAGCGAATCTCGTAAAATCAAAGCTGAAAACTTATAGTTGCAAACGAAGACAACTACGCTTTAGCCGCTTAATAGGCTAACTGTCTACTCTGAGCGTCCTTGGTAGGAGCTAGACAGTCATATACAGGGACTCGCAGGTAACTGTGCTCGGCAGCCAACTGTTAAACTTACCTCGAGATCGCCTTTGAAAGCCTGACCATTGGCTCGTCATTGGTTAACTTAAAGATGGTTCTAAGCATGTAGATTCTGAAGCGGCGGATTCGCGGACGCGGGTTCGACTCCCGCCGTCTCCACCAAATAAACAAAGGCTCACTGCAAGGTGGGCTTTTTTTATTTGAGTGCTTGATATCGACGATAACCAGTAGAAGAGTTCGACAAAATTGTCTGGAACAATTTTGAATAGCTTTAGCTAACCCTCGCTTGCGAGGGCAAAGCTCAGGAAGAGCTGAGTAACCCCACCGCCTCCACCACATTATAAAAAAGGTCACTTTGGAGTGACCTTTTTGGTGCCTAGAGCAACTTGTGAGAGTAATGTGTTAACTGAGCTAATTATTTCATTAACTGTTTAGCTCGTGCTTCAACACCAGGGTAATCTTGTTCACTGAGATGCTCGCTCAGTTCATTAAGACGTTTTCCTAGCTCGGCTAATGTACTAGCGCTAACATTGATGTGCCCCATTTTACGACCTGGTTTCACTTTCTTTCCATACCAGTGACTACGAGCGCCTGCCGTTGCTAATACCTGATGAGGTATAGCGTCATGCCCAAGCACATTAATCATGGCGCTAGGCCGCAATAAGTCGGTACTGCCTAGCGGTAAGCCAGCAACGGCACGCACATGATTTTCAAACTGGCAGCAATAAGCGCCCTGCTGTGTCCAGTGTCCGGAATTGTGAACTCGAGGCGCAATTTCGTTAACCAACAACTCACCACCAACATCAAAAAACTCAATCGCCAATACACCAACATAATCCAGTGCTTCGGCTAGTTTATGATAGGCATCGATCGCTTGAGCCTGAATAGCTTGGCTAACGATCCCCGCTACTGATAACGTCAAAACGCCATTGGTGTGTTCATTTTCAGTAACTGGATAGACTTTGACATTACCCTTCGCATCACGTGCCCCAATCACTGACACCTCACGGTCAAAGGGAATCATCTTTTCACAAATAATGCTATGCGTCGGGTCTTTATCTAAAAAGGCCTGCATTTCTTGCCAAATGCCGTCGGCTTGCTCAGCGTCTTTTAAGCGCCACTGACCTTTACCGTCATACCCTGCCTGACAGGTTTTTATCACTAAAGGCAGCCCCAAATCACTGATAGCTTGCTCTAGATGACGGCGTTCCGTAACAAGCACATACGGAGCACTTGGTACACCAGCCCCATCCAGCAAGGCTTTTTCTTTAGCACGATCGCCACCGCATTCAATCGCTTTTCTGCCAGGGAAAAACTTACCACTCTGCTCACACAGTGCCAGAACATCTGCTGGGACGTGTTCAAACTCAGCCGTGATACGGTCGCTGGCTGCTATAGCTTGCGTTAAGGTTTGCTCATAACGCTCACCAGTAACCGGGTGCAAGACTTGCTTACTGTTCACATCGTAAGCTCGAATATGAATATCTAAAGGAGCGGCTACAAGCGCCATCATGCGCGCTAGCTGGCCTGCACCGAGTACTAACATTTGCATATAAAGCTCGCTATTCGGCAGGGTTAGGGTTGGCCAAAATGGTATCGGTTTGCTCGCTACGGAACTGGTCAATTTTTGCGAGCAACTCTGGCTGCTGACATCCTAAAATTTGTGCTGCTAGCAAGCCTGCATTTGCCGCACCTGCGTCTCCAATGGCTAATGTCCCAACCGCAACGCCTTTCGGCATTTGACAAATCGACAGCAACGAGTCGACACCATTTAAAGCTTTGGACTTCACTGGAACGCCCAATACCGGTAGCGAAGTAAAAGCCGCAGCCATACCAGGAAGGTGGGCAGCGCCGCCGGCACCGGCAATGATTACCTTAATACCACGCTCTGCGGCAGAAGAGGCATAATCAGCGAGTAATTGAGGAGTGCGGTGCGCTGAAACAACCTTGGTCTCATACTCAACGCCAAATTTATCAAGCATGTCTGCCGCATGTTGCATGGTGGGCCAGTCTGACTTTGAGCCCATTATAATACCTACTTTCATTGCCACTCCTCATGAGAACGATACAAATTTAAATAGCGCAGTGCGATGGCAGTGCATCGAAGGGTTGCCGCGCCAGCGATATTGATACCGCTGTAGAAATTGTTGCGCATTATACAAAAATCCCCGATAAAAAGCATGGTTAAGTTATTGGCTTCTAGTTTCTCTGAGATAAGGCTATAGCTACTATTTTCTATACTAGATAGGCGTCTGGCTGGTAAATGAAAGATAAAAGTAGCCTTTGGTGAGTAAACATTAACAAATGATAATCGAGTAGCACACCTCTTCGATATTACCTAATAAGTAAACATTTGCCTTCTATCTCGGAGGGTCTATACGCCCAGCCTGGCTTCCGTTTAAGCGAAACCAGCCGGCAATTGAGTACCGATCACGAGCGGCCGGTAACACTTCGTGTGGAAACTCCTCGCTAAGAAAGGCGACAACCGTACCAAGACTAGGAGTAACTTTGAAACCTTCGAGATCTAGCTCATCGTCATAAAGAACTAGTTCACCGTTGTCTTCGGACTGCCAGTCCGTGTTCAAATAAACCACTATCGATACCATACGATTCGACTGACCTTTAAAAGCATCGAGGTGGCGCTTATAAAAATCGCCCGGTCCGTAGTGTGCGAAATGGCTTTCAAAGGAAAAAAGACCAAGAAATAGTTGTGAGTTTAAGTACTCACGCAGTTCTGATGACCACGCTAGCCACTTCTCTCCTGCTTCTGAACTGCCATCAATCCAGCAAATCTCATCCGTTCTTACCGAGTTATCAACAGTATGATCCTGTTGGCGGCCTATCCCAGCAGTATCGAATTCTTTCCGACTCATGACATGAAGCTGATCTAGAAGCTGCAGAGACAGATGTTGCGGTAGTGCATTTTGATTGACACTATACCCCTTCTCACTCAAGTCGCTGGTTATGCTCTCAAACAACTCAGAGTTTTCAGGCGATATCATACTAGTCGTAGCTATTGACTCAGTTATAACTCTGCTCAACCGCAATATCCTCTACAATAAACATAAAAACGGAACACTTTATATGCTTATTTTTTGTTCAAAGCAACCTTTATTCTTAGAAATGATAAGTGGCTGATAACCTGACTGTTCTGGGCTCTAGGACATGGTAGTGAATATCTTCTGTCGCTAACCCAGAAGGCTCAGACGATAACCTTGAAGCATAGTAATAATCGATATCGTGGTCATCGCTGTCAAAGGCATTAAGAATATCAGCTTTAAAAGTCCAATTATTCTGTCTGAAACCGAGCCTGACATTAGCTAAGGTACTTGAGTCAGAAGTAATCTGTCCCGTTTCTTCCAGCGGTCTATCACCGAAGTAACGGACACGCGTATTCATAAACCAGCCATTGGAAAAGTTCGCGCTAACACCCGCCTGCAACACATGCTCAATCGCTCCTGGCACATGATCACCTTCTCCCACTGCAACATCGCTATATTGAGCATCAGTGTAGGCATACTCCATATCCAGTGACCAAGTGTCATCGATACGGTAATACGCGGTTAACTCTAATCCATAGCGTTCAGTCGCACCATTGGCTTCAGTATTACCCGCATCTCCCACGAACAGTAACTCGCTATCTAAGTCCAGTGTCCAAAGAGATAATGACGTATTAAGTCGGTCATTGATAAAACCTCTAACCCCTAATTCGTAACCAAACGAGCGTACCAATGGATCAACGCTGTCGATAGGCTGCCCTGTCGCAGGATCAACCCTGCCAGTCACTCCGCGGGCATCATTTGAG
>JGI11905J15746_1000057_pt1 | contig 18059 bp, 17 predicted proteins | sample DeeseametaMP1788_FD_15746 | JGI IMG/M metagenome (IMG submission 15746)
TTCCGACCACGCCAACGGGTTGCTTATGAACTTGTATCTGCTTTTTACCATCTGGAGACGGTAATAAGTCTCCATTGATTCTCAAGGCTTCTTCAGCAAACCACTTGATATATGATGCGCCATACAATATTTCATTTTTAGCTTCTTGTAAGGGCTTACCCTGCTCTATGGTGAGTAACTCGGCCAAGTCATCGGCATTATCGATAATTAAGGAATACCACGACATCATGAGCTTAGAGCGCTCTTTCGCAGTGGTTTTAGACCATGATACAAAGGCTTTAGATGCTGCCTCAATCGCCTGGTTAGCATGCTCCGTTGTGCAATCCGTCACTGAAGCGATTACACCATTATCGAACGGATTATCCACCTCAAACGTATGATCAGCAGAGATCCATTGGCCGTTGATATAAGCTTGTTCTTTCAGTAGTTCTTTGTTCATAAGTTTTCCGTCACCAAAAAAAATGGCTCTATAGTAGAGCCATCTTAACGAACGTGAATATTATTTCAAAAGAACAGTTGGTAATAATTATATATTTAACATTTACATACGTTCTAAAGTTTCAATTCCAAGAAGTTCTAAACCTACCTCTAATTGATTTAGACAGATAGACGAAAGTTTTAATAGGCTCGCTCGCTTCGCTTCATCGGCTTCTTTTAGGATGTGTTGTTTTTGATAGAATGAGCTAAATTCTTGTGCCAGATTATACAAATGTTCGCACAAAAAATGTGGTGCTCTTTTATCAATAGTTTTGTCTAGAGCAGTCACAAACTCAAGAAGCTTAAAGGTTAAGGCTCGCTCGTTATCTGAAGCCGGCTGAAGCGCTCCAGGCTCAGCGTTAACCTCCCCTGCCTTACGCAAAATCGACTTAATCCGCGCGACCTGCATTAATAAATAAGGACCAGTTTTACCTTCAAACTCACTGAACTTTTCAAGATCGAAAATGTAATCTTTAATACGGTAATTACGTAAATCCGCAAATTTAAGCGTCGAAATAGCCACTTTGTGTGCAATTTCTTCTTTTTCGGCATCATCAAAGTCAGTGCCGAAGTTAGAAGCTGCTAATTTTTTACGAGCTTCTTCTTTCGCCATTTGAATTAAGTCATGGAGTTTCATCACGCCGCCAGTACGTGTTTTAAATGGCTTGCCATCCTTGCCATTCACCGTACCAAAATAAGTGTGCTCATACGTCGTGCGCTTATTCATATCCATTAAGTCAGCGGCTGCAAAAACCTGCTTGAAGTGTTGCTGCTGTCGGCCGTCAACCACGTACAAGACGATATCAGCGTTATCCTCGTAAATACGCTCATACAGCGTCGCTAAGTCTGTTGTGCCATACATCACAGCGCCATCTGACTTACGCAGGATCAATGGAGGCATGACTTTTTCACCCTCATCATCAACAAAAGGAACAATTAATGCGCCCTGATCTTTGATGGAGATATTTTTCTCTTCCAGTTCTTTAAGAATCGTCGGAATAAATGGGTCAGCGTCGCTCTCCCCTTTCCATAGGTCAAAACTTACGCCAAGTTCACCATAGTCACGCTTCAAAGTGGCGATAGATACAGAAACAAAGTGCTTCCAGAGTGCGATATATCCTTCACGGCCATTTTGTAGTTCAAGGGTGGCTTTGCGTGCTTTTTCAGCTGCTTCATCATCCGTTTTGCACAAACCAGACTCTTCAGGGTAGATGGTTTCTAAATCTTGAATCGTGACTGGCGATTCTTCGGGATAAGGGCCTTTAATGTTCTCATCAAAATACGGTAAGTTCGGCTGACGTTTCTTTAGCCCTTCGATTAACATGCCCATCTGAGTGCCCCAGTCGCCTAAATGCGCGTCTGAAACGACGTTATATCCCTTAAAGCGGAAGATGCGCTGTAAAGAGTCACCAATAATTGCAGTTCTCAAGTGCCCCACATGCATCGATTTGGCAACATTGGGTCCACCAAAGTCAATCATAACCTTGGTTTTTGATAAGTCCTCAGCAGCCCCAAAAGAAGTATCACTGGAGAAGGTACTCAACTTTTTTGAAAGGTAGGTTTCATTCACAAAAATATTAATGAACCCCGGGCGAACAACTTCGATATTTTTAATCAAGTCATTATCAGTAAGGCTCGCAGCCACTTTCTCAGCCGTAACGAAAGGATTGCCAGCGCCCTGCTTTGCTGCCGCCATAGCACCATTGCATTGAAAATCACCTAACTCTGGTCGCGTACAGCGCACTGTCGCACCGAAGTCGAATGATAAGTCGTTTGCTTCAAAAGCTTGACCAAATAATTGGCTTAGATCCTGTTCAATGGTGGTTAGCATGGTATTAAATCTTAGTTAATGAATAGAATTAGGTACGAAAACTGCCGGCATTATACTAAAGTTTTCGTCAAAAATGCTATGCCAGCAATGGGTTATCTTGTTGTATGAGGCGGTTTAATTTAAAAAGACGAGCCTGGTTGCTTTAAAAATGCCTCTTCTTCAGCCGTAGAAGGTCTACCAAGTATTGAATTGCGATGCGGATAGCGCCCAAAACGATCAATGATGATTTTATGTTTCAGTTCAAACTCGTAGCCATGATCAGGGCCCAATGATTGAAATAGCTCTACTGCTAACTCATGAATCAGCTGAGATTCGCTATGCATGTAAGGCATGTATAAAAACTGACACTCCACAGGGGTTAATTCCTTATCGTAGCCTTGCGCAACGGCTAGCTGCGATAGCGTCAAAGCCTGTCCATCGTGATCGAAGGCTTGTGCTTTATCACGAAAGATATTTCTCGAAAACTGATCCAGAATTATCACTTCTGCCAAAAGCCCTTTTGAAGAATCTCGCCATTGATACAGCTCACCTTGAGTAGCGGCCTGATGGACTTCTCCAAAGCGCTCCTTAATCATCAAGTCAAATTCTTGGCTCTTTTTCCACCAATCTTGTGGGCTCAACTGCTCAAACCAAAACTCGATAATGTCTTCAGGCTTCATCAAGTTGCTCCTTTATTTCTGACAATAAATTGTCACTGGCAACTTCAATCATTTGAAGCACTTTAGTAAAGCCTTCAGCACCGCCGTAATAGGGATCGGGCACTTCTTCAATCGCTAGTTGGGGGGCATAATCACGAACAAACAACTTTAACTTATTATTATAACCATTTGTTTTTAATAGTGATAAGTTGTGATAATTCTCAAGATCCATCGCTATAACCAGATCAAAGTCAACGAAATCTTTAGCTTCAGCTTTTCGGGAGCGGATGTAGGATAAGTCATAGCCGACGTTTGAGGCTTCTTGCTGAGAGCGTTGATCGGGTGGTTCCCCAACGTGGAATGCGCTGGTACCAGCCGAATCGACACGAATTTTATCAGTTAAACCAGCTTGGTTAACTTTATGCTGAAAGACACCTTCGGCCGTCGGTGAACGACAAATATTGCCCAAACAAACGAATAACACTGAATATTGGCTCACAAAACCTCTCCTCAGTTGGCTTTACCTCAGCTCTAAAGCTGGTGCTGGCGGTAATAAAGGTTCGCCGCCTGTAAATCTTCTTCCGTATCCACCCCAAGTCCCGGTACTTCTTGCGCCTCTTCTACGTGAATATGGTGCCCATTAGCCAATACTCTTAATTGCTCAAGCGACTCTAACTGCTCTATTGCAGCAGGCGGAAGCTTAACGTACTCAGCTAAGAAGCCAGCTCTATAGCCGTAAATACCGATGTGACGCTGGCAGAACTCAGAACTCGAAACTTGTTTCTTTTCAAAAGCCCCTCTCTGCCAAGGTATGGGTGCTCGTGAGAAATAAAGCGCTTTGCCTTCTAACGACGAAACCACTTTAACAACATTTGAATTAAACACTTCTTCATCGTCCAAAATAGGAGTGCTCAAGGTGGACATGACACAATCTGAATGCTTAGCTAAATTTAGCGCAACCTGGCTAATATTTTCAGGCGATATAAAGGGCTCATCACCTTGCACGTTGACCACTATATCGCTTTCAGCAAAACCTAACGACTCGCAAACTTCGGCTAACCTATCGCTGCCTGAAACATGATCATCACGAGTCATACAGGCGTCACCGCCAAATTCTGCCACAGCTTGCTCGATACGTGGGTCATCTGTTGCGATCACAACTTTTGAGGCGCCAGAGAGCATGGCACGCTCATAAACATGCTGAATCATGGGTTTATCCCCAATCATCGCTAAAGGCTTGCCAGGCAGTCTAGTTGACCCATAGCGAGCTGGAATCACTACAACAAAACTGACTTGCTCGACCACGGACATTAGTCCAGCTCCTCTGCAGACACTCTGCGCGCTTGCTCATCGAGCATGACTGGAATATCGTCTTTTATAGGATAAGCTAACTTATCAAAACGGCAGATTAGCTCTTGCGCCTTCTTGTTGTACTGAAGTTCGCCTTTACATAAAGGGCAAACCAGAATATCTATTAATTTGTGGTCCATGTCTACGCTCAATAATAACTAGTTTAATAACTGCTTTAGCAGTCGCTGTAATTCTTTCTCAACGTTGTCCGTTAAGCGTGTCTTAACGGGTAAATAATACATTCTATCATCAGCCAAGTGGTGACATTTTACCGCATCTTTCTCCGTCATGAGTATAGGGCCTTTCATGTCTTCAAAATCATCGGCTTGATACTGATGATGATCTGGGAAAACGTGGGGGATAACTTCCAAGCCCAATGTGTTAAGCGTATCAAAAAATCGCTGTGGGTTGCCAATCGCGGCGACGGCATCAACAACGGTGGCATCTAAAGGCTTATCATGCCCTACCCCTTGATAATCGAGCGGTTCTAGATGCATTGACTGGCCGTTGATAACCTGGATGTCGACAGTTTCTAATCGTGAGCCTGGTTCTCGTAGCGGCCCCATCGGCATTAACCAGCCGTTTCCTAAGCCTCTAGCCGAATCTATGACGGCGACCTCTAGATCTCGCTGTAAGGCATAGTGCTGTAGGCCATCGTCACAAATAATAATATCGCAACCTAAATCTATAAGCTTTTGGCCACCGCGGCTTCTGACCGGATCGACCACAACAGGCACTTTAGTCTGATGAAAAATTAAATAGGGTTCATCACCAGAAATGTCAGCCGAGGTATCTTCATCGATCACTAATGGATGGTTTTCAGCCTTGCCTCCATAGCCTCTAGTGACTAAACCGGGCTGGTAGCCCTGGTCCTTGAGCCACTGAAGTATATAGATGGATAACGGAGTTTTGCCCGTTCCGCCAACGGTGATGTTGCCGATAACAACCACTGGTTTGGATAGTTTAGTAGATTTAAACCAACCAATGCGATAAAGAGAGCGTCGAATAAAAACAACTAACCGCAACAATAATTGCAAGGGCAAAAAGAGCCATAACCACCACGGTGTCGGACGATACCATAAGCCCTCAAAAAAACTCTGGCTCTTAGAAATCGCCATTATGATTACTCGCTAAACTGCATTTGTTGAAGCCTTGTATATTCCCCGTCTTGTTTCATCAACTCATCATGAGAGCCAGCCTCAATGATACGCCCTTCTTTAACGACAAGGATTTTATCGGCATTCTCAATAGTCGATAGTCTATGTGCGACGACGATAGTGGTTCGGCCGACCATTAAAGCTTCTAACGCTTTTTGGATATGACGCTCAGACTCGGTGTCGAGTGCAGACGTCGCTTCGTCAAGAATCAAAATCGGTGCATCTTTTAACATGGCGCGAGCAATGGCTAGACGTTGGCGCTGACCGCCGGAAAGCAATAAGCCATTGTCACCAACTTGGGTATCGAGTTGCTGAGGTAACTGCTCAATAAACTCCCAAGCGTAAGCATCTTTAGCAGCCTTGATGATATCGTCATCGGTAGCATCTTCTAATCGGCCATAAGCGATATTGTGACGTATCGTGTTGTTAAAGAGCACAACATTTTGCGAAACCGTTGCCATCTGTTGTCTTAATGATGACAACGTTAATTGTTCAATCTCCATATCATCGACTGAAATTATACCTGTATCAGGGTTATACAGTCGCTGAATTAGGCTAGCGATAGTACTCTTACCACTTCCAGAGCGTCCAACAAGTGCAATGGTTTGTCCGGGCTCAGCAGTAAAAGAGATATCTTGTAAAATGGCTTTATCGGTCTCATAAGCAAAGCCGACATGACTGAACTCAATTTTGCCTTTGGCTCGCTCGATTACTTTAGTCCCCTGATCAGGTTCGTCCGGAAGATCTAAAATTTCAAAGACACTTTGTGCTCCGGCAATACCGCGCTGTAAGTGGGTATTGACGTTGCTAATATCACGCATGGGCTTGAGAATAACCCCCATCATAGTGATAAAAGTTACCAGTTCGCCATCGGTCATACGGCCCGCCAATAATTCTAAACTACCAAAATACATGATAGCTGCGAAACCAAACCCCGCAACAATTTGAATTACTGGTGAAGCAATTCCTTTTGTAGCGATAAGCTTCATATCTTGCTGGCGGTTGCGATTCGCTTTGTCTTTGAAGTTCTTAATTTCTCGGTCCGCGCCACCGAAAATCTTAATGACCTGATTGCCTTTAATAGTTTCTTCTGCGGTTTTGGTAACATCACCGACAACGTTTTGAATATTGCCACTGACTTTCTTCAACCGTTTGGCGCTAACATTAATAATCCAAGCAATCACTGGCACGACGATGAATAAAAATAGCGTCAAACGCCAGCTAATCAGCGTTAAATAAACCAAGACAAAAAGAATGGTGCCGCCTGTACGAATTAAGAGTGTAATTGCATCAGAACTCGCTACAGCAACCTGCTCCGTATTAAAGGTCATGGTTGATAACAAGTTACCCGGCGCTCTTTCGGAGAAGAAACGTGCTGGCTGACGTATGTATTTTTCATACAGACTTTCACGGAAATCTTGAACAACTTTACGCCCGACCCAGCCCATGCAGTAGGTCGAAACAAAGTTGCAGATTCCACGAAGAAAGATTGCGCCGATGATAAAGAGAGGCGTTTGAACTAATAAAAAGAACTTGTCACGCTCTTTGAGGCCATCGTCAATAAGGTATTGTATGGCGTTCACAAAAGAGGCTTCGATCAATGCGAAGCCAATATTCGCGACGATACCAATTAAGAAAACCCACTTGTAACGCTTGGTGTAGCCAAGTAATCGCTTATAAATTGTTGAGCTTTTATCTGAATTCAGTTCTGACATGCATTACTTCAAACACTAGTTATTTTCAGAGCTAGGCTTCTGCGTCGGCAGCGTTAAATTATTAAAGCCCGCTTGCCCCGCAGCATCCATAACCGTAATCACGGCTTGGTATGGAGCAGCCGCATCTGCGCTGATTATAACAGGTGTTTGGTAGTCTGTGGACGATTGTTTTAATGCTTCTTTTATAGTAACCACATCACGATTGACCAGTCCGTTTCCGTTGACAAAAACCTCACCCGTTTTAGTCACGGTAACGTCGATTGATTGATTAGACGAGTCCAATGCTTCTCCATTTGCTTCAGGCAAAGTCAGGCTCACTTTGGTTTCTTTCTTGAAGCTGGTGGACACCATAAAAAAGATCAGCAAGAGGAAAACCACATCAATCAAGGGTGTTAAATTTATTTGCACATCTTCTTTTTTCTTTTTTAACCACATAAGCTGTGCCTAATTAGTCTTGGCTAGAGGTAAAGATTTCACGCTCACCATGCAGAACATCCACCATTTTTAGGGCTTCCTGCTCCATATCCGTAACTAACTCTTCCACACGGCGGATAAAATGACGGTGCAATACCAAGGTCGGAATAGCGACAGCCATGCCGGCGGCCGTTGTAATTAAAGCTTCGGAGATACCGCCAGCCAAGGCGTCAGCGTTTCCCACACCTTCAACACGCATCACGGTAAATACTTTGATCATGCCGATAACTGTGCCCAACAGCCCTAGCAATGGCGCGACAAGAGCAATTGACCCCAATGTATTAAGGTAACGCTCTAAGCGTACTATCACCGCTCTTCCGGCTTCGTTGATGCTAGCTTTCATCGACTCGCGACCGTATTGGTGATTCAGCAAGCCCGCGGTTAACACTTCCCCGAGCTCTGAACTATTTTTCAAGTCGCGCATTTTGCTTTTATCGAACTGACCATTTTTGATCCAAGTCCAGACCTGCGCAACTAAGTGCTTCGGCAGAATCCGTTCTCTTTTTAATGCCCAAATGCGCTCGACGATAATACCCATGGCGATTAATGAACAGATAGCGATTGGCACCATCGTCCAGCCGCCAGCCTTAAACAAATCAAACAGTGTTCCTGTCGAAGATGCCCCAGCTGTAGCGATTAATGTTGTTGATGTGCTTGCGAAAGATATGACCATGAGCCCCATTACCTCAATGCGTAATTATAGACAGAATGGACTAGGCGTCCGAAAACTGTATAAATATTAATCATTTATTATTAATTTAATCAAAATATTGTGCAGTAGCGCTCGGTTAAGAGCAAGTGTTGATTACTGACAAGTGTGAACAAATCCACCGCTTTTATCAAATACGTTTATTTTTCAACCACCTCACAGGGTTTTAAGCGCCAAAACTTGCGGTTTGAGCGTTCAAACTCATAGACGCCTTGGTCTAAAAAATAGGTGATTTGACCATAGCAGCCAGTGTCTATTTGCGGGATATTAAAGTCCAAATAACGAGCCATGACCTTATTGTTAGGCAATTGATATCGACTAAAGCGCTCTGTGGAATAAATGGCTAAATCAGGATTGACTTGTTTTATGAAAGGGTAAGTTGATGAACTGTTACTGCCATGATGGGGCACCAAAAGCAGGTCGGCTTTTAGTTCATCTGCCCTATTTTCGGCCAAGGAATACTCAACATCTTTCTCTATATCACCAGTCAACAGTATTGAAAAGTGATAGTCGGGCAACGAACTTCGAACCTTAACCACGCAAGAACCATTGTTACTGCCAGCAGAAGAGTCTTGAGGGTGTAGCGCTTCAAGAGTGAAACTTCCGATGGTTCGACTAAAACCTGTCTGGCAAAGCTCAATATCCTCGCGATGATATTTATGACGCGCCCATAGTCCCGCTACAACGACTCCTACAGGAATATCGGCTTGAATATCGTTGAAACCACCGGAATGATCGTTGTCTTGGTGGCTTAGTATCAGGGCATCAAGATGTGAAATATTCAGTCTATTCAAGGTTGGCGCAATATAGCTTTTATAAGCGCTACCGCCTTCAGCACCATAACCTGTGTCGTACAGAATATGATGGTTACCGTCAGTGAGTAACACTGCTAGACCATGACCTACATCAAAAACGACCAGCAACGGTTTACTACTGAAATTATTATTCGGTAAGTATAGTTGTACGCAATAACTGCCGATAAGGGTCATCGCGAGAATTACAAAGCCATACCGGAGTTTACCCAGAGGAAGCCATAAGAAAAGTGCGACGATAAGCATAGTGATAAGTAACCACGGCGGGAGGTAAACGCTAAAACTCAAGCTGCTGAGTGATTGCTCGACTAATCTTCCCAATGCCAAGAAGTGACTTATTGAAGAGTCAACAAACACCATCAATACGTCAGTTAGCCCAGAAAAATCCAATATGGCCGCGATGATAATAAGCGGTAGCACAAGCAAGCTGAATAAAGGGATGATAACGATATTAACCAATAAACCGAGCAAGGTTGCTTGTTGAAAAAAGAAAAGGCTAGGAAGGATTAAGGTCATTGAAATGGCTAGCTGTATGCTAAACAAACGTTTCAAAGCAATCACTATCCCCGACTGCGCCATGACACGCCCTGCAAGAACAAGACTAATCACTACTACCGCAAGGTATGACATCCAGAAACTTGCGGACATTACGCTCAGCGGATCGAAAAGCAGTATAATTCCTAAAGAAGCCTTTATACCACTAAACAAAGCTGCTGGTCGTTGCAGCAGCATTGACGCAGAAACACAGCACCACATAATCAAGGCACGAACTGTGGGTAAAGAGAAGTCTGCTAAAACAGTATAAAACAAGGCCACAAAACAGCCTATGATCACCGCTGGTCGCAGAGGTTCGATAATGTTTCGTCGGCATGAACGGTTAATCCATCCTAATAAGTTAAACGAAAAGAACAGTCCAACACCCGCTACAATGGATATGTGTAACCCAGAAATCGCTATAAGGTGACTTAAACCAAGATTTTGCAGTAAGGCTTTATCATGCTGTGGAATAGCGGCCTTTTCACCAATGAGCAAAGCTTGTAATAATCCAGCATTTGAATAATTGCTAAACTCGGTGAAAATGATTTGGCGAAGATTGGAAATGCTGTAGGTCATCGCGGACTTCATTTTTTGCGACTTCTTTATATAGCCCTTTGCATCAAGTCGCTGCTGAAACATGTATAGCTCATAATCAAACCCTGCACTATTGACCGGCCCCTGAATAGGCTTGAGCTTAACGCTCATCGACCATAACTCGCCTAGTTGATAGCGACAGTGATTAGCGTAGTCCTTCAGCAATAGATGTTTCCCTAATAGTCGCGAGTTGTTAGCCTTGGTAACCTTAGCTTTAAACTGACAATATTCGGGATAAATTGCTGGTAATGACTTAAGCTCTGCTTCTATAATGTGCACGCTTTGATTTTCCGGCGATGGGACCTGCTGTGATAATCGCCATGACGCGTGAATTGATGACCAGCCTAGCCCCATAAAAAAGCCGCTTAACAAAACAATACCTAGTGATAGTAAGGGATGTTTTGAATGCTTTTGTAGGTATAATGTAGGCAGTGCGACAGTAATTAACGTTACCGCGCACAGTGTCGATAGTGTGGTTGTTAGCGTTATGAGAGCGCAACAACCGAGCAACAGACCCAAAATCCATTTGAACATTCTAGGATAATCCTTATCCAAGCTTTAATAAAAGTGTTGTACGATGAACAAACGCAAGTGTAACCGTGAAACTCTATGCCGCGCAAGTTACTAAGAAAAATTACGCCAGACCCGAAGAAAGTTACTGATAATCGTTTTTTAAAGATATTCGGTAAATTGATTCACGATCCTGGTTTATGGCACCTGAACCGCTACAGTGCTTCAGGCGCATTTGCGATCGGCCTTTTTATGTGTTTCATGCCAATTCCGTTTCAAATGGTGATGGCAGCTGGTCTCGCTATTTGGTTTCGAGTGAACCTGCCTTTGTCAGTTTTGTTATGTTGGATAACTAACCCTATCACCATCCCGCCGATGTTCTACTTTGCCTACCTAGTCGGTACATGGGTACTTTCATGGCCACCAAGCGAATTTGAATTTGAGCTCAGTTTTGCGTGGCTTGGCAACGAGCTTGTCCATATTTGGCAACCCTTCTTGCTGGGCTGTTTGATTTGTGGCTCAATCGCAGCAATCATCGGTTACTACACCATTAGCCTTTCTTGGCGCTATCACGTAGTCATGGCATGGAAAGCCCGTCAACAGCGTTGGAAAGAGAAGCTACTTCATAAGCTTCATTTAGATGCTGAAGAAGACGATAAAGTATCATCTAAAAACGAAAAAACTCAGGACAAGCCTGAGTCTTCTGATAAGAAATAATTCGCTTTTAATTAACTAAAGAGCTTTAGATTACCGTCTTCTAAGTGTAGCTGACGCTGCATTTTACCGGCTAACTCTAAGTCATGAGTCACGGTAATAAACGTCGTCCCCATTTCACGGTTAAGCTCGCACATTAACTCGTAAACCTGGTTCGCAGTGCCGTGGTCTAAATTCCCTGTGGGTTCATCGGCTAACACACAGTCAGGCTGTGTTACTAGAGCACGCGCGAAGGCGATTCGCTGACGCTCGCCACCTGATAGCTCCGCTGGCTTATGGGTTTTGCGGTTACCAAGTCCGACTCTCTCAATCAAGTCACTAGCAATCTTATGAGCCTCGGTGCGGTTCATTCCTCGAATGATTAATGGCATCGCCACGTTATCCTGCGCTTCGAACTCAGGCAGTAAGTGATGAAACTGGTAGACGAAACCAATATGACGATTACGGAACTCACCTTGAGCCTTCGCAGAAAGCGAGTGAATGTTGGTTCCATTCAAGTGGACAGTGCCTGAAGTCGGTTTATCAAGACCACCGATTAAGTGTAATAAGGTGCTTTTTCCAGAGCCCGAAGAGCCGACGATAGCCAGCTGCTCACCCTTCTCCACCTCTAAACTTAAATCCGTTAGAACCTGAACCTTATTGGCACCATCGTTATAAGTACGGTTTAAAGAGTCGATCTGAATAATTGGGCTGTTCTTCACAGAATCATTCATAACGAAGCGCCTCCGCAGGTTGAGTACGTGAAGCTTTCCACGATGGGTAAAGAGTCGCTAGAACGCTGATACCAAAGGCTATAATGGCGATATTGCTAACATCATTCCAAACTAGCGCTGTTGGTAGCTCACTGACAAAATAAACGTCTTTTGGGAAAACCGTTAAGTTGAAGGTGGTTTCAAGCCAACTAATAATGTCTGGTAAGTTTGATGCAAGCAAAATGCCAAGTAAAACGCCTACCCCAGTGCCGATAAGACCATTAATAATCCCGCTGGTCATAAATATTCGTAGAATCGAGCCTGGACTCGCTCCTAGAGTGCGCAAAATAGCGATATCAGCCTGTTTCTCGTTAACTAACATCACTAAAGAGGTCACGATATTGAATGCCGCCACAGCGATAATAAAGGTCAGAAGAATAAACATAATCTTCTTTTCCATCTCAATGGCGTTAAATAAGGTTTGATGTTGGCGCGTCCAGTTAGTCACAAAATAGTTATAGTCTAACTGCTCTGTGAGCGATGTACTGACCTCATGAACCTTCATCACATCCTTGGTTTTAAGCTGTAAAGCCGACACCCCGTCAGTGACACGTAGTATTTTGGCGAGGTCATTCAGGTGAACGAACGCCATGCCTTTATCAGCTTCGGATTTTGTTTGGAATATGCCTGAAACGGTAAAGCGTTTTGCACGAGGCTGAATACCGGCTATCGACATCCGTGTTTCTTTTAAAAACAACGAAGTGACTTTATCACCAACATTGGCACCAAGGCTTCTAGCCAAAGATGCGCCCAGTATTATGTTATAGCTACCGTCGGTTAACGAGTCGAAAGAGCCGTTACGCATATGCTCTTTGACAATCGTAACTTCGCCAATTTTTTCTGGCAAAACGCCCTGCACCACGCCGAACTGATCAGACCCAAGGTGTTGGAACATGGTTTCGGACTGAATATAAGGAGAAGCACCAATAACGTTCGGATCCTGCAGCACAACTTCTTCTAACGCTTGCCAATCTTCTATGTTACTGCCAACGCCACTGACCAAGACATGCGGAGCCATTCCCAAAATACGGTCGCGTAATTCACGTTCGAAACCGTTCATCACCGACATCACAGTGATTAACACCATCACGCCAAGGGCAATTCCGATCATGGATATCAGAGAAATGAAGGAAATAAAGTGGTCGCGGCGCTTCGCTCTAGTGTAACGTAGGCCGACGAATAGCGAAAAAGGAAGCCTCATGGTGCTTTCTAAATAATTTAAATTGGCGTCATATTGAATGGTTCACAATTTGTAGTCAAGTTATGGAGTAGAATTAATGTCAATTATGATTAGGATATTACGCTAATTTTTTGATATTCTGGAGAAAATTATGTTTGAGGAGTCAACATCATGAAAACAATAACAGCAGCTGTATGCGCTCTATCTTTGAGCTTTGGTATGGGGGTTGGTCTTAACACAGCCAAAGCTGAGGAAGTTAAGGTGCCAGTAGCAAAGCAAGGCCAGCAAAATGTTCAGGTCCCTAAGCGTGGCGTTAGTAAGTCTTACGTTGAGCAAAAGTTTGGTACACCAAGCAACGTAGAAGGCCCTGTTGGCGACCCTCCGATTACTAAGTGGGTTTACAATGGCTACACCGTTTACTTTGAGTATGACCATGTAATTCATTCTGTAGTTCATCACGGTTAAAAGTGACTGTTCAATAAGAAGCGGCTCTGAAGCCGCTTTTTTAATGCCTGACTATTATTTTTTGAGCTGTGACAAAATATACGGCGCGACCACCACAGTCCAAAACTCAGTCTCTGGCTTGCAGTTCTCTTTAACAAACTCCATCGGCATACGCTGGATCTTTTCAGAGTCGATCAACGGCTTTATTTCTTCCGCATTATCTAGCGACAAATCAGCTGCACAATTAATCAGGTCAACGCCCTGATCTATCAATAATAAATTCCCTTTAGCAAAAAAACGTTCAATTTCTTTCCACGCTACGATGGCTGTTTCACCGTTAAGCTTTGCCACCAGTTCTTCTCGTGGCGTTAACTGAGTGAAACTGTCAGTTTTTTGCTCGGTTAACTCTTCGATTTTCTTTTCGTTAGACATCTTCAATAAAATCCAGTTAAATCAACAAATTAAGTCAATATGCTAAACAAGTTTATCAAGTTCGAGATCGTGCTCTAACTGTTGCCAATTATCACTTTGACGAACTTGAGTTAATGAGTAATTAAGTGACTGCCCCTTCATAGTAGCCAATCGCGCAGCCGACTTAGGGTCAAGTTCAAAGTCAAATGACTCTAGTAACTCACGCCCTTCTTTCGGGTGATTACAGACAAGAACCATGTCGCAGCCCGCTTTAACAGCAGCTTTGGCGCGTTCGTAATAACCACCAACAACTTCAGCGCCCTTCATGCTTAAATCATCGCTGAATATCACGCCATCAAAGTTTAACTGATTGCGCAAAATATCTTGTAACCATAGCTCAGAGAAGCCTGCTGGCTGAGAATCGACACTCGGGTAAATTACGTGTGCTGGCATGACCGCTTGATAGTTCTGAGCCAGTTCCGCGAATACACGCATGTCTTGACAGATAATTTTCTCACGCGGACGATCATCGACAGGAATATCGACATGGGAATCAGCTTCAACAGAGCCATGACCCGGAAAATGTTTCGCTGTGGCTGCCATGCCGAAATCGTTCATGCCTTTAATAAACTCACGACCTAATTCGATCACTTCGCCTACTTTGGTAGAAAATGCTCTGTCACCGATAACACGACTGATTTCATCGCCTAAATCCAATACAGGCGCAAAACTGAAGTCGATACCTACGGCTTGAACCTCAATAGCAATAAGGCTTCCCCAGCGGTAGGCAGATGCTTTAGCTTCTGATAAATCTTTGGCATTCTGCAAAATACTCGCCATGGCGGGAACGCCGGTAAACCCATCCCGGAAACGCTGTACACGCCCTCCTTCATGATCCACCGCAATAAGAATGTCACGCCCAGCGGTTTCACGGACCGCTTGCGACAATTCTGCTATTTGCTGAGGACTGGCGTAATTACGGGTAAAAAAGATAATGCCGCCCAATAGTGGGTTTTGAAGCATATCTTTTTCAGCAGTATTGATTTCTAAACCTTCTAGGTCCAGCATCAAAGGGCCAATGGACATAGTTATTCCTGAGGATTTACCAAAAGCCGTATGATAACCGATCCGCGAAATAACGACCATGATGAATTCCATTTCTCAAATTAAAACAAGTCGCTATAATGGTGCGCGACTATGAAACGATAATGATTATTATCAACTTAAACAATAAAGGGTAACTCTATGATAACGCTTAAAAAAGCCGTCAGTACTGCAGTATTGGTTGGTGCTTTATTAGGACAGCCTGTTATCGCTGACGATCATAAACAAAAAGTCACTGCGGAAGACGCAGCTGCTTTTGTTGCTGATGCAGAAAAGCGATTAACAGAAATTGCAGAATATGCCGCACGCATTGCATGGGTTAATGCGAATTTTGTGACTCATGACACCACGGCGCTAAACGCTCAGGTTGGTGAAGATTACACCAAGCTAGGCGTAGAACTAGCGAACGAAGCGAAAAAGTTCAATGGCTTGGACTTACCTTACGACGTTAACCGTAAGATTGAAATGATCAAGTTAGGTTTGACGCTTCCAGCTCCTGCTGATGCAGAGAAAACAAAGCAACTCGCTCAAATCACGTCGAAGCTTGATAGCATTTACGCCAAAGGTAAAAGTCCAGACGGTCGTAGTCTGGGTCAATTAAGCCAAGTCTTGCGTGAATCGCGTGACGCTGATGAGCAACTAAAAGCATGGACTGGCTGGCGTGAAATCTCGAAAGAAATGCGCCCACTGTATAAGCAAATGGTTGATATCGCTAACGAAGGCTCAAAAGAGCTTGGTTACGCCGACACAGGCACTATGTGGCGTTCTAAATACGACATGCCTGCTGATGGCTTCGCCACAGAAATGGACCGCCTATGGGGTCAAGTTCAACCTCTATATAAAGCGCTACACTGCCACGTCCGCGCTGAGTTGAATGACCAGTACGGTGACGACGTTGTTGCTATGGATAAACCAATCCCTGCACACCTACTAGGCAACATGTGGGCACAGCAATGGGGTAATATCTATGACATCGCTGGTCCTAAAAATGCGGGTGAAGGCATCGATATCGACCCAATCTTACGTGAGCACTATGGCGTGGATAAAGACGACGTAAGCCATGAAGAAAAAGAAGTAGCGGTTAAAAAGATGGTTAAAACAGCTGAAGGCTTCTTCTCTTCTCTAGGCTTTGCCCCGCTTCCGCAAACCTTCTGGGAGCGTTCGTTATTCGTTAAGCCACGTGATCGTGATGTTCAATGTCACGCAAGCGCATGGGATATCGATAATGAAGAAGATATTCGCATTAAAATGTGTACTAACATCAATGGCGAAGACTTCCAAACGGTTCACCATGAACTGGGCCACAACTACTATCAGCGTGCTTACAAAGATCAGTCAATCTTTTACAAAGGCAGCGCTAACGATGGTTTCCACGAAGCAATCGGCGACACGATTTCTTTATCGATCACACCAAAATACTTGAAGCAGATTGGTTTAATCGACGAAGAACCAGATGCGAGTGCTGATATTGCGTTATTAATGCGTTCAGCTCTAGATAAAGTTGCTTTCTTACCGTTTGGTTTGATGGTTGACCAATGGCGCTGGAAAGTATTCAACGGTGAAATCTCACCAGAAGAATACAACCAAGGCTGGTGGGAACTGCGTGAACAATACCAAGGTATTGAAGCGCCAGTGGCTCGTACTGAAGACCACTTCGACCCAGGTGCGAAATACCACATTCCAGGCAACACGCCTTACTCGCGCTACTTCCTAGCACACATCCTACAGTTCCAATTCTATCGTGAAATGTGTGACATGGCTGGCAACGAAGGTCCACTTCACCGTTGTTCGTTCTACGGCAACAAAGAAGTTGGCGACAAGTTAATCAAGATGCTAGAAATGGGCTCTTCACGTCCATGGCCTGACGCACTTGAAGCCATGACTGGTAGCCGTGAAATGGACGCGACAGCAGTACTTGAGTACTACGCGCCATTAAAAACATGGTTAGACGAGCAAAATGAAGGCCGCAACTGCGGCTGGTAAGTTTTAGCTTTAGTCATACCGTAAAAGAAAAGGCGCCGATTGGCGCCTTTTTTGATAGATAGTTTGGCAAATTCTCTCGAACCAATAACTCTTGCCTTGATAAGCTATCTCCGAAATTGCACTCTGATCCCATTAATTACTCTGAACCCATTAATTCCTGACCTCATTAATTTACTCTGACCCAATTAATTCTTAACTGAGCAGACATCCAACAAAAATCAGATAAACGCCACTACCCTTGTAATCCAAAGATTAATTTACTCTGACCCCATTAATTCCATAGGATAATAGTTAAACCTAAAACAAAAAAGCATGAGCGAATCACTCATGCCTTTGCAATAAATGGGGTCAGAGTACATTTATTATATAATAAGGCCAATCGATAACTTTATAACACGTCCTTGTTTATCAGGGTTTATGTAACAATAATCGATATTGTCGTAACGTATTAACCGTAAAGAAATAGGTTCTATCTTTACTCGACTCCTTCGATAATTTGGCAATCCTTGCCTCCCTTAATTTCAATGGTGCGTCTAGACGCAGCCTACGATAGTTGTCCCACTTACTGAGCAGTTAGCTCGCTGATGGAAAGTATAAGTGTACTTTCTTTCTTTTGTAATCAATGGTAACAACAAAGTTGCGCAAAATATCGTAACCGAGAATACCA
>JGI11905J15746_1000060_pt1 | contig 17468 bp, 21 predicted proteins | sample DeeseametaMP1788_FD_15746 | JGI IMG/M metagenome (IMG submission 15746)
CGGCCTCATCGATTAGTAGTACCGCGCCTTCCCGCTCGGCCTGTTCGAAGGCCCTGGCAATCCGCTTTTCCGTTTGCCCCAAATACATATCCAGCAGGTCTGATGCCTGGCGAACGATCAGCGGGCGCTGGATACGCTCGGCCAGCTCCCGCCCCCAGGCTGTCTTGCCGGTACCCGGTGCACCATGCAGACAAAACCGCACCGGGACTTCCGGGTTGATCTGGTCGATGAGGCTTGCCACATCTTCAGAGGCGCGCAAGCACTCCCCTCGCCAGGGCAGCCCTTTGTGCTTTTCCACTTTTAAACGCTCAGACACGCCCATGGCCTGGAAGCGGGCATTGAGGTTATGGGTGACCAGGCTTTCTGTATCCCGCTTGTCGCCGGCGGCAAGACGGGAGAAGTGCAGGCTGCTATGCAGTACTGCGGGGGACAGCGATTCCAGTTTGATCGCTTGTTCCAGGAAACCTTCAGAGACATGCTCACCGGCCATTGCCGCGCGGACTAGCCGTTCGCGCTGGGACGGCCCCGGGTTATCCATGTGCACCACATGGGTGAAGCGNCGCAGGAAGGCNGGGTCCATATCCACCCGATTGGAGATCCAGATGGTGGGACGGGGATTGTTCTCCAGCATACGGGTCATGCTGGATTTTTCCGTCTGTCGGTGGGAGGGAATGAAAAAGAAGGATTGATTATCACAAAGACAATCCTCTGCCTCATCAAACACCACCAGGGTGCGGGGATCGTGTGCGATGGCTCTCTGGCAGCCGTTATAGCGCCCCATACGCCCCCTGACACTGAGTGCGTCTCCGTCACGATCTTCTTCCGGTACAAACGCCATACTCATCTGCAGCGATTCGCCAATCACTTTCGCCAGCTCGCTTTTTCCGGTTCCCGGTGGGCCATAGAAAAGCACATTGATGCCCTTCACTCCCTCCTGTACGGAGCGGGTCAGAAGGCGGGAGAGCATCGCGACTTCGTCTTTCAACTCCGCATAGTCCTGCAGACCAAGATTGGCCTTGTCCGCTTCCCGATAAAACAAGCTAACCAGGTGCGCGTCGGACGCATCCGGAACGTGCAGACTCTCGTGAAGTTCGTCCTCCACATCGATCATGCCCGACAGGTCCTTGCCGCTAAATCCTGACGTCATATTGACTCTAAGTAGCTGGGTGGTCCTTAGCACGCCACCCGGTTTCAGAGCGGCCTGGACATCCTGCTCCGGGATATCAACGATACGCGCCAGCAGACCGGCGAGCTGCCTCATGGAGCCGCCCTTCACCAGGCAACAAGCATTGTTGAGCAGCTCGCTCGAATCCTTGTAGCAAACAAACACCAGTAGCCGGCGCTCCGCTTCTGTCAACGACAGTCGCTGCCCCAGCTTGACCACGTTCCGATAGAGGTCGTCATCCGCCAGTAGTGCTTCCAGCGGCTGCTCAGCAATTACCCTTTCCAGAGCCTGAGGCGGTCGACGCAAGCGAGCCTCCCGGGATGGAAGAAAGCCGAGCAGTTCAAGAATCTCATCGTTCTCAAATCGCTTCTCATGCCGACACCGGCCAGCACGCCATGCTGAGGAATACAAGAGAATCCGGGCAACCCAGTGACGAATCAGCGAGGTGTTTTCCATGGCCCCGGTCTGCGTTGCGGAACCGTTATCCCGTTTGAAATCCATCCTCTTCCTCCTGACTCTGCGAATTTCACTATCTCTATAATAACCGCCAGTCACGTCAGTTTTTGTCGCACCATAAACAACAATGGAAGAAAGCATATGGACCGGGACAGTCATGGACACCGAAAAAGCGATACAGGCCCTTCAACGGGGCACGAGCCTGACAGACAGTATCTGTAACAACGCGATCATGGCCGCTTGCGCACTGGAACAGCGTTATTCCGGCCATACCCCACCGTGGCAGACAGACTATCCGCCCTTTGAGTTCTGCATGGATATGGATGCCCTGAGAGAGACTGTGCTCATCCATAGCGAACGGTTTATTGACGTTTCACGCTGGTCAACCACTCATGACTTCAGGCCGCTGGATGAGATTGCCGCTATCAGGCATGAAGAGGAAGATATGCCAGAGCACAAGCAAAGCAGTCCGCTTTATCTCCTTGCCATTGAGATGCGAAATCCTGGGTGGTTGTTGACGATGCTCAGCTAGATATTGAAAAAAACCTGGCGGCAAACATGCTGTCTTTCCTCCGGAATCTGCTCTATCAATGGCCTTCGATATTCCCGTTTCAGAATCGGCTATTGGATAACTCTCTTTCATCCATCAGAGGCAGTATTGATGAACTCCTGTCTCTATCCGGGCACCCATTTACCGCTCTTACTCTTGGCTTCAAATCAATATCTGTTAGCAATTCCAGTACAGATGAATAGCTGGGCGCATCTTGAATACAGCTCTAAGGCTAAACTCAGGAACTACCAAGGCTCTGCAAAACAACCTTGACCATCACGATTATGGATGCCCCGAAGAAATCGATGAGACAGAAAAACTTCCGGAGCCAACACCCAGGAGAAACAGCCACCATCCATCAAACAGTGCCCTTCTAGCCTATAAGGAATGTCGTTACGGGTAATGATTGACTGCCCGCTTTAACTCCAGAGAGATATCTTTTCTAATTTTGGCAGGCTTTAGCACTTCCACATTAGCCCCAAGCCCCAAAATCCACCATTTCAGCTCTTCGGTATTCTGTACCTGCACACGCAACTCGGTTATGCCAGGCTCGATTTCCTTCAAGATCTGGGTTTCATTGACCGGGGTTTCGTAGAGGTGATCGGCAGCCCGCCCGTAGAGTCGCATCACCAGATTGATGCTATCCCCATAGGGAAGATTCATATTCCCTTCCTGTAGGTAGGCATCCAGATCGAATGTCGAAGCGCCTTCAACCTCATCATCGAGAACATGCACTTTGCGTAACCGGTGCAGCGCAAGGTGACGGTAATCCTTGTAGTTCCAGAAGCGTACCACCAGGTAGCGCACGGCGCCTCGGTCCACCAGGGCATAGGGATGCACCAAATGAGGCTCATCCTTATCCTTGTACCAGATATTCATCTGCCGATTACGGTACAGGGCGTCATAGACTTGATCCGCAATGCCTGCTGACACTCGGGCCGGCTCCAAATGAAAACCTCGGGGGACATACGCCACCTTGTCCGACCAATAGCGCTTGCCCATGGGGCGATGGCGCTCAAACCATTTCCTTGCCTCGTTGAATACTGGCTCCAGCTTGTCCAGCACGTCCTTGGCCATAAGTGGCGTCAGGTAGCGCGCCACCAGATCCCAGGTGGCGGCCATCTGCGCATCCATCCCCGGGATGGATAGGTTCTGTCTCTGCGCGACTGACCAGCCATAGGGAGTCGCCGTGTCATCACACTGAATCAGGGCGCCAAAGGTCTGGGACTCAGACAGCTCCTTGAGGTAACGCTCCACCGAACGTCGCGTAATATCATGCCCCTCACTGACCAACCGCTGGTGAAGTTCATTGCTGGTGACCCTTTGCGGGGACCTTGGCAAGGCCTGCAACAAGGCAATGATCCGATAGGTTTTGTTATCAATACTGGCGCCTGCTGCCATAACTTTTCCCTCTGTCTGTTTTTATTCTGCCGCTCATTACGACAGAAACTGACGCCCCCATCAAGATAATGCATATACCCGGCAGGAACCCGGGCATCAAATGAATAAACAGGAGTGAGCATTATGGGGAACAAGTTTTTCCGCATTGTGGGGGTGGCAAGCTACATCCTTGCCGCGATAGCTCTGGCTGTCGCCATCTTTGCGACGATTGCCAGCGGTAGTGCCTGGCTGACCGGAGTTGATGAGAACATTAGCCAACCCGAAATTAGCATGGATGATTACCGGGAATCCCTGAATCCCGAATCAGAGACTGAGGAATCACTGCCAGTTGGTGACCTTGCTCCGGAAGACTACGAGGAGCAAAAAAGTGAGATCCAGGAACGGATCAACAATCTGACAGTGCTGATCAATAAGTATGGCCGCCTGACAAGCCAACCAGGCGCCAACAAGGAAGGGCTCGGCAACTGGCTGCGTTCGCAGACAGACCGCCTGTCACACCAGGATTACGTGCGTTTCCTGGATAGCCTGATTGACACCTTTGAGCATGAATTGGTCGAGCCTGCTGAAAGTGAAGATCCATCTCTGCTGGTCACCAATATCCCTGGCCTCGAAAACGCCGACACCACCCATGTCAACTGGGAAAAGTACTTGGGATGGTTTGCCTGGGAGTACATGTCACGTTACCAGAGCGAATTGGCCCGCATTGAGCAGGAGAAGATGGAACAGGCCCAAGCCAAGGCGGGATCTATTGCCACCTTGATCATCGCCGGCAGCGCTTTCGCGATCTTCGTGTTTGCAACGGTGATTCTGCTTCTGGTACGGATTGAGAGCAATACGCGGAATCAATAATCATATTCGCCCCGCCCACTGCGGGCGGGGCTAATTCAGTGATTCATCCGCACTGCCGGAGTAATAGCTATGGCCCACGATATCCTTACAGAAAACTCTGGATTCTCAATACACTTACACACCCATTGCCTGTCGCCAGTGATTCATCGGCTTGAATTACTGTCCGAAACCAGAACCAGCTTCCTATATAGCAACGGGAACCATGAATCTGCTCTGGAGAAATCAATTCATCTCATTTCCAAGCCCGACGTTAGATTCAGCATTAACAGTAATGACCAAATCATTGCTTCAAGTCAGCACCTCGCAATCGGGAGATCAAAGCAAATCTCTCAATCCATCGCCAATATTGCACAACTCACTACCGACACGAACTGCTGGTTCAGCTTTGATTATTGTGAGTTGCAGAATGCCATTAACCGTCCGGGCTTTGGCGTTTCAGTATTTGGACAGTCTTCTCTCTCTGAGGAAATAGCCGCCAAGAATGCTGTTTATTCAATGAGATCGATTGCCAGGAACGAGAGGCGCCAGCCACATTTTCTGATGCCCATAACCCGAAGTAGCAACATTACGGTCAACACCCTGAACGCGGTGCACCAAATGCTGTCCAGCCAGAGCCTGGATTACCAAGAAATCTTCTTGGCTGGCGCCATTGAGGACAGGAATATGGGAAATAATATTGAAATCAACCTTGTCGCAATCTGGTTTGACAAAAACCACCCTGAACCTCGCGTTGACAATTTCTCGGTCTAACCGCGCCGTTCGTCGCCCCAAAAGCACCACTCGTCGCCATTGGTTCAATTTTCCTAAACTTCTCGGGGGGTCAAATAGAACAAGTCATACGAGATGTTCCGTTCATGTATCAGTGACGGACAGGGAAATAACAGGGAGAGCGAATGAACGATATTAGAAGCAGCGTCACAGTGCACCGAGGGGCGGATACCATTGGCGGGAGCTGCATTCGGATTTCTCATGGCGCGGACTCGATCATTCTGGATTACGGTATGCCGCTGATGGCTTCCGGCGGTCATGATTTGGAGCCTGGCGCAACAGACAAGCCGAGTATTGAGAATCAAATCCTGCTCGATATCGTCAATGAAAATAACAAACCACTTGCCTTCGTAATCAGTCATGCCCATCCGGATCACTATGGTCTTATCGACTATATCCCAAATGACATTCCGGTATATATCAGCAACGCATCGAAAGCGCTGATGAATGTTGGCAACATTTTTTATGATAAGTCCATGCATGTGGATCGCCTCAACGACTGCTCGCTTTATAGCCCCGGGAAGTCATTTGAAATAGGGCCATTCAAGGTAACTGCGTTTCTTATGGACCATTCAGCCTTTGGTGCCTGCAGTATCCTGGTTGAGGTTGATGGGAAGTCTGTTTTTTATACGGGTGACTTTCGCGGGCATGGCAGAAAGGCAGGCGTTAATGACAGAGTGATGCGATCTGTAAAAAATCCGGATGTGATGCTGATGGAGGGCACCACCCTTGACGATGGTCACCCCTCGACTTTCAGGGACGAAGCCTCTGTAGAGCAAGCATTGGTCGAGCAGATACACCACTCTGATGCCCCGGTCTTTGTAGCAGGATCGGGGAGCAATATTGACCGGATTGTTAGTTTGTACAGGGCTGCGAAGCGTACAGGCCGGGAGCTTGTCATCGACTTGTATCAAATGTATTTGCTTGAACAGTTAAAGGCCTTTTCTCCGGGCCTGCCTCCTCATAAGGGAGACGCCCTGCGCGTTTATTACCCAAAGAATCAGCGAGATAGCATATTGCAACATCTTGGCCCAGAGGTTCTGGAACGCTATGCTCCGAGGCATATTAATAAATCGAAGGTTGACTTCACTTCCTCAAAGTACATATTCAGGGTTTCTAATTCTGTTACATCCAGGCTCTGTGCTGGCTTTATGGACCAAGGGGTAAAACCTAACCTGGTTTATTCAATGTGGAAGGGATACATGGATCGCCAGCTGGCATTTTCGAAAATTGAAAACCTGGTTGGCTCGCAGTGGATGTATATTCATACCAGTGGACACGCCTACAAAGCTGACCTACTTACTTTGTGCACATCCGTCGCGCCAAGAGCACTTATTCCAATTCATACTCTCAGGGCTAGAGATTTCGATTCAATATTTAAAAACGTCAAGCATATTAAGAATAACGAATCGATAGAAATATAGGGAAAGAGGGAAAAGATGAAAGAAAATATAAAAAATTTTGAATTGGCAAAATATTTAAATTTGGAACACCACTCCAAATTAAAAAGGTTAAAAGCGCATTTCAGAGCTGGCCTTGGAGGAGTCTCACTTATTTCCCTTCACCCAGAAACCCCAGAGCTAGGGGAAACCAACGTAACACCATCAAATGCTGAATCAAAAATTAATTTACTTCTTAAAAAGAAGGAACCCGGCCGCCCGACACCTGAAAAATCACTGCAGGCATGGCTAATCCAAAAAGTGATATTTGATAGTCCACCTGATTTCTGGACAACGCTATCTCTTCGTTTTTTGACATCTGAGCTACGCATTGCTAATAACGGGACCACTATTGTTAATGATATTTTGGCCTGTGACTCTCATGGCGGACTATGGGTTATTGAACTAAAGAGTAAAAGGGACCTTACGACACTGATAGCGCAGTGCAATTCATTTTCTCAAGCAATACTCAATGACAAAGAATTTTTCTCCAGTCTAATAACCGTTCATAGTGACAATGCTGATAGCCATTGCTGGGACGGAGAAACAATCAGAAAAATGATAATTTGGCCTGAATCCCCATCCGGGAAACCCAGCATAACGACCAAAGAAAAAATCAGAAACAACGCCATACATGAGGTCGAATATGGCCATACAGGCAATGGCAGCTATTATTTTAAATCAAACTTCACGTAGACCCGAAAGTTATAAAACCCAAAAATGAACATCATAACGTTAAAGAAGACTGGCCACGATTTCATCAAGGTTGGCAGATTCTGCATTGCCGAAACCCCTTGCACCACAAGATACAATAACGACCTGGTTACTGAGTTGAGCATAGAGCTGCAGCTTGCCAACAAACACTACAAGGAAATTGGAAGCAGCGCTTACCTCATTACTGTCGACGGTGACCCTGTTTATGCCAGCTCGTACTCCAATCATCTTGGCCGGAGCCTGCTAGTCTGGGGGAATTACACCATCCCAGAGCAGGAACTCCGTATCCTTTTAGCCTTGAAAGCCGGAAAAGAGGTTGATTTCTATCTTGCAAGAAGTGTTTTTGCGAACCTGAATGGCCGATCTATCAATGTATCAACGTCTATCGAGCAAGATATCATTCAGTTTGAAGGGTTGTCCTGGAATAAAGCAGCAGATCCATACAATCCCCCAAGAAAAACAACCGTTTCTGACGTTGAGGACTACCTGATGGATAAACCTTTAACCTAAAAATGACCCGGCAGAAAACCGATACAAAGCTTAAAAAGGAAAACCTATTAGCCCAGCGCCTCAATGACCCGAGGCGGATCAATGGCAAAGCCATCACCTTCCCAGGTGGCTTCCGATTCTGTCAGCCGGTAGCTGTCACCCTGATTCCAGGTGCTGGCAACGATTTCTTCGATCACATCGGCAAGATAGACGCGATCCCCTTTGTTCAGGGTAGCCGGGACCAGGTAGGCCGCCAGCGGGGAGGAGTGGCGGTCTCTGTCATGCCAAATCATTGTCTCTATACACTCGTCTGATTCGCCACCGGTAATGCCTGTGGGTTGCCTGAAATCCCTATAGTTCATGACATATTTCTGTTGCGGCCAGCAGACTATACCGAACTTGGATTTCACCCTGCCTTGAGGTTCAGTGGAAACGAAAAGTGGGCGATAGCCCCTTCTGACGCCATCTTCCAGGGCCGCCAAGGTCCGAGCGGTCTGTACGATGGGCAGCCCCCGACGGCTGACACCCTCATAGCCGCAGGCCCGGCTATCTTCTTCAGCTTCCGCGTTGACGACTGTCAGCTCGGGATGATTCAGACGCAGATGTATGCAGGCTTGCTCATCCACTTCACAGACGGCCTGTATCTGCGCTTCGGTGTAGCTATTCACGTCAATAACGCATTTCTGGCATGAACCGCAGTATTTTTTTCTTGCGGGCACAGGCTCCGGCGGCTGCAGGCCCCTCTCTTCAAGCTGGGCCCAGGAATACCATTCCCCTCCCAGCTCCAAACCTGACGGGTTTTGCCCGATGCTCTGCGCCCAGTCGTCGGCCCAGGGCATCAGCTGGTCCCACTTTTTGGATAGCGGGCACGATATCTCTTTGATGAGTTCGCCAGCATCGGTTTCCAGGCGTTGCGTTTTAGGGTCATATCGCATCATTCGTTCCTTCGCGCCTTATCGTCTTGAACCCGTGTTAGCGGGACACCCAGATGTAGTTATCTTTTGTCAGGGGGCGCTCATCCCAGCGGTAAGCCACCAACTTGCCCTGTCGGGCGCTAACCACGCTGTAATCCAAGCAGGCAATGTTGTCTGCCAGTGGCTCAGGCGTACCAGTGAGCCAGTAGTGCCCAACGAATACCGGCTTGTGGTTGTCATAACCGGGCAGAATGTCGGCGGGCACTGGCTGATGCGGAATTCTCTCAATGACATCTGGCGGCACGATAGCCAGATCGCGATAGGTATAGGACCCTTGCACCCACCACTGGGTGCGGATATTGGTGCGAGGGTTGTTGTCTTTGTCGTGAAACCGCATGCCATCCGGCAAGGGTATCTCCAGTCCTTTTAGCACGGTCTCGACAGCCTCGTAGACCGGATGCCCTTTCTCGCAGGCCTGTCGCCAAGCCTCAGGCTTAAGTCGTTGCTGCTCATCCAGTGCCGGCTGAAGGGCTTCCAGCTGGTCTGGATGCCAGCAGGCATGGACCGCCCTAAACCCGGGAAGCTCGATATACAAAGGCAGAGTCTTGAACCAGGCGATGGTGTCTTCATGGAGCGGGGAACCTTCCCCTACCTGAGAGAGAAATTCCTGGTGCTGCTTGCGGTTCTTATCGCTATGGGGGCGGAGATACTCCCCTGGCCTGGCAGGGTCCGCAGAGGCATAGGCAACGGCATTGAATTCATGATTCCCCATGATGGCCAGCGCCTGGCCTGCTTCCACCATGGAGCGGGCTATCTGTACGACCTCAATCTGCTCCGGCCCACGATCTACAAAGTCACCCAAAAACAGGACTTTACGCTCTTGATGGCGCCATACGCCCTGCAACTCCCGATAACCCAGCTTGGTGAGAAGGTGTCGCAAGGGTTCGGCGTACCCGTGTATATCCCCAATAATGTCGTACATATCACCTCTTATTTTTTCCATTATCACTGGCTGACCACTGCCTAGTGCCACCGCTTCTGCTAGGAACAGGCCCTTCGCACTCCCCAATAATTTCTCCGGTAACTCCCAGTAAATAGGCCCAGTCTCTCGAATGGAAGAACCAGTATTGCTGCACCCGCCCCCATACCGGCAAATCTCCACCTGTACTTTCCATGTGCTCGCGGATGCGCTGGCCCGCCCGAGCGATCTGCTCATGCAACGGCAAACGCCAGAATGTGGGCTCGAAATCAAGATACCGGAACTGCTCAAGGGCGGCTAACGCGAACAACGGCTGGTTTTTACGGGTAAAGCCGGTATCAACCCAAAGATAGGGTTTGAATGCTGCTACCTGGCATTCATGCTCTCTGAGAATGGCAGCAATCTCTACATCGACAAGCGCTTCGTCCACTCCCAGTGCAGAACATAACGCGCGCAAGAATTCCTCATCGCTATAGCGTAAATCGTAGGCACCATCATTCAGCCCCAGGTGTCTGTCAGCCAACACCTTGTCTAACCGCGCCAGGTTGCGCTCTGTCGGCTGGGGATAGCCCATACTCTTCAATATGTCGACACGATTGCATTCCGACATACGAAGGGAGAGTGAGCTTCGCAACTTTCCTATCATGCCAATGCCTCCCGTAAGGCACGCTCCGCAAGCTCCAGGCTCATGGATGCGGCTAACTCTTCACCAAAATACTCGGCAAATACTTGCCTGATCGCTGAATGCAGGGCGATCCCCTCTCCTAAAAGCTTATCGAGCGCACCGGCAATACCATCATATTCATCAAAGCAATCATTTTCCTTGCAGCAGGTGTGCATGGGATCCGTTTTATACAAGGCCTGTGATAGACGCTTCCAGCGCTCAATCGTCTCCATTTAGTCTCCTTTTCCCGGACAGGCTTCAGTGGACAGCAGCTCAGCACCCGTCCTTCCTTGATCATCTGGCCAGAGACGCTGGGCTGACTATTGGCAAGCATGGGACTTGTAACTGCCCCCAGGCACCGCCATTGCGGCGGAGCGAAAACCAAGGCTATGGCGCTCAAGGAGTTTCGTGGTGCGACTCGCGGGATTTCATTTTTTGTTCCCGCGCCCTTATGACCCTGGCCTGCCGCAGTATCTGGTTGGCGCTCAAGCTATCGAGCCCGGTACGCACTTGTTCTGCCGCTGCGGCCAGTTCCTCTGGGCTGGTAGCCGCCACATATTCCTGGCCAATTTGACTGAACGCCACCAGCATCAGGGCCTCGTTGAATTGGCTGTGCAGATCCTCCGGCAGAGACGCTCTTACTTGGTCGATCGTTTGCACAAGGCTCTCTTCGCTCGTACCGTCAATCCTTGGCCCGGCACAGCCAGCGAGCCATAGTGTCGCCATCATGAACAGCAGCCTGACGCATCCTTTCATCCTTTTCCCTTTCTATGCTCTTGGGTAACGCTTCCTTGCCACACCGCATCATTATTGCCGCTGCGGATCCACCAACACATTGCCTTCAACTTCGTACCAATCCCGACCATAGACGAAGGGGATATAGAACCACTTGCGGGTGATGACACCATCCACCAACGCCACACCGCCGGGCTGACTCTCAATGGCGTTGTCCATGGCATTCTTTGCGTCGGGATACAGGCCAGTGGGGATCAAGCTGATAATGTGGATGCTGTCCTCCCCCTTCGCCCTCGTACTTACGCGCTCATAATCCCCCATCCGTGACAGCTCAACATTCTTCGAAGAAATCACGGTAAAATCTGTCAACCGTGTTGCGCAGCCAGTCAGCATTAGTAGCGCCACGACGGGCACAAAAGCGCTAGGTATTGTCTTCATCCTGTCATTCCCCCATCACCCAGTGTTGAAATAAAAAACAGCATCCTTGCTGTAAAGGCCCATCCCTACTGGTTTACAGATGCCACAAAACAGCCACACCTTGTATTCACCAGATTACGCCTTATTATCTACATGACAATACTGGCGACTCGTACACGTCGCCTTTTGGCATATATCGCTTTTTGGAGCACATCCATGGCAAGGGTTGCGGGCAAAAACGCAGCGGATTGGCCGCTGCGCTGGGATCTGTTATTGCGCTACAGACTGATCGAGGTGATCGCCCTCTGGGAGGGGAGACTGACGACCAACCATCTTCAGCGGGCATTCGGTATTGGCAGGCAGCAGGCTAGCAAGGACATTAACCACTATCTTGCTGAATATGCGCCGGGCAACCTGGAATACGACCGCTCCCTGAAGGGGTACAAGCCCGCCAGCACCTTCAAGCCAGTATTCACACGGGGCGTAGCGGATGAATACCTGCAGATGATGCATTCTCGGGAGGATCTCAGTTGTGCCTTTGAGGCCCTGGATGTGCGCGAGCTCAATACCGAAGTGCTGCTTCCTCCTTCTCGTGACCTACGCCCCAGTGTGCTGCGCCCGATTCTCCAGGCCTGCCGCGATAAACTACGCGTGGAAATCCAGTACGCTTCCTTGAGTAACCCGGAGCCTGAGTACCGCGTTATCCAGCCCCACACAGTGGTGCACAGTGGCATGCGCTGGCATGTCCGTGCCTGGTGCGAGAAGAGTAGCGGCTACCGGGATTTCGTATTAAGCCGGATTCAGGATGAACCCGAGCTGACGCTTCCAGGCGAGTACCACGCTGAACAGGATGATGCCTGGCAAGAGCGGCTTACTCTGCAGGTCACTCCAGACCCTCGTCTTTCTGCGTCTCAGCAGGAAGTGATTGCGCTGGATTACGGCATGACCGATGGGGCGCTGACAATTGAGTGCCGGGCCGCCATGGCCAATTACATTGTGCAACTGCTTAGACTGGATGGGCCGCAGCACCGAGACCCCGAGGCCCAGCAGGTGGTGCTGGCCAACAGGGATGAGGTCAAAGGGTGGCTTTGGGGGGCTGGCTAGCGACCAGCCCGTTTCGCCCTCACCCTTTCAAAATGGTTCGTAATCAGGGAAATAGGCTTCACTGCCGGGGACCCGGCTAGACCCGTAACAGTCGGCTCCCGCTCGATAATCTTTTGTGCGAATTTTCGCCATATAGCTCAGACGTCCGAACAGATCTGCAAACGCAAAGGGAAAATCGATATCGTGTGCATCTAGGTGGTACTCAGCGTTGCGCGGATAATCCACTAATCCCACCCCCTGCTCCTCAAAAATCCCCAACGCCGTGGCCCAAGCCCTGGTCAAGCGATGATGGAGCGACCCTGCGCGGGGCCTCCCTGGAGCAAAGAAATCATAGCCTTCAAGGCACCACTGTAGCTCATAGTTACCAATTGAATTGTACACATCCCGATTCAGAAAGATCGCAACATGGAAGTGACAGTTTTCTGCCCCACTCTTCTCCCTGGCCCAGAGAAAGGTAACGTCGCTTTGAAGCCGCCGCCCCGACTCAGTTGATCGAGCATTCAGGTCAGCCTGAACCTGAGCCTTTAGGGATTTCATGAATCGGCTGATCAGGCCTTTAGCTGGCATGGCGTATCCGTAGGGAAGACGGAGAACGAACAGCACTACAAAGCTACGTCTGTGCCTCTCTATGGCGCTCCTCATAACGTTCAAATTGACTTCAAGGTAGCGCTCTCCATACGGAGCTTGCTTTCCTAGAGGAAGACATCTCCATTCATCTCCATAGATGAGCTTCAGGTTTGGGTAATCGTGATGACGTGACATTTAGCATTTCCTATTTTGGTTTCAGCATAGGAAATGCTTGGCTGTAAATTTATATTTGTGGATTGAAGAGAGATCGGGATTATTTAATTTTAACTATTAAACAGGCAGCACCCATTCCACATATCTATTACCGGTAAAGACAGAAGCCTCCATCCCAATCGAAAGCCTGGCACAGCAGTGAAATTGGTGCTGCAAACACGGAATATTCCACTATCCAAATAAATAGGTAGAGGTGCGGGTGAAGAATCGAAAATGCGACTTTCCGCATCAAAAAAACTGCGATTCCTGCTACGCGTCGCAGGAATCGCAGGTAAAATTGATCAATGATGTCCGTTTTGCACTCCCCAAGGCAGAGGGAGCAGCGGGCAAAGATCCAGACATTGCGCGTTGCTCATGTCCACGTAGGAGCGAATGACTCCTTCGCGCAGCAGAACATCCAAAGCCCGGAAGAAGCGCCCTCCGGTTCGTTGAGCGTTCGGGCAACGCTTGTGCAGGTAAGTCTTACGGATGAACCGCCAGCCATCATCGCGAATCCGGTTAATGAGTTTATTCAACTCAATTGCATCTCTGATCTCTTCCGGCGGAGGAACGAACAGCTTCAGAAAGTCATCCGAGCACTCCGCACAGATGTCCGCTGCGACATTGAGCGTTTCTACGGAGATCGCATCCCCGTCCTCCTCAAAGTAGTGCAGCAGCGCGGCCACCCGGGCGATATTTTCACCCAGCTTGGACGCGTGATCGGAAGCATGCTCGAACTGACCGCCAGGGAGAATTGCCTCTTCAATACGGTCCGCCAACTTGTACCATGCCGCTGCGGCCTCCTCCGAGAATCGGATTTCCTCACGCTCAACATCCCCCACAATCCGTGCCATTCTGGCCTTACTCAGGATTTCACGGATTCGACGGTCGAACGCATCCAGATGCTCCCAGGAATTGGCCTGTCGGGTGGATAAACGAGTCCCCTGTGTCGATTCTGGGTTAATCACCAGGTACCTGGCCCAATGGCCCGAACCACGGATCTTTTCCCCTTTCTTTCCGGTTTGGGGCTTGAATATTTCCGGCTGCAGCATAATCGACACAGTAAGCCTTGCGTTGCTGATATTAAGCGAGGGCTTGCCGACGCGTGCGACAGACACCTTGTCACCACTCCAGAGGGAGTTCAAATGCGGCACGGCATCAAACGACTTACCATCCACGATGATGCCACCTTCGCTTGAAACCAAGGTGCCCACCCCTGTTTCATTCAATGCATTCAACATTGCCATGGGGGAGATGTCTTCGTAGACCAGCTTCGCTCGCTGGGGTTTGGTTGGCTCAGTAGCCAGCAACTCACGCAGCGCCTCTCGGATGCTGGTCAATTCATGGTCGTCGCTACCAGATTTAGCCAGTTGCTTTTCGAGTTGCTTTTTCCGCCCCTTCCACTCCAGCATTTTGACCTTGTAATCTGCCAAGTTGCTGTTGTGCTCTTCCTCAAGGTTGTCATCGAGCGCCTTGATTTCTTTCATAAATCTACGCTCGACTGTCGATTTACGTTCGCCAGAAAGCGCAATCCCCACCAAAGAAAGACTAATTGGCACTTTTGCACCATATGGCATAACCACATCAGCCAGGGACTGGGCGGCTGACGACAGCGCCGCCAGCCCTCCCATTAAGCACAGTCGGTACGGTGCCTGGTAATTTTGATGTGCCTGGCGCACAGCCTCCCCTAAGAGAGGTTTGGATTGGCATAATGCTGCGGGATTGGGCTCACCCTTCATGTGATACGCCATGATCAAGCCCCCCATGTCGCAGAAGTTGGCCGGGTCTCAACCCATTCGATGACCTCATGACGGTACCAGCCCACGGATCTGGGACCGAGATTCACTTTCTTCGGCCAATCAGGGTCGTGATAAGGCGAACAGGGATCCATTTTGGCATAGATGGTGGACTTCGAGAGGCCCGTTATCCGCTGTAACTCTGGCAAGCGGATAACCTGGCATTGAAGCGCATCCACATAGTGAGAACCACTATTGTCTGCCACAAGGGTGCTGCTTTTGGGGATTGAAAGATCCATTTTGGACTCCTTCGTAGTTAATAGAAGCCCAAAATGTAGAGAACATCAGACCTGCTGCAGGGAACAAGGAACAACGGCGCCCTTATTCCGAAACAAAACAACGTAACCTATTGATTTAAAAAACATTCAAAGGAATAAATTCTCTACATCCTGATCGCTTAGCAGTATGTTTGACACCGCCTCCACATAGTCTTCCTTGATATGATTCAAATCTAGAAAGGCCTTCAAATCCTTGGCCCACTTTTTCCTACTTTCTTTACTAGCCGTCCTCGACCGGTCAAATACATACTTTTTCCAAGCGTTAAAAAGTACTCTCAGGATCGTTTTTTTCCAGATCTCTTTGTCATTTTCTCTTTTGATCATAGGGACGCCTCTACGGAGAGTCCGCCCATTGTTACTTTTAAACCGGAGAACCACTAACCTCTCCAGCTCGTCTAGGTAGCTATTGCAATCTTCAGGCAATAGTCCCATTAATTGACCGCAGTAAAATCTGTTTGGCTTTCCATCAGTAAGTGGCTGCCTCCATGTGCAAATTGCAATTGCTGCATAATTAACCAGTTTATCCGCATTCGATAATTGGCTTTCCTCGACCTTTGCAACCTCGCAAATCCACTGAATAGCCATTTTCCTACTTTCAGGAAATCCATCTACATCATTGAAACTTTCGTAAAACGGGGTTTCTGGCGGGACTTCTGGTCTTTCATATGAACTTTCCTCCTGTGCTTCTTCTCCACACTCGGTGTCAAGCTCATCAACTTTCTCACAAGTCAATGCATCCCTGTCTCCAGCCAGAAAAAGTAGCTGCGACGCCCGTACCGATATTCTTCTAGGCTCAGGAACGATAGATAATGAAGCACCATTTTCTAGATAGTCGGCACCAAGAGCGTAATCACATAACTTGTATTCATGTCTGACTCTTGGCCGGCGAAGCATTTCCTTCCCGCTCTGAGCATCTATGACAACTTCACTGCCATGCCATGTCGGCCGACAACCTTTAACCCGCCAAGACTCATCTGCAACTGTTGCCGAATGATAAGGAAACGAGAAAACACCTACGGCCTTGATAGATTTTAGCACTTCAGCATGAAACGTTGTGCCGTTCGATACATTTATAGGCTCCGCGCCTGGAGACCTCAAAGCACGAATCAACAGATCGATAAAATCTACCGAGAATGCAAATACCCCGTCCAATGGTCGGTCATGAAACAGGCGACCAACGGCAAGCCCTGAAATATTACTCTCGTAGCGAATCTTGGGATAAATAGCTAAATCGAATCGAGATTCACATTCCTCGTCTTTGTAAACTCCTCCAGCTTTCAGACTTTCAAGTTCATCTTGAGGTATTGCCATATCCGAGAATATGCTTTTCATCCCGGGAACATAGTTACGTGTTATTGTTAAATACCTGACAGGTCGCCCATCATTATCAAAACCTAGCCCCTCATCAAAATACTGGCAATCTACCTCTCCCAACTTGGCAAGCTTTTCTAGCGCCTCACCCCCCAAGCGGAAGGCAGCAACATTGTTTTGTTTTACTGGTTCGTAAAGGAAGTAATTATCCGGATTACGGATTTTGTCACCGACATACCCGTGAATGACGGAGTATGGGTTACTTGCTTTGATAAAAGCCGGGATCTCCCCAGCCAACAGCAATTTCATTACCTTGCTCTGGGTATCAATGTCACCTTCGACGATCTCATCGTACCTAAACAGCTGCCTTTCCATTCCCCCCCCTCTAAATACACTTCCCACTTATAAGTTGCATTCCATTACACCAAGCCCCAGGCAAGAGCTCGCTCCGCGTTCATGACGTTTATCCAGAACGTTTTTATGCAAAAACCGTTACTTACTTGCTTTCAATTTATCGAGATAATCAGCCCACAATTGCATCATCCCCGTTCGCCCTTCAAGATGCGAAGTGCGGTTATAGGCTCGACCGTTAGCATCCCGGACAGAATGAGCCAACTGATGCTCAATCCAATCCACTCGGACATCCAATACTTCATCAA
>JGI11905J15746_1000067_pt1 | contig 16758 bp, 9 predicted proteins | sample DeeseametaMP1788_FD_15746 | JGI IMG/M metagenome (IMG submission 15746)
CATTCTTCTTACCAACCGAGTTTAGACTTGGGTCTCGGCTTCCATCATCTGCTTTTTCTAAATGTCGTAACACAAAGACATCATAATCATTGCACCGACTCTCTTCTTCAAGAGCCATCACTGTTGGCGACAAAACTATGGTGGCTAAACAGGCTGTAGCTGTTATTAATCGTCTCATAAGTTCTCCTCAGCTTATGTTGGACTTGACACCCTATGCTAATCTATATGGCTTAGCTTTGACAAACACTATACATTTTTGCATTAAATCGCTATATTTAACTTCAAAAAGAGGGAGTTACAATGCACGTTAGAGACTTACAAGCTGGTGATGTCCTACTTTTTTCTCCAGAAGAAGGTAGTTGGATATCAAAAGCAATCACTTGGCTCACTGACGCCCCCGTCAGTCATGCAGCCATGACTTACCAAATTCCGACTAAGATGGTCGAAGAAACGCCACCTGCGGTTCGTATAGCCGAAGCGACGATGCGCTTTCCAGGCAGAACAGTTCATGTCATGCGTCTCAATAAGCCGACGATTGACGACTTTAAACCCGTCATGGACATAGCTGCAAAATATTTAAATGGCGAAGCTCCGTATGCCATGAATAACCTCTACCTCGTTGGGATGCTTTTAATTTATAAAAAGTTTACTCCTAGCGATACGACACAGAAGATTATTTTACGCATACTCAAGCGATTGACTGAGAAGCTACTTGACGCAATCAATCAACACAAATACCCAGACAAACATCCGATGGTATGCTCTCAGTTTGTATTTGAATGTTATCAAGAAGCAGGCAAAGCTTATCAACTAACGATAAAGAACGGCAGCCTACTGGGCGATAGCAACCGCCCCACTCTGCTTAGCAAAGCATTCAAACACAAACGCCAGCAAAGCCAACTGGGCGGCTTACAGTCTGACAATACATCAGATGAAGAGTTAGCCAAAGAGCTGTTTGAAGCTATGAACGACGAGACGTTATTAGCATCAGGTACTGTTGCTGATGAATTGCTTGATGCGATTCATGATTTCGCACAAGTGTTGCATGGAGTCAGTCATCAAGTTGAACTCGACAAAGCCGATCCAAAGCAAGGAATTGCTATTCTACAAGCACAGTCTTCAATGTTTGTTACCCCTGGCGACTTACTACGTCATTGCCCAGAGCTGGCACACATTGGTGACATAAAGCTTAAATGATCGGACGCCTACATTATGCAACGATAGCTATTAGCGTTCTGCTAGTAGCTATCTTGCTTACGGCATCAAAAATCGTCACCAAGGAAAACCTTGTACCGCTGACAACAACCACTTCTTATCACGACCTGAATAACCGTGGAAATACGGAACCACTAAAACGAATTGATAACTTAGAAATGTTATCAACAGCTGCTACAGACGCTAACACGACAAATATACTGTATCGTCTTCCCAGTAGTATCCAGCAATCGGAATACCCTCTTTTAATAGTCAAACCAGGTCACCTTAATGAAAGCAACCTATATCAGCTGAATAATGGACAGCTGGAGCTAATCAGTCAAAGCACTCGGTATGATTTTGAAGCAGCGCCNGAGTTTATGGGATTTCAACACTCCTANAAACTGCATGCGCATGCAAAAGAAGAACTTTACCTTCAAGTAAAGCACTACCGAAAAGTNGCGCCATCGGTTGAAGTCTGGGAGTATGAANCTTTTAATCGAGTGGATAACCAGTATAACCAACTATTCACAGCCATCTTCTTCGGAATAATTTTATTAATTTTAGTTAATGCGTTCTTTTATTTAATCATCAAGCGCAAAGAGTATTTACTCTATATTTTTTACAACAGTACCTTCCTGATATTCCTTATGGGCAGTACGGGGTATATCTATCAGTTCCCGGCCTTGTCGTTTCTTGCCAACAGCAAGAATGCATTATTCATCTTTTTATGTTTAAGCATGTACGCCCTGTATAGCTTTACTCAGGCTTTCCTATCCACACACAAGTTAGCGCCAGTCGAACATAAGTTTTTAAACTTCTTCAGAGTATCTATGCTGGTCTTCTTTGCAGCAGGCTTTATCATCTCACCTGTGCCGCAGCTTATTGTCAGTATGGCCAACCTGACGCTAGTATTAGCATTTCCACTATACCTTTGGTTAGTCATCAAATTACTTAGGCAGGGTAATCGACAAGCCTTCTTCTTTGCTTTGGCTTTCGCACTGTTAATTATCGCTGGTGTGTGCAGAATTTTTGCCACTTTTGGTATCCTTCCCATGAACTTCTTGTTTAGTCATGGGTTTGCCATTGCCTCTTTGCTTGAAGCCACTATTTTCACACTAGGGTTAGCGGATCGGGTTCTTCAAATGAAGGCTCAGCGTGATAGCGCAAAAAAAGAGTTTCTAGAAAGCACACAGGCTTATGAGCTACAAAAAAACTTCTCTACATTGCTCAATAATATTACTCAGAAACTGCACAACACCAAAAGCCAGGATTATGAAACGATTGTCGTATCAACGTTCTTAAAAGATTTACGGAAAAGAATTAAGTTTGTAAGTGCCGCAGCCATTTATCAGATGGACGCAAAGGTTCAAATTTACGCAGCTTCTGGCCAGGAGAGACAGAAATTCTCACAAGTCATTAGAGATAACTCTCTGCAAATCAAAAGAATATGCGATCTAAAGGCTCCGAAGCGTCTTGAGGCTGATATTATCTATGAAGATATGTTCATCATCCCAGTAGCCATGAGAGGCCATGAGTGGAGCTGTTTGGTACTCGAAGTGGATGATGATTTTAGGCCGACAAACTCCATGCTCGACTTCTTGCAGCACTATGCAACGGAGTTAACTCGTTGCTTACTAAATATTGAAAGCTTGAGACTCATTAAGACAAAAGCTGAAACTGATGATCTTACGCGCTTGCTTAACCGCGGAGCGATTCTTGAAAGACTTGAGCTGAATCTAGTCAAAGCCCAACGCAATAAAGATGATTTAGCCATTGCTTTTGTGGATGTCGATAATTTTAAAAGTGTTAACGATGAGTTTGGCCATGAAACCGGCGATAGATGCTTAAAGAATCTCGCCCACTTACTAATTGAAGAACTGCCCCAAAATAGCGTTATCGGACGTTATGGCGGCGACGAGTTCCTTGCCATATTGCCAAAAGTTAATAAACTTGATGCTAAGCACTTTCTAACCATCGTAAGTGATAAAATCATTCCAATGATCGTCGAAAATAAAAAATGCGTATACACCATAAGTATTGGGATTTCAGAACTAAAAGCAGACACCAAAGATAGACTTCAATTGATTAGAGAAGCGGATAAAGCACTTTATGCTTCTAAGGATAAGGGCAAAAACCAAATTAACTTAGCTCATTAGTCTAAGCCCTTATCAACCTCAAAACTGGCCCACACACTAAAACTTGTCGAGATAATCCAAGCCTAGAATTTCAACACCCAGCGACTCAGCTTTTGTTAATTTACTGCCCGCTTTTTCACCCGCTATTAACGCAGTCGTTTTCTTAGACACGGAGCCAGACACTTTAGCCCCAAGGCTTTCAAGCTTATCTTTTATTTCAGCGCGACTAATGCCCTCAAAGCTGCCCGTAATGACAAATGTGTTACCTTTTAGTGGTAGCTCATCATCTGACTTCTGTTCGATTTCTGGCCAGTTAACACCAAGCGCTATCAATTCTTTTACTTGTTGACGGTTGTCTTCATTATCGAAAAATGCTCGTAAATGCTGCGCGACAATAGGACCTACATCCGAGACAGACTCAAGATCTTCTTGCTTTGCCTTCATAATAGCGTCAATAGTCAAAAAATGATTAGAGATATTCTTAGCAGTCACCTCGCCAACTTCACGAATCCCAAGTGCATAAAGGAATTTTGGCAGTGTTGTGGTTTTACTTTTTTCCAGAGCCGCCAATAAGTTGTCAGCGGACTTTTCGCCCATTCTATCAAGGCCTGTTATTTGCTCTTTTGACACGCGATATAGGTCACTAATTGACTTTACGAAGCCTTTGTCAGAAAAAATCTCGACAAGCTTGTCACCCAAGCCATCAATGTCCATTGCTTTACGCGAGGCAAAGTGTTTCAAAGCTTCGTTTCGTTGTGATGAACATACAAGCCCACCCGTGCAACGAATAACAGCTTCTCCTTCAGCACGCTCGACTGGCGATGCACACACAGGGCACTCCGTCGGTGCTTCTATGGCAAATATATCGTCAGGGCGGCGTTCTTCTATAATACTCACAACTTGAGGTATCACATCACCGGCACGACGAATAATGACGTAATCCTTAACTTGTACCCCAAGACGCGCAATCTCATCCATATTGTGCAAAGTTGCGTTGCTTACAGTAACGCCACCAACAGAAACCGGCTCGAGTCTGGCAACTGGGGTTAAAGCACCGGTTCTTCCCACCTGAAAATCGACGCCTAACAACTGCGTCACTTCTTCTTGCGCTGGAAATTTATGAGCTATCGCCCAACGAGGAGCCCTTGCTACAAACCCAAGGCGCTCTTGTAAGCTAATATCGTTTACTTTATTAACGACACCATCAATTTCATACGCTAAGGCGTCTCGTCGTTCTAAAATGTCATGATAATAATCGAGACATTGTTCAATGCCACTGACGACTTTAACTTCACTAGAAACCGGCAAGCCTAAGTCTTTTATTTGTAATAACCGATCATAGTGTTTATCAGCTAACCTAAAGTCATCTGAGACCAAACCCATTGAATAGGCGTAGAATGACAAGTTACGTTTAGCCGTAATTTGTGGATCCAACTGTCTTAAACTACCCGCAGCTGCATTACGTGGATTAGCAAAGACTTTACTTTCCGTCATTTTTGCTTCCTCATTTAATGCCTCAAACGAGCTTTTAAGCATAAAAACTTCGCCACGAACTTCTATCCGCTTTGGCGGATTACTTATTCGTAACTTCAGTGGGATCGAGCGAATGGTTTTAGCATTAAGAGTGATGTTTTCACCTTGAGCACCATCGCCACGTGTGGCCGCCCGAGTTAATAGGCCGTTTTCATATAACAAGCTAATAGCAAGCCCATCAAGCTTTGGCTCACAAACGTATTCAATATCTTTTGCCTGCCCCAACCTTTCATTAACTCGACGATCGAAGTTTGTCATTTCACCTGAGTCCATAGCGTTATCAAGCGATAACATAGGAAGCTCATGGACGACTTCTTCAAAGCCAGAGTCGGGTTTTGCGCCTACTCGTTGCGTCGGTGAGTCTTCGGTAATTAGATCAGGGTGCTCAGATTCTAGTTTACCAAGCTCTCTATATAATCGATCATATTCAGAATCCGGCACAGAAGGATCGTCTAAGACATAATATTGATAGTTATAATCACTAATAAGGGAGCGTAACCGCTCCAACTCTTTTTGTACGTTGTCGGTTTTATTAGTCATAGTGAATAATTATTTTTGAAGGAGTTGCTTACGTTCGAACTCTACAATTTGCTCACGATGGTGTGATTCAATTTGCTTACTGAAGTTACTTTTAGTCGCATCTAGGACATAACCGCCAAGCTCTTTAGTAATACCCTTCGCAGTTTTCACCATCAAATCATAAGCTTTCATAGGCTTCTGCGGCCCTGGTAACGTCATGAATAACGCAAGACCACGAGTTTCTAAATCATCAACTTTCTTGAGGTCAAAAATCCCCGGTTCAAAAGCATTAGCTAAACTGAACTGTACAGCACCCCGACCGTTGGCTTGAGCATGACGATGGAAGATATCCATCTCACCATGGCGCATACCCTGCTCAACCAAAGACTGAACCAACTCGGGGCCTTTAAAAGGCGTATCTTGTCCTGCCACAACAAACAAAGAGAAAATCAACTCAGGTTCTGCTTCGATGGTTGGCTCTTCTTCAGGCTCGTCAAACAAAGAAGTCTGTTGAGGTTGCTCAACTGTAGGCTCTTTCTTGGCTTCTTCCAGTTTGGTTTGATCTTTTTTAAGGCTTTCTTTTGTAAACTCGAACAAAGCATCGTCTAGTACAGGAATATCATTCTCTGAAATAGTCGGCTCAACATGTTTTGTCGCTTCTTGTGGTTGAGTAACTTCGGGTTCTGCTCTAGGTTCTACTTTTGTTTCTTCTCTAGCAACCGCTTCTTGAGCTGATTCCGCCCTAGTCGGCTCTGCTGACTCAAACTTAGGCTCAGACGGTATGGGATCGTGCTCAGGTAATGGTTCATTACCGATCGAATCGTTTGGCTCTTCTTCATCACCAACAACACGCACCTGGCCAATTCCATCATCATCAAAGCCAGTTTTATCGCGGCTTTTTTCTAACCGTTCCTGATAGAGTTCACGCTCAACGCGTTCTTTACGCACTCTTGAGCGACGCTTTGCGTCAAAATAAATAAAGCCAATAATGACAAGGCTTACCAAAGCCAGCAATATTGCGAGTTGCCACTCCATTACATCACCCTTAACTAGATTTATCGTACTAAGAAGCTGCTAAAGCTGCAGCTTCATCAACATCAACTGAGACCACGCGAGACACACCGGGTTCACTCATGGTGACGCCCAATAACGTATCTGCCATTTCCATTGCAATTTTATTATGAGTAATCGCAATAAATTGTAACTGTTGACTCATTTCTTTAACCAAATTCGCATAACGCCCAACGTTTGCATCATCAAGTGGCGCATCGACCTCATCAAGCATACAGAATGGCGCTGGATTCAGTTGGAAAATGGAGAACACTAATGAAATTGCCGTTAACGCTTTCTCACCGCCAGACAGTAAGTGAATGGTTGAGTTGCGTTTACCTGGTGGACGAGCCATAACTGCTACACCAGTATCCAGAAGGTTTTCGCCAGTTAGCTCTAGATAAGCATGACCGCCACCAAAAACCTTCGGGAATAGCTCTTGCACGCCTTTATTCACCTTGTCGAAGGTCTCTTTGAATCGCGTACGAGTTTCATGATCAATTTTGCGAATAGCGCTTTCTAATGTTTCAAGCGCTTCTTCCAAGTCATCATTTTGTGCATCCAGATACACTTTACGCTCTTCTGCCGCTTTAAACTCTTCAATCGCAGCAAGGTTAATAGCTCCCAGGCGCTGGATACGACCTGTTACTTGCTCAATATGTTCTAACCAGTCATTTTCTGTAGCGTTTTCAGGTAATGACTGAAGAACTTCTTCGACGTCCTGCTTCGCTTCTTTCAATATTTCTGACTGAGTATTCTGACGTGTTTTGGCTTCTTGCCAATCCATCCTAAGCTTTTCCAGACGCGAACGTACGCCTTGTGCGCCCTGCTCAGCTTCATGACGTAAACGCTCAAGCTTGCGCATTTTTTCATCAATTTCGCTGAGCTTATTACGAGCTTGCTTCATCTCTTCTTCAACCACAAGACGCTTTTCTAAAGCCTCTTCTAGCTCAATGGTGTATTCTTCAGAAGGGTCACGATCGCTACTCAAGCGATTTTCTAATTCTACTTTGCGCGAAGTTAGCTCACCAATTTGTGAGTTAACACGCTCAAAGCCTGAGCGAGTTGAGTTAACTTCCGCTTTCAAGGCGCTGACACGAATAGCAAGCTTCTGCTCTGCCTCTTTAGCCTCACGCGCTTGAGTTCGACGTGTTTCCAACTGCACACGACGTTCTTCGCGTTCAGCCATTAACTTTTCACGCTTATCGCTATCTTGCTCCATTGAGTCGAGTAATTGCTCAATCAGCTGGCGGCTTTTAGCAAGCGCAGCTTCATCATCATGAACTTGCTCGATAATGTTCTGTTGCTCACGCTTTAAGCGCTCTAAACGTCCTTGAGCTTGCTCAAGCTTGGCTTGTTGAGTACCAACGCTGGCACGCAGTTCGCTATGCTTTTTGTTAGCTTGGGCTAGCTGTGACTGCTTTGTCTGCCAGGTTTCTTCGTACTGACTAAGCTGTTCAGATAGTTGCTCTTTAACTTCTTCAAGTTCTTCTAAAATCGCTTCTTGTTGCTCAATCTTTTGGTAAATTTCACTTAACTCAGCTTCACGCTCTAAAATACCCGACTCATTATCACTCGCACGGGTGACGCGTAGCCAGTCTTTGCCTAGCCAGACACCGTCTTTGGTGATAATTGATTCCTGCTCAGATAGACTCGAACGATTGCTTAGTGCTTGTGCTAAATCATCAGCAACAAGAACATTGTTTAGCGTGCCATTAAGCGCAGAAGCACCTTTTACTTTGTCGGATAAACGGCCTGACTCAGCAGTGCTAGCCGATTGGCCCTCAACGAGCAATATAGAACCTGAAGCCAGCTCCGATAAACTATCCGCATATTGATTCGGCGAATCTACCACTACAGCCTCAAGATACTGGCCCAACACAGTTTCCGCAGCAACTTCCCAGCCGTTATCAACACTCAANTTCTGAGCCANACGAGTCTGATCAGTTAGATTGTTTGACTCCAACCACTTTACTGCCTGTTCGTTGTCCGAGCCCAAGGCCGCGCTCTGCAGAGCTTCTAAGGACACTTTTTGGGACTCTAACCCTCTCAATTCTTTGCGAGTCTCTTCAAGCTTTTGATTATGCTGTCGCTGCTCTTGACGTGACTGGTTAATTTTCTCAACAGCGTCCTGAACCTCTTCCTCCAGTTTCTCAGCTTGCTCTTCAGCAATACTCAGCTCTTGGGCGGCTTTCATCAGTTCAGATTCCATAGGGCCAGATTGTTGCTGGCCACTTTCTTCTTTTATCTCTTCAATGCGCTTTTGATGGCGAGATAAGTGTGATTCAAGATGCTGGATACGAGTTTTCTCGACCTCAGCTTTCTGAGCATTAGCACTGGCTTGTTGATTAAAAACGTCCCAATCCTGCTGCCAAATGCGCATATCTTCTTCTAAATCGCTTAACTGCTGTTGTTGCTCATCAACTTGCTCAGAGTTCATTTCAAGTTCTGGCTCAGCTTGTAACAGCTCAGTCATCATTTCTTCAAGCTTGGACTCGTCAAACTTTAACTGATCTCGAAGCTTATCCAGCGACGATTCAACTTGCGTTTTATCTTCAAGAAGTTGTGATTTCTGTTGGCGCGCATGCTCAATCGCCTGCTCTAAGCGAGCAATATCCGCAGCGATACCATAAAAGCGACCCTGCACTTCATTATGAGCATCTGTCAGCTCAATATGTAATTCACGTGATTTCTCAATTTCACTATCGGAATGACGTTGGTCAGCAACTTTGGCCTCAACTTCCGTCTCCATTTTGTGAATGGCTTCGTCTAACGCCTCTATTTTGACATTGTATTGCTGCCAGCGAATCGCAGCCAATTGAGCCTTGAGCTCACGCTCTTCGGCTTTGTATTCTTTATAACGCTCTGCGGATGTCGCTTGGCGCTTTAAGTGCGACAATTGTTTACCCAGTTCTTCGCGCAGATCGTTTAGACGGTCAAGGTTATCTCGCGTGTGGCGGATACGGTTCTCGGTTTCACGACGGCGTTCTTTATACTTAGAGATTCCCGCGGCTTCTTCTAGGAAAATACGCAACTCGTGAGGCTTGGACTCGATTAACTTTGAAATCATGCCCTGCTCGATAATCGCGTAACTGCGCGGGCCAAGACCAGTACCTAAGAAAATATCAGTAATATCTTTACGACGGCAGCGAGTGCCGTTTAGGAAGTAAGTCGACTGAGCTTCACGATTAACCATGCGGCGAACCGAGATTTCGTTAAAACTGGCGTATTCGCCTTTAACAGTTCCATCAGAATTGTCGAAAACCAGCTCAATACTGGCTTGTCCAACTGGCTTTCGTCCGGTTGAACCGTTGAAAATCACGTCAGTCATGGCATCACCACGAAGGTTTTTTGCCGATGACTCCCCCATTACCCAGCGAACAGCATCAATCAAGTTTGATTTACCGCAGCCGTTTGGGCCGACTACAGCAGTCATATTACTTGGGAAAGATACGGTCGTTGGATCAACGAATGATTTAAATCCTGCTAATTTTATTTGTTTTAATCGCATTTATTCTCTTACGTATTCACTTACTCAATCTCTTATAAAAAGATTTCTGTAAGGCTCTGTAACAATTTTAGGGTTACCATCTAAAGCGTTTAAGTGTAAATTATTTTGCATCATTTAGCACATAGTAACTGTAAAAAATCATTGTATGGCACAAAATAGTTTTGAAGGTGCTCATTATTTAGCCAGCGGCTTTAGAATGTTGCTCCAAAAAGGTATCAAACGGTACGTTTTTATCCCCTTAGGCATCAATTTAACTTTGCTAACTATCGCATTGATTTACCTAATAAATCAAATTTCATCTTGGGCAGCTTGGATTGAAGAAACCATTACCGGCTGGGGCACGTGGGAATGGCTTGGCACAGCGCTTGCCTGGTTGGTCTGGCCTATCGTTATCGTAGGTGCGGTTTTGTTCATATTCTTTTTCTTCTCCATGCTGGCGAATTGGATTGCCGCCCCTTTCAATGGGTTACTGGCTGAAGCGGTAGAGCGCAAATTGCATGCTGAAAGTGGTCACTCGGATGGGCCAATTGAAGATCAAGGCTTTAAAGACTTGATTAAAGATACCCCACGCCTGCTAAAGCGTGAGTGGACAAAGCTTAAATATTATATCCCTAGGGCCATTCTTTGCCTGTTAGTCCTTTTTGTCCCTCTTATTGGTGCAATCGCCTTCCCTGTTATTTGGTTTGTGTTTAACGCTTGGATGATGTCGGTTCAGTACATCGACTATCCGATGGATAATCACAAGGTTCCGTTTGATGACATGCTGAAAACGTTACAAACAACTCGAAGCGGCACTTTGGGCTTCGGGAGCTTAGTGATGTTATGCACTATGGTACCCGTTCTCAATTTATTAGTTATGCCTGCTGCAGTTTGTGGAGCAACGCAACTTTGGTATGAAAACTACCGCTCAACCTTTGTAAAATAAGGCGTTAAAGCCTATCAATTAGACAAGGATCGTCTATAATCCCTCGCGTAGGATAATCGCGGGGTAATAAGGAACATAATAATAGTGAAAACGGTTATAGTCGTCGACGACAGCAAGTTTTTTTGCGCGTTAGTTGAGAAACAAATAATAGAAAATTCGCCTTTTGGTGTTGTGACCTGCAACACCCTTGAAGAAGCGAAAATCGTTCTCGCACGCCTGAAGAAAGAGACCATTCACGCCTGTTTAGTCAGTTATCGACTGAGAGACGCAACCGATGGGGAATCTATCGAGCTGTTTCGCTCAAAGGATATCCCAACCATCGTTCTTATCAGCGACATCAACGCAACCCTGCGTAATCGTTTTTGGCAACTTCGTGTCGTCGACTATGTTATAAAACATGATAAGTATGTCATTAACGAGATTGTCCACACTCTTGCTAGGCTAGAACGAAACCCAAACAATAAGATCGTTATTGTTGAAGACTCGCGTACTTCAGCAAAAATGCTACAAATTCTTCTTAATGTGCATCAATACGATGTTCTACACTTTAATGACCCCAAAGAAGCTTTAGATTACGTCAAATACCATCAAGACGTAAAAATGGTGATTACCGATTACAATATGCCTGGAATGGATGGTTGTGAACTAACCCGCCGCTTACGCCGTATCTACAGCAAACAAGAACTTGCGATACTAGGCATGTCAGGCGCCGGTCAAACCATCATGGCTGCCAACTTCCTGAAGCATGGTGCCGACGACTTTATCATTAAGCAGTCTTTCCTGGCTGAAGAGTTCTACTTACGCATTAACTCCTACCTCGATAGCTTAAACACCTACCAAGAGTTAGCCACTGCGGCTAGTTATGACTTCTTGACCAATGTGCCAAATCGTCGCCATTTCTTCGAGGTTGTCGAAGCGATGCATGAATCAGCATTAAGGCAAGGTACGCCTGTCACTTGCGCCATGATTGACATCGACAAATTTAAGTCGGTCAATGATAAGTATGGACACTCTGTTGGCGATGCGGTGTTACGAGAAGTGGCTCAATTAATCAAATCATCGGTGCGTAAATCGGATGTTGTAGCTCGGTTTGGTGGTGAAGAGTTTTGTATGTATATGAACGGCATGTCTGAAGAACATGCTGGTGAGTACTTTGACAAGCTACGCCAAAAAATTAGTGATGCGATCATTAGAGCCGAAGAGCACTCGTTAAAGGTCACCGTTAGTATTGGACTTTGCTCTAATATAGAGCATGATATAAATAATATGATTGAAGCTGCTGACAAGGGCTTATACCAAGCCAAGGAAACAGGCCGCAACCGCGTCATTCACCATTCAAAACTCATCGACGGTTATCAGTAAGGTTTTATAATCAAACCAACATGAAAATTATTGTTGATGACCTTAAAGGCCCAGAAATCGCACAATTACTCACCGAGCATTTGGACGATATGCGTGTGACCTCTCCGCCCGAAAGTAAGCATGCGTTAGACATCGCCTCGCTACAAGATAAACGAATTACGTTCTGGACTCTATGGGATAACGATAAGTTAGCAGGCTGTATCGCTTTAAAGGAGCTCGATCACAATCATGCTGAAATAAAATCAATGAGGACGTCGAAAGAGTTCGCACGTCAAGGTGTTGCCACTCGCCTCTTGCAACACCTCATTCAAGAATCCAAGCAACGAGGTTATCAGCAATTAAGTCTTGAAACTGGCTCAATGGACTACTTTAAAGCCGCAAGAAGCTTATATTTAAAGCACGGTTTCGAAACTTGCTCACCGTTTGCCGATTATGCTGAAGACCCTAACAGTGTTTTTATGACAAAGTCGCTAATGAAATAGTCGCTTGAACGGATTAAATATACTCTCGATTTAAGTTATCAATAAACTTTTGTAATCGCTTATGGGATATGGGGAAACGCGTTTTCTGCCCCTGTGCAAATAGAGAAATGCGGTATTCCTGTAACATCCAGCCATAATCATCCACTTCAAATTGTGGAATCTTCTGATTGTTTTCTAACGTCTCCATTTCATTCAGCCAAGGCTGGTATTGCTGCATCAACTGCATGTCTTTAAGCGGGTTATGCTTGATTCTATCCAAACGCAATTCAATCGCTTTTAAATAACGCGAGTAATCGCGAACATGCTCAGCACCAAAACGGTAACAGAAACCTTCTTGGAACAAGTAATCGAGCTGATGCTTGATATCTTCGTAAGCAGCTTTAAAGTTCTTACCTAGAGCTTTAGCCTCTGCCAGACAAGAGTTACGCTGCTTTAGAGTCGTCACTAGCTGATCGAGAACTCTATTCGAGTTTGGCACAATATTTTCTCTCACCATTTCCAATACTTGCGCATAATCACTCTCGTTATACGGCACAGACTCTGAGACAACATCTTTGATGACAGACATCATCACATCGTTGATCAAATCTTCAGGAGAATACAACGACGCACAAGCCAACATTAATTGCTGACGATTGTGGTATTTTTTCTGCAAATAGCTAAAGGTTTTACTTTCCGAAAGTGCTATTAGTCGACACACACCGCGAATATGCGTTTTTTCGGCTTGACGCTGATTAACAATTGGAATAATTCTGACCTTATCCCGAGCATCTTCAATCGCATGAAACACCGGAATATCAGTTCCAGCTTCTTGCATTGAACCTTCTTTGACATATTCACTGGGCCATTCCGTATAGGTAATGTTTTTGACTTTTTTGGCTGGCTTGGCAGAGGTCTTCGCGACCTTTTTCGGCTTTTCTTCTAAACTTCTCGAACTGTAAAGCACCTTGCCATCATCATTAACCACCTCAAAACGCATTAAAAAGTGCTCCGGCAGGTTTAATTCGGACCAAGCTTCCATCGGTAGAATGACACCGGTCATCGTAAACAAGTGCTGGCTTATAATATCAATTAAGCGCCCTTTTGTTTCTAGTACCTTTTCATAGCAAGCCTTGGCAAAAGTCGGGACAGGTACAAAGTTCTTTCGAAAACGCTTCGGTAATGAGCGAATCAAAAACTCAATTTTTTCTTCGAGTATTCCCGGCACTAGCCGCTCAAAATCACCATCGGTAAACTGACCTACAAGCGATTGAGGTAAACGAATCGTCACCCCATCCTTTTCATGCCCCGGCTCGAAGTGATACTTAAGAGGTAACTCAACACCTTTAATGTGAATCGATTCAGGGTACAACCCTTTGTCTTCTTGCTCTTGCGGCAATAACACATCAGCGCTGATACTGATCAAAGCATTATGTTTTTGGGGATCTTTCTTAAGCCAGTTGTTTAAAGTTTTTACGCTATTAACCTGCTCAGGAAGCTTACGCTCAAACCATTGCGCAATAACATGCTCATCAGCCCATAAGTCGGCCTGACGGGCTTTTGCGATTTCCTGTTCCACCTCTTTTTTTACTTGCACATTATGCTTATGGAAAGGATGTCTAGAATCTAGGTCTTGTCGCACTAGTGCATTCAAGATAAATAATTCACGGCAAAGCTCAGGCTCTATTGCGCTATAGTTAACCGTTCTGTTGGTTACAATCTTCAAGCCCAAAAGGGTTTGTTGCATTTCAGCAACCACTGCACCCCGATTTTTGCTCCAGTGAGGATCATAGTAATGGGTTTTGATTAAATGGCTGGCTAAACGCTCTAACCAGTTTGGCTCTATCGCCGAGGTCATTCGAGCATAAGGCTGCGTCGTTTCAACAATTTCAAACGTCATCAGCCACGGTGGCTGTTTCTTGAAGTTGGTGGATTGAGGATGCACCATAAACTTACTTTGACGCGTGCCCTGATAGCCCTTTTCGATATCTTTCTGCCCAATAAAACTAAGCAAACCTGTCAGCAGGACCTGGTGCAGGTTTTGATAAAACACAGGATCTTCTTGCTCAAACTCTGCGGTTTGCCAATCCTTAGGATTTGGTTTTTGCTTAGCCTTTTGAGATTGCTGCATCAAACTTTTAAGCTGACGATAGGTGCTCTTCCATTCTCGGTAAGCATTAAAGTTAATCAATTCTTCGCCACAGTAACGCCTGAACTGACTGTTGCTTAACTCTGCTTGCTGCTCATGCAAGTGATTCCATAGATTAATGATGGCAATGAAGTCAGAGGTTTTATGTTTATATTTGGCATGTTTTTGTTGCGCCAATTCTTTTTTGTCAAAAGGCCATTCCCGAGGATCTTTGACCGATAAAAAAGCAGCAAGAACTAGCGCATAACTTAGAAACTGCTTTTCCTGACCAGCCAATAAAATTCGCGCCAAGCGCGGCTCAATCGGCAGGCGCGCCATTTGGCGACCGATTTGGGTTAAATCCTTGTCTTTGCCAATCGCTTGTAATTCATTGAGCAACGTTAAGCCATCGCTAACCTGTCGATCCGCAGGAGGATCGATAAACGGAAAAGCATCAATATCACCCAGCTTAAGCTGTTTCATCTGTAAAATTACAGCGGCTAGATTAGTCCTTAAAATCTCAGCATCAGTAAACTCTTGACGATCATTAAAATCTTCTTCGCTGTATAAACGAATGCATATACCTTCTGCGACACGACCACAGCGACCTTCACGCTGATTGGCGCTGGCCTGAGAAATCTTTTCAATCGGCAAGCGCTGAATTTTACTTCGAACAGAGTAGCGACTCATCCGCGCTAGGCCAGGATCGATCACATAGCGAATGCCCGGCACCGTTATCGAAGTTTCAGCAACATTTGTCGCTAGAACAATTCTTCGTCTTCTACCTGATGGCTTAAATATCTTTTCCTGCTCTGACATCGACAGTCGAGCATATAACGGCAATACCTCACAGTTTTGATAAGCTTCCCGTCGAAGGTGTTTAGCCGCATCACGAATATCAGCTTCCCCGGGTAAGAAAATCAGTATATCGCCAGGGCCGTGCGCCATGATTTCCTGTACCGCGAGTCCAATATGGTCAGTTTGCGGTAGCGGGTTTTCTTCATCATTTGGCCGATACCAAACGTCAACCGGGTAGGTTCTGCCACTAATTTCAAGTACTGGAGCAGGCTTTCCATCAAGCTTAAAGTGTTCTGCAAATCGCTGAACATCAATCGTCGCTGAGGTAATAATGATTTTTAAATCTGAGCGCTTTGCAACTAACCGCTTCAAGTAGCCCAAAAGAAAATCTATGTTAAGACTGCGCTCGTGAGCTTCGTCAATGATGATGGCGTCATACTGCATCAACAAAGGGTCATGAATGATCTCATTCAATAGAACACCGTCAGTCATGACTTTAACTGGCGTTACAGCATTAGTCTGATCATTAAAACGAATATTATAGCCAATGACCTGACCAATCTCAGTCTTTAGTTCTTCGGCAATACGGCGAGAAACGCTGGTAGCTGCGACTCGACGTGGCTGTGTATGTCCGATTCGACCTCTTCTTCCTAGCCCTAGCTCTAAACAAATTTTGGGTAACTGAGTCGTTTTACCAGAACCAGTTTCCCCGGCAATGACCACGATCTGATTATCCTTTATCAGTTGTGCAACTTTTTCCCGTGATTGAGAAACAGGTAAGCCGTCGTCATATTCAATAGCGGCAGGAATAATCGCTTTACGCTGACTGACGATTTTAGAAGAGTCTTGTAGCAGCCGCTCCAGCTTGCCTTATAAGCAATCCTTCAGATCTATAGCCGAATTCGGTTGAGACATAAAGTGAGGTATCGTTTATAAGTCTATGGTCTTAGTTAGTCGTTGAGTCCCAAAAGGTCTCAACAGCTCTTAATTGCCCTAAGTAATCGGCAACAGGTCGATAAAAGTCTTTGTCTTCCCAGTATCCAGTATGACACGCTGGGTTCCACGATGTCGCCGCGCTCCCTACATTAATTTCATAGTCATCGGTTACGACCTGTTTATAAGCATCGCTGATGTTTTTC
>JGI11905J15746_1000068_pt1 | contig 16629 bp, 16 predicted proteins | sample DeeseametaMP1788_FD_15746 | JGI IMG/M metagenome (IMG submission 15746)
AGTGGCGGATGAGGAAAACGCTCATCAAGGTACTCCATTACGATGCTTGCTTCATACAGCACTAAGTCACGATCGATTAACGTTGGCACTGATCCATACGGGTTCAGGTCCATTAAATCTTCAGGGACTTTATCTGAAGTCACTTCTACCACTTCATAATTAACACCTTTTTCGGCCAGCACAATACGTGCCTGATGACTGTAAACGTCATTACCTGAATAAAGTGTCATTACCGAACGTTTGGCAACTACGGCCATACTTTTTCTCCTAACAGTAAGGGCCTCTAGAATGAGGCCCATAAAACCGAATTACTTCTTCTTGATATCTTTCCAGAACTCTTTCTTCAAGAAGTATGCTAATACCAGCAAGATCAATAAGAACAATAATGACCACAGGCCAATTGCCTTACTTTTAAGCTTCACTGGGTTAGCGGTATACGCCATAAACGCTACCAAGTCGCGAACAGCATGATCGTACTCTTGTGGCGTCATGTCACCTTCTTTAACGATGGTGAACATTTTACCTTCACGAGCAAGCTTCGCATATTCTAACTGAGCGTCATGTACTTCTTCTTCGATTAAAGCAATCTCTTCTTCCGCTTTAGCCACTGCTTCAGCTGAAGCTTCTGCATCTTTAACCGTCGCTCTTAGAACTTCCATGCGAGCCTTACCAGTAGCAATAGTATCTTCAACTGCCACTAACTCATCACTTTTCGCCTGAAGGCCCTGAAGGTCAGATAGCACGTGTGGCATACCAACGCTTGGGAAGACCGTATTGTTTACGCCGAAAGGACGTGAGTCATCTAAGTAGAACGCACGAAGGTAGTTGTATACCCAGTCATTACCACGAACACGAGCTACAAGAGAAAGATCTAGTGGGTTAACACCAAACCACTTCTCAGCAAGCTCTTTGTCCATAGCTTTATCCATGGTATCGCCTAGTTTACCTTCACCTAGAATAAGCTCTGATGCTTGCTCTTCGGTTAAGTCTAGATCTTGAGCAATACGTGAATAACGTACGTATTCCATAGAGTGACAACCTTGGCAATAGTTAACGAATAACTTGGCGCCGTTTTGAATCGACGCCTTATCACCATAGTTTATGTTCGCCTTATCATTTGGATAAGTCGTGCCACCACCCGCAGCAAAAGCGGTTACAGGTAGCAGGAATAAAATAGCTGTAATTAACTTTTTCATTTGTCTGTTACCCTCTCTGGTACTGGCTTAGTCTTCTCGAACTTCGGTAAGAACCAAAGAGCAATAAAGAAGAAGAAGTAGTAAGCCGTACAAATTTGACCTAATAGTGCTGTTGTCGGTGTTACTGCAATCACACCTAACACACCAAGGATGATGAACGATACGACGAAGAAGAATAGTAATACTTTAAACGAAGTACCGCGGTAACGAATTGACTTCACTTTCTGACGATCCAACCATGGCAATAAGAATAGAATCACAATCGCCAATGCCATCACGATAAAGCCACCAAACGGATCTGGAACAGCACGCAACATCGTATAGAACGGCGTGAAGTACCAAACTGGGGCAATATGTGGAGGAGTCTTAAGCGGGTTCGCTGGCTCAAAGTTTGGACGCTCTAAGAAGTAGCCGCCAAAATCAGGAGCAAAGAACACGATACTTAAGAAGATCATCAAGAAGACAACCACACCCACAATGTCTTTCACTGTGTAGTATGGGTGGAATGGAATTCCGTCTAATGGAATACCGTTCTCGTCTTTCTTCTCTTTAATTTCTACGCCGTCAGGGTTGTTAGAACCTACTTTGTGTAGCGCAACGATGTGTAAGAATACCATCGCAACCAACGCTAGAGGTACAGCTACAACGTGTAGTGCGAAGAATCGGTTTAGAGACGCTAATGACAAGGTAAAGTCACCACGAATCCACTCAACTAAGTCAGGACCAATCACTGGGATAGTACCAAACAGATTAATAATTACCTGAGCACCCCAGAATGACATTTGACCCCATGGCAATAAGTAGCCCATGAATGCTTCAGCCATTAACAGCACAAAGATAATCATACCGAAGATCCACACTAACTCACGAGGCTTCTTATATGAGCCGTAGATGATGCCACGGAACATATGAAGATAAACCACCACGAAGAACGCAGACGCACCGGTAGAGTGCAAGTATCGGATAATCCAACCCATGTCGACATCACGCATGATGTACTCTACAGAGGCGAAAGGCTCGCTCGGGCTGTAGAACATGGTTAACCAGATACCGGTTAATAATTGGTTCACTAAAACTAGAAGTGCCAAAGAACCGAAGAAGTACCAAAAGTTAAAGTTTTTTGGTGCGTAGTATTCTGCTAAATGCTCATTCCAAACTTTAGTTGCTGGGAAACGTGCATCAAGCCATGTCATAAAACTTTTAAACATTAGGCACCTCCATCTTCGCCCACAACAATCACTTTATTTGCTGTGTCGAGTGCATAAGGTGGGACTTCTAAGTTTGCGTTAGCTGGGACGCCCGCATAAACACGGCCAGCCAAATCGAACTTAGAACCATGACATGGGCAGTAGAAGCCGCCTAGCCAATCATTTTCAAGTGAACCCGCTTCAGCATAAAGCGTTGGCGAGCAACCTAAGTGCGTACACAAACCAACAGCAACGAAAATCTCTGGCTCAATCGAGCGGAATTCGTTTTTGCAATAAGCTGGTTGTTGATCAGCTTCTGAATTTGGATCAGCAACAATACCTTCACTCTTAGAAATGCTACCAAGCATCTTCTTGTCACGACGGATAATCCACACAGGCTTACCACGCCACTCAACAGTAATCTGCTGACCAACTTCAAGCTTGCTATATTCTTGCTCTACTGGCGCACCGGCCGACTGTGCTTTCGCACTCGGTGCCCAGGAACGTACAAAAGGTACAGCCGCACCAATCACACCAACCGCGCCTACTGCTGAAGTAGCCCCGATTAGGAGATTCCTGCGTCCTTTGTTAACGCCCTGATTACTCATTCGAATAGTCTCCCCACGAAGAAAACCCATCTGTCAAAACAACAGATGGGACAAAATCAATATTGATAAATAAACTGCTCAAAACCGCTAAAGAACACGCACGGTGTCAGTGGCAGGTTACTGGGCGCATATCTTATAGGAAATGTGGGGTTATTACAATGTGGTCAGACCAGATGGTGATTTCTTTGGAGCTAAAAATTGAAAGTAGTTAAATATTTGAAATGTTTGCTGGTGCAAACAAAAACACCCGCCAATAGGCAGGTGTTTTGCAACTCGACAATTCTCGCTCTTCGAAAGAGCGGCGTAAAATTAACGCTTAGAGAACTGAGGACGTTTACGTGCTTTGTGAAGACCAACTTTCTTACGCTCAACAGCACGTGCATCACGAGTAACGTAACCCGCTTGACGTAATGGTGCGCGAAGTTCTTCATCATATTCCATTAGTGCACGAGTAATACCGTGGCGGATTGCACCCGCTTGACCAGTACCACCGCCACCAGAAACAGTAACGTAAACATCGAATTTTTCTAGAAGTTCAGTCAACTCTAGTGGTTGACGAACGACCATACGTGACGTCTCGCGACCAAAATATTGGTCTAAGCTCTTTTGGTTAACAGTGATGTCACCGTTACCAGGACGCAAGAATACGCGAGCTGTTGAGCTTTTACGACGACCTGTACCGTAGTATTGTTCAGCCATGATTTCCTACCTTAAATATCTAATTTAATAGGTTGCTGAGCGGCATGATTATGCTCAGAGCCTGCGTAAACTTTCAATTTGCGGAACATATCACGACCTAATGGGTTCTTAGGCAACATACCTTTAACCGCTTTCTCAATAATCATCTCAGGCTTCTCAGCTTGAAGTTTATTGAAGTTAGTCTCTTTGATACCACCAGGGTAACCAGAGTGACGGTAGTACATTTTATTGTCCGCTTTGTTACCAGTTACAGTAACTTTCTCAGCATTGATAACAACGATGTAATCGCCAGTATCAACGTGAGGTGTATATTCAGCTTTATGCTTGCCTTTTAAACGGCGAGCGACTTCAGTCGCCAAGCGACCTAATGTTTTGCCTTCTGCGTCGACGACATACCAGTCGCGCTTTACAGTTTCAGGCTTTGCACTAAATGTTTTCATATTCGTTAAGCTCCAAAAAGCCATTTGCACCCGCAAAAATAAGTCATCAAAGACAACTTATCAGACCGCTGACGCTCGCTACAAGTCGGTCACCAGCCCATAAAAAAGAGCGCAAATCATACAGAACCCGCCCCTATATTACAAGTGGCAGGCGAAGGATTTACTAAAATTATGTTTCGTCTTGGGCAAATTTACGAATTTTCAAACAAATCCTTTCAAAAAGACTTTATTTACGGGGCTTTTAACGCTATAAATAACACTGCGTTGGGAGAGTCAATTTTGCATTGCTCGCCAAGACAGTACGTATTTTAACAGTCAAACAACCCAAGAGGCAAAGGAAAAATGGCAGATAATAAAACTCGCAAGATTACTGCGGTCAAAGAGAAGTTCACTAAAACCCAAATTTTAAACGAAATCGCTGCTCAAACAGGCCTTACAAAGAAAGATGTAGGCGCTGTGATTGATGAGTTAGGGATCGTTATCGAGCGTCATATTAAGAAGCGTTCTGTTGGTGAGTTTACCCTACCAGGCCTATTAAAGATCAGCACAGTGAAAAAGCCTGCGGTTAAAGCACGTAAAGGCATCAACCCATTCACTGGTGAAGAAACGACATTTAAAGCAAAACCTGCATCAACTGCTGTAAAAGTTCGTCCTCTTAAAAAGCTAAAGGATATGGCGAAGTAATAAGCGCTCCCAAAGATTCCTAAAAGCCAGCATCAAGCTGGCTTTTTTTATTCACGCCAAGCTTCCCGAGCACTGCGACAATTTGTCACATCCTCAGCAATACTTCTTCCCTCTATAATTCGCGGCGTTATCAACCAATCGCGAATCTCTCATGACAAAGTTCATTGTAGTATTAATAGCTGCCACTATCTCTCCGATACATGCGGAAGAGTCTAGCGACTCAAAAAATATTCTGGAAACCATAGTTATTACGGCTACTCAAACCAAAACCAAGCTTAAAGATCGGGCTGAGTCTATTGGTGTAGTCGGCGAGCAAGTTCTTGAAGACACCAACCCCACGCACGCCGCAGATGTCCTAAACCGGATTGCCGGCGTTAATATTGTGCAGCTTGGAAGCGGCAGTCAGGGCGTGGCAGCGGCAATTCGTCAGCCTATTTCTTATGGCCCAGTTTATTTATATTTAGAGAATGGAGTTCCTATTCGTTCACCCGCCTTCTTTAACCATAACTCTTTGTACGAAACCAACTTATCCGAAGCTCATGGCGCTGAGATCATCAAAGGGCCCGGTTCTGCTCTCTACGGTTCTGACGCGATCGGTGGCGTTATCAATATCTTATCAAATCAAGAGATCAGGCATGACAAAAGTAGTTTAACGCTAGAAGCCGGTGACGATCAGTGGCGACGATTACAGTTAAAGTCTGATCACAAACTTGACGACAGTAGTTTTTCTGCACGAGTGGGGCTCATTGATAGCGAGGGCTGGAGACAACATACCGCTCTAGATCGACAAAGTGCGCTACTCAACTGGCAAACGTCGGGACTAGGTTTGGACGACATTAACACCCTCTTCTCCTATACGCATATTGATATGGATACTGGTGGCTCAGGCTTGCGCTATGAAGATTTCATCAATAATAGTCAACAAGCAGGGAATTTAATTGGTTTTAGGCAGGTTGATTCATACCGACTATCAAGCGCCATGCAAAAAGAGTTGTCTTCAGGGCACCTCACCATCACCCCTTATTTGCGCAGTAATGACCTTAGCTATATGGCAACCTGGACGCTAAACACTGGTCGTGAAGTGTTCATTCCTTGGCTAGGTGAGACAGTTCTTGACTCACAAGATGCCCATATCAATCGCAGTGGTCACGACTCTATTGGCGCACTAATTCGGTATCAGCAAGAATCCACAGCGCTAGAAGGTTTATGGATAGTAGGAGTCGACTTAGATCATAGCGAAGGTTATACCGAGCAAACTTATATTGAGCGCACCGATAATGATGCTGGTAATTATTGGTTGGCTTACCGCGGAGCTGGGTTGCTTTACGATTACGATGTGACCTTTAAGTCATTAGCTCCCTATGCCCACCTTGAGTCACAGCTTACGCAGAATCTAAGACTCAGCTTAGGGTTACGTTATGATTATGTTGAGTACGATTACGACAATCACCTCAGCACTGTCACGAACAATAGTATTCACCTGCGTCCAGCAGATTCTCAGCTAAGCATGAACCACCTTAGCCCAAAGCTAGGGCTAACCTATCAGCTATCAGACAATCTCAGTAGCTATTTCTCATACCGAAACGCTTTCCGTATCCCAAGTGCTGGGCAGCTTTTCCGCTCTGGCTCAACCGTCGACTCAACCAACCTAAAGCCAGTTGTCGCCGACAGCTTCGACTTAGGGATCCGAGGTAATCTCACTGATAACATCAACATTGAACTCGCCTTTTACCACTTAGAAAAAGCCGATGACATCGTTAGCCTATCATCAGCAGACGGTAGCCGACGAAACGCCAATGTCGGTGAAACGCGCCACCAAGGGCTAGAATTTGGTATGGACTATTATTTCGCCACGAACTGGCAGTTGGGATTATCCTACACCACCTCACGTCACGAATTTCAGCAATGGCAAGTCTCTGACAGCGATGACTTCAGCGGTAACCGCATACCTCTAGCGCCTTCGCATTACGCTAATTTGCGCTTAGCTTATACGCCTGAACTGCTTAATGGTGGCCGCATTGAATTAGAGGGCGTTGATATGGGCGGCTACTTTGTCAATGAAGCTAACACTGAGCGCTATTCAGGACACAGCCTTCTTAATGTCCGTGCTAATTACTACCTCAACGACGACTTAGAGTTATACCTGAATATTTTAAACGCCACGGACAAACTATACGCTGAAACAACCAGCAAATGGGGGCCGACTTACACCCCAGGGAAACCCAGAACTACCTATCTGGGCTTTCGCGTCAGCTTTTAAGGTAGAGTCCTATGAATCAATCATCGCTTCACTTAAAAGCACATCGTTGGCACAAACGATTCGGGCTAGCTCTTGCGGTAGTCACTATTATGTGGGGACTGAGCGGTATTGCTCACCCCATCATGAGCCGCATAAAACCAATGGCACAAGCTCAGCAACCCTTGTCGCCTCTCGACGTTAAGCAGCTCTCTGCAGTGAGTCGAACCTTAGCCGCCGTCCCCTTCGCTGACGATGCACTGCTCCTGAATCGGCATACTGATACGCCCGTGGTTGCCATCAAAACTGGTGACCAGTGGCAGTACTATGACGCATCTACCGGCAACGCCATCCCAGATTTTCACCAGTCGTATCTAGCCAGTATTGGTGCCACTTACACAGGGTTACCGCAAACAAAAGTCAGCTCAATCAGTACGGTATTTGAGTTTAACTACGACTACCCGAGCGTTAACCGCTACCTACCTGCTTACAAAATACAGTTCGACGACGACATAAACACCAGCGTTTATCTCGACGTCCAAAGTTTGCAACTAGCCAGTGTCAGCAATGACTATAAGTCTTTTTATACCAAATGGTTCTCGCACCTTCATTCATGGGATTTTATTCCTAATGAAACTGTTCGCTATGGTTTGATGCTTCTAGTCACCCTCACACTTTTCCTAAGCGCTTTACTGGGGGTCTACATTACCCTGCACCGTTGGCGTCGAGGCCTCTTGCATAAAGGTAGCAAGTCACGGCGTGCCCATCGCTATATTGGACTTTTCGTATGTTTTGCCGCTCTGGCTTTTAGTTTTTCCGGCGGGTTTCATGCGTTGAATAAATTGGTAGGTACCAACGGCGCATCCCAAAATAAGCAGCTACAAGAGGCTTCCCCAATCAAGCCGCAGGATTATATTCAGCTATGGCAACAATTTATTGCACAAACGCCAACGACGGATATTCAACAAATTCAGCTCATCTCCGTTCATAACCAGCCAGTGTTACAGCTGCATCACTTAACCGAAGCTGCACCTCGTCACGGTAATCATCAGCATGGGGCAGGCAAAAAATTAATCCGAGGAAATGTCAGTTACTTCCCACACGAAGTGGCCGTGGATGGTCAATTAGCGAGTACGCAAGCTCTTTATCTACAAAGCCTACTCAGTAACGTCAGACACAAAGAAGTGATTAAGAATGTTCGTTTACAGCCACACTTTAATCACGAGTACGGTTTTATTGATAAAAAGCTGCCAACATTTCGAGTGGAAACTGAAACCAACACCTATTTTTTTGATCCAACCGCGCAATCTCTGAGTAAAACAGTGAGTAATCAGCAGCTGTTAGAAAGTATGAGCTTTTCAGTGTTACACAAAGCCAGCTTCCTTGACGGTTTGGGTCGAGATATTAGGGATATTGTAATAGGACTATTTGTTTTAGGAATTATTATCATCACCCTACTTGGGGTTAGCGTGAATTCTCGTCCAAAGCCACCCCGAAGTAAAGGCAAAAGCTAAGCTAGGTGCTCTAGGCTTAAATAATCAGTGCTCTGCATTTCTTGTAGTCGGCTCAGGGTTCGCTTAAATTCAAAAGCGAGTCCTTTGCCGGTATAAAGCTCTTCCATCGGCACTGCAGCAGAGATAATCAGCTTTACATGACGCTCGTAAAATTCATCAATTAAAGCAATAAAACGTCGTACAGCATCATTTAAGGAGTCATCCATCTGCGGCACTTGGCCCACAAAGACAGTGTGGTAGCCGCGTGAGATTTCAATATAATCAGACGCTGAACGTTCGGTTCGGCAAATCGCCTCAAAGGTGAACCAAACAACACTATCCGATAACTTAACCGTATCAATCAAACGACCATCAACCTTTATCTTACAGTTGTCTTGCCCTTCGGTCGCAGCAAGCTGTTTGAAATACTCGCGCATATTAGCATTGGCTGCTTTATCTAGCGGGTAATGGTAAATCTCCGCCTGTTCCAGCGTTCGCATGCGGTAATCAACGCCCGCATCAACATTCAACACCTCACAGTTTTCCTGAATCAGCTCAATTGCTGGCAAGAACCGTTCACGCTGTAAACCGTTCCAATACAATCGTTCGGGCGGAATGTTGGAAGTAGCCACCAGCACCACATGACGCTTAAACAACTCTTCAAACAAGTTACCCAGAATCATGGCGTCGGTAATATCAGTCACGAAAAATTCATCGAAACAAATAATCTTCGCTCGCTCCGCCAACTGATCAGCAATTTTAATCAAGGGGTTCTTTTCGCCAGCCAAGGCCTTAAGTTCATTGTGTACTTCATGCATGAAGCGGTGAAAATGAAGCCTGACTTTTGCCTTAAGCGGCAGAAGATTGAAGAAAGTATCCATAAGGTAGGTTTTACCGCGGCCAACGCCACCCCACATATACAAGCCCTTTACAGGCTGACTGTCGCCAGATAGCCAACGCGTTAACTTTTGCATAAAGCCAGACGAAGGTCGTGACTCCATTAAATCATCATAGACTTTTTGCAACGCATGGACGGCTTCCTCCTGAGCAGGATCTTTGCTAAAGCCAGCGGCTAAGTCTTGTTGATACTTTTCAAGAGGTGTCATTAGAGCTTTTCTGGTAAGTGAGGTTGCAGCGCCGACTCTAACTCTTCACGAAGCTCCACCAACCTTCCATGTAAAAAGTGACCAGCTCCTGACATTTTAATCAGCTCTGGTTGCGGCTCCAGTTCATCAATCCAATTAAAAACAGCGTCAGGGTCAACGACTTCATCGGCATCGCCCATCACCACTAGCCAAGGGCAGTCAGGAATCACAAAGTCGTCAAAGCTGAATCGATTGACAGGCGGTGCAATTGAAATCAGTTGCTGCGCGCTTTGAGCTTTGGCTTGTAATGCAGCAATCCAAGAGCCGAAGCTAAATCCTGCTAACCATAGCGGACGGCCAGGATATTGCTCCTGCGCCCACTCGATAACTTTAATCAGATCTTGCTGCTCACCACGCCCCTCATCATACTCGCCCTCTGAAGCACCAACGCCGCGAAAATTAAAGCGAATAGAAGGAATGCCAAGGCTGGATAATGTCCGTGAAACCGTATGAATTACTTTATTGGTCATTGCCCCACCGTGTACCGGGTGTGGGTGGCAACAAATCGCTATAGCATCACGCTCATCGCCTTCAGGGGCGTCCAAAGTTGCTTCGATAGCGCCTACGGCACCTTCAATAATAAACTTGTCTTTGCTCAAAATGATGTAGGAATAAAGGCTTATGGTGTCATTTTCGCATGTTTTGCGCGGTCATGGAACCTAGCAAGTTTTGTCACTGAAGGCTCTGCAGTTGTCTCTCACATACAAACCTACCAGACATAAAAAAGGAGCCCCGAAGGACTCCTCGTACTCGTAAGAGCACCATGAATAGTGAATAGCTAATGTTGCTTACTATTTTTCATCTTCTAAACTAGTTTCTGATTCAGCTTCAACATCAGAGCGGATGCGAGCATCTTTCTCTTCCTCAGAAACTTCAGCTTTGGTTTCGGATTTAACCTCAGCCTTGGTTTTGGCTTCCGCGGCACGCTCTTTAGCGCGCTCAGCTCTTTCTTTAGCCTCTTCCGCACGCTCCTTTGCCGCTTCACGTTCTTCTTGGGCTTTTTCCATCGCCTTTTCAGTTGATTCTTGCACTTCCAGCTTTTTCTCAACCTCCACTTGGCTTTTAACACCAACCGCTGTTGCGCTTGCCGAAAATGCTAATGCAAAAATTGTTGTAATGGCTAGTTGTGTTTTCATAATCAACACCTGCTGTTTTTCTCAAAGTGGACTTGCAGGCTATCTCAAGATGTCGCCATCATCTAGCGATTGGAGCTTAAAAAAGCCATCTTTTACACTTTTTAATAGAATTCAGCTTTTTCGTGAAGCAACTCACAAAACAATAAAGTTAACTCAGTATATCCTTTGTTAACAATGAGTTAGCTATATTTTGTCGTGCTCACCTAACGGCCGGTTATCTTTAACAGTAAAAGAATCACTCCACTCTTTGGCAAAATCACGCTGCCACTTAAAGTTAATACCAGCGACTATCAGCATGGTGATTAAAGCGCCAATACTGGCTAAGGCCATATCTTTGTGTGCATCCCATACATCGCCTTGGGTTCCGAGATAAGCGATCCCTAAGTCACCACCAAAATATTCAGCAGCGCCCCACTCTATCAACTCAAAGATCATCGACGTCGACATGGTTAAGTCCAATGGTAGGAAGTATCCCCAGAATCCTTTAACGTTGCCCACTCGAACAAACACTTCTCGAATCGGGTACGCAAAAAGCAAACCATATAAAAAGTGGACCAAGCGATCATAATGGTTACGCTCCCAGCCGAACCAGCTATTCAGCTCAGAACCAAACACTGCTAACGTCCAATCATTGTAAGGTACTTTGGCGTAGGTATAGTGAGAGCCAATTTCGTGCAAACACAAAAAGATAAAAATACAACTGTATGAAATTTTGGATAAAGGAAACACTTTATAAGTGGCTACGATACCAATAACGAAAAGTACTGTTAGCACATTTTCCAACATCCAATCTGCCCTATCGTGAGGGTTTATAGCGCAGATAATAAAGACGATGCTAAAAAGTACCCCAAGAATCATCAAAAAACGCGTATTGTGTGTCATTATTCTACTCGAACTTTGCCTTATAATTTGTGTATCATAAGCGTAAAGCACAGATTTCTGCAATTTTGGCAGAAAGCAGACGACGACAAACACTTGTCGATAACACAGTTAAAAAGGATATCCTGAATGTCACCTGTTCTTAGTATTATTCTTATCCTAATCGCTGCCGTAGCAGCTTTCTTCATTGGCCGCTGGCATGGACTTTCAACAGGCACCAAAGAGCTGTCCAAAGAATTGGAGTCAAAGGATAAGGAGCTGGACGAACTAAAATCTGGCGTTGACGAGCACTTTGACGAAACCGCACGCTTGTTTTCAAACCTCACCGAAGAGTACAAAGCCTTCTATCAACACCTAGCATCCGGCGCCAACAAGCTCACTAAGCAAGAATTCAAAGTGAAGTTATCGGCACCTGTCGGACAAGAGGCGCTGCCCTCTGAAGCGAGTGCTGCTGAGGTTATTGATGCTGAAGAACACTTAAGCAAAGATCTTGCAGCTGATGCTGCCGATGAAAAAAGCCATGAAGAAGAATACTTTATTCGTGAAAATGAAGCTGCCTCTGCTGAGACAGGTGAAGTGGCGGACACGGACAGTAGCAGCGATGATGCAGCGGAAAGTGACTCAAAGCCTGACTTGGATATTGAGGTATCGCCGCCCAAAGACTGGGCAGATGGTGATATGGATGATGACTACCATCCGAACGATCCTCAGGTAAAAGAGTCAGAGTTTAGCGACCTCGCTAAAGAAGAAGCGACAAAGCCTAGCGCCCCGGGCTTTGAGCGAGATGATAGCGACAGTGATAATAAAGATAAAAATTCTGAATCAACTCAGAATGAATCAGCTACAAAAGTATAAAACATGAGAGCAACATGAAATTACTCGAATTTTTAGGGTTCATTGTTAAATATTTATTAATTGGCCTAGGTATCGCAGCATTATTTATTGTGTTCATGCCCGATCGCTTTTCCAGTCAAGAAAAGCAGTCACCACAGAAAACTCAACCCATGGTCGAAAGCCCGAAAGTTCAGCATGGTTTTGCCAATATGCTAGCGAATGTGACTCCTGCCGTAGTCGGTATTAAAGCACGTTCACAAGCCTTTCCTCTTAATAGCGAAGCTTGCAGCTCTCGGCTACAGGCGCTACCGCCAGAAACCAACGCCTGTGCCTTTTTGAACAATGGCTCAGGTGTTTTTATTGATGACAGCGGCCACCTGGTTACCAATGCCCATGTATTAGATAAAGCTTCGACCATCATTGTCGAGCTTAAATCGGGGCAACAGCTTAAAGCTGAGATTGTCGGTGTTGATGTAGACTCGGACATTGCGTTAATTAAAGTTGATGCAGAACCAAGTCATTACTTGCCGCTTCCAGAGGGCGACTCTAGCCAAGTCGGTGATTGGGTGTTTGCTATTGGTACGCCAAACATGGCCTTTAATCAAACCGTTACTCAAGGCATTATCAGCTCTAAGTTTTTCTCACGAGTCAGCCACTACATCCAAACCGATGCGGCGCTACGTCCAGGTAACTCTGGCGGCGCTCTGGTGAATGCTGAGGGTGAGCTTGTTGGGATTACTTCGCTCAGTACTCAGAGCGAGCAAGGCGATAAACTTTACCAAAGCTATGCCATTGTCGCTAATAATGTAGCCCATGTTGTCGAACAGCTGAAAGAACATGGTCAAGTGCGTCGCGGTTGGTTAGGTCTGGATGGTGACATGACTATCAATCTAGACTCGATCAGCTTGGAGCTGGCTCTAACGCCAGAACAAAAGCAGCAGTTGCAAAGCCGCATCGGCCAACTCCCGTACGGCAAAGGCATAGTCATCACCGGTATCAATACTGAAGGCCCCGCTGATCAAGCAGGCTTAAAGCCGCTAGACATTATCACTAAGGTAAATGGCGAGCCGATATACAACAGTATTGACCTCATCTCAGCGATTTGGAACCTGCCTCCACAAAGCTCCGTCGATATAGAGTTTATGCGCGGTGACGAAATGCTGAACCAAGAAATTACCCTCGGACAAAGAAGTTAGCACAAAACTCGAACGGACTATGCCAATAAAAAAGGCGCCTCAGAGGCGCCTTTTTCTATGTTAAAATAACTTTCAACTCAATACCAATAAAGCGTTATCCAACTCGCTTAATGGAAGCGCCGATATTTTGTAGCTTTTCTTCAATCGTTTCGTAGCCGCGGTCAATATGGTAAATACGGTCAACCAAAGTTTCTCCATCAGCGACTAAGCCCGATAGCACCAAACTTGCTGAAGCTCTTAAGTCAGTTGCCATAACTTGTGCACCCGATAACTTTTCGACACCACGACAAATCGCTGTGTTGCCTTCGATGGCGATATCAGCACCCATGCGCTGCATTTCTAGGACGTGCATAAAACGATTCTCAAAAATCGTTTCGGTAATGGTGCCGGTACCTTCAGCTACAGCGTTTAAAGCACAAAACTGTGCTTGCATATCGGTTGGGAAAGCAGGATATGGAGCCGTTTTAATGTTCACGGACTTCGGGCGCTGTCCTTTCATGTCTAGCTCGATCCAATCATCACCGGTAGTAATTTCAGCACCACACTCTTGAAGCTTCTTCAGTACGGCATCTAGCAATACAGGATCTGTATTTTTACACAAAATACGTCCGCGAGTTATCGCCGCAGCGACTAGATAAGTCCCTGTTTCAATGCGATCCGGCTGAACATTGTGCTCGCCACCGTGCAAGCGTTCAACGCCTTCAACAGTAATAACCGAAGTGCCTTCACCGGTAATTTTAGCGCCCATCTTATTCAAGAAGTTCACCAAGTCGACCACTTCCGGTTCACGCGCAGCATTCTCAATAATGGTAGTACCGTCCGCTAATGCCGCCGCCATGATTAAGTTTTCTGTAGCGCCAACACTGACCATATCCATGACAATTTTAGCGCCTTTCAAGCGACCGTTAACTTTTGCTTTAACGTAGCCAGCTTCTACTTCAATCTCAGCGCCCATTTCACGCATACCATCAATATGCAGGTTCACAGGACGTGCGCCAATCGCGCAACCGCCAGGTAACGACACAACCGCCTCACCGTAACGAGCGACTAGAGGCCCCAACACCAAAATTGAAGCACGCATGGTTTTCACCAAGTCATACGGCGCTTCATGGCTATGAATATCCGATGCATCAATTTCAACGTTGAACTTGTCATCAATGGTCAACTGAGCACCTAAACGCCCCAGCAACTCTAATGTAGTAGTTACGTCGTTCAAGTGTGGCAAGTTACCGATGGAGGTCACGCCATCAACCAATAAACTGCCCATTAAGATCGGAAGCGCTGCATTTTTAGCGCCAGAAATTTTTACTGAACCGTCCAATGGACCAGCGTCTTTGATTAATAATTTATCCATCAATAAGCCTTAAATACGTTTGCCAACAGTTACGGTTCTATTTACACAAATAATTTTGCTTTTTCCCACTCAGCAGGAGTGTAAGCTTTAATAGTCAATGCATGAATCTCACCGCTTGCGATATGCTCATTGACTGCTGCATAGACCATCTGTTGCTTTTTCACTGAACGCAAACCATCAAACTGATCGCTCACAACGATGACTTGGTAGTGACTACCGTCACCATCGACACGTAATTCAGTGGTATTAATCTCTTTTTCAATTAATTGTTTAATCTCTTCTATCATTAGGAAATTCTTTTGTTGCTGATAAATGACTGATGAGCTCACAGTATGACGTCAGATGTTGACGAATTAAAGCCCGAAAAAGGCTACAGAGCTATCAAATATGACTCTAAAGTGGCGCGATTTTACCTCAAAACCGCCCAATAAACACCTATTCTACACCACTTTCCTCACAGAAAGCCGAAGTAGTTAGCGTCATCAGCTTGTAATGACAAGCCAACAGTGACCTAGTACAATAGCCCGCTAAAATTATAGTTTCTGGGCGTTTAGCTAGCAAATCTTAGTTACACTTTGCTACTGTAATACCAATGCTTACTGATCCTATAATAGTCACTAGAATAGTCCATTAAGGTCCTCATGTTAGAAAATATTGCGTATATCGTTATCGGTATTACTCTATTGATGTGGAGCGCAGATCGCTTCACGGACGGTGCAGCGGCTATAGCTCGCAACCTTGGCGTTTCACGTCTCATCGTCGGTTTGACTATTGTTGCTATTGGTTCGTCTGCCCCAGAAATTTTCGTTTCTATTCTCGATTCATTAAAAACCTGCGCCCCTGATAAGCCAGATTGTGGGCCAGAGGTAGCGATTGGTAACGCTTTAGGCTCTAACATCACCAACATTGCCTTGGTGCTGGGGATTACCGCCCTCGTGCGACCGCTGATGATTCACTCAGGTTTATTGAAGCGAGAAATCCCTATCCTTTTCTTAAGCTCGGCCGCTGCCTTTATCTTCTTCTGGGATTTACGCTTGAGTCATGTTGAAGGCTTTATTCTATTGACTGCGCTAGTACTTTACTTTTTTTGGTTAGTTCGCGTCGGAATGCAGTCTCGTAAAGAGCATGACCCTATGGTCGATGAAATGATTGAGGAGTTGCCAGAAGGCATGCCTACGGGTAAAGCAACGTTTTGGGTTATCTTAGGCTTGGTCCTACTGGTTGGTAGCTCGAAGTTATTAATCGAAGGCGCCAGTGGTATCGCCTTAGCTTTCGGCGTTTCAGAAACAGTGATTGGCTTAACCATTGTTGCGCTTGGTACGAGCTTACCGGAGCTTGGCGCTTCCGTTGCTAGTGTTCTAAAAAACGAACACGAAATTGCCATTGGTAACGTCATCGGCTCCAACATTTTCAACTTGCTTGGTGTTCTAGGTATTCCAGCAGCCATCGCAGCGCCAGCCATCGAAAAAGATATTTTAAACATCGACTATCCACTGATGTTAGGCCTTATTATTGCTATGGCTATTATGGCTTACGGCTTCC
>JGI11905J15746_1000089_pt1 | contig 14390 bp, 12 predicted proteins | sample DeeseametaMP1788_FD_15746 | JGI IMG/M metagenome (IMG submission 15746)
CTCTGTAAGCGTTGGCTTTTTGTAATTAAGAAGAGTTCTCCAGTCCGGTTTACCGCGGAACAACTCTCCCTCCCACCAAACATCACCAGCTTCTAAAGCGGTTCGTTCAGTTTCAGTCATTGGCGGCAACACTTGCTGCATAAAGTGGTAAAGCTTTCGCGATATCCAGTCCACACGAAGATCAGGTAAGAAATAAAATAACGATACAATGCCAAAAATAACCAAAGAAACGTAAAAGCCCCAAGAGTTATCCAGTGTAAACAGTAGCACAACCAGCGCTACACCATTAATAAGCATTGCGTTCTTCATTGCTAAACGTTGGTAGGCACAATAACCAACCACGACTAACATGATTAACAGCTCAATTAACCCTATCATTCTCTTTCCTCAAACCTTCTATTAAATTATCTATTAAACGGCTTACTAAACCATCTATTAACTATGCTTTCATGCCCGCAGCTAAAAATGGCACCATTTCTTGGATGACATCCTTAACTTCTAGACTACGATTGAAATCTGCTTCTGAAATTTGGCGCAAAGCATCGCTACCAGCCAAAGTGAAAATTAAGCTGCCCAGCATATAGTGCAAACGCCAAAAAATTTGATCGTTACTCAATTCTGGATAGCCTTTTTGAAATAAGTGCGTAAAGCGAACTAATACATGACCGTAACGCTCGGTGACATAACGTCTTAGGTGCCCCTGAGTCTCAGCATAAGCTCTTCCGAGAAGACGCATAAAAATCGAAACCGAGTTATTGCGAGTATTATTCAATGATAATAACGGCTCAATTAATGCTGATAACAACGTTTCAGCCTGCAACTCGTTTGCTGGTTGCTGCTCGAGCTCTTCTAGACGCAAACTTAGTTGCGTAGTGAAGTCTTGCAAGAATCGATCAAAAACAGCCTGAATCAAGGACTTTTTAGAGCCAAAATGATAATTAACACTGGCCAAATTCACTTTGGCACGCCCTGTAATCGTTCTTAAACTGGTTTCTGCAAACCCACGCTCTGCAAATAGAAACTCTGCAGCATCAAGGATTTTTGTCTGGGTTGAATCATGTAAACTCATAGATTGTAAGCTATTTCACACTAAAACACTTGTTTGAAACATACGTTCAAAACGCTACCTTGTCAAGGCAAATAGACTTTATGTGAGACGTGTTAGTAGCTGTAAATAGAGTGGGAGCCTATAGAACTGGACTCAGAGGAAAAGAATCGATAAAGACAGGGAGTGATAAAGACGATGATTAAAGAGAATATCGTGAAAGAGAGTATCATGAAAGAGACACACGATAACGCTCACCCTTCCCAACATAAGCGTGACTACCAACAAGATAACGTTACGCTAGTGTTATTCTCAAACAATTTAATAATGAATTTGTTTATAGCAATAACTAAAAAGTAAATCTGAAAACTATGTATATCGAAAAGAAGATTAGCCTAACCAATCATCAAGTTCTTCAAAAGAAAATGGCCAAAATAATTTTTCATCGGTAAAAGTATTTTTTAAAACAGGAATCGTTGTTCGATATTCCTCTAAAATTTTTTCATCATCGATGATATCGAACGCGATAATGTCATAACGATTAGCTAAATTTTTTTGTTGGTTTAAAGCATAAATCATTGCTTCAACTTGTTCGCACAAATGACAACCAAAAGTGGTATAAAAAATTATTTCTTGCTTATTTGGCATAGTTTTTAATAAAAAACATCAAAAAACAGTTCAATAAGGCAACTTTAGCATAATTAATGTTTAACATTACAAAATTCTTTTCGTATAATTTGATTGAAATTTAATCAAAACATCACACGACAAATAGGGGAAACAATCATGGCTAGACAACCCATTAAAACTGCGGCGAAAAAATCCAAGCCAAAGTCTCCAACTGTAAAGCAGCTTGAAGCAGCGGCGAAGAAAACAGCGAGCGCTACAAAGAAAGCTCGTGACGTTGCTAAGAAAGCTAACGACAAAGCTAAAGTCGCTGCTAAAAAAGCAAAAGACAAAGCTAACAAAACTAACAAGGCAGCTGCGAAAAAAGCGAAAGACGCAGCTCGTAAAGCTAAAACAGCAGTAAACCAAGCTGTTAAAGCGCAAGACAAAGCAAAGCAAGCTTTAACTGACGGTAAAGCCGCAGCAAGAAAGCAAGAAGCTTTAGAGAAAGCTGTTGCTAAGTTCGAGAAAGATTGGGCAGCCAAAGAAGAGAAGAAAGCAAAAGCAGCTGAAAAGAAACGTATCGCACGTGAAAAAGCAGCCGCTAAGAAAGCAGCCGCTAAGAAAAAAGCTGCTGAAAAGAAAGCTAAAGCGAAAGCCAAGGCTAAAGCTGCTGCAGCTAAAAAGAAGGCTGCAACTAAGAAAAAAGCAGCTCCTAAGAAGAAAACTCCAGCTAAAAAGAAAGCTGCGACTAAGAAGAAAGCTCCAGCCAAGAAAAAAGCACCTGCGAAAAAGAAAGCTCCGGCCAAGAAAAAAGCCTCAGCTAAGAAAAAAGCACCTGCGAAAAAGAAAACTCCAGCTAAGAAACGCGTTACTCGTAAGAAGAAGTAACCTATTAGCAGCAGAGTTTAGTGTTAAGAAAAAGCCCAGCAATTGCTGGGCTTTTTTTATTTATGTTGAATTAACCAACATCGATGGTGATTTCTGCTGTTTTTGAAGTCAGGTGGTAAAGTTTTACCCGTTACTTCCTGAACTTGATAGTTTTCATTAATCTCGCTTTCCATCGCAAACTTTTTAAAGTTATTTGAAAAATACAACTTGCCACCTGGTTTTAATAGCTTCATGGTCAATGATATCAACGTTTCTTGATCTCGCTGCACATCAAAAGTTGTATTCATACGCTTCGAATTCGAAAACGTCGGAGGGTCCAGAAAGATCAAATCATACTGCTTACCGTCACAGTTCTCTTCAAGCCACTGCATACAATCAGACTGTACGAAACTATGTCCATAAGGCGTGATACCGTTAAGGCTAAAATTTTTCTTTGCCCAATCAAGATAAGTCTTCGACATATCAACCGTTGTCGTCGAAGCGCCACCCAGCGCCGCATAAACACTTACGGAGCCGGTATAAGCGAATAAATTAAGAAACTTCTTCCCTTCCGCTTCGCTCAATATCATTTTTCTAGTTTTGCGATGATCGAGGAATAACCCAGTATCGAGATATTGCTTTAAATTAACCTGAAAGTTAAAGCCATTTTCCTGTACTACTTTAAAATCTTCATCACTCGACTGTTTAGTATATTGTTGCTTACCTTTTTGTCTCTGACGTTGCTTTAAGTGGATATTTACCTCAGGAATCTCAAGCAAACCGGCTGTTACTCTAACAATATCTTGTAGACGTTTGCGGCTCACCTTTTCAGGGATATCTTTAGGCGGCATGTACTCTTGAATATGAACTTCGTCATCATACACATCAATTACTGCCGCATACTCAGGTAAGTCAGCATCATACAAACGATAGCAACTCACATCATTTTGCTTCAGATAAGACTTTAATCGCTGCATATTCTTTCGCATACGATTTTTAAGCATGACAGCACCATCGGCTAGATTGTTTTCCCAGTCAGGGTTCCAGCGCGTTGGATCAAAAGGCTTGTAATAGTGGCTGTCCGATACCTCAAACAGGTACAACTTACAGTCTAGCGCACCATTCTTAAACTTGTACTGCTTATGGGACCGAATCCCCACAGCTTTAGCGAACTGCTCATCAGTGGTAATAAATGCCGCTTTCCATCCATTACAACGAGCTTTGATATAGTCGCCGAACTCACGGTACAGTTGAGTGACTTGCTCTTCTTCACCTAAACGCTCTGCATACGGAGGATTCGATAGGAGTAATCCTTTGTCGCTAATAGCTTCTTTTTTCGGGTGCCGAATATCCTGCTCTTCGATAGTAATGAATTCTGCTAAACCACTGGTTTGGCAATTATCTTTAGCTAATGGTAAATTTTTTCGGAAACTATCACTGCCGTAGAAGTGGCTTTTAAGCGCCTCCTTGCCTTTTTCAGCACTTTCCTTAGCCTGACTCAATATTTCCTGCCAAAGCTCGTCATCATGTTGTTTCCAAGCTTTAAAGGCATAATCATGATTAAGTAAGCCTGGCGCTACTTTAGCCGCCATCATCGCCGCTTCAATAACCAGGGTTCCACTACCACACATTGGATCGTGGAAGTCATACCCTTCTTCCGCCAAAGCTGGCCAATCGGCCCGTATCAATAAAGCTGCCGCTAAGTTTTCTTTGATCGGTGCACGACCACCTTCTTCACGATAACCTCGCTGATTTAAACCATGTCCACAAAGGTCTATGCCAACTTTAATTTGGTTGCCATTAACCAGTGCATGCACTCTATAATCAGGGTCTTCTTTATCGACTGAAGGTCTTTGTTCATAACGCTCCATGAAGTAATCAACAATCGCATCCTTAACTTTTTGCCCACCGAAGCCAGAGTGACGAATATGTCTGTTCTTACGAGCCACACAGTTAACCAAGAAGGTTTGCTTGAAATCAAAATGCCAGCTCCACTCAATGGTATTAACCTTTTGATAGAGCTCATCCACAGACTCAAAGTTGTCATCTAACAAACATAAATACACTCTATTCGCTAACCGAGAATGTAAACAACTGGTATACGCCAGTTTTAGATCACCCTCAAAAGCAATGTGCGTGGGATGTTCTTTTATATTGGTAGCACCAAAAGATTTGAGTTCGTCGGCAAGTAAACCTTCGACACCTTTGGGGCAAATAGCATAAAACTGCATAATTATTCTCGGTTACTGGTGGCTAAAATGCTCTTTTAGAGCTTGGGCAGCTGTGTGTATCAATTGCGGACCTTCATAAATAAAGCCCGAATATACTTGGACTAATGAGGCGCCGGCTTCTATTTTCTCAATGGCTGTTTCAGCATTATGAATGCCGCCAACACCAATCACAGGAATTTTATGATTCATCGCTTCGACTAGGTTTTTAATCACCTTGCTTGACTGTGTTGCCAAAGGTTTTCCACTTAATCCACCCTGCTCATCAGCATTGCTCATGCCTTCAACTTGGCTTCGATCAAAGGTGGTATTTGTCGCGATAACCCCATCCATCTCAAATTGAGTAAAGGTTTCCGCTAGCTCCTGAATATTATCACTCGACAAATCCGGCGCAATCTTAATCGCCAGTGGCTTGTAAACACCGTATTCGTTGTGTAGCTGATGCTGCTTCTCTTTTAAGCTGCCTAGTAAAGCTTTCAAGGTCTCACCGAACTGCAGATCACGTAAACCAGGGGTATTGGGGGAAGAAATATTCACCACCATGTAATCAGCTTTTTGGTATATTTTTTCCATACCAATCAGGTAGTCATCAACCGCTTTTTCAACGGGAGTATCGAAGTTCTTTCCGATATTAATACCTAGCACACCATCGTACTGAGCCTTGCTGACATTCTCCAACAATTGCTCAACGCCATCATTATTGAAGCCCATGCGATTAACGATCGCTTCTGCCTCTTTAATTCTGAACAAACGCGGCTTGGGATTTCCCGGCTGTGGGCGAGGCGTTACCGTCCCAACTTCCACAAAACCAAACCCTAGGCTACTAAGAGCGTCGACATACTCACCGTTTTTATCCAAACCAGCAGCTAAACCTACTCTATTTGGGAACTTCAGTCCCATCACCTCAACAGGATCATCCACCATAGGTTTTGCCAATAGTCCCGTTAAGCTCAGCTTTTTAGCTAGATTTAAAGAGTTTAATGATAGGTGATGAGAACGCTCAGCATCGAGCTGAAATAAGATAGAACGTAGTAACGAATACATAAAATTCCCAATCAGTACAATATGTTAGGCTAGAAAAGCAAAGGCCAGCATTGAAAGCTGGCCTATTTTAACGTATTTGACAGTTTGTTGGCAGTTATTCTTTCTCCTGCCACTTACCATTCTTATAAAATGCTGCCCAACCGCTGGCTTTGCCGTCTTCTTTAACCCCAGCAACATACTGTTCCTTGGTTTTACGGCTGAACTTCACAAAAGTACGGTTGCCGTCCGGATCTTCAACTGGAGCTTTGGCTAAGAACTTGTACTTAGGATCAAGCTGATCCGCAACTAACTTAATTTCATCCACCGCTGGCGCACGTGTTTCTCGGTTCTTTGGAAACTTGCTCGCAGCTAAGAAAATACCGGCAGCACCATCACGTAGCACATAATGGTCATCGACTTTCTCACACTGTAAGTCCGGCATTGGTATAGGGTCTGCTTTTGGTGGCGCAGGCTCACCGTTCTTCAGCAATTTACGAGTATTCTTACAATCTTCGTTGGTACAGCCAAAGTACTTACCAAAACGGCCGGTTTTAAGCTGCATCTCGCTACCACACTTGTCGCAGTCTAAGACCGGACCGTCGTAGCCTTTGATCTTATACTCGCCTTTTTCAACCTCATAACCATCACAGTCTGGGTTGTTACCACAAATAAATAACTTGGTTTGTTCATTCACCAAGTAATCATCCATAGTTGAATTACATTTCGGACAACGTTTACGGCTATGCAGATAACGCGCTTCCTCTTCCTCATCCGCGGCCACAAACTCTTCGCCCGGAATCAGGTTTACCGTATTTTTGCAGCGCTCTTTAGGCGGTAATGAGTAGCCAGTACAGCCTAAGAAAACACCCGTGCTGGCGTTTCTAATCGCTAAGTTATGCTCACCACACTTTTCGCATTCAAGCTCAGTTTCAACAGCTTCGTTACGACGCATGCCCCCTTCGTCCTGAGATTGGTCAGCTTTTTTTAGTTGGTCAGAAAACTCATCATAAAATTCATCAAGCGTTATGCGCCAATCAGAGTGGCCTTTAGCGATTTCATCTAAATGCTTTTCCATCGTTGCGGTAAAGGAGTAATCCAATAAATCATCGAAACTCTCAACCAAGCGATCGGTAACGATCTCCCCCATCTTTTGCGCATAAAAGCGCTTATTATCAAGTCGCACATAACCACGATCTTGAATGGTAGAAATGATTGATGCATAGGTAGATGGTCGACCAATACCACGCTTTTCAAGTTCCTTTACTAACGCGGCTTCAGAGTAACGAGCTGGCGGTTTCGTAAAGTGCTGTTTAGGATCAAGCTTTTGTAATTTAAGTGCTTCACCCTCTTTAACGTTTGGTAACTCTTGATCTTCTTTGCTACGACTTTGCATTGGCTGAACCTTTGTCCAACCATCAAATCTCATCACTCGACCACGAGCTTTAAGCTCATAATCACCAGCCGTTACTTTCAGACTGGTCACATCAAATTCTGCAGGAGTCATCTGGCATGCCACAAATTGACGCCAGATAAGTTCGTAAAGACGCTCCGCATCTTTTTCCATATTCTTCAGCTGGGTCACACGAACATTCACATCCGATGGACGAATCGCTTCGTGTGCTTCTTGCGCGCCTTCTTTGCTGGAATAGATGTTTGGGTCACTCGGTAAGTACTTAGCGCCATATTGATCGTTAATATGATCACGGCAGGCCGCCACAGCATCTTGACTCAAGTTCATAGAATCAGTACGCATATACGTAATGTAACCCGCTTCGTACAAACGTTGCGCCATCATCATGGTCTTTTTAACACCGAAGCCCAAGCGAGTGCTCGCAGCTTGTTGTAACGTAGAAGTAATGAAAGGCTTAGGCGCTTTACTTTTTTGCGGCTTGTCTTCACGAGAAGAAACACTGTAACTGTGCTTCTTTAACTCTTCTAATGCCTTGTTGGTATCTGCTTCATTGGTCGGCTTAAAGGTTTTACCCTGATGCTTATTAACCATCAAGCGCAGCTCATTATCGCTCTGCGTTAGCGTATCCGCATGCACATCCCAATATTCTTCAGGAATAAAAGCACGAATTTCACGTTCACGCTCGACAAGCAGACGTACCGCTACAGACTGCACGCGTCCCGCTGATAAGCCACGCGAAATTTTACGCCACAACAGCGGCGACACCATAAAGCCAACAACGCGATCTAAGAAACGTCGAGCCTGCTGAGCATGAACATAATTCATGTCCAAGATTCCTGGCTTTTGGAACGCTTCCTGAATGGCTTTTTTCGTAATTTCGTTAAAGATAACGCGTTTAAAGCGTGTATCTTCACCACCTAAAGACTCGCGTAAGTGCCAAGCAATGGCCTCTCCCTCTCTATCCAAATCCGTTGCGAGATAGATTTCATCGGCGTCTTTAGCCAGTTTTTTTAATTCATTTAATACTTTTTCTTTGCCAGGCAGGACTTCATACGTCGCGTCCCAACCTTGCTCAGGGTTAATCCCCATACGATCAAACAGCGCCTGTTTCTCCTTGCGCGCTTTGTGCTTAACCTTTTCTTCTGGCGATAGTTTTCGCGTTTCAGCGGCCTTGCGCGCACGCTCTTTTGCATCAACAGGCTTCTTTTTCGAGCCTGTCGGCAAATCACGAATATGACCGACACTGGACTTAACCACGAAGTCATTACCAAGATATTTATTAATGGTCTTCGCCTTTGCTGGCGACTCAACTATCACTAAGGATTTACCCATAAAAGAATCTTTTTCTTTAAAATCAACAGTTTAATTGTTTTATATATACAAAAAACAGGGCACCTGCTACTGGCTGACCTGTCTATCCTTTTTTATTAATAACAACCAAAGCTAGTCGGTGTCTACCTTTATTTTTCTTTAACCATCTTTTTGTTGGTCTGCTCACAGCAATTTTGAGGGTAGCCAGAGCAGACCACATTAACCTTTAGTACTCACGTAAAACTTGGTGAGCAGGTTGATTTAAGAGATGCCTTAAGCCGAGCCAGCCAACGATACCGATAAAGCTTACGCTGATAAGCGGTACCCATAACCAGTACCATGGATGTAACACTAGGTCGATATCAAATGCTTCGGAATAGAGGATATTAACCAAGACTTCGCCGCCAATAACCCCCAGCACCCCTGAAAACACTCCGAGTAAAACGAGTTCGGCTAGAATACTGGCACGAATAAACTTCTTGCGCGCACCCAGAGCTTTTAACAAGGTCGCCGACAGTAGACGCTCTTCTCGGCTAACTTGCAATACCGCATACAACACAGCAATTCCGGCCAGCAGCACGAACAGCATGATAAACTCAACCGCCATGGTCACTTGATCCAGAATCGATTGCACCTGCTCCATAATCGCATCGAGCTCGATAATGGTAACTGTCGGCATCTGTCTCAAGATTTGATTTAACACCGGCTTATCTTCAACCGGCAAATGAAAGCTGGTGATATAACTTGCTGGGAAGCCATCCAGCCCACCCGGTTCAAAAATAATAAAGAAGTTCGGCTGGAATGAATCCCACTGAATCGAACGAAGGTTTGTGATTTCGCCTTCAACTTCTAAGCCACCAATTGAGAATTTGAGGACGTCACCGATTTCCAACCCTAAACGCTCGGCAAGCTCTTCGCCCACTGACAATTCTGCGCGGTCATCCGCAACATCAGCCTCTGACCACCATTCCCCTTGCGTTACTTTATTCGCTTTCGGAACATTCGCCATCCAAGTTAAATTCAACTCTCGGCGAACAGCGCCTACACGTTGTTGGTTTTCATCAAGCGCTTCTTCTAACGTCATATCATTCAAACCAACCACACGCCCCCGCACCATGGGGTAAATACCTTCCGTGCTGACGTTACTTTCTTTCAGTAAGTTTTCCAAAGGCTCAACTTCTTGCTCTTGAACATTGATCAAGAAATGGTTTGGCGCACCTTCTGGGAGCTGACTTTGCCACTCGCTAAGCAACTCACTTCGAAGCAACACGGTCGATAACATGATAATAAAGGCTAAACCGAAAGCGCTGATTTGGCTGATGGTAAATGCCGGGTATTGTTTTAATTGACCAACACCGAAACGCACCGGTAAAGAACCACGCTTACCGAGCCAAACACCAATTTTGAAGATAAACCATGCGATTAAGCGGATCAGTAAATACGTCACCACCGCTACGGCCAACAGAATTCCAACTAACAATAACGACTGGCTCTGCCACCACATTAACAACGCCATGACGCCTATAGCCAACAGATAAATCATCCAACTCGACATAGCGCGTGGCAATAACTCTTTACGTAAAACTCGAAGTGGCGGCACTTTCGCAATCTGTAAGAATGATGGTAAAGCAAAGCCTAACAACACTACTAAACCGCTAAGTGCTCCCGTTAATACAGGGGCTAAGCTAATGCCGACCATCGGCTTCGGTAAAAAGTCAGAAAACTGATTAATGATTAAGGATTGCAGACCAAGGCCAAGCGCAAGACCAATACCAGATCCTAACAAACCAATCATAAATAACTGCCACAAATACAATTTGTGGACCTGACGAATTTGCATGCCTAAACAGCGATAAATCGCCGAATAGTCAAAGTGCCTTTGGCTGTAGCGACCCGCAGCGACAGCAATCGCCACACCCGCTAACACCACGGAAATCAAACTCGCCAACCGTAAAAAAGTTTCAGCTCGTTCAAGCGCAGCTTTTAACGCTGGCGTGCCCTCTTTGCCACCCGTGATTTTCTGCGAAGGGTTCTTTTCTGATTTGAGCCACTGAATATAAGGTTCGCGCTTCGCTGGATCACCCGCGATAAACAAAATGTGCTCCAAGCGACTGCCTTCTTGAATGATATTCGCTTTTTGCACATCATCAAGATTGATCAGCACCTTGGGCGCCACATTGAAGACTTCACTTGCTTGTCCTGGGGCAGCGACTATAACGCCATCAACCGTGAGCTGAATAGCGCCAAAATCAATCGTATCGCCAACTTCGACGTCCAAAACACCCAAGATTCTCGGTTCAAGCCAAATGGTTCCAGCTTTAGGTTGAGCTTGTTGAACAACCCCTTGCGCAAAGGGCTTCTCTGCAATTTCAATGGTGCCTTTTAAAGGAAACTTTCCCCCCAGCGCTCTGACGCTAACTAGCTGGAAATTATCACCACGAGATAACACAGTAGCAAACGATTGTGACCGAGTAATCTCTAAACCATCGTTCAAACCACGTTCCACCAATGCGTTATCGATTGGTCTTGGCGACTCAAAGGTATAATCCGCGCCTAAAAATTCACTACTCTGCTCACCCATGGCTCGATGTACTCGATCAGTGATCGAGCCAATCGCCACCATCGCCATCACGGCAATGGTCAGTGCAAACAGTAAGACTTTAACTTCGCCAGCGTTCCAGTCACGGCGAAAAGTTCGTAACGCCATACTCAACATAATTATTGCTCCGCAGCCTGATCTTGAAGGGCTTCCCTTTGAAAAGCTTCGGAAGCATTATCAGCAACCACTTTGCCACCTTCGAGACGAACAATGCGCTGACAACGCTCTGCTAAACGATCATCGTGCGTCACTAACACCAAAGTTGTGCCTAACTGTTTATTCAAGTCGAATAATAAGTCACTCACCTTATCGCCATTTTTGGTATCTAAGTTGCCTGTTGGCTCATCAGCAAACAAAATCTTAGGCTCGCTAGCAAATGCCCTAGCGATAGCCACACGCTGCTGCTCGCCACCCGACAATTGATTCGGATAATGCTGTAAACGGTCTTCTAAACCAACTTTTGCCAGAAGCTCTGTAGCGCGTTCTTTAGCTCTATCTTGTTCTTTTAGCTCAATCGGCAACATCACATTTTCCAAAGCGCTCAAGCCTGGTAATAGGTGAAACGATTGGAACACAAAACCAACGTGCTGGGCTCTTACTGCAGCTCGCTGATCTTCATCCAGCTGATGCAAAGGCTCATCCGCCAAGTGAACTTCACCACCGCTTGGTAGGTCCAATCCAGCGAGTAACGACAATAACGTCGACTTACCCGAGCCAGATACGCCAACGATAGCGACGGTATCTTGTTCATTTACGGTTAAACTAACGTCAGATAGAATGGTCAAATCGTGACCTTGTGAGTTAACGGTTTTGGTTAATTCGTGTGTTCGCAACATAGTGATTAATTACCCTGAGATAATGACTAACTAAATGAATCGATTAATTAATAGCAAACTTACCATGTTTAAAAAATTTTTTGCCCAAATTTTGTTTCCAGTTGTTACAGTGCTGACTCTAATGCTGGCTCTTCCAAGCCACGCAGATACAGCCGATCAAGGAAAAATCCTCGTATTAGGCGACAGCTTAAGCTCCGGCTACAATTTCAGCCCTGATAAAACATGGGTAGCCTTATTAGATAAGAAGTTAAGTGAAGAAAGCATCAATTACCAAGTAATCAACAGCAGTATTAGTGGCGATACGACCACGCAAGGCCTGCAAAGACTGCCCAAATTACTTGAGGTTCACCAGCCAGACGTCGTTATTATTGAGCTAGGCGGCAACGATGGTATTCGTGGCTTTCCACCCAAAACCATCAAAAGCAACCTCGACAAACTGGTCAAAATGTCAAAGCAGTCAAACGCAGAAGTACTACTTCTTGGCATTCGTATCTTCCCTAACTACGGTGAGCGCTACGCCGACGCCTTTTTTAATAACTACCAAAAAGTCGCCGACAGTAACGAAGTTGCCCTTGTACCCTTCTTTTTAGAAAACGTTGGTGGCAAAGACGACCTGATGCAAAAAGACGGCATTCACCCCAATGAAAAAGCACAACCTACCCTGCTCGACAACGTATGGCCGAAGGTGCAGGAAGTGTTGAAGGCTGAGTAAGAAAAGTTAAATTAGGCTTAATGAAAAAAGAAGTCCGATAATGAAACTAAAGCGCGTTGTTTACGAGTTATATGATGCAGACATGCAGTCACTGTCAAAAGATGATGACTGGCATGAACTCGATCGTGAAATATCGTTAAACTTTGAAGGTGATAAGAAAATATATATTTCTTGGTGTGACACCCCAGTCCAGTTCTGTGTTAGCTATCAAGACTCTCGTTTCAATCGAAACGAACCAGATCATCATATTGATGTTTCATCTTGGAGAATATGGCAAAACCTTATCGGCTTTGACCTGAAACTACTGTATCTTGAAGAGTCACGACAAGTACTCCACCTTAAGGGTGAAAAGTGCTCTGTCTACCTTTCCAGCCAAAGCCAAGGTTCGTGGTTATCTGATGTTTTACACATATCCTCAAAAAGACCTAAACTCAAAACTTAATACATTTCTAATAAGTTTAACTATTAAATGACAATAAGCCACACTAATGGCGCCAGGGGATGATGACACCAGAAGATAGCACCAATTATCCCATAATATTGAGCTGAGAAACAATTTAGACATAGCAAATCAAATCTGTGACCAACGGAAATCCCTTTAGGGGGATGATTTGATTAATGAAATACAGGCCATGGATGGCCTGTATTTCAAGGTGCGTAAAATGGATAAATTGTTTCGAAGGTAGTCGTTTAAGACCTCAATATTGGGGCGTGCTTCTCTTTGGTTACTTTCTCTTGCACGCACAAGAGAAAGTAACTCGCTGAAAAGCGAAACCTTTCCAACGTTAAAAACTCCAAGCAAACCCTAACATCGCCACCCATGGATCAATCTGGACATCCACTGTTGTCGCTGTCACTCCATTGACGATCACGTCAGCATCGGTATCAATATCTACGTACCAAACACCCGCATTAATAAACCAGTTGTCGCCTACCTTCCAGTCTGCGCCTAGTTGCGCCGCTAAGCCCACGGAGTTATCCAGTGCCAACTCAACATCATCCGAGCCCAAAGCTGTTTTTAACTCTGGAGATGCCTCCTCGTCTAGAAATAACGTGTAGTTAACGCCTAAACCAAAGTACGGGTTAAAAATATCGCCATCAACATCCGGGTAATACTGAAACGAGACTGTTGGCGGTAAATGTTTTACCGTACCAATCGGTACGCCCGATAAACTGCCTGAACCGTTAACATCATGTTCGAAAGGCAAGGCAGCGAGCACCTCAAAGCCCCAGCGGTCACTCAGCATCCAAGTGCCACTAAAACCAAGTCCCGTAGCAGAGTCGACCGTGACGCCATCGTCCGTTCCTAACACATTGGAGCTGTCATCATTCGGACTGACGTGAGCGGCTCCGACCCTAAGAATAAAGTCGCCTTCCTCATGAGCTAGTAATTCCATTGTCCCCAAAGAAATAAGAATTCCAGCAGTGGCTACAGTGAGATTGTGTAAAGATTTGATCATTATTGCGTTCCTTTTATTGTTAAAATCCCATTAACAATAAATAGCTTTTACTTCTTAAAAGTTGAACTAGATCAAGGAATTACAGACTGGTCAGATATGCATTAAAATTTTGTATTTATGATCAAAAAAAGGCCCCAAAATGGGGCCTTTTTCATGCAGTTTTGACTTAAAACTAGCTAACTAATTCCGAAATTGCTTTATCGAAACGAGCCAAGCCTTCTTCAATGTCTGCGTCGGTAATCGTTGCGGCAGGTGCAAAACGTACTACGTCTGCGCCAGCAACAAGACA
>JGI11905J15746_1000104_pt1 | contig 12823 bp, 10 predicted proteins | sample DeeseametaMP1788_FD_15746 | JGI IMG/M metagenome (IMG submission 15746)
CCCGCCATAATTGACTCGGCTAAACTAGCGACACTCTGAAAGCTGGTAGCGCAAGCGCGCGATACCGAGTAAGCATCAGTGTGTACATCCATAGGCGTACCCAAAACAATTTCACGAGCAATGTTCGGAGCCTCAGGCAAAATAACCACTTGGCCAAATACCACTCGTTCAATGACCTTAGGATCAAGCTCAGTCTTTTGGATAAGTTCATTCACCACCATCTTCCCAAGCTCGATAGCATTAATGCCTCGAAAGTGAGTAGCTTGCTTAGCAAAAGGTGTTCTTAGTCCTGAAACAATCGCAACGCGATCTTGCTTCGTGCTACGCGTCGTTTTCTTGGTAGTACTTTTTTTTGTCGTACTGGAAGCGCTAGTCTCGCTCATGATGACTCCTGATAAAATATTCTATTCTTGATTCTACCTAACTACTGCAAGATTTCAAACACTCGTTTGAATTCTTGCAGTTTCCTGATAAAACAATTCCTTAATAGACAGTTCCCTAATAAACAGTCTCCCAATAAAAAAGGCGCCGAAGCGCCTTTTAATATTTAATAAACTGTAGTGAAGTAGAATTGTTACAGGATTGGCAGGTTTTAACGTCTCAATAACCGGCGCAGTTTTGCTACGTCCGGCGCCGAAGGTGCGAAGTTAATTGACTTGTTATGCATTTTATACCAGCTCTATTTCTAGGCACCCGAGTAACCTGATTGCTTCAAAACGATCAAATTTTGCCTTTTTAAGCTTGTTACTAAAAATATCAATATCGAAGTCAGTTGCATCTGAGAAATCGGTTCTAGTTAAATTAGTGTCGTAGAACATGGAGCCACTAAAGTTCGTATACTTAAAATTAGAATTGCTGAAATCTCCATCCCTAAAATCAACATTATGTGCTACGGAGCTTTCGATCACCAAGTCTTGTAGCGACAGCCCGTAAAACGAACTCTCACTCACAATGCTGTCATAAAATTTAACTGGAGAACTGAATATCAGTCTTGGCCAAGCAACCTTTGTCCAATCAATACCGATTACTTTAGAATCCCTGAATATAACATCAGAGAACTTACTGTATTCCATCTTTACGACACTTAAATTGCATTTCAAAAATTCACAATCAACAAAATTACACCTACTAAAAATGGCTTCAGAAAAATCACACCCTATAAAGGCACAGCCCTCGAATTCCTTTGAAGAAATTCGGTGTCCTGAATAATCTTCTCCATTAAATGTTTTTGAGTAGTATTCGTTTTCATCCCCAATACTCATTTATATCCTGGTGCCTCCATGATGCATAACATAAGGATACCCGAATTCGCTTGTAAGAATATGATTTATAAGACATTATTCTTTTGAATAACAAAAAAGTGGCTAATACCATAGTAAAGGCGGCCCTGAAGTGCATTATCGCTCGGGGTTTCTATAAAATATGCACTCATATGGCGGCCATCCCTGCAGAATTGTTCTTTTAAACAAGCTTTGGTAGCAGTATTCTTAATGAATTCGTTTACGTTTATTTAGAGATTACTCGAAGCTTAAAGCAGAGTCAAAACCCGACCTAAAAGCACAAATTAAGCCTAAATAGAGTCTTGTGGCGACACTTTCAGGGCTTTTCCTACCAAGTAGTAACAATTAGTTGCAACTTTTTATGGTTTTTTGATACAAAACAGCCTGTAAATACATTACATTGAACACACTTTTTCGTGCGCAAAGGCAATCATGAGTACAAAAGAACAATTTATTCAGCTTAATGAATTTCTAAAATCACGAATTATTGGCCAGGAAAGCTTGGTGCATAAAATGATCATTGCATTACTTGCCGATGGTCACTTACTGGTTGAAGGCGCTCCGGGGCTTGCTAAAACCCGAGCGATTAAAGAGCTATCGACGGCGATGGAAGGTAGTTTCCACCGCGTCCAGTTTACGCCAGACCTTTTACCAGCTGATTTAACCGGTACTGAAATCTATCGTCCGCAAGACGGCAGCTTTCACTTCCAAAAAGGCCCGTTATTCCATAACTTAATTCTGGCCGACGAGATTAACCGTGCTCCAGCGAAAGTTCAGTCTGCGCTCCTAGAAGCTATGGCGGAACGTCAAATCACGGTTGGCCGCGAGAGTTTTGAATTACCGCCCTTCTTCTTGGTTATGGCGACTCAAAACCCAATTGAGCAGGAAGGAACCTATCCACTGCCCGAAGCACAGCTAGATCGCTTCTTAATGCACGTTGAGGTGGGTTATCCAAGCCATGATGCCGAAGCTCAGATTCTAGCGGTTAATCGCCAAGAAGCCCTATCAGGCGAGCCGCCCAAAGCCTTGAGCATTAGTCAGGAGCATTTGTTTGCCGCACGAAAAGAAGTTTTAACGGTACATATGGCGCCTGAAGTTGAGCAATACTTGGTTCAGTTGATTATTGCGACTCGAGAGCCAGCGCAACACGCTCCTGAATTGGCCAACTACATTGAATATGGCGCCAGCCCACGTGCCACCATCGCTTTAGACCGTTGCGCACGAGCACAAGCATGGTTGGATGACCGTGATTACGTCACGCCAGGCGATATCCAAGCCATTCTTGGCGAAATCTTGCGCCATCGAATCATTCTCAGCTATCAAGCTGAGGCGGAAGGCGTCAGCACCAATGACGTGATTAGCAAATTGATTCATTTAGTACCAACGCCTTAATTGACATTATTAGTGTTGCATGACTGAACACAACGTTACGGCCAAACAAGCCCGCGAGCACAGTATCGAGCTGAGCTTAGAGCAGCTTATTGCCTGTCAGTATTGGGCAAAAGAGTCGATTCCTTTGCCACATAAAAAGACTCGTGCCCACCTCGTTGGCGGACATTTATCCCCCTTCAAAGGGCGTGGCATGGAGTTTGCCGAAGTTCGACAATACCAGCCCGGTGATGATATTCGCACCATCGATTGGCGCGTCACGGCTCGTACTGGCAAGGTCCACACCAAAATTTTTCAGGAAGAGCGCGAACGTCCTGTCTACATAGTGACAGACTTACAAGACACCATGTTTTTTGGCTCGCGTAATCGCTTTAAGTCCACCTTAGCCTGCTTACATTCGGCACGTGCCTTTTGGGCGGCCTTCAACACCGGTAATCGTGTTGCTGGACTTTTCAGCACCGCTAACGAACATATCGAGTTAAAGCCTTCAAACCGCCGTCAGAACGGTTTGAGATTACTGCAACGCTTGATGGAGCTGCACAACCAGCGACTGGAATCGGTTTATACCGAAGCCGAGGCCTATAACATCAATCAAAACTCTCTGCAGGAAATGTTGATGCGACTGCGCCACCTGGTTAAAGGCGGTAGTTTGATTTACATTTTTAGCGACTTTATGAACCTGAACGACGATTGTCGGCAGTACCTAACCTATTTAGCCCAGCACAACGATATTTACGGCGTCATGATTGCCGATCCACTAGAAGCATCAATACCCTTGCCGGGGCAGTACACCCTGACCGATGGTCTGCGCCATATTCGGATTGATGCCAGCAATCAACGTGATATGCAAAAACATCAGCAAGTATTCGAACAGCGTGTAGCACAAGTACGACAGAATTTTACGCTGTCGCAATCTGCTTTCGCACTGTGTAGCACCGCAGATTCCATCACGGATCTATCGCTTGATCCCACTATTCAAAATAGTCTGTCGTTGATGCATGCGGAGGGTAAGTAAGTGTTGACTGCGTTAAACTCCGCCCAAAGCCAACTCTTGCAGCAGCTGCGCGATATTCATCCGCCAGAAGCGGTGAATTGGTGGCCCCTAGCGACAGGTTGGTGGATTATCATTGGCCTTATTGCCTTAATTGCCCTTTTATTGCTTATTCGATTTTTGCTCAAAAGACACCATTATCGATTTGTTCGCTTCGCATCGGCAGAGTTGCATCAACTAAGAAAAAGCGACGACCCACGCTGGTTAGCTAAAAGCCACAATGTTATGCGACGCCTCGGCTTATGTTATGTGGACGAAGAGCTGGCAGGCTCTATGAACCAGCAACAGTGGATGCAGTTTTTACAAGACACTCAAGGTCAGCAACTGAGCAATGAAACTATAGCAGTCTTTGTCGACTTACCTTATAAGCCCGCTACAGCCAGCGACGACGTGGATAAAGATAGCGTCATGCGTGACATTATCAACTGGGCAGAGCAGTTACCTGAGCAGGTCAAAGAGTATACCCAGCGACGCCAGGAGGAACATCATCATGTTTGAGTTCCAGTGGCCTTGGTTGTTACTGTTATTACCACTCCCTTTATTCGTGTGGTGGCTTGAGGAGCGCAAGCAACGGCAGCAAGCGCTAAGGGCACCATTGTTTCTTTATTGGAAAATGCAGCGCCAGCAAGGAAAAAAGGTCAAGAGTCACTTTCCTTGGTATAACTTCTTACTTTGGGTATTACTCGTCATTGCAGTAGCAAGACCTACTTGGGTTGGTGACTCCGTCGCCCTGCCCAGCAGTGGCCGCGATCTCATGGTGAGTATCGATATTTCTGGCTCCATGGAGATGGAGGATATGATGATCGATAATCAACAAGTGAATCGTTTAGTGGCGGTGAAAGCGTTAATGAAGGAGTTCATCGAGCGCCGTGATGGCGATCGCCTTGGTTTGATTCTATTTGGTGAGCAAGCTTACTTACAAACGCCTCTAACGTTCGATTTAAAAACCGTACAGCTGATGCTGGATGAAACAGAGATTGGCTTAGCCGGTTCATCAAGAACAGCTATCGGCGACAGTATTGGTCTAGCGGTAAAACGCCTAAAAGACCGCGATGCAGAAAACCGAGTACTTATTTTATTAACTGATGGCCAAAACAATACGGGGGTTTTGAACCCGATTCAAGCAGCAGAACTTGCAGAGCACGCAGGCGTGACCATTTACACCATTGGTGTAGGCGCCGAAAGAATGGTGGTAAGGAATAGCTTCTTTGGAAATCGCACCATTAACCCGTCGAAAGAATTAGATGAAGCGACCCTAAAAGCTGTAGCCGAGAAAACTGGTGGGCAGTATTTCAGAGCAAAAAACACCCAAGAGTTGCAACAAATTTATGCAAAACTGGATGAGCTCGAACCGGTGGAAGATCTCGACCAAAGTTATCGCCCAAGCAAAGCGCTTTTCTTCATTCCACTGCTTTTAGCAATAGTACTTAGCTTATTTAAAGTGCTACTACGTATTCTGGTAAACCCGAAGAAGCGCAACGAGACTCTTCACCACAAGACTCAGCAGGAGACGCGTCATGCCTGATTTGAGCTTATTCCATTTCATACGCCCTTGGGCCTTATTACTGATTATTCCAGCAGCGATACTGTATTGGTTCTATCGCAAACAAAGCCATGCTCAAGAAGGCTGGGCAGCGATTATCGATCCCCACTTGTTAAACTGGATAATGCCACGCTCTGACAATGCCAAGGGATTGAAGCATTTACCAATAATGCTTTTGATATTTTGGATTGTCGCCAGCATTGCATTAGCTGGGCCTACTTGGAAGAAAACTCCACAACCTGTTTTTTCTAGTAAAGCGACTCAGGTAATACTGCTCGACTTATCGCTATCAATGGATGCTGACGATATTAAGCCCAGTCGCTTAGAGCGCGCAAAATTTAAGATTAAAGATTACTTAAAACTGCACCATGAAGGATTAACCGGTTTAGTGGTTTATGCCGGAGATGGATTTATTCTTAGCCCACTGACCACGGATAAAGATACGATTGAAAACCTTTTAGGTGCAGTTTCAACGAAAATCATGCCGCTACTTGGTAGCAGGCCTGAAGCAGGTTTCGAGCACGCCATCGAGTTGTTAGATAATACAGGGTTGGCTCAAGGAAAAATCCTTTGGTTCACAGACGGCGCTGACAAAGAAAGCTTGGATCAGGTTACCGATCTTCTTGATGGCACTCCGTACCAGCTCAATATTTTGGCACTAGGAACAGAGGACGGAGCACCGATCAAGCTGTCTGATGAAGAAGGCTTCCTTAAAGATCGTAATGGTAATATTGTTATTCCGCAGCTCGACTACGCGTTAATGACCAGCTTTGCTGAAGAGGTGGGTGCGGTATTAACCCCAGTAACCGTTGATAATGAAGATGTGCAACTGATGGCACAAGCGTCCAGTATTCATACTGCGGACTCTGCTAAAGATAATACCTTCGCTGACGACTGGTTTGATCTGGGTTACTGGTTAATCATTCTTCTATTACCCATTGTTTTGCTTAGCTTTAAACACCGAAGCCTACTGGGTTGTTTATGCATTATGATGTTTGCAGGCTTAACCACACCAAGCGTTCAAGCCAATGAAGCATCAACTGATAGCGAGGTTGGTACTGTTCAGAAACTGTTTTTGAATAAGGACCAACAAGGAAAAAAGCTTCTCGACCAAGGCAACTCGACCGAAGCTTATAATCAATTCCAAGATCCTCGTTGGAAAGCTACTGCGGCATACCGTATGGGCAGTTATAAAGCTGCTCAGAGCTTACTTGATAAGATTCCAGACGATGCGCTGAGTGCAGAAGACTACTATAATCAAGGCAATGCCTTGGCTTTAGATGGGCAGTATGAACCAGCAATTGCTGCTTATGAAAAGGCTCTTACAATGCGCCCTTCTCACGAAGATGCCCAATACAATAAAGATATTATTGAACAATTGAAGCAAGAGCAAGAGCAACAGAAGCAACAAGATCAGAACCAAGAAGGTGAGTCAGAAAATCAGCAAGACCAGGAGCAGCAGTCAAAACAAGAGAGTCAGCAGGATTCTCAGCAAGACTCCTCTGATGAACAAAGCGACTCACAAGAGGAGCAACAACAAGAACAGCAGCAACAGCCTGAGCCCACACCAGAGCAATTAGAAGAGCAGTTCAAGGAAGAAGAAAAAGATCAAGAAATGGAACAGTGGCTCAAACGACTTTCAGATGATCCTGGCGGGTTACTAAGACGCAAAATGTACCGTGAGTATCAACGCCGCGGACACAAGCAGCATGTTGAAGAAAATTGGTAATATTCGATGAAATATAAACAGTCTATCATTCAGCTTATCTCTATGATGCTACTAACACTAGTAGCATCAACGGCATCTGCAAAAATAACACTGGCACTAGACCGAACGGATATCCATGAGAATGAAACCTTTCATCTCAGAGTCCAAGTAGAAGATTCCAGCACTTTGAGCGCTGGTGCATCTAAAAACTTCATTCCTGAGGCTATTACAATCCGCAGCCGCCAAGAGTTTAATAGTAGCGTTATCATTAATGGTCAATATAACTCTCAAATGGGCTGGGACTTTGAATTGCTGGCAAAAGAAGCCGGCATTTATACTATCCCCGCACTCAAAATTGGCAACGAGCACTCAGACCCTTTTACGATTCGCATTATGCCGCAGCAGGATGATATCGCAGATACTTCGAACGCTAAAATTAAGCTACGAGCTAAACTCAGCGACGAAGAGGTGTATGTCCAACAGCAGCTGATGTTTACCGTGCGTATCTACCGCTCAGTTGTAGCTCGCAACCAGAAAATCACTCCTATTCGTGTCAGTAATGCACTAGTCGAACAACTGGGTGATAATAAAACCTTTGATGTTGTTCAAAACGGTAATAACTTTCGCGTGGTGGAACAGCGTTATGCTATTTTCCCACAACAAAGCGGTGAGATGGTTATTGAACCCATTACTTATAGCGCCACCATTTTGGAAGAAGATTCGGGACGCTCGCCATGGCAGCGGTCCCAACTTAAACCTATCAACCTCAGTACTCAGAAATACAGCGTTAAGGTAAAACCTAAACCACAGAATGCTGCGGAGCCGTGGTTACCAGCGTCGAAACTAGAGTTAGAGGCGGAATGGCAACCAAAAAATCAGACCTTCAGAGTAGGCGATCCTGCAAATCTAGACTTTATCATTAAGGGTACTGGGTTACTTAAAACTCAATTACCAACAGTCACCTTCCCCGACCAAGAGGGAGTTACGATTTACCGCGATACTCCACAATATCGCCAGCGAATCAACCGCTTCGGTGTTAACAGCTATCATTTTGAAAAAGTGGCCATCATCCCAAACCAGGCAGGCGATATTACGATTCCTGAAGTCAAGGTACCATGGTGGAACGTTAAAACGGATCAACAAGAATACGCCGTACTACCGGCACAAACTATCCGTGTCGAACAAAGCAGCCAGCAAATTGCTGATAATAAAGCCCAGACCGTTATTCCTGAAGCGCAGCAAAAAGCAATACAGCAAAAAAACTCAACAACACCTAGCGTTTCAACCAATAACGCCGAAACAGCTGGTCAATCGACTACTTATTGGCAATATATTTCATATGGTCTTGCAGCTTTATGGCTGCTAACCTTGCTGTTATTCATAAAGCGTCGACACAACAGCCAAGTACAGGGCTCACACACTACTGAAGCACTTCAGCCAGCTCAAGAGTTAGCTCAGAGTTCGAGCTTAAAAAACTCAATAAGCGCAGCAAAAAGTAATAATGCTAGAGCAACTGCACAGCACCTTTCCGCTTGGTTAATGAGCAAGTCGAGCCCTGCCTCGATAAGCAATATTACTCAATTGATTCAATTGTGCCGCAATCAGAACCAGCCTCAACTTGCCGAAGAATTGGCAAACTTACAACAGGCATGTTATTCAAAGTCAGCCAACGAACTACAATCTCAGCGCAGTTGGCAGGGACAAAAATTAGCGAAATACCTCTCCGCATTTAAGTGGACGCGGCATAATCAGAACGATAAGTCCCTCCCCGGCCTTTACGACAAACGCCATTAAAAAACCGCTCCCCTGCGAGCTTTGCCGAATTGGCATGCTTCGCAGGGGTTGGTACAATGCCACACCTTATACGCACATAACGATGAGTAGAATAGATTATGGATTTCTCACAATCAAAAGCTTTGATTAGTGGCGGAGCTTCAGGCCTTGGTTTAACCACCGCAAAGCATATTATTGCTGCTGGCGGAAAAGTTGCATTACTGGATATAAATCAAGAGCAAGGCGATGCCGTCGCTAAAGAACTTGGTGACAACGCCATTTTTATCACCACCGATATCAGCAAAGAGCAACAAGTAGAAGATGCTGCTGATAAAGCCGCAGAGTTTATGGGTGGTATTAATCTTGCCGTAGGGTGCGCAGGAGTATTAGGCGCGGGCTTGATTCATAGCAAGAAAGGTCCTATGCCGGCTGATTACTTCCAGAAAGTGGTTGATATCAATCTTGTTGGTAGTTTTCTTCTAACGCGTGCTGCCTCTAAACACATGCAAGAGAATGAGGAAGTTAACGGCGAGCGCGGTGTTATAGTTCATACCGCATCTATCGCGGCTTACGAAGGTCAGATCGGCCAAACTGCTTATTCGGCAACCAAGTCGGCGATTGTTGGTATGGTATTGCCACTAGCACGTGAATTCGCACGTATTAAGGTTCGTGTCATGGCTGTGGCTCCAGGTGTTTTCGAAACACCAATGATGGAGAAAATCACACCAGAAGTTTGCGAACAAATTGCAGCAGGTATCCCCAATCCTTCACGCTTTGGTACTCCAGAAGAGTACGCGAAGTTAGTTCAGCATATCGTCGAGAATGCTTACCTAAACGGTACGACTATCCGTCTAGATGCCGCTGCTAGACTTCAATAAAGCCTTGGTTTTACTAGTCTAAATCTTAAAGCACCCAGCTTATTGCTTGGTGCTTTTTTTCACCATGCTTAAAAAAGAACGATCTTTCACGCGCTCAGCTGCGACTAATTCAACTTTATCTTTTTGCTGTTCTTGCCAATAAGCTTCGAATACTTCCGTATATTGCTTGGATTGCTTCATCTCATCCGGCACTACTAAAACACACATGTTTGACTCCTGGTTCTTTATAAAAGATTACTATCTATATCGTTTTGTTGAGTCTAGTAGAACAAAGGAATCTGAAGTTTCAATGAATCAATTATGGCGAATTATGGCAATTGTGGCATTTGATGTTCCAGACACAAAAAAGCCCGATTTCTCGGGCTTTCAGTAGGGTTTGTAACCTTCTCTATTTAATCAGACGATGACTTCGCTGTACAAGAATCTGCAATTCTCTTAATGCTACCGAGAATTTAGCAAACTCATGTGTATTGCTTTGCTTAAAGTCGCTGACCATCTCACTCCAACGCGACAACAAATCATCATGATCAGCCAAGAAGTGCTTAATACGCGTCTCAGGAGACTTATATTTAGCCGTTAATGGCAGAACCGCCTCAATCAAATTGCGTTGCTGGTAGTCCAATTCCTCGCGGAATGCTGCACGAGCAAATGCTTGCCAGTGGTTAGACACAGGTTGTGCAATAATTTGATTTAAGAACCAGTGCAGGTCGATTTGTGCACCCAGCTTGTAGTAAACCTCAGCCACGGTCAAAATCGGCAACTTGTATTGAGTCGATAACTCAACGATATCCATTGATGAGAACATGGTGCTGAGGTAACCCACTTGCTTTGCAAGCTTCTCAGGAACTCCCTGCTCCACCAATAACTTGATGTCCTTTTCAATGCCCTGAGCCTCTTTCGCCTCCAGAGTCTTGTGGACATTTTTCTGAAGCTCTGAGACCCCTTTCTTAAAGAAGCTAATCACTTCCTCAATCGTTTGGTCTTTACTGCGGTTACGGACAAACCATCGTGTTGCGCGACGCACAATACGTCGTGCCTGGAACATCATCTTAGTCTGAACTTCGGCCGGAACCTTATTGTCCAACGCTTCAATGCTTTCACACAGGCCAGTCAGGTTGAATGTTTCTTTTGCCATGACATAACACTGGGCAACCTCACCGATATTCGCACCGACTTCGTCAATCACTCGGAAAGCAAAGTTGGTCCCCATTAAGTTAACCATTTCATTGGCTAAGCACATGGCGATAATTTCATCCTTCAGCGGATGCTTCTTCATATTATCGATGTAATTCTTACGCAATGGCTTTGGGAAATACTCTAATAAGTAGCTCTCAAAATAGCTGTTTTCTGTCACTTCAGGAATGCACAGCGAATCTTTCAATTCGATTTTTCCATAAGCCAGCAACACGGCTAATTCTGCGCGCGTAAGTCCGCGACCGTTCGCTTCACGTTCAAGCAACTCTTCGTCACTCGGTAGAAACTCAAGGCCACGATCCAAACCGACGGTTTTTTCAAGGCCATGGATAAAGCGCATATGCTCTTTAACCATTGATGGCGCACGTGACTCAGTAATACTGATGGACTGAGTTTGACGATAATTATCTTGTATTACGATGTCCGATACTTCGTCGGTCATACGTGCTAGTAAGTTGTTACGACGTTTAACGGTTAAACCGCCATCAGACACAACACCATTCAACAGAATCTTGATATTAACTTCGTTATCAGAACAGTTAACACCACCGGCATTATCGATGAAGTCCGCATTAGCACGACCTCCGTGCTGCATGTATTCAATGCGCCCTAGTTGTGTACAACCTAAGTTACCACCCTCGCCTATCACCTTAACCTGCATGTCTTTACCGTCGACACGTAAGTTATCGTTAGCTCTATCACCAACTTGCTGGTTAGTTTCTTTAGAAGACTTCACATAAGTTCCGATACCACCGTTCCAGAACAGATCAGCCTTCATTTTCAGCGCAGCATTAATAAACTCATTAGGTGCTAATGACTTAGCTTTAACACCTAACATCTCTTGAATTTCAGGTGTTAACTCAATCTTCTTAGAGCTGCGTTCAAAAATACCGCCACCCTTAGAGATAAGTTTACTGTTGTAGTCATTCCAACCCGAACGAGGCAGATTAAATAAGCGTTCACGTTCTTTATAGCTTTCTGCAGCGTCTGGATTCGGATCAACGAAGATATGCATATGGTTGAAAGCGACTTGCAAACGAATATGTTTCGATAACAACATACCGTTACCAAACACATCGCCTGACATATCACCGCAAGCAACGACAGTGAAGTCTTCACTCTGACAGTCGACGCCCATCTCGCGGAAGTGTTGTTTAACAGACTCCCAAGCGCCTTTAGCGGTAATTCCCATTGCTTTGTGGTCATAACCATTACTGCCACCTGAAGCGAATGCATCGCCTAGCCAGTGCTCATATTCCTCTGAAATACCGTTAGCAATGTCAGAGAAGGTTGCGGTTCCTTTATCTGCCGCGACGACTAAGTAAGCATCAGGATCATCATGAACGACCACATCACGCGGCTGAACCAGCTTGTCATTAACATAATTATCAGTAATGTCTAGCAAAGCTCGAATAAAGGTTTTATAGCACTCTACGCCTTCTGCAAAGAACGCTTCGCGGCCACCTGAGTTCGGCAGTTGCTTACAAACAAAACCACCCTTAGCACCGACAGGAACAATCACTGAGTTTTTAACTTGCTGAGCTTTAACTAAGCCGAGGATTTCTGTTCTAAAGTCTTCACGACGATCCGACCAACGTAATCCACCACGCGCGACCTTGCCACCGCGTAGGTGCACACCTTCGACGCGAGGTGAGTAAACAAAAATTTCGTACATCAGTACCGGCTTTGGCATTTCAGTGATAATACTTGGGTTTAGCTTGAATGAAATGTACGGTTTATCTTTACCGTTCTCGTCGGCTTGGAAGAAGTTAGTCCGCAAAGTCGCTTCAATTAACTCAATATACTTGTTGATGATTTTGTCTTGATCTAGACTTTCAACTTCTTGAACGTCTTTGAGCAACTGACTTTTCTTCAGCGCATACTTTCTCTGGCTAAATTCTTCGTGCGGATTGAACTTAAGCTCGAATAACTCAACCAAGCCAGTAGCAATTTCAGGATATTGAGACAAAGTCTGCTCGATGTAAACTTGACTGAAGGTAAAGTTTA
>JGI11905J15746_1000107_pt1 | contig 12532 bp, 8 predicted proteins | sample DeeseametaMP1788_FD_15746 | JGI IMG/M metagenome (IMG submission 15746)
AAAGCGGCGTGAGAACGGATACGATCCGTTATTATGAAACGCTGAAGCTCATCGAGCCTGTTGGTCGGACAAGTTCTGGCTACAGACTTTATGATGCTGCGTCTGTCGCGCGGGTAGCCTTCATCAAACGCGCTAAGTCTTTGGGCTTTAAGCTCTCGGAAATCCAATCCCTTCTTGAATTACACGCATCAGACGGCGGTACTGCGCAGGACATGCTGGATCTTACAGAAACCAAAATTACCGAAGCCCAAAAAGATATCGAGGATCTTATGGCGATGAAAAGAAGCCTCGAAGATCTGGCGGCGGAGTGTCCAGGCGGCGATCTGCCTTTGAGCGATTGCCCGATAGTTACGTTTTTACATTCAAATCATAAGCACAAAGGAGATTAAACAATGGATCACGAGCACGAGCATTACCACAAACCGGAGAAGACCAAGCCATGGTGGAAAACACCGTTCGGCATGGCGTGCATCTTCTTTTTCGCGGTGGCCGCGTATCTTCTCATTCAGGAACATGCCGCGCATATCGGCAATAACTGGATATGGCTGATCCTGCTGGCTTGCCCTTTGATCCATGTGTTTATGCATGGCAGTCACGGCGGGCATGGCGATCATAAAGACAAGGATAAAGAGGACTAAATCATGGAACATGCAATGCAATCATACGGCCTCTGGAGCCTGGTTATTTTAAACTCGCTGATTTTCATTATCTTTGCTTTCAGCTTTGCCAAACCGCAGACCAAGGCCGACTGGCGCAGCTTCGGCGCGTTCTCCGGTTTTCTGGTGGCGCTGTTCACGGAAATGTACGGCTTCCCGCTGACCATCTATCTCATGTCCGGCTGGCTGGCAGAGAAATACCCAGGCGTTGATTTTACAACGCACGAAAACGGGCATCTCTGGAACACAATCCTGGGCTTTGAAGGCAACCCGCACTTTGATCCGATGCATCTCGCCAGCTTTGTCTTTATTGGCGGCGGTTTCTGGGTTCTCTCGGCGGCATGGCCTGTTTTATTCAAAGCTCAACGCGCCGGAAAAATGGCGGTCGCGGGCTTATATCAAAAAGTCCGGCACCCGCAATATATCGGCTTTATCGCCATTATGTTCGGGTTTTTGCTGCAATGGCCGACCATCCCGACCGTGGTGCTGTTCCCGATTTTGACTTTCATGTATATCCGGCTGGCCAAAAAAGAAGAGCAGGATTCAAGGGAGCGTTTCGGCAAGGCATGGGACGATTACGCCGCCCATGTTCCGGCCTTTATTCCCAAGTTTTCATCAACCCCAACCACTAAAGGAGCATCATCATGACCCATCACGATCACAAAGACGGCGGCTGTTGCGGCGGCGATAAACATCACGATCACAGCCAGCCGGAAAAAGAAAAAGACGGTTGCTGTGACGGCGAAGCCAAAAAGCCGGACACAGACAAGGCTGAAAAACAAGGAGGTTGCTGCGGCAGTAAAAACTAAATGGATCATTCACAACACGGCAAAGCCGCGCAGTATAAAGAAAACAGCTTAAGCCTGATCGGGGCTGTCTCTATGGGGACAGCCGTGATTATTGGCGCAGGAATTTTCGCCCTGACCGGACAAATTGCGGAGCTGGCCGGCCCGCACTTTCCTCTCGCATTTTTGGTGGCAGCGGTCATTACCGCGTTTAGCGCTTATTCCTATGTGAAAATGTCCAATGCGTTCCCATCTGCGGGCGGGATCGCCATGTTTTTAGAAAAAGCCTATGGCAAAGGCACCATTACAGCCGCTTGCGGGCTATTGATGTATTTCTCCATGGTCATCAATGAGAGCCTAGTGGCCCGCACCTTTGGCACCTATACCCTACAGCTCTTTGATATCGACCAGAATAGCTGGCTCGTTCCGGCGCTTGGCGTGGGATTATTAATCTTCGCCTTCATCATCAACATTTCCGGCAACCGCATGATCGGGACGTTTTCCTTTGTCATGTCGCTCTTAAAGATCGGCGGGATTGCCGCATTCGGGATTGCGGGGCTATGGATTTCCGGCATTTCTTTTGAAAACATGACCGCTGCGCCCGCAGACAGCGGCAGCGCTGTCGGGTTTTTGGCGGCAGTAGCTCTGGCCATTCTTGCCTATAAAGGCTTTACCACCATCACCAATAGCGGCTCGGAGATTGTGGATCCGCACCGCAATGTTGGGCGGGCGATTATTCTCTCCATTGTAATTTGCGTGGTTGTTTACTTTCTGGTCGCTATGGCGGTGTCGATGAATTTATCGCTGCCGGAAATTATCGCGGCGAAAAACTTCGCCCTGGCGGAAGCAGCGCGTCCGGCCTTTGGTGATTTCGGCCTGTGGTTTACGGTCGTGCTGGCGATTATAGCCACCGTCTCCGGCGTGATTGCCAGTGCTTTTGCCGTCTCACGCATGCTGGCGATGCTCACCGATATGAAGCTGGTGCCGCACAGCCATTTCGGGATGCCTGGTGACATTCAAAAACATACGCTGGTGTACACGATTGCACTGGCCATGTTCCTGACCATATTTTTTGATCTCAGCCGGATCGCATCGCTGGGCGCTATTTTCTACCTCGTCATGGATATAGCCGTCCATTGGGGCGTGTTTCGGTATTTGCGCCACAAGATCAATGCCAACGCCTTTGTGCTAATCACCGCCATCGTCATGGATGTGGTGGTGCTGGGCGCGTTTTTATGGATGAAAGCGCAAAGCGACATGCTGGTTATTTATGTCTCTATTGCGGCGATGATCTTCATTTTCGCCGGAGAGCGTATCTTCCTCAAACATTACAAAGAAGAAAAGGAATAAACCATGAGCGATTGTTGCCACAGCCACGAGCATAAAGAGCCAGCTCCGCTGCCAGAGGGCGTGGATCCGAACGAGATCACCTATATCTGCCCGATGCACCCAGAGGTCATTCAAAAAGGCCCTGGGACTTGCCCCATATGCGGCATGGCGCTTGAGCCGGAAACGATGACGGGCGATGAAGGCGAAAACCCAGATCTGACGGATTTCAGGCGACGGTTCTGGGTCGGTCTGATCCTCACCATTCCGGTCTTTATTCTGGAGATGGGATCTCACTTGCTGGGCTTTCATGAGTTTATGGACGGCACGACTTCCAACTGGATCCAGCTTGTCCTCGCCACGCCTGTTGTTTTATGGGCGGGCTGGCCGTTCTTTGAACGCGGCTGGGCATCGGTCAAAAGCCGCAACCTCAATATGTTCACACTGATCGCTATGGGAACGGGCGTAGCGTGGATTTACAGCGTTGCGGCAACTGTCACGCCGGATATCTTCCCCGATTCCTTCAGGGGCGAAAGCGGCGCAGTGCCAGTATATTTTGAAGCGGCGGCGGTGATCGTGACTTTGGTCTTGCTGGGGCAAATACTGGAGCTTAAAGCGCGGGAACGCACAGGCGGTGCGATTAAAGCCTTGCTGGGGCTGGCCCCCAAAACCGCACACCGGATTGATGACAACGGCGATGCGCAGGAAATTGCCATCGAAGATATTCAGGTCGGTGACCATTTGCGGATCCGTCCAGGCGAAAAAGTGCCAGTGGACGGCGTTGTGAGTGAAGGCAGCAGCCATATTGATGAATCCATGGTCACAGGCGAACCGATGCCTGTCGAAAAACAGGCCGGATCCAAGGTTATAGGAGCCACGGTCAACGCCAACGGCTCGATCATTATCCGCGCTGAAAAAGTCGGGCGCGATACGATGCTGGCGCAGATCGTTAAAATGGTGGCGGACGCGCAGCGGAGCCGCGCTCCTATTCAGCGCATGGCCGACCTCGTCGCGGGCTGGTTTGTGCCGATTGTCATTGTGATCGCCATCATCGCCTTTATTGTCTGGTCGCTGGTTGGCCCAGCTCCGGCCTTTAGCTACGCCTTGATTGCCGCCGTCAGCGTTTTGATTATCGCCTGTCCGTGCGCTTTGGGACTGGCCACGCCCATGTCGATTATGGTGGGCGTCGGTCGCGGCGCAAAGGCTGGTGTTTTGATCAAAGACGCCGAAGCGCTGGAAACCATGGAAAAGGTGGACACGCTGATTGTCGATAAAACAGGAACGCTCACACAAGGCCGACCGGCCCTGACCGATATTATCACTGCAGACGGCTTTGAGGAGAGCGAGTTGCTCACCATTTCTGCGGCGTTGGAACAAGGCAGTGAACACCCGCTGGCCGAGGCGATTGTCCGCGCCGCCCATGATCAGGATCTGGAATTGCCCAAAGCGCTGGATTTTGAGGCCATAACAGGCAAAGGCGTGAAAGGTCAGGTCAGCGGTGCCAAGGTCGCGCTTGGTAACAGTAAAATGATGGAAGCCATAGGCGCGGATATAACGCCCCTTACGGAAGGAGCGGATAATTTACGGGCGCAAGGCGCGACAGCCATGTTTGTGGCCGTGAACGGCAAGGCGGCGGGCGTTATTGCCGTCTCCGACCCGATCAAAGATACCACGCCGGAGGCTATTCAAAACCTTCATAAAGCGGGTTTAAAGATCGTGATGCTGACCGGAGATAACGAAACGACCGCCCGCGCGGTGGCAGAAAAGCTCGGCATTGATGAAGTGCATGCCGATGTAATGCCGGAGGATAAAAGCCGCATTGTCGGAGAGCTGCGTGATAAAGGCGCAGTCGTGGCCATGGCCGGAGACGGTGTGAATGATGCGCCCGCACTGGCGGCTGCGCATGTCGGTATTGCCATGGGAACCGGAACCGATGTTGCCATGGAAAGCGCGGGCGTAACGCTGCTGCGCGGTGATTTAAACGGTATTGCCGAGGCGATCAATCTCTCCCGCGCCACCATGCGCAATATCCGGCAGAACCTGTTTTTCGCGTTTATCTATAACGCTGCGGGCGTGCCGATTGCCGCAGGTGTTTTGTATCCGGTCTTCGGGATTTTACTCTCACCCATTTTCGCCGCTGCCGCCATGTCGCTGAGTTCCGTCAGCGTAGTCGGCAATGCGCTGCGTTTAAATTTAACAAAAATATGAGGCTAACCATGAGGGTCTTGTCAGACTAAAATAACGTTTTCCTAATTCTGTTCATGATAGACTTACTTATGAGCAAAATAGATCCTTTCAAATACTATAAAACCAGTCCTGAAATTATCAAACTAGCGGTACAATATTACGTTCGTTATCCGCTTAGTCTGCGAAATGTTGAAGACATTTTGCATGAGCGTGGCATTGATATTTGTCATGAGACGGTTCGTTATTGGTGGAATCATTTAGGTCCTATTATTGCAAAAGAGCTAAAGAAAAAACGTAACCATGCACCTTCGAAATGGCGATGGCACATCGACGAGATATTTGTCAAAATGGTCTTGTCAGATTAAAACGATGTTTTTGAAAAATATAACATGATAAAATCTGATATGAGTAAAATAGATCCCTTTAAATACTATAAAACCAGCCCTGAAATCATCAAATTAGCTGTGCAATATTACGTTCGTTATCCACTCAGCTTACGAAATGTTGAAGATATTTTGTATGAACGTGGTATTGATATTTGTCATGAAACGGTTCGATATTGGTGGAACCATCTGGGTCCCATTATTGCCAAAGAGCTAAAGAAAAAACGTAGCCATACCCCATCGAAATGGCGATGGCACATCGACGAGGTATTCGTCAAAATTAATGGTGAGTTACATTACTTATGGCGAGCGATTGACCATGAAGGAACGGTTTTAGATTGTTACGTAACGAAAAAGCGGGATCGGCGTGCCGCCCTTAAGGTGCTTAAGAAACTAGTCTCACAACACGGGAAACCAAGAGAAATTATTACAGATAAATTGGGCTCTTATGGTGCTGCTTTACAGCGCATGAATATGAAATTTTCACAAAATACGACACGCTATAAAAACAACTTAGTTGAAAACTCTCACCTCCATTTTCGACGGCAAGAAAAAATCATGAACAGGTTCCGATCAATGGGATCCCTTCAAAAATTCACCGCGATACAATCGCAATTCCAAAACCATTTTAATCACGAAAGACACAACGAAAAAAGAGACACATTTAAAGATTTAAGACAATCCTCGCTTGATGCGTGGAATGAAATTCTTGTAGCCTAAAACTTGACGTAGTATGCTTTTGGAGAATAGTTCGATTTAGTCTGACATCACCCTTTTGGAGAATAGTTCGAGTTAGTCTGACATCACCTTTGAAACTAAAGAGTAACCAATTGACTTAGATTACGAATAAAATAATTAAAGTTGAAATTTAACTATTTAGGTGTACAATGAAATTATGAGATTTTCTGTTTCGACATTAATGATTTTTGCGATATTCACGCTATCTTTAGCGTGCAGCGTGTCTTTTTGTCCTATGCAGGCTCATGCAAAAGAGGCTTCTGAACAAACAAAATCTGATTTACCTCCTTGTCACGAATCGAATGAGCAATCAACAGATTGTGATTTTATGTTGAATATGGACTGTCTCGGGATTGATCTTGCTCAAATAGATAATAGCTACGATTTGGTTCAAGATTCTTCCGATGTTGATTTTGTTTGGGCAAATCTAGCTATTGATTATAATGATTTCCTCTACAGACCAAATGTCATTCGTGGCCCACCTTTTGAGAGCGCGAATAAGCTTCCGTCTCGCCCTCTCTACCTCACCACACAACGCTTCCGCATCTAAATACGGATATCTTTTAGTGTGCCTGTCATTGGAAATATGACGGGCGCTAAGTGCATTTTGTTATGCGCTTTTCGCTTAACCAAAAGGAGATCAGACCATGCGAAACAAACACCATACAATAATATTCACCGCGCTTTTTGCTCTGCTGGCATCGATGCCCGCCCATGCCGAGACCTTTGAGGCGTATGTAAAGCGCCTTAGTGAACACCCGCAAGTGGAGAGCATTTTAGCGGGCAGCGAAGCGCTTAAATCACAAGCTGAAGGTGAGCTGGGCCTGCCCGATCCGATGTTCATGATCGGCGTTGATAACATGCCAATATCGGATCCGGCTTTTGACCGCTTCCTGCCAACCTCCAAAGTGATCGGGTTTTCACAAAGCATTCCCAACCCTGCCGCGCGGGAAGCCAAATCTGAGCGCTATGAGCAAATGTCGGAAAAGCAAAAGCTCATGGCGGATTACACCAATGCACGGTTGCGCTTTATGCTGATCTCCAAGCTGGCCGAATATGAGAGTGTTAAAACCCAGAAAAAACTGATCAAGACCCAGCTCGGCCATTACAAGGAGCTGGAGAACACGTTTAAAGGCCAGATTGAATCAGGCCGCGCGGTTTATCAAAGATTTTCCGAAGTGGACGTAGAACGCGCCGAGGCCGAACGCAAGCTCAATGATCTGGATGCGCGGCTGGCCTCTATTGAAGCCGAATTTATACGCCTGATTGATGATGTGCCGGATATCGACATGCCGGAGATTGCTGATATGGCGTGGGACAAAAACCCCACAGCGCTTTATCCGGTGATGATTGCCGCCGAGGATATCGATATCGCCAAAAAGGATGTGGGAATCGCCGATGCCGCCTTCCTGCCGAATTTCGGGATCAACGCTGTCTATAAGCAGCGCGAGGATGGTGAGCGCGGCAGCTTCTCCGGCGATGACTGGTTTTCAATACAGGCGCAGGTCAGCATACCGCTCTGGGCGGACAGCAACCAAAAACCCAAACTCAAAGCCGCCAGAGAGCGTGAGCGCAGCGCCAAATTCGCTTATGACGATGTGCGCCGCCTCTGGGACAAACAGATGACCGCGCTGCAGAGCAACCGTGATGCCGCCGCCAAGAACGTCAAAGTCCTGCAGGATAAAGACTGGGCGATGAAAAAGAAGATCGATGCCGCGCAGCGTAATTATGAAGCCGGAACCGAAAATCTGGATTCTGTTTTGCTGGCCAAAATCGACCGCCTGAACATTCAGGCACAACTGGCAGCGGTCAAAGAGATGCATATCAGCCGCGCCGCCGAATTCAATTCCAACATCATAGGCGCTTATCAAGAGCCAGCACTTCAGGAGGTGTCAGAATGAGACAGTTTATCCCCGCATTCTTTTTAATACTGGCTTTATTTGCCGTCCCCGCGATAGCGCAAGCCGAACAATACACATGCCCCATGCATCCGCATTATGTCGCAGATCGCCCAGGCACATGCCCGATTTGCGGCATGGATCTGGTGGAGTTGGAAGGTGAAGATGACGGCGCAGCCATGGAAAGCATGGATAAAAGTGATAAAGGCGGTATGGAACGCACCACCGTCACCATCGACCCTGAAACGATCCAGAATACAGGCATCCGCACCGAGGAAGCGCAGATGGCCAGCTTTGGCACCTTGGTGCGCAGCTATGGCGATGTGACGGAAAATGTCCGGCTGCAATTTGATATCTCCGCCCGCGTGGAAGGCTGGGTCGAGGATTTGAAAGTCCAGGCCATGGGCGATGAAGTGAAAAAAGGCGATCTGCTTTTTAATCTCTACAGCCCGGCGCTGATTTCTGCGCAGCAGGATTTGATAAGCGCTATTGCCACAGGCTATAAAGGCCGGATTGACTCCGCCGCCAAGCGCCTCGTGTCTTTAGGCATGCAAAAACGCGCCATCGAAGAGGTCAAGAGCCGCCGCAAAGCCTTTCAAAGCGTCCCGTACTACGCGGAAAGTGACGGTCTGGTCAGTGCGATGAATGTGCGTGACGGCACCTATGCCAAGCCAGGTATGAATTTGATGACCCTGCAAAATTACGACACGGTCTGGGTTGATGTCAGCGTGGCCGAGCAGGATATCCCGTATATTACCAAAGAGACAAAGGCGATGGTCTCTCTCCCAGCCCTTGGGGTAAAAGAAAAAGAAGCCGCCATTGATTATATCTATCCCACGATTGACCGCGCCACGCGCACAGGCCGGATCCGGCTGGTGCTGGATAATGCGGACGGCAAATTAAAGCCTGGCGCTTACGCCGATGTGGAGCTGGAAACAGGCGTTGATCGCCGTTTGTCCATCCCAGGCGATGCTATTCTTAAAAGCAAGGACGGCGACTTTGTGGTGGTGGCCATGGATCAGGGGCGCTTCCAGCCGCGCAAAATTCTGGCCGGATTGAAATATAAAGGCCGCACGGAAGTGCTGGACGGCTTGGCTGAAAAAGACAAGGTGGTGGTCAGCGGACAATTCCTGATCGACTCTGAAAGTGCCTTGCGGGAATCCTTCCGCAAAATGCAGCGCATGCAGATGCCGCTTGCTCTTTTAGACATGACGGATGACCAGCTGGCGATGATCGACCATCTGATTGATGCCGCCATTTATATCCAAAAAGAGCTGACGACCGGACGCACACCCAATCCGAATATGATTATGCCCGCCATCACGCTGGGCGATCATTTGATGCCCGTCTTCCGTGGCACCAAGCTGCAGTTTGTTTTGGAAGATGCGGAAATGGCACTCAAAGCCGCACAGGACAATGTGACCGATAAGGAATGGCAGAACAGCCTGAATAATCTGGTCACAGCGCTCAAACCATGGCTGCTGGAGGGCAAACCCCAGCACTATAAATCCAAAGGGCTGCAATTCTATATGGCGCACGGTCTGGACACCTATTGGCTCCAGCTGGGCGATGAGGTTGAGAACCCGTACGGCGAAGGTCATCCGATGAAAATCGACTGGCCGGACAAGGTAGAGGCCGAAGCCCCTGAAATAACCGAAATGCCCGCAGGAGGCGCACATGCCAACCACTGATCCAAACCAGACGCGCGACCCCTCGCAATCCTTTGTGGCGAAAGTCATTGAGTATTCGGTCAATAACCAGTTGCTGATTATTGTGATGATGATCGCATTATTGGTGGCGGGCATTCTGGCGGTGCAGAAAACCCCGCTGGATGCCATCCCCGATATGTCGGATACGCAGGTGATTATCCGCACCGATTTTGTCGGGCAGTCACCGCAGATTGTTGAGGATCTGGTCACATATCCGCTCTCGACCACGATGTTAGGGCTACCGGAAACCAAAAATGTGCGCGGGTTTTCGATGTTCGGCACATCCTTTGTCTATATCATTTTTGAAGACAAAATCGACCAGTATTGGGCGCGGAGCCGCGTGATCGAGGCGCTGTCCAAAATTCAGGGCGATCTGCCGCCCAATGTCGTGCCGCAGATCGGCCCCGATGCCACAGGTGTGGGCTGGGTCTATCAATATGCGCTGATTGATAAAAGCGGCGATCATGATCTCTCTGATCTGCGCAGTTTGCAGGACTGGTTTTTAAAATTCGAGCTGGCGACCGTGGACGGCGTATCGGAGGTGGCCTCGGTCGGCGGGTTTGTCAAAGAATACCAGATCCTCATTGATCCCAACCGTCTCCGTGCCTTTGATATTCCCTTAAAGCGCCTAATGGAAGCGGTTAAAAGCGCCAGTATGGATGCCGGAGGCCGCGTCATTGAAAAAGCTGAGATGGAGCTGATGATCCGCTCCAAAGGCTATGTCACCGATATCAGCCAGCTTAAAAAGATTGTTCTCTATGCCAGAGACGGCACCCCTGTGAAGCTGGAGGATGTTGCCCGCGTGATTGAGGGGCCGGAGCTGCGGCGCGGCGTGACCGAGCTAAACGGCGAAGGTGAAGTCGTGGCTGGCGTTGTTGTGATGCGGGCCGGCGAGAACGCTTTGCATGTGATTGAGGGCGTAAAAGAAAAACTGGCCGAGCTGCAGCAAGGCCTGCCCGAAGGCGTGGAGATCGTCCCTGTTTATGACCGCGCCCCGCTGATTGAAGGCGCTGTGAATTATCTCACCGACACGCTGATCAAACAGGCGATTATTGTCTCGCTGGTCGTGTTTATCTTTTTGCTGCATGTCCGCTCGGCCTTTGTCGCGCTGATTGTGCTGCCGCTTGGCGTCTTGGGCGCATTTATCATTATGTCGGCGCAAGGCATCACCGCCAATATCGTCTCGCTGGGCGGGATTGCGATTGCGATTGGGACAATGGTGGATGCCTCGATTGTCATGGTCGAAAACGCGCACAGGAAGCTGGCGGAGCTATCGGAGGATGCGCCAAAAGACCAAAGGCACAAAGCCATACTGGATGCCGCCAAGGAAGTCGGCCCTGGGCTGTTTTTCTCGCTGCTGATTATCACGATCTCCTTCCTTCCTGTACTGGCGCTCACAGGGCAATCCTACCGCCTGTTTTCACCGCTGGCCTTCACCAAGACCTATGTGCTGGGCTTTGCCGCCATTTTATCGGTGACGGTCATTCCGATCCTTATGCTATGGATGCTGCGCGGTAAAATCAAAAAGGCCGAAGTCAATCCGGTCAATGCGGGGCTATTAAAGCTCTACCGTCCGCTCCTGCGCCATGTGCTGGCCAAACCCGCGCTGACAATTATTGTCACCATTGCCTTGATCGCAAGCATGGCCGTGCCGATTATGCGCACAGGCTCGGAATTCATGCCCGCGCTGTATGAGGGCGAATTGCTTTATATGCCGACCACTTTGCCTGGGGTGTCGATCACCAAGGCCAAGGAAATCCTGCAGCAGACCAACCGCATGATCAAGGATGTGCCGGAAGTCCATCACGTATTCGGCAAGGTTGGCCGCGCTGATACCGCCACGGATCCGGCACCGATTTCGATGATCGAGACATGGATCAAACTCAAACCGCGCGAGGACTGGCGTAAAGGCATGACGCCGGAGGATTTGATCAAGGATATGAATGCCCGCGTCAAATTGCCTGGGGTAGTCAATTCATGGGGCTATCCGATCAAAATCCGTATGGATATGATCTCGACGGGAATCCGCACGCCCATCGGCATTAAAATTTCCGGCGATCATCTCGACACCATAGGCCGCGTGGCTTTGGATATTGAGGCTGCGATCAAAGACGTTGATGGCACACGCTCCGCTTTTGCCGACCGCGTTACAGGCGGGAAATATCTGGAAGTGACCCCAGACAGAGACGAACTGGCGCGGCGCAATATTGATCTGGGCGTATTCCAGAATATTATCGGCACCGCGCTCGGTGGAATGAAAATGTCCGAATCCATTCAGGGGCGTGAGCGCTATAACATCATGCTGCGCTATGACCGCCCGTTTCGCGAAGACCCAGAGGATCTATCTGATATTTTAGTCCCCACACCCCAAGGCCAGCATATCCCGCTGGGTGAGCTGGCGAAGATCGAATTCGTCGAAGGCCCGCCAATGATCAAGTCGGAAAATGCACGGCTGACAGGCTGGGTCTTTGTCGATATTGAGGACCGCGATATCGGCTCCTATGTGAAAGACGCGCAAATCGCCGTGCGCGATAATGTCGATCTTCCTGCGGGCTATGCCGTGGAATGGTCAGGCCAGTTTGAACAGATGCTGGAGGCGAAAAAACAGCTCTCTATCGCCATCCCCGCCGCTGGCTTTGCCATCTTTGTTTTGCTGATGATTTATTTCGGACGCACCGACCGGACGCTGATGGTGATGCTCTCGCTGCCTGTGGCCATGGTCGGCGGGATGTGGGCGATTTATCTGGCGGATTATAATCTCTCCGTTGCCGCCGGAGTGGGCTTTATCGCGCTCGGCGGGCTGGCGGTCGAAACCGCCACGATCATGATGGTTTATATCGATCTGCGTGT
>JGI11905J15746_1000123_pt1 | contig 11652 bp, 9 predicted proteins | sample DeeseametaMP1788_FD_15746 | JGI IMG/M metagenome (IMG submission 15746)
TTACCGTCTCCAGATGGTAAAAAGCAGATACAAGTTCATAAGCAACCCGTTGGCGTGGTCGGAATCATCACTCCTTGGAACTTCCCACAGGCAATGATTGCTCGAAAAGTGGCACCAGCTTTCGCTGCAGGCTGTACTGTAGTCATAAAGCCTGCTTCTGAAACGCCTCTTTCTGCCTTGGCCATGGCTGAGTTAGCCGATCAAGCGGGCTTTCCAAAAGGTGTTATTAATATCGTTCCAAGCACATCTTCAAGCGATATAGGTAAAGCGTTAACATCTCACCCAACAGTTCGAAAAATTTCGTTTACCGGTTCAACTGCTGTTGGTAAAAAACTGATTGCTCAGTCGGCGGAAAATGTTCAAAAGGTCACCATGGAACTTGGTGGTAACGCTCCTTTTATTGTATTCGATGATGCCAATATTGATGAAGCGGTAGACGGTTTAATGGCTAGCAAGTTTAGGAACTCTGGACAAACCTGTGTTTGTGCAAACCGAATATTTGTTCATGAGACTTTATACGATGAATTTATTAAACGTCTCGGTAACAAAGTTTCAGAACTCAAGCTAGGGAATGGTCTTACTCAAGGCGTTCAAATTACGCCTCTCATTAACCAAAAAGGGATTGATAAAGTATTCAAACTGGTCAAGCAGGCCACTGAATCTGGCGCTGAAATTTTAGCTGGTGGTAATATCAGCAGTGAGTTTAAAAACATTGTTCAACCGACGGTGTTATCAAAAGTAGACAAGGATATGGAAATCGCCAGTGAAGAAATCTTTGGTCCTGTAGTGGCTCTAATCCCGTTCAACGATGATGATGAAGTGATTGCCGCAGCTAATAATACTAGCGCAGGACTAGCTTCTTACGCCTATACCGAAAATAGGCATCGCATTAACCGACTGGTTGCAGAGTTGCAGTACGGCATGGTGGGTATTAATACTGGAATGCTTTCCAACGAAATGGCGCCGTTTGGTGGCGTTAAAGAGTCAGGAATGGGGCGAGAAGGTTCTAAATACGGTATTAGCGACTATTTAGATATTAAGTATGCATGTATTAATTAATACATCAGCAATTCAGCTCAATTGAGCAATAGCAAAAAAGCCCCTAACTAGGGGCTTTTTTGCTTCTACCAATCTTTATTTCTTGTAGTTTAGTTTATACGCAGCTGTTAAGCCCATGAATAAACTCACACACATCAGTAATAATACGATTGTGAAGGGCAGGCCGACAGTGACTGCCGCGGCTTGTAGTGCGCCAAGTGCTTCTTTACCACCTCCATACAGCAACACTGCAGCAATAACACCTTCCATTGTTGCCCAGAAAACACGTTGCGTTACCGGTGCGTCGAGTTTACCTCCAGCCGTAATACTATCGATCACAAGCGAGCCAGAATCCGATGACGTGATAAAGAACACTAAAACGAGGATAATGGCTATTGTTGATGTAATAGTGGTCAGTGGTAAGTTATCTAACATCTGGAACAAGGCTAAAGAACTCTCACCGATACCATCAGCTAACTTCCCAACTTCATTTTTCACCTGCTCTATACCCGAACGTCCGAAGACGGTCATCCAGACAGCGGTTAAGAGAGTAGGGATGATCAACACTGCAGATACAAACTGTCTAACCGTTCGACCTTTTGAAACGCGTGCAATAAACATGCCGACAAAAGGAGACCAAGATATCCACCATGCCCAATAGAAAATAGTCCAGCCCTTATAAAATCCCTGATCTTCACGACCAATCCAGTTACTTAAAGGAATGATATTTTCTGCATAGCTGACAAGGGTTTTGCCAACGCCGCTCAGCAACATGACGGTTGAGCCAGCTACAAATACAAATATCATTAAAATTGCAGCTAATGACATATTGATATTACTTAAGACTTTAACTCCGCCATCTAATCCTCTGACTACTGAGAATATAGCGATGACGGTCACGCCGAAAATAATCGCAAGCTGTGTCGTTATGGTGTTTGGAATACCTTCATACAGGAAGTGTAATCCGCCTGCGGCTTGACTCGCGCCAAAGCCTAATGAGGTTGCCAAACCAAAAATAGTCGCTAGAACAGCCACTGTATCAATAACATTACCAGTAGCTCCCCAGACACGATCACCAAAAATAGGGTAGAAGGTTGAACGTATGGTTAGCGGTAGGTTGCAGTTATAAGCGAAGAAGGCCAGCGATAAACCAACCACAGCATAAATTCCCCAAGGATGTAATCCCCAGTGGAACATGGTGGCGCCCATAGCAGCTTCTTCCGACTCCGGAGCTCCAGGCGGAACATTAAATGGCGTAGCGCCATCACTGGTAAAATATCCTACAGGTTCGGCCACACTGAAGAACATTAAGCCAATCCCCATGCCGGCAGCGAATAACATCGCAAACCAAGAAATCAGCGAAAACTCTGGCTTCGCCTGTTTACCACCAATACGGACGCGCCCTAATGGTGACAACAAGAGAAATAGGCAAAACAGTACAAAAATATTACCCGCGATCATAAAGAGCCAGTCGAAGTTGTTAATTGACCAACCTTTAGCCGCTTCATAATATTCGCTAGATTGCTGAGGAAAGAGTAGGGTAAGTATAACGAAAAGAACGACGAAAAATGCAGACGCGAAGAATACAGGGTTGTGCAAGTCCATCCCCAAGACTTCTACATTATTCTCCCCAACCTTATGGTCTGCGTCGTACTTTTCATGCAATGGGTTATTTTGTGGATCGTTCTCTGAATTGTGCTCTTTTAAAGAGTCACTCATGAATCCCCCTTAGAAGTAGTAACCAATGTTAATATTTAAACGAGAGTGCCATTTTTCTGGGCCATTATAGACACCAATACCTGGGCCGCCTGCAAACCACATGTTTTTACCAGCGATCCAATCTATGTAGGTATAAAGTCCATCTTTAATCAGCGTGCAACCAGTAACATTTTGAATAGAGTCTGTTAAACCCGGCTTATCTTCAGTCGCTGTATAAGTGTAGTCGTTGTAACAAACCACTTTATCAAGGAAGTCGTTGCCAACCTTGAAAGTTTTAGCCACATTGAAACTAGTAACGTTTGCCTCGGCAGCTATCTCAAAAGGAAAGTCAAAAGCAGACATGGCTATACGATTATTTTGAGTTTGTAGCTCCGGAGAAGCTTCAAAATCATAGTAAATATGTTGCAGTTGTACGTTCCAGCTATCAAAGTGACCGTCGAAGTGCACTGCTGCAGCGACGTGATCGCCTTTTTCACCGGTAGTACGGTTACGGAATTTGCCGGCTTGCACAGAGGCGCCCACTGTGTGGTCTCCCCATTGATACTGAGCACGGAAATTGCCATGGCCATCTTCTTTGTTATCGCTTTCCTCAGTACTCGCGACATCAAATGAATATCGCCCATATCGCGCCGAGTCATCATATTCACTATTGAAGAAGTAGGCTGTATCAAACGTCCAATTGCCAGTAGACTTGGTCCATTTCACGCCCGTGTCGTAATCATCTTCAAAGCCAAGATAGTAGGTGCCGCCGAACCAGAACCCATGAGATGCATAAGGGCTAATACCAAATGGAACTTGTGATACACCGACAGCTAAGCGATTCGAGTCATCAAAGTTATAACCAACCTCAGCATGATGTACAGCATTGAAGGTTTGATAAAAACGGAACTGAGAATCGACGAACCATTTACCTTTAGTAATATCGACATCAACAGCGAATAATTCGAAATCAAAGGCGCCATCGCTATCGTCATCGTAATCTTTCCAGCCATAGTTTAGCCGGACAGCGCCGCCGATTTTTACGTCGGTTTCATCGCTATAGGAAAAAGCAGTATTTGGAATAAGTGCAAGTGAGAGGAGTGTTGTAGTGAGTAAAGCAATTTTAGGAAACATAAATCCCCATATGTAGACATAATCTTCTAACTATACTGGTAAGAGCTCCAAATTTAAACCCAAGTCCTAGCTGTACCATAATTGCAAAAGAAAATATTCATGTAATTCAATAGGTTACCGTTAATTCAGCTTCTTCATACATACTTTCAATTACATTAAGATTTGTCACAGCCACATGTTCTTCCAGCTAATAATTCCAACCTATGTTCGCATAACTTATATTATGTTAAATTAATGATGTGAGAATAATAGGAAGTGAATATACATCTGCATTTTGTATGGTAAGATTCTCAACCCTACTGTACAGACAAGTACTTCTCCGAAAATCCTGCAAGTACTTTTCTAAAAAACAACCACTTTTCTAAAAAAAATGGAAATGCACTTATTTTATAGATAAATACTTGTATTGCGCTTTTTTTATAGAAAATTTGTTGTATTCATCCGACTGTCTGCAGAATTAGAGGTTACCAAAAAAGAAAGATAAATTCTTTTAAGTATTAATAGAAAACACAAACTCGTTGATGGCGTGCGATATTGGTGGGACTAAGCAGTCGGATAGCAGTTCTTTAGAAAGTGTAAGGTTTGTATTATCGTTTTCTGATGCTACATCAAGTAAATGTATAATATAGCCCATTACCTGTTCCATAGGCAGTTCTTTAATTAACCTTTGGTTTCCATGGTTATAGGAATCGTGATTAATGCTACCTATTAATAACTCATATACTTCCTTTGAGTATTCTCTTATTTTAAAGGAGCCCTTTGTTGCAGCCGGAATAAAATATGAAACCAAGCTTTGCTCCTTATTGTTTATCTTTATTTTTGTATTATCGATTGCTGACAACAAACTATTGATATCACTCGGAACTGAAAGCCCCGGAAATCTATACTCCATCGTCATAAATCTCCTAGTAATTTGCCTTTGGCCTAGTTTCTTTAAAGACTCCTTTTTATCCTTCAGCTCATTTGTTCCTACTAGAATGGTCATCAATTTGACGTGATTATGTTTAATCTGATTCTGAATAGAGATTAGCCAACTAAGTTGATTGTGGGACAGATTTTCAGCTTCATCAATAAATAGCATTACACGTGACTCCCCTACTTCTTGTGCTCTCGCAGAAAGAAAATCAGCGATTCGAGCTCTGTTATTTGCAACTGACCCTCTATGATTTCGTCTGTTGTTGTTGAAGTTGAGGTAATTCAGGATCTCCTTATAAAAGTTTGCTTCACTTGTTTGGCTGGAAGAAACTGAATATGTGTAAATAGGAATTTTACTATTATAGTAATTATTAAATGTCTGAATTATATAATGAATAGATAAAGTTTTGCCAACTCCAGAATTAGCATAAACAATCCCTCCAGAGAACATAAGATCAACCCATGTCATTAATACCTTTATGAAATTTTCAATAGCTAAGGTTGGATATACGCATCTACTTAATGCATTGAAGGCTTTATGTTTTCGATTTAACTTGTCCATTATTCGTCTTCTATTATCTTAAAGTCGCTATAAGCATCGGAATACCAAGCCGGAGACTTTAAGTTCTCTAGCGGGGTTATATTTTCTCGCTCACCTGATTTTTGATTCCGAAGCTTAACCTTCCTGTCCTTTTCAAACTGCGCCGATTTTTTTATCCTAGACTTATTCCTTCCGGCCCTTTTTTGCAGATGCTTATTTAAACAAACCAAGTTGCTAGATGACTCATCTGAATTCAATTTCCCCTGATTAAACAAGCTATTAAATAACTTTCTTTCATAGTATGAGTGACGTTCACTCCATCTATTTTCAGCCATAAAATAGCAAAGGAACTTCCCTGTATCTAAATCAAATGCCTTAGCTATGGAGAAATCCAGAAAGTTGACTCTTAAGTTTATCTTCTTGTTGTAATAGTTAATCATTAAGTCATTATTGGTAGGAGTATATTTTGCGCACTCAATATTTACTTTGGGCTTCCTAATACTCCCACTACATTTCCCCCTTACTACTCTAATGTACTCCACTTCTAACAAACTAGTTCCTTTTATCGACTGTTCTGGGACACGCCTGATAATTTTACCTGGAGCTTCATCTTTATGTAGAATATACCTAAGCGGGGGGCATCCGATTGTTGAATGATATTTAGCGTTATAATTAGCTATTTCAACGTCCATTAAATCTTCTATATCGTCAACAGTAATTGAATACTTGATGGCATTTTCTTCTGATTGAAACCTTCTAATATCATCTGGGTTGCTACCTGTTGAAGACGGTAAATACTGGAACACTTCATTTTCAATGGTCTTAAAGAACCTTTCTATCACTCCTCTTATCTCTGGAACCCCTTTTGGTCCGAAAACAACATTAGCGCCGGTTGCAGAAATAATGTTGTTTATAACCTTTAGTGAAGTATGAGACTTATGGTTGTCCAATTGAATAGTGTCAAAAGCTCTGTATTTGCAGGTCTTAATTAAACCGGACGGTAAACCAGCATTTTCTGAGTAACTAATTTCCGGTATACCTGGCTCTTTCTTATGCCAAGGTGTCATTGATTTGTAAAGACAGTAAAGTACATCTATCATTCTATAATTGCTATTTATAACTACGCTATAAGACAAGATTGCCCTACTTGCTTCGCATATTACTGCTAACAACCAGATGTTTGTTGCTGGTACCCACTCAGCTATACCGTCGCGCCTCCTGATAGGAATCAGCATCGTACTATCAATATTATGCCCATCAAGTTGAACGCATCCATATGGACTCGTTATATTTTTCTTTAAAAGGTTTTGAGAGAGCTCATTTTCCAATGAACGCGCATTATCTCTACTGACTCGCTCTCTAACATATTTTGTTAAGTGGGATTGCTTGAGGTATTGACAATATTTCCTTAAAGATTCTCTTGCCTTCGTTTTTGTGCTTAAGGGGTAGTCATGTTCTGAAATTCCTACTTTGTGACATTCAGCAATAAACTCATTATGTATAAGGGATATGGAGCACTTTCTTATTTTGGGTTTATTTTTTCTTCTAATCCCTAAAAAACGTTCTCTTATTAATTCCTCAAGGCTGGGATGTTCGCGTAACAACTCTTGAAACTTGCCCTTAGACTTCTGTCTGTAGAGCCTCGAGTTTGGAACTAAAGCACTAAACCCTGTTGGGTTTCCATACTTATCAGGCGATATACATCTTTTATAAAACCTCTGGATCTCACTGGGTGGAAATCCTGTCTTAGATTCAATTTCTTTTAATGTAAAGCCATCACAGTACATAGTGACTGCAAACCTCCTTTTATTAAACTTTTTCTTAGACTTTCCTGATAAATTTGGCTCCTCTGATTCAGGCCAGTTTTTGTAATGCTCTTTCATTCTAGCCATAACGAGTATTTCCCTTTACCAAAGTATCTAAGGTAAGCTTCGACTTGTTGAGGCTAAGCATGACTTTTCCTCTATGAAATAGCTTGAATAACTGGGTCAGCACCTCAGTTTGTGAAAACTCGGGGAATGTGTCGACCACACTACCCAATTTTAATTTATGAGTCTGGTTTATAAAGTCGAGTAACAACTCTTTTAGCCGGGAAGAATAACTATAATCTACTGACAAATAAGGAAGAATTGTCTGGTAGTTTTCTAAAAGGACTTCCTTATCCTTTAATTCCTCGTCAGTTACACAGGTTTTACTGATGTTGTTGCGCTTAAAGTATTCTTTAAATTTAAGCCAGTTTTTAGGAATTTTATCACCTTTACAGTCTATCAACTTATCAACAGGTTTAACTTCTATACACTCTTCACTTCCATCTCTGTATTTGACCCAAGCATCGAAAGTATACGTGTTAATCTTTGAGCCGATCTTAAATTTAACTTTGGGGAACTGCTCACAACACTCTATGACATTAGGGTTGAACTCAATTAATAACCAACTCATATACTCTAAGTGGCTCTCAAAAATAGCAACACGTCCAGCTTTTGGGCTATATGCATAAATTAAATTAGCCCTACCCTGACGCTCCTTTGTAATTCTGTTAGGCTCCACGCTGCCAAACTTTTCTGAAAAGAAATTATTCATACCTTTTCCCTTATAAATAGTCATTTATCGTGAATGTTTGGACTTGACCACTTGTAGAGGGCTGCTGTTTGATGAACTCACTGATCCGATTTATATACATGTCTCTTTTTTGCAAAGGCTCTATATAAACCCTTAGATCAGAATATAGCTCCTTAAAAAGTTCATCACTAATGAGTCCGCTATTAATTTCAGAGTTTTGTCTGTTTACATTTCTATGCTTGTCATAGAATATGTTTATGTACTCCACCCCGAACACTTTTCGCCGGAAGGCCTTTGAAATTGCATATTCAGTAATATTTGAAAAGTCCTTTGCAAATGGCTTTAAAATACGTGCGTTCAAGTGTGCAAATCTTTTGTACTTTTTCCAGATTCGCCAAAAAGAACTTTCATAATTTCAGATCTTTTGAATTGAACCTTGCCAGCTCTTAAATCTTTTGCATTTCTGAGCATAATAAATATATAGAGAAGTATAGAGTTCCTAGTGTTGAACTTCAGCAAGGTGGATAGTGAGGTTAACGGTATTGCTTCTTCTTGTTCTCTTCGGAATTGCTGCACATAGTTCTTACTGAAAAAAATTTTAACTGTTGTTAAACGGGCATTTTTTATTTTTATAGCACCCAAGATTTTTGAGTTAAGGCTTTTTGAATATCCCTGCAACTTCTCTATAAAGCGGTTAGATGTAGTTGCAAAGTTCAGTTTGTCTTTAACCTCAAAATATTCTTTAATATCTTGAACTGTAAAATCTATACTGTACAGGTTGCGGCAACGCCTCAATTGGCTCAAAACAACTAATAACGTTTTAAACTCTGAATTGTTAAGAGCTATTGACTGCAGTAACTCAAAGGCTGATTTTGTTATAAATGGCTCATCATGATGTATGGTTTCATTCACTATTTTCATAACCTGACCCTAAAAATTTCATTCTCAAAGCTTTCGCCATAGTGACTGGCCAAGTTAGAGTTTTTAATTATTTTCTCAATTACTTTATGGCTGTAAGATAATTTGTCTGAAACAAAGAAGTCTATATACGTTTTATTAATTAAGATATTAACTTTAAAGCAACCATCATAATTACTTTCTGTAAAATAGATTCTATTCCCTTCGAAAGATTTACTAACATGGAGATATAAGCTGGCCCTCAAATAAAACTTAAGTAATTTTAATGTTAAAAAGTTTAGTAATTTTCTTTGCCCATCAACAGTTTCGTTGGTTATCATATTTCTAGGCTTTGTAATGGTTTCCTCTAATTGTCTGCAATATGTTGAAAATAAGTATACACACTCCCCTTTTAACCATGACCGACTCCAAGATAACAACGAGTCATTTATCAACATGCAGATTTTAAAATCTTTATTATTTAGGCTAGTGTAAGTTTTATGCAGCTTTTGGGCATAATGGTTTGTAAGTCTCCGTACATAAGGAAAAGCAATTCTTCTTAATCCTGGAACTAAATCCTCAGTAAGATTACTATCGATTGGGTATAAGTCCATACCGATCCTGTCTTCGTATTTTCGTTCAACAGTTAGCTTCAATACCTTTTCATGACTTTTTGGTGGAGTGATAAGGTCTTTAACCTCTTCGTCGTCAATTAACTTTAAGCAAACGTTAAGCGAGTCAAATTCCGTCCAGTGTGGAATAATTGATTTAATAATGAACTGGTTAATTACTTCTGAGTGATAGCAGAGTGAAGAGTTAATTCTTTTTATATTGTTCTTTATCGAACGATTTATAGCTTGCTGTACAGTGAATGTATCATTATTAATGAGCAAATAATTGCAGTTGAAGCACCTAAAAGGATGTTTTAAGTAATGACGACTTATTGTATATGGGATTTTTCTCTCACAATTTGGACAAAAATATTCTAAAGGCTCTCTATGAATTGGACACTTATTTAATACAGGTACCTGGTGTATCGGTGAATGGTATCCCATTTTCATACATTTTTTGCAAAATCTCAGAAATGGTGAAAGCCTGGATAGGGATTGTAAATTAAGGTTTATTAAACCTTCACTGCTGATAGGGCTATCAAGCGACTGCTTAATCTGCTCTGTGTTCATTCCCAAATCATATAGGTCATCACACTCTTCAAGCTCTTGGATCTCAGGTTTTGAATATAGATTTATACTCGATAAACTAAAAATTTTACTTAGTTGAGAGGAGTTAAATTTATTATAGAAAAGGATTTTGTGAGCTATCATCCACAAAGATTCATGTTTTTGAATCATTTGCGGACTCCAAACGCTCATCTTACTACCCAACTATCCTGTATACTGTTGCTCTTGACACATCATATTTTTTGGCAATTTCTATTGCAGATGCTTCCTTGCTCTCAAATAAGGTCCTAATATTTTGTTCCTCGTCTTTTGAAAGCTTTGGAGGCCTTCCAATATTTTTACCAAGCTTTCTTGCTTTCCCTATCCCTAAGGAGGTATTAACTGAGTTTGCAAAAGTTAAAAAATTGAAGAATACATTTAATGTCCTTAATTCCTTGTCCCATGACCTCTGTGAGATTGATAGGTTGTCTTTTATAAGTAACAAACCTATTTGTTTTTGTTTTAATACTTCTAGTAGGTACATTAAAGATGAAACTGTTATCGTGAGATGCTCAATACTCCAAGAAACCAGTGTATCCCCTTCTCTCAATGCCTTTAAGCAATATTCTAGCTCTGTTTGCATTGTAGGGTGAGCTGGATATTTGTCGTGGTAGACTTCTGAGCAACCATAGCCCTTTAATTCAGAAATTAACTTATCCTGATTTTCAGAATTTATAGAAAAGTTAGCGTATCCAATCTTCATAAGGGCTTCCGTAAAGAAGAAATACTCTACTAATTATTTTAATTGATTGCTACAAAGTGCGTCTCAAAACTGTGCATTTATTGTACAGGCGTATTTGTAAAATGATTACATGTTTCAAAAAAGCACCTTTTTGAGAATTCTAAGTTCTATGTCACTGCCTTTTAATGTATTTGAGAACAGCTGTGAGTTATGTCTACCAATTAAATCTTTGCTGATAAGTTACTTTATTGGGAGTATAGGTATCACTTTTATAACTGCGAATAACTCCATTTAGTTTTATAGCTTCACCATAAGCTCTTCGAATTTTATCAATTGCTTCATGTGAGGCAACGACAAGCCACCCATTAGAGCATATGTCATCCATTTTTGGTGGTAGCCGAGAAATGGGACCATCCTTCCAATAAAGACTCTCAACCATTACATTGCCTTTTTTATTTACCCACTGGAAAGCTCCCTTACCAGATGGATACCACCCCAAAGAAATAGCAATTTGAGGATTTAATGCTAACCACTCGATACCACCGTGATCAATATAAGAACTACAACCGTAAATAACTAATGAGGAAGAATCTATAAAGGAAATATTGGGATAATCATTTGCAGACCAATGAATACTGCTGGGGAAAAAAGTAGAAGGTGTCTCAATATCTGAATCATTATTCCATTGTGGATGGCAGACTGTAGACATGCGGGTTTCAGTTGGCATGTCCCAATCCATCCAAACCCAAGTTGTTAGTTCACCTATAACTTCTTGTTCGGTATTGAGCCTATTAACAAAATGTGAAGCTGCTTGTTCGATATCTCCTAGCCATTCGTCGTGATTGTAAGATAGTTCTTGATTCCTGGCTTGTGGGACAACAATACATCCTGGCCGAATAGTCGGCTCAAGAGCTAGTAGAAATTCGTCACTTCGTTTAAAAATAGCGTCCAACAAATAGAGTTCTTGTTCT
>JGI11905J15746_1000133_pt1 | contig 11309 bp, 8 predicted proteins | sample DeeseametaMP1788_FD_15746 | JGI IMG/M metagenome (IMG submission 15746)
AGCTCAACGGGATAAAACACCTCTCCCTGGACCGACACTACGCCACTATCATTCCAGTACGCCATTGGTTCATGCTCTATAACCGAAACTTGTAATGTCTCTGGCCAAACCTTTCTTAACTGAACTGACTTTATCCATGGCAATGCTACTAACTTTTTTTCTGCCTGCTCCATCTCTAAAGTGAAGAAGCCTCTGTCATCAATACTTCTGAGCACATCATAAACACCCACAGCGTTAGTAAATTTGTGCTTTTGTAACTCTACTTTTTTAATCGGGAATACATTGTCAGTGTTAATGCTAAATACCCAGATACCGCCAAACACTAACGCTACAGCAACCAACGAACCGGCCAATAAACCAGCCGCCCACTTCAAAGGCTTTGCAAAGCCCTCGAATGAACGCTGCTTTTTATCGCTACGACTCGCCATTTTTGCCATAACTATTCACCAACCTCGTCAACACTCAGTTCACTCTTAAACAACCCATCCTGACGTTCAAAGCTTGTCTCCAATACATTCAACACTAGTTGCTCGAAACTGATGCCTTTTGCTTTTGCCGCTTTAGGCACCAACGACGATTGAGTCATACCAGGAACTGTATTGACCTCTAACAACAACCAGTCACCCGTTTGTCCATCTAACATGAAATCCACTCGTCCCCAGCCATAACATCCAAGTGATTTAAATGCTTTCTCACTTAAGGCCGCTAACTCTGACTCTTCGTCCTCAGACAAACCACTTGGGCAGTGGTATTCCGTTGAGTTGCTGTTATATTTCGCTGTGAAATCATAAAAAGCATGTGGCGTTTTTACACGGATACTGGGTAACGCCTTACCATTTAAAATTGAGACGGTGTATTCTTCGCCATATATCCACTGCTCTAACATGATTTCTTTATCGAATTGCGCAGCTTCCGCCACAGCTCGTTGTAGTGACTCTGGGCTGTCCGCTCTCGCCATACCCACGCTTGAACCTTCATGAATCGGTTTGACCATGACGCAACCGTTTAACTCGTCCAGCAATTCTTGCGCGCTATCAAAAGATAATTCACCGGTAGTCACCATGCGGTGCTTTGCCACAGGCAACCCCTGCGCGCTCCATAGAAGCTTAGTGCGTAACTTATCCATGGCGATGGCTGAGGCCATCACTCCACACCCGGTATAAGGTATCTGGTGCAATTCCAAGAAACCCTGAATCACGCCATCTTCGCCACCGCGACCATGCAAAGCATTCCAAACACGATCAATGCCCTGCCCTGATAAAGCCTCTAGGCCATCACTTTTTGGATCAACTTTATGAGCATCAACTCCAGCTTCCACTAATGCTTTGTGCACCGTTTCGCCGGAGATCAATGAAATCTCACGCTCAGCCGAGAAACCACCATAAACCACAGCCACCTTGCCGTACTCGTTAGGAGAACGGCTTACTTGGAATGATTTATTGTCAGCAGTTTGGCTCACGCTTCCTCCTTGCCGATTAAGCGTTCGAAGTCCAAACCTACTTGAACCCAAGAAGGTGCTAATGATCCAACATTACCCGCCCCTTGCGTTACCAGCACATCACCATCGTCTAATACGTGATGCAGAGCTTCAGGCAGGTCGGCAATCGACTCAACAAAAATCGGTTCAATCTTGCCGCGTTGGCGAATACTACGGCACAGCGAACGGCTATCAGCGCCAGGAATTGGCTCTTCACCCGCCGAATAAACTTCTAGCATTAATAACTCATCAACTTCTGATAACACCGAGCAAAAGTCTTCATAAAGATCACGTGTTCGAGAGTAACGATGTGGCTGATAAACCATAACCAAGCGACGCTCAGGCCAACTTTTACGCAACGCTTTAATCGTCGCATTCACTTCGCTCGGATGATGACCGTAATCATCAATCAACGTGACGGTTTTATTATTAACCGTATAATCACCATACATCTGGAAGCGACGACCAATACCTTCAAATTCTGCCAACGCTTTTTGAATCGCAATGTCGCTAACACCATCGTCTGTAGCGACCGCAATAGCCGCTAAAGCATTCTGCACGTTATGCTGGCCAGGCAAATTCAACTCAATATCCAGTTGGCCAACACAATCACGACGAACAACTTTGAAGTAACTCTTTGTCCCTTTTTGTTCAAAGTCGATAGCTCTGACATCTGCCTTTTGACTAAAGCCATAAGTTACCGTAGGACGAGACAGCTTCGGTATTAACTCCAACACTGTTTCATCATCAATACACATCACTGCTAATCCGTAAAACGGTAAGTTATGTAAAAAGTCGATGAAATTATTTTCTAAATTCTTAAAGTCTCCGCCATAAGTATCCATATGATCAGCTTCAATATTGGTCACCACAGACACCATTGGCTGCAGGTGTAAGAAAGACGCATCACTTTCATCAGCTTCTGCAATAAAGTAGCGGCTTTTACCCAGCTTGGCGTTCGAGCCGGCGCTGTTTAACAAGCCACCAATCACAAACGTCGGATCGTAACCGCCCTCGGCATAAATACTGGCTAGTAAGCTAGTCGTGGTGGTTTTACCATGCGTACCGGCTACGGCGATACCATGTCTAAAGCGCATTAATTCCGCTAACATTTCCGCACGACGTACAATCGGTACTCGACGCTCTCTTGCCGCTTCAATTTCCGGGTTATGCTTCGGAATTGCGGTTGAACATACGACAACATCAACGCCCAAAATATTGTTACTGCGGTGACCAAGGAATATCTCAGCGCCCAAACTTTTCAATCGCTCGGTAACATGACTTTGACGCAAGTCAGAGCCACTTACGGCATATCCTAAGTTTAGTAGTACTTCAGCGATACCACTCATGCCCGCTCCGCCTATACCAATAAAATGGATACGCTTAATACGACGCATTTCAGGAATCACTTGTTGTAAGTTATCGTTGCTCATTAACACTCTCCGCAGCTTCACTCTCAACTTCTTTACTAGCTTCTACACTGCTCATAATTTCAAACTGACCGACTGCCACACGCTTACAATATTCAGCAACCTGTAACGTCGACTGTGGCTTAGCCAAACTTTTCGCGATAATCGCCATCTCGACTATTCGCTGCTTATCATTCGCTAACGCTGTAATTTGTTGAGCTAAGCTTTGCTCATCTAAATCATGTTGTTGAATAATTAATGCTCCGCCTTGGTTAGCTAAATACCGCGCATTGTGAGTCTGATGATCATCAACAGCGTGTGGATATGGCACAAAGATAGCCGCACATCCCGCCATAGCTATTTCAGCCACGGTCAACGCACCCGCACGACAAATGACTAAATCAGCCCACTCATAAGCTGCTGCCATGTCATCAATAAACTCAGTAACGTCATGCTTAACCAAGCCGTTATTCAATTCTTTATATCTAGCGGCGACATCGCCCAAATTTCCGCGACCACATTGATGGCGCACATTAACATTGAGACCACCATTGATAATGTCCAGCATTGCAGGGATTTTTTGGTTCAACACCAAAGCCCCTCGGCTGCCGCCTATCACCAATAAATTAATGCTGCCTTCAGCCGTATTAGTCCGCTCTTTAGCAGGAGCGATATTCATTAAATCTGTTCTTACGGGATTACCCACTGTCGCAACTTTTTTCGTTTCAACAAAAGCTCCTGGATAAGCCTGCAATGTTATTTTGCTAAAACGATTGAGCTGCTGATTCGTCATACCCGCGATAGCATTTTGTTCATGCAATACTAGAGGCACACCACACAACTTGGCAGCTAAACCACCAGGACCGCTGGCAAAACCTCCCATGCCCAACGCTACATCAGGCTTGATGGTCTTAATCGCTTTTCTCGCCAATAGAACACTTTTTAGCAGCTGAAAAGGAGCTTTAATTAACGACGCCAATCCTTTATTTCGAACGCCCTTCACTGGCAGTAACGTCATTTTAATACCGTGCTTTGGTACTAATTCTTCTTCCATGCCGCCTTCTGAGCCCAACCAATGCAGTTTCCAGCCCTGCTGTTGCAACTCTTTACCCACCGCTAACGCTGGGAAAATATGACCGCCAGTACCACCAGCCATCAATAAGATGGTTTTATTGGTTGTTCTACTCATGTCGTTCCCCCTGGCTTCTACCACGGTAAGATTTCTTAGCGCTCGAATATTCGTGTTCTTTACGGCGAACCTCAAAGTCAACGCGCAATAATACGGCGATAGCGACGCAGCTGACGATGAGAGAATTACCGCCATAACTAATAAATGGCAGTGTCAGTCCCTTAGTTGGTAAAGAGCCACTAGCAACGCCAATATTAATCAGCGCTTGCAGGCTCAACCAGAAACCAAAGCCGTAAGACATATACGCAGCAAAGTAATGCTCCATTTTTAACGCCCGGCGACCTATGCTAAGGCTCTTCATGAAAATAATCGCGAATAAGGCAATCACTAGCGCTACACCAACAAAACCAAATTCTTCAGCAAACACCGCAAACACAAAATCAGTATGCGCTTCTGGCAAATAGGATAATTTCTGAACACTATTTCCTAAGCCCGCGCCAAACCAATCGCCACGTCCGAATGCAATCAAGGACTGCACCAACTGGTAACCACTTCCAAACTGATCCGCCCATGGGTCAAGGAAACTGGTTAATCGCTTCATGCGATAAGGCTCTTGCCAAGCTACCAATCCCATGACAATTCCGACAAAACCAGTCAGGGTTATGAACTGCCATAAACGCGCGCCCGCTAGAAACATCATGGCCAACGCCGTTGCAACAATAACTGCCGAAGTTCCAAAATCCGGTTGCAATAACAAGAATGCGACAACCAAGCCTAGAACTACTAGAGGCTTTATGAATCCACGAATCTGTGTCTGTAGTTCATCGCTTCGACGAACCAAATATCCAGCCAAATAAATCACGATGAAAAACTTCATCAGCTCAGCAGGCTGTAAGGTCAATGGGCCAATACCAATCCAACGCTTACTACCATTAACTTCGCGGCCGATAAACAACACGGCGACTAGCAAGAATACTCCCAACACAAGAAACTTAGGGCCGTTTTCTTGCCAAAAGCGTGTATCCAACTGCAGAGCAAAGATTGCCGCAGTAACTGCAATACATAAGTAAATACAGTGACGAATCAAAAAGTGGAATTCGTTACCGTTCATATGATCTTCAGCATATGGCATTGAGCTTGAAGCAACCATCACCACACCAATTGCTAACAAAGCGATCACTGGCCCAAGCAACCAAGGATCGAGCCGAGTACGTGGGTCTGACAGTTTTAACTGCTCAACAAAATCGTTAAGACGCAAGACTTGAGTAATATTTGTCATAGCGCCTCCACCAGTTGTTCGAATTGCTCACCACGTTCAATGTAATTTTTGAACATGTCCCAGCTCGCGCAAGCAGGTGATAGTAATACACAATCGCCAGCCTCACTCGAAGCCACTGCTTGCTCAACGGCTTCCTCTAAACCGCTAACCATTAGGGACTTATCTTTACCTAGTGCCGCAATAGTCGCGCCATCTTTGCCAAAGCAAATAACTTTTTTAGCGTGCTCTTCAATGCTTACTTTCAAACTTGATAAATCAGCGCCTTTAGCATCACCACCAGCAATCAAAATAATCTTTTGCCCGTACTCCGGTGCAAAGCTGTTGATGGCTGCTACTGTAGCGCCGACATTAGTAGCTTTAGAATCATTTATGTAAGCCACTTCATTCTTGACTGCTACCAACTGGCTTCGGTGTGGCATACCGCTGTACTTTTTAGCGCTATTAATAACCGCTTCATTAATCACTACGCCAGTTGCTTCCAACAAAGCAAAAGCAGCCGCAACATTCAATGCATTGTGCGCGCCCTGTAGCGTCAATTCATTCAACTTCAATACCAGCTGCCCACCACGGCGCAACTCTCCTGCCTTACTATCCACTTGCCAGTCGCTGCTTGCAGAAAACCCAAATGACAAGCGCTTAGCACTTGTATTACTCGGTTGAGTTAACTCGTCTTCCGAATTTTCTATAATAGTTTCTGCATGCTCAAAAATGCGCTGTTTCGCTTCTACGTAAGCCTTGTAATCCATATAACGATCGAGGTGATCTTCACTGATATTTAGGATCGTTGCTGCGGCTGGTTTTAAGGAGTAGGTCGTTTCTAGCTGGAAGCTCGACAGCTCTAATACCACCACAGCTTCGTCGCTAGATTCTGTTAATAGGTCTAATGCTGGAACACCTATATTGCCTCCGACCAAAGCCTTTAATCCGCTGGCTTCTAGTAAGACGCCGACTAACTCTGTAACCGTGCTTTTACCATTCGATCCCGTAATCGCAATGACTGGTAACTGGTTAGCTTGGGCAAACAACTCAATGTCGCCAGCAATATCAACGCCATAATCCTGGGCTTTAGCAACATCCGGTTGTGTCACCGCAATGCCAGGGCTGACAACTAATTGGTCATAACCCAACATTTGCTCGCCACTCCAAGGAATTAGTGCTTCAGCATCAAGCATTGCTAATTCATCCGAACCTGGCGCTTGCTGGCGTGTATCCATGACTTTGAATGGTTGATTGTTTTTCGACAAATAACGCGCAACCGAAAGCCCGGTCTCTCCAAGACCGAGAATCAATCGATTTTTCTGTTCAAGTGCGTTTATTTGCATTAACGGTTACTGCCTACTTTATTAACGTATTTTCAATGTTGCTAAACCAATCAACACCAGAATTAGTGAAATAATCCAAAAGCGAACAATGACTCGTGGCTCTGGCCAGCCCTTTAATTCATAGTGATGGTGCAATGGCGCCATCTTAAAGATTCTTTTACCGGTCAACTTATAAGAGCCCACTTGCAAAATGACCGATACGGTTTCAATCACGAATACACCACCCATGATGAATAACACCAGTTCTTGTCGAACTAATACTGCAATTGTTCCGAGCGCCGCACCGAGTCCCAAAGCACCAACGTCACCCATAAAAACTTGCGCTGGATACGTGTTGAACCATAAGAAACCTAAGCCTGCGCCAACAATTGCAGCGCAAAATACCACCAGCTCACCCACGCCAGCGATGTAAGGGATCGATAAGTATTCCGAGAACACCTGGTTACCCGTTAAGTAGGCAAATATTCCTAAGCCACCTGCCACTAACACGGTTGGTAAAATTGCTAACCCGTCTAATCCATCCGTAAGGTTTACGGCATTACTGGTTCCGACAATCACAAAGTACGTCATGAAAATGAACATCAGTCCAAGCTGAGGCATGACATCTTTAACAAACGGAATCAGTAGTTGAGTTTCTTGTGGGCTCGCCGTATAGAACAAATAAATCGCAATACCAGCACCTATCAGCGACTGCCACATATATTTCCAGCGAGCAATTAATCCTTTTGGATCTTTGCGTACCAATTTGATGTAGTCATCAGCTAAGCCAATTAAACCGAAACCAACAATCGCAATTAAACAAACCCAGAGATAACGGTTCTCAAGCTCGCCCCACAATAGGCAAGCCAAAACAATTGCTACAATAATCAATGCTCCGCCCATCGTAGGCGTTCCGGCTTTACTTAAGTGGGTTTGAGGGCCGTCGTCACGAACAGTTTGTCCAATTTGGTAAGTGCTCAAACGACGAATCATTGGAGGTCCAACTATCAAAGATATGCCCAGCGCTGTTAAAACACTCAATATCGAACGGAACGTTAAATATTGGAAAACGTTAAAGCCCGAGTAAAACTGTGATAGATATTCTGCCAACCAGGTTAGCATGGTTAACCTCCCCTCTTAGTAGTTTGTTTCGACTCTTGTAACGCTTGTACTACTTGTTCCATGCGAGCACCGCGCGAGCCTTTTATTAAAATTATTTGCTTTGAATCCAGTTGTCCCTTCATCGCGGCAATCAATGCTTCTTTATCAGCGAATAAACTTCCGCCGTCCCCAAATGCGTCAACGGTATGAGCTACCTCAGTACCCGTCGCAAAAAGTTTTTCTACGCCCTGTTCTTTAGCGTAAGCTCCAATTTCTTTGTGATAACGTTCGCTTTCTGCACCAAGCTCACCCATATCGCCGAATACAAAAATAGGCTCGCCTTCTTTGCTCACAAGCACATCAATAGCGGCTTTAACTGAGCCAACACTTGCGTTGTATGTNTCATCAATAATCAAACAACCTTGNTGACCAGCAATAAGGTTTAGTCGCCCTTTAACTTCTCCGGCTTGCTCTAAACCTTGCTTAATCGTGTTCAATCCCACCTCAAACTGGCTACAAATTGCCGCCGCGACCAAGGCGTTAGAAACGTTATGCAAGCCTGCCAGTTGCAATGTCACCGTGACAGAGTCTTTGCCGGTTAAATGTCTTTTAATCAAATCAAATGTCACCAAGCCTTCTGAGTTTAGGTGTACATTATTAGCGCTAAAGTGGGCATCTTTATGGCGAGACACTGTAATTTTATGACAGTCAATAAACTCTTCTTGCCACTTCGAAGCAAACTCACAATCTAAGTTAATAATGGCAGTACCATTCTCTCCAAGTGACTGATATATTTCTGACTTGGCGTCAGCAATGCCTTCGATTGAACCAAATCCTTCAAGGTGCGCTGGTTCAACATTATTTATCACGCTAACATTTGGTTTCGCTAAACTGGCACAATAAGCAATTTCACCTTTATGGTTCGCGCCCATCTCAATCACGGCATATTCATGCTCTTGATTAAGCTCTAGTAGGGTCAACGGCACACCAATGTGATTATTGAAGTTGCCCTTTGTGGCCAAGACGCTCTTTTTTAGATTAGAGCCTTTCAAACTCAGAATCGATGCCACTAATTCTTTAACGGTTGTTTTGCCAGCACTTCCGGTAATCCCTACGACTTTTGGATTAACTTCTTGGCGTACAAATCGAGCTAATTGCCCTAAAGCTTTTTCAGTATCTTCAACAATAATCTGCGGTAGTTGACTATCAACTTTACGGCTCACCATCAAAGCGACTGCACCTTGATTTTCGGCAGTATTGATAAACTCATGTGCATCAAATCGCTCGCCGACTAAAGCTACAAATAAAGCGCCAGAACAGTCTGCTCGACTATCCGTCATGACTTTATCTAGCGTTAAATCGTTACCCACCAATTGACCCACACAGAAATCTGCTATGGCTGAAAGCTTCAATGGAATCATACTAATTCCTCCATTAAAGTTTTAACTGAGTCTAAGTCACTGTAGTCCACTTTTTCAGTTCCAATGACTTGATAATCTTCATGTCCTTTGCCCGCGACCAAAATCATGTCGTCAGGTTTCGCGTGCTGCATAGCGAACTTAATTGCTTCAAAACGGCTGCTGATATAAGGCGTTTCTTTGTTGTTCATGCCTTGACGAATCATGTCCACAATCGCCTCGCGATCTTCTGTACGAGGGTTATCATCAGTGATGATCACTTCATCAGCATTAGCTTCGACAACCTGGCCCATAATAGCTCGCTTAGAAGTATCACGATCGCCACCGCAGCCAAAAATGCCCCATACTTTGCCTGTCTCACAATGTGCTTTCAGCGCCGATAACGCTTTCTCTAAAGCATCAGGTGTATGAGCATAATCCACAACTACTGTAGGTTTATTCTCGGCGCTAAATTGCTGCATTCTTCCTGGTACTGCATCAGCTGAGTTGAGCGCGATAATCCACTTATGACTATCACCCAACATAACGCCTAAGGCACCAGCTACAGCCATCAAGTTTGATAAGTTAAACTGCCCCAACAAGCGCGAATGTAATTTCGCGTTACCCCACGGCGTATGCAGATCAGCTTTTAAGCCATTGAGACTAAGTTCAGCATTTTCTGACGTAATCCAGTCATTAATATTTAGTTCTGTCTGCTCGCCTTTCTGGCTGTAAGCAATTTTTTGACATTTTATTTTTTTATCGTCTAACAGACGTCGACCGTACTCATCATCAGCATTTATCACCGCAGCCTTCAAATCTTTCTTCAGGAACAACTCTCGTTTCGCTTGGAAATAAGACTCCATATCACCGTGATAATCAAGATGATCGACGGATAAATTCGTAAATAATGCGACGGTAAATTCAACGCCATTAACACGGCCTTGCAACAAACCGTGTGATGACACTTCCATCGTCATGTAATGATTTTTTTGCTGTAAATATTCAGCACATATTCTTTGTAACGATATCGCATCCGGTGTTGTATTCGACGTTTCTTGAAGCGCGGATGGATTACCATTACCAATGGTGCTTAACATCAAGGTTGGGTAGTTTAAAAACTCCAAAGCCTGCGCTAATAAGAAACAACAACTTGTTTTACCGTTTGTTCCAGTGATGCCTGTTACTGACATTTTGCGCGTTGGATTGCCGTAGAAACGAGCCGCAATATCTCCGCTAGCTTGTGCGAGGTTTTCAATTGCTACTAAAGGCACTCCTGAAAACTCGACCAGCGGCTCTGTAGTTTTGACAAACTCTTGCAGACCTTCTTTCTCTACCACTAAGACGCTTGCACCTAGGTCAACAGCTTGTTGCAAATACTGGCGGCCATCTGATTGGTGCCCTGGATATGCAATAAACATCACGCCTTTTGTCACAGCACGACTGTCCAGACACACGCCTTCTATCTCAAGTTCAGCGAATGCTCCTAGCTGCTCTTTACTAAGATGCTTCTTTAATACTTTTGACAATGCTTTTGGCTTAAAGCTAACGCCTTGGAAGCTAGTCATTAGCGCCTCCTTTAGCAACAACACCCGTCGCGGTTGCAACTGCAGGTCGTTCTAGTTCGCCATCCGGCGCCACGTTCAACAAATGCAATGCTGTATCTGCAACTTTTGAAAACACTGGCGCAGATACTGTTCCACCGTAGTAACTATCGCCAGCAGGCTCGTCCACCATGACAACAATCGCAAACTTAGGATCGGTAGCAGGAACTAACCCTGCAAAATAAGTCACGTACTCATCACCATAGCCACCACGAATAGCCTTACGCGAAGTACCTGTTTTACCTGCCACGCGATAACCATCAACACGTGCTCGAGTACCGGTGCCGCCTTTTTGCGTTACCTGCTCCATCATCTTCACAACTTGTGACGCTATCTCTGGCTGTATGACGCGCTCGCCTTCAATTTCTTCATGCTCAGGCCGTTTTAATAAGGTTGGCGTGCGTTTAATACCACCAGCGCCCAATACGGAATAGGCCTGCGCTAATTGCATTGGCGTCACCATAAAGCCGTAGCCGTATGACCAAGTAGCTTTTTCGAAATCACTCCAGTTTGGACGTGGTGATAAACGACCACTCGCTTCACCCTGAATGCCCAAGCCTGTTTGCACACCAAAACCAACCGCGTATAAAGTGCGCATAAACTCGTCATCTG
>JGI11905J15746_1000140_pt1 | contig 11000 bp, 10 predicted proteins | sample DeeseametaMP1788_FD_15746 | JGI IMG/M metagenome (IMG submission 15746)
CCTGCATCAGTCTCGACTTGGCTGACGTCACTAATAGCTATAAGAGCCTGTGGGCCGATGGTTAAGTCAGCGGATGCAGCTGCACTAACGCCCATACCTGTATCAAGAGAGCCTGCTGGAAGTTGGTTAGTGTAATCACCAGCAAAGCCACTGGTTACGTCAGCGGTGATAGTACAAGAACCATTCGCTGGAATCGTTGCACCTTGTAAAAGAGCAATATCAGTATCGCCATCAATGGCAACTAGTGTTCCAGTACAGGTTGTTGAAGCATTAGCTGGTGTTGTTAGTGTCAAATCTGTCGGCAGAGAGTCAACAAAATCTGATTGTAAAGTAGCATCAAAGTCGTTGGTGTTGGTCAGCGTAATGGTTAGGGTAGAGTTGCTGCCAAAATCAACTTGGGTAGGAGAAAAAGCTTTTGTAGGCTCTGGGGTGACAACATTCAGCGCATTTGAATCAGTGGCACAAGCTGCTGCGGTTGGGTCTGCAACTGTACATCCACCATTTGTATTATTTGCTGTATTGTTATCAATAACACCAGCCGGTAATGTCACATTAACGGTATTATCGATGGTCGAAGGATAATCGACCGCCATGACAGAGTTTGAAATTAAAAGAGCCGAAGCCGCAAAGAAAACGGAAGCAATCCTTTTAACTGAACCAGTGACAGTTCTAGAAAGCATCGTGCTTGTGCCAAAAATTTTCATTAAAGTCTACCCAACCTAATAAATGCTAAAGCAAAGACACTGACTACCAGCGCTCTGCATTTATAAAAGGAGTTGTTCTAACTCAACCCCAGCCACAACACTAATCCCCAGTGAAAAGACATGTTGCGTTTCTATATCGAAATACGGTTAAGTGGTAACACTATTAGCACAAAGATTTAGAGTCCCTCTAATTTACCCAGCTAATGAGCGGCAATTCACACTTTCCAAAAGATGCATTGCAATTACTTTTTAAGTCAGCTAGCATCTCGACTGTCAGGAAATTTAACACCTTTTAAGTTTTGCTTTCCCTTTCCTGTTCCATTTCCTGACAACCTTATTCTAAACCGATACAAATCAAAATCTTGTGAAGGCTTTAAAGTCTTAATTATTTAAAGTAAAACCAACACTCGTATTAACAACAGAGTATATCCTCATAACATCGGTGCAAGTAGATGGTAAATATACATTTGACAATCTTTTATAATTTGAACCACCCCACACTTTGGATGAGAACCGAATCTCAAAATATCTTGCTCACCAACTAGTTTCGTCTATTTTTTGAGCAAAACATAGCTAATGTCAGCATATTATACAGTGATTAATGCAAATATGAGAATAGTTTACTCATTATTTACACAGGATATATCTCAAAGCTTAACAATTTTATTATTAGAAAGACAATAGAATCATGAAAAATAAAGGAATCCTGTCCGAGGATTAAGGCTCTACTTTCCGTAGCGCTGAATAATACTGCAATTGTTCAAAAAAGCAACAAGAAATAGCGCTTAGCGCTGAATCTCCTACCCTAAATAAACATAACTGATTGAAACTATGAATATTTAGTCCTGATAACTGGACTGACCAGAGCGCCCCTTAGCTTGATAACAGCTTACAACCAGTAAAGAGTAGCTACAAACACTGATGACAGGTCAATAATGATTGGTCGGAGCGAGAGGATTTGAACCTCCGACCCCTTGCACCCCATGCAAGTGCGCTACCAAGCTGCGCCACGCTCCGACAAAAGAAAGGATATGTTTGGAAAACGGCGACATAGTACCGTTTTCCTGAGAAATTACAATATTAAAATATCACCGAGATTTAGTGATTAGATTGATAGGAATCGTTTGATTTTTTCTAGCTCTTCGATAATTTCATCGATCTGAGCCTTTTCAACGGGTGAATCAACGTCTCCGCCCTCTTCTAAGCACTGACGAGCGCCGCCTATGGTATAACCATGCTCATACAGTAAAGAACGTATTTGACGCACAATTAGGACGTCTTCTCGTTGATAGTAGCGGCGATTACCACGTCTTACAGGATCAAGCTGATCAAACTCTTGTTCCCAATAACGCAATACGTGCGGCTTTACCGCACATAAGTCACTCACTTCACCAATCGTAAAGTACCGCTTGCCTGGAATTGCTGGTAGTTCGTTATTATTGCTCGGTTCCAACATAATCGGCTACTTTCCCTCTAAGTTTTTGCCCAGGTTTAAACGTGACAACACGTCGCGCGCTGATCGGAACTTCTTCCCCCGTTTTCGGGTTACGACCAGGACGCTGCGCTTTATCACGCAACTCAAAATTACCGAAGCCAGAGAGCTTGACATTATACCCCTGCTCTAAGGAATCGCGGATTTGCTCAAAAAAAGCTTCTACAATTTCTTTTGACTCACGCTTATTCAAGCCTAGCTCTTCATACAAACGTTCTGCCATGTCCGCTTTTGTTAGTGCCATAATCAATCTCCGCTATCTCACTTGTAGATTCTGGTTTTCTGGTTTAGTTCAAATGCCGCTTAGGAACGCTAATTCCTAAGAACGGCTTTATACTCTTCTGCCAAACCGGAAACCACTTTATCTACAACAGAATTAATTTCCGCATCTTCTAAAGTTTTCTCTGGATGACGTAGTGTCATACCCAAAGCAACACTTTTCTTTCCTTGCTCAAGATGCTCACCTTTGTATATATCAAAAATAAAGGCATCTGTCAGTAAATTACCACCAATTTTTACAATAAAATCAATTAATTCCCCACCTTTTACGGTTTCGTCAACGATCACAGCAAGATCACGTCGAATCGACGGGAATTTCATTAATGGGGCAAATTTTGGTAATTCTCGTTCGGATAAAGCATCTAAATCAATCTCAAATACAAAGGCATCCATATCCAAGTCAACTTTTTGTTGAATTTCTGGATGCAGTTTACCGATATACCCAACCGCCTTACCGTCAAACTTGATATCCGCAGACTGGCCAGGATGAACAATGCTTTTCTCCGATGGCACAAAGTCAAAACGATGCTTTGTTACCTTCAATAATGCTTCTATATCACCTTTAACATCATAGAAATCCACTTTACGCGCATCACCGTCCCACGACTCAATAAAGCGACGCCCGCCGACAATACCCGCTAACGTTGGAATTTGTCTTAGCTCAGCGTCGTCTGAGTTCGTTTCAAAGCGTAACCCCATCTCAAAGAAACGAATGCGGCTTTGCTGACGATTGACGTTAAACTGCGCCGCCTGTACCAAACCTGGCAGCAAGTTCGTACGCATTACACCCATCTCGCTCGAAATCGGGTTCATCAACGGTAAAGGCTTCATCGTAGGCTCTAAAACAGCCTGCAACTTAGGCTCAACAAAACTATAAGTAATCGCTTCTTGATAGCCACGAGTCACCAATACGTCACGCAGCAAGTCTTTAAATACGCGACTTTCATTCTGCATGAACATCGCCATTTCGCCCTGAGGCTTACGGATTGGTAAGTTGTTATAACCATAAACACGAACTAATTCTTCTATGAGGCTTTCTTCGTTATCAATATCGAAGCGGAAACTCGGTACAGAAACGTCCCAACCTTGGTCATTTGGTGTTAGCCCTAAGCCTAGGCGGGTCAATATATCTTCAACCTGCGCATCGTCGAACGCTACGCCAACAACACGTTCAATACGCTCACGACGAAGCGTTAAGTGACGCTTCTCCGGCATAGCTGATTGATCAATCGCTTCAATAATTGCGCCCGGCTGGCCACCGACGATCTCAAGCAACAATTCCGTCGCTCGCTCCATCGCCGTTCTTTGCAGTTCATAATCAACGCCACGCTCATAGCGATGCGACGCATCAGTATGCAAGCCATATTGGCGCGCCTTGCCTGCTACAGCAATCGCATCGAAATACGCGCTTTCTAAGAAAATATCGTTAGTGTCAGGGTTAACGCCAGAATGCTCACCGCCCATCACACCAGCAATCGCAAGTGGTTTAGAGTTATCAGCAATCATTAGAGTATCTTCGGTCAGCTCAACCTCTTGTCCATCAAGAAGTGTTAGCTTCTCGTCTTTCTTCGCCATGCGAACATCAATCGCACCATCGATTTTGGCTAAATCAAACGCATGCATCGGGTGTCCCATCTCCAGTAAGACGTAATTCGTCACGTCTACTACTGGGTCAATAGAACGCACACCAGAGCGCTCGATACGCTGTACCATCCACTGCGGTGTTGTCGCTTCAGGGTTAATACCTTTAATCACACGACCTAAGTAGCGAGGGCACGCTTGCGGTGCACTTAATTTAACATCTAACTTATCGCTGACTTCACTAGCTACTGCTTTTGGCTCAACAAAGTTAACGTCTTCTTGAGTTAACACGCCAACTTCACGCGCGATACCACGAAGACCTAAGCAGTCGCCACGGTTCGGTGTTAAGTCAACATCAATAACATGATCATCAAGATTAAAGTATTGTTTTAAATCTTGCCCTAGAGGCGCGTCTAACCGTAGCTCAACAATGCCGTCGCTGCCTTCACCGATATTCAGCTCAGTTTCCGAACACAGCATACCGAAGGAATGAACGCCACGAAGTTTGGCTTTCTTAATTTTGAAGTCACCTGGCAACACAGCACCAATCATCGCTACCGCAACTTTAATGCCCTTGCGTGCGTTTGGCGCACCGCAGATGATTTGTAACTCTTCATCGCTGGCATCGCCCACATTGATCGTACAAACCTGTAATTTGTCCGCATCAGGGTGTTGCTCAGCGGCAACAATTTCACCGACTACTACGCCAGAGAAGCTATCACCTAAATATTCAAAGCCATCAACTTCAAGGCCAGCCATGGTCAATTTATCGACTAATTCTTGAGTGGAAATTTCAGGGTTTACCCACTCACGTAACCACTGTTCACTAAATTTCATCGTTATCCACCCACTAGTTGAATTGCTTAAGGAAGTTAAGGTCGTTCTCAAAGAACAATCTCAGATCATTCACGCCATAGCGCAACATCGTCAAACGTTCAACGCCCATACCAAAAGCAAAGCCCGTGTACTTCTCACTATCAACGCCTACCGACTCAAGAACTTTCGGGTGAACCATGCCGCAGCCTAGGATTTCTAACCAACCGGTATGGCTACAAACACGACAACCTTTACCACTACACATGACACACTCAATATCCACTTCTGCCGATGGCTCAGTGAATGGGAAGTATGACGGACGGAAACGCACACCTAAGTCTTTCTCAAAGAAGTGTGTCACAAACTCATACAGAACGCCTTTGAGATCAACAAAAGTCGTACTCTCATCAATCAAAAGGCCTTCGACCTGATGGAACATTGGCGTATGCGTTAAATCCGAATCACAGCGATAGACACGGCCAGGAGCAATAATGCGATACGGTGGCTCGGCATTCTCCATGACGCGTACCTGTACTGGCGATGTATGCGTTCTCAATAAACGCCCTGCATCAAAATAGAAGGTATCGTGCATCGCGCGTGCTGGATGATGCTCAGGAATGTTTAGTGCAGTGAAGTTATGGAAGTCATCTTCCACTTCCGGTCCTTCTGCAACAGAAAAACCCATTTGACCAAAATAAGACTCAATACGTCTCAAGGTACGGTTTACAGGGTGTACACCGCCCGCCTCTGAGTTACGACCACTCAAAGTGACATCAATCGTTTCGCTCGCAAGCTTGGCATTAATTTCAGCAGATTTAATAGCGTTTTGTTTGGCTTCGATAATACCAAACACTTCTTTTTTAGCTTCATTAACCTTAGCGCCAAATTTAGGCTTCTCTTCAGGTGGCAAAGTTGCCATCTGCTTCATTTGCGCAGTGATTAATCCTTTTTTACCAACGAAGCGTGCTTTAACTTGCTCCAGCTCTGGTAACGATTCAACTGCACTGATTTCTTGCTCAGCTTGTTGGATAATTTCTTGTAAATCAGCCATGATATTTACTCATAGTTTGTCGTATTTTAGTCGTAGAACCTTCTGGTTTGCTCACGTTATTGTCTTAGTTTTAACCCAATAAATAACTTGGCAAAAAAAAAGGAAGAGCATTTCTGCCCTTCCTTTTAAGACTTTAATCGCTTGTTATCGGAGTTCTAAGTCGAGCCACGATAACAAATGCTATTCTTTAATTCAGTATCAAATTAAAGAACAGAGTGCTTAGATTAAGCGTCTAGGACAGATTTAGCTTGCTCTGCAAAAGCAGCAAAAGCTACTTTATCAAAAACTGCCAATTCTGCTAGCATCTTACGATCAACTTCAATGTTTGATTTCTTCAAACCATTGATAAAACGGCTATAAGACAAACCGTGTGTACGTGCTTCAGCGTTGATACGTGCAATCCACAATGAACGGAACTGACGTTTGCGTTGGCGACGGTCACGATATGCATATTGACCCGCTTTAATTACAGCTTGTTTAGCTACACGATAAACACGACTACGTGCACCGTAATAACCTTTTGCCTGCTTTAAAACTTTTTTGTGACGTGCGTGAGCTGTCACGCCGCGTTTTACTCTTGCCATCTCTTAATCCTCACCAATTATCCGTTAGGAAGCATACGATCGATTTGCTTTGTATCCGCGGCATCAACTAGCTTGCCGTGGCGCAAATGACGCTTACGCTTAGTGGATTTCTTGGTCAAAATGTGACGCAAGTGTGATTGTTTGTGCTTATAACGACCCGAAGCAGTTTTTTTGAAACGCTTCGAAGCACCGCGGTCAGTTTTCATCTTTGGCATAGTAATATACTCGCATTGATTACTGTCATGGCCACTGCTTAAGCAAAATTATGCCGGCAGTCGTCTGGAGCTCATGATGAGTTAATAAAACGGATAAGCCAGCCGTTAAGCCGATTTATCCAACCTTTTGAAGTAAAGTAAGCGCCTTGCGAACTTCTATTCGGCTCAGACCTAAGGGAAAATCCTAAGGTTGAACTGAAAGCTCAATTACTTCTTTTTGTTGGGGGCAATCACCATCGTCATTTGACGACCTTCCATTGATGGACGTTGCTCAACTGAACCGTATTCTTCCAGGTCTTTTTCGACACGCTTCAATAACTCCATTCCGAGTTCTTGGTGCGCCATCTCACGACCACGGAAGCGGACAGTGATCTTCGTCTTGTCCCCATCTTCCAAGAAACGTATAAGGTTGCGTAGTTTTACCTTATAGTCCCCTATATCCGTCCCTGGGCGAAACTTGATTTCTTTAACTTGGGTAACTTTCTGTTTCTTTTTAGCAGCAGCTTTCGCTTTCTTCTGCTCAAACAAGTATTTACCAAAGTCCATAATTTTACAGACTGGAGGATTCGCATCTGGCGATACTTCGACTAAGTCCAACTTAGCTTCTTGAGCTTGCTCTAAGGCATCTCTTGTATCTACCACGCCAACATTTTCGCCGTCGGCTTGAATTAAGCGAACTTCTTTCGCTCGAATATTTTCATTTATGCGCTGTCTATCGTCACGCTTTTGACCTTTTTTAATGTGTCTAATCCTCTAATTGGTTAAAATTAAGTCAAATTATTCGGCCTGTGCTTCTGTTTTTCTTGCTCGCTTAGCGACTTCCGCTTCAAGCAACTCAGCAAAGGCGTCTATGCTCATGCTACCTAGGTCTTCACCTTCTCGAGTTCTGACGGCAACCTGACCATTTTCAACTTCACGATCTCCGACTACAAGTAAGAACGGAACACGTGCTAATGTCTGCTCGCGAATTTTAAAGCCGATCTTCTCATTTCTCAAGTCCGAATTTACCCTAAATCCCTTATTTTTCAAGGAATCGACTGTTTTTTGGCAAAAATCGGCCTGTTTATCGGTAATATTCATGATTACGGCCTGTGTTGGCGCTAACCATGCAGGGAATTTTCCAGCGTACTCTTCGATTAAAATACCGATAAAACGCTCCAAAGATCCCAAAATTGCTCGGTGAAGCATCACAGGAACTTCTCTTTCGCCGCTTTCAGCGACAAATTCCGCACCTAAACGCCCCGGCATCGAGAAGTCGACCTGAATCGTACCACACTGCCAATGACGCTCTAAGCAGTCCTTCAATGTGAACTCAAGCTTCGGGCCATAGAAGGCACCTTCGCCTGGCTGGTATTCGAATTCAATGTTGTTCGCTTTGAGGGCATCCGCCAATGCCGCTTCCGCTTTATCCCACACTTCATCCGAACCGACACGCTGCTCTGGACGAGTTGACAGTTTCACGATGACGTCGGTAAAGCCGAAATCACGATAAACGTCATACAACATCTCGATAAACTTCGAGACTTCTTCCTGAATTTGGTTTTCAGTACAGAAAATGTGTGCATCGTCCTGAACAAAATTACGCAAACGCATGATGCCGTGCAAAGCGCCCGACGGCTCATTACGGTGACATGAGCCAAATTCCGCCATACGCAACGGTAAGTCACGGTAGCTTTTTAAGCCTGAGTTATAAATCTGTACGTGGCACGGGCAGTTCATTGGCTTAATCGCATAGTCACGCTGATCCGATTCAAGCGTAAACATATCGTCGCCAAACTTATCCCAGTGACCTGACTTTTCCCACAAGCTACGATCGACGATTTGTGGCGTCTTCACTTCTTGATAATCGTGTTCTTTCAGGCGATCACGAATGTACTGCTCAAGTGTTTTGTAGATTGACCAGCCCTTGTCGTGCCAGAAGATCATGCCTGGCGCTTCTTCTTGTAAATGGAACAGGTCTAAAGCCTTACCAATCTTACGGTGGTCACGCTTTTCCGCTTCCTCAAGACGTCTTAAGTAAGCTTTTAATTCTTTCTTGTTGGTCCAAGCCGTACCGTAAATACGCTGCAACATTTCGTTATTGGAATCGCCACGCCAATATGCACCCGCAACCTTCATTAACTTAAAGGCTTTCAGTTTTGAAGTGCTAGGAACATGTGGGCCACGACATAAGTCGATAAAGTCACCTTGGCGATATAACGATAGCGCCTCATTGCTTGGGATCGACTCAATAATCTCAGCCTTATACTCTTCACCCATGTTACGGAAGAAAGCAACCGCTTCGTCACGTTCCATTTCGGTACGTTCAACCTGAAGGTTTTCTTTTGAGATTTTCTCCATCTCTTTTTCGATGGCACGAAGATCATCTTCGGTAAACGGCTTTTCTGTCGCAAAGTCATAGTAGAAGCCATGGTCAATCACAGGACCAATGGTTACTTGGACATTGTCGAAAAGGCGTTGAACCGCTTGCGCTAACAAGTGTGCAGTCGAGTGACGGATAATCTCTAAGCCGTCTTCATCGCGCTCAGTGATAATCGCCAGCTGTGCATCAGAGTCCATAACATAGCTGGTATCAACGAGCTTACCGTCAACCTTGCCAGCTAAAGCAGCTTTGGCTAAACCAGGGCCAATATCGTTCGCTACATCATGTACAGAAACGGCTTTATCAAACTCGCGTTGACTTCCATCAGGTAAAGTAATTACAGGCATTGCAAATCTCTCTGTTCGAATATAAGCCCTACGAATGGCCTATTATTCAATGAATGATTAAATTAATTCGTATTTTATCGTCAAAATCCGCTCTACCCAACGGTATTTCAGGGGGTTTGACAAAAAATTAAGACAAGTGGTCGATTATGGTGGAATTAGTGAAATATGCAAGAGATCACAGCAAATATTCTTGCTTTTTAAAGGGGGTAAGGTAACTTTTAAGGATGATTAATTCTTTAAAGGGATCCCTTAATGTCAACCATCAGCCTTAATGCCCAATGTTTGTGCAAAAAAGTCAGTGTACACGCTACTGAAGCCAAGCCCCACGTCGACTCCTGCCACTGCTCCATGTGTCGCAAATGGTCCGGCGGGCCACTGTTAGCGCTAGATTGCGGTTCAAACGTTAGCTTTGAAGGAAAGGAACACATCAAAACCTTTGATTCATCAGAATGGGCTGAACGTGGGTTTTGCTCGGGCTGTGGCACCCACCTCTTCTACCGACTTAAACAGGCAAATCAATACATCATGCCAGCGGGATTGTTCGATAGCCTGGATAATTTAGACAGCGCTGAATTCACCACCCAAATATTTATCGATGAAAAACCTCGATATTATGACTTCGCCAACCAAACCAAAATGATGACCGGCGAAGAAGTGTTTGCGGCTTATAGCCAAGAGTAAATGCTAGGCAGATAACAACGTATTAATTTCGCTGATAATGTTCTTAATTCGGTTAGGGAGCACCTTGTTACGTCTCTGACAGAGGTATAACGCCTCACTCACAGGGGTGCTTAGCTCATATGCCGTTATCAAGTCTTGAGATTGAAATGCCTTAACGGCATGTTGGGGCAATACTGTAAAACCAAGCCCTTTGCTCACAGGTTCTAGAATCAAGTGGATTTGGTTAATACGGCCTGACTGCTTAAGCTGGCTGATATGTTCAAACTCAGGAAAGTTTTTACTCAAAAGCTGACGAGCGTGGTGCTCACCATCAGGGTGATTGATAAACCCCAGAGCTTGCAAGCTTTTCCAATCAACCTGTTGAGCCGTACTGGGAGTGACTAACAATAGCGGTTCGCTTGCAACCTGCTTGGAAACAACCCACTCAGTGTCTATGGGTATTGTTGCCAAACCAATATCAATCTTATCCTCAATCAAAGCCTGCTGAATGTCATCGTTCGGCGCAAACCGGTAATCAAATACCAACTCAGGGTGGCTTTGCTGCAAACACAATAGCTCAGGGTAAAGTAAAGTCCCGACACTGCCCGGCGACATTAACCGCACTTGACCTGCGAACTCCGGATCAGACTTTATCTTCAGTTCTATCCCATCAAGCTTTTCAAGCAGCTCTTCAGCCTCAGCCAACAATAACTGTCCGCTTTCTGTCAATGTGAAGCCTTTACCCTCTCGGAGTAACAGCTCTGAATTAAGAGCTTCCTCAAGCTTTTTCACATGCTGGCTGACTCCGGACTGCGTCATGTGCAAACGCTCAGCCGTTTTAGTGAAATGTTTTTCATCGGCTAAAACACAAAATGTCTTAAGCCACACCATATTAATCATAATAGACCA
>JGI11905J15746_1000167_pt1 | contig 9943 bp, 10 predicted proteins | sample DeeseametaMP1788_FD_15746 | JGI IMG/M metagenome (IMG submission 15746)
CAATAGAAATCTTGGAACTGCAATTTCAATGGATAATTTAGGAAAGTTTGTTTTAGCAAGCAGAGCGTTTTTGAAAAAACCCTCTAAGAAATTTTTTAAAAAGCCTGTTTCTAAACGTATTATGAAAAATAATGATAAAATCGTTGTAGTGCAATTCAAGTTTAAGGATAGAAGTGATGATATCGTTTGGGGCCAAATAAAACGTGCGTCAAATGCACTAAAAACTCAGTTAGAGTTAGGTGGATTTNCGGTTTTAAGAAATTCTTCAGTAAAGGATGAAAAGGAAAATGCGGCATTGATATTTTTATTGCATGCAAAAAAAATTGAAAATAGCTTAGTTCGAAGCGGACCGGAAATATCTAGTAAAGAACACTGTGAAAAATTTATTTCAGCTAATTTGAAAAAAAGCCAGCTTATGTGGATTAACGAAGAAGGCAAAATACAATCTTTGCAGAAACGAAAACTCGATGATGTAAAATTATTTTTGCAAGACATTTTGAAAAACAATCTAAAAAATTCTGGCATTCCTAAAGGGCTTGAGAAGGATTTCAAAAAAGGTGTTAAAATTATTGATGCAAGCAAAGTCTCAACAAAATCCATTAAAGAGGCAATTGTGGACATTGCCATAACAGATGAAACAATCTTTCGTTAAACTTGGTAAAATAACTGAACCGCCATATTCGGATATCTGGGTTTATCCAAAGGGAACCAGGGCACAGATAAAATCACGAATAAAAGAATTGAAAGCTCTTGGTGTAGAGAGTATTTCATTTCAAGGTAAATTGCAAGTGGGCACTATTAGCATACTAGGCAAGGGATACGTAGGAATAGTAGTTTTAGGTAAAATAGGAAGAAAGAAAGTTGCTGTAAAAATAAGACGAAACGATTCCCCCAGAAAAAATTTGAAAAGAGAAGCAGAGTTGCTTAAAATAACAAATCAGTCTAACGTTGGACCAAAATTAGTAGGTTTTAGTAAAAATTTCCTTGTAATGGAATATCTAGAAGGTGAAAAAATTGGTGATTGGGTTGCTAGTTTAAAGAAGAGAGGAAGTTCCTCACAGCTCAAGACCATAATTAAAAAAATTCTAGAAGACTGTTACAAGTTAGACAGGATTGGTTTGGATCATGGAGAATTAAGTCACATAGTAAAACATGTGATTGTTGGTAACAAAACTACCATTATTGATTTTGAAAGTTCTAGCATGGATAGAAGAGTTTCAAATGTAACATCAGCAACTCAGGCACTTTGCATCGGATCTGGAATTTCAAAAATCATAGGTTGCATATGTAAAATCCCTAAAAAAGAAAAAATGATTGCAGTGCTACGTAGATACAAACAAGAACAAACTAGAGATAGTTTTGAAAACTTGCTAGATGTTTTGAAATTATGATGGGACCGGCAGGATTTGAACCTGCGACCTCCAGCACCCCAGGCTGGCATCATAACCAATCTAGACGACGGTCCCTGTTTTAGGCACGAATCGTGAAATTATTAAACCGTCTGATGGTTTAACCTGAAAAACGTTATCGTTCTTGAGAAGTAGGCCTCACAAGAATTTCGTTTACATTCATGTGTTCTGGCGATTGCAGAGCAAATAAAATAGCCTCTGCAATGTCTTCCGCTTTTAGTCCTTGTGTCTTTTTTGCAGTTTCAATAAAACTTTGTAACGATTCATCAGTGATTGTGTTTAGCAGTTCGGTTTCAACCACTCCAGGTTCAATGCATGTTACCCTAATGTTTGAACGGGCACTAAATTCTTGCCTTAATCCCTCGCTAAAAGCGGTAACAGCATGCTTTGTTGCACAGTATACGCTTCCAGAGGGAAATACGACCCTGCCGGCAACTGATGAAATGTTAACTATGTGACCTGATTTTTTTTCTTTCATGTGTAAGATGACTGCTGCGGTACAAAATAATACTCCTTTAATGTTCACATCGATCATCTGTTCCCATTCGTCAACTTTGAGACTTTTTACAAAGCTAAGTGGCATCAGGCCCGCATTGTTTATTAAAATATCAACCGTCCCCCATTTTTTTATTGTCTGATCAACAATGGCATCACAATCAGTTTTTTTTGTAACATCAAGCTTTTGCGACAATACCTCGCCCCCATTCTTTTTAATTTCATTTTCCAGCTGCTCCAGCTTGTCAGTTCGTCTGGCACCTATCACCACTTTTGCCCCAGCTTTGGATAGCGCTAATGCAGTAGCATAACCAATACCACTACTTGCTCCTGTAATAATAGCTACTTTGTTCTTTATTGTCATAAAAAGCCACAACCATCAAACGCTGTAAATGTGTTTTTAAAATAATATAATAGCTAATTTATTAGGAAAAAAACCCTAACTTTGTCGTGCTGCAAGAAAAGTGCGCCTATTGTGGGGATATGACAGACATGCCTTTTGAGTGTAATTACTGTAAGGATCCGTTTTGTTCCGAACATAGACTTCCAGAAGAGCATCGGTGCGTGAAGCTTACTCAGCTCAGAGCGAAAAGATTCGGCGAAAAAAGCAAAATTATTCGTGATGGCGGAACGGGGAAAAAGAACAGGTTCCGAAGAATGCTAGGCAGGTTTGGCAAATAATTAGTAAAGGGATTTTTTTGGATTGATTTTTGCGCGTCTTGCCTGGTAAAACAATGCAACTGCAAGTGCAACCAAACAAAATGCTGTGATAGCATGCGGTTCAACGGTATAAGCATCTTGATTTATCAAAAATGGCATAAAAGCAGTATAAGTCACAGCAAACCCAACCATGGTTATGCCCTGTATTGATAGTTTAAGCCAAGAAGGAACAGGCCTGGCTGTTCTACTAATAATTCTACTTAAAATTTCAATGATAAATAACGCCCCTACTGGATAAATTGTCAATAAAACAAAATCGATAATATCAACCGAGCCGGGATGGGACATAACAGATGCCTATTTTTTTATTGATCATCTAAACTGTGTGGTTTCCCATTTAATATTCCAGAGAGAATTGTTTCCCTTCTTTCTAACATTTCCTTCTTGGAGTCAAGGATGTATTTTTCCTCATTAAGCAAAACAGATTGGTTCGAATTTTCCAAGATTGCTTTTTCTAGCCTTAATTTTAGAAGCGCTGATGTTGTGTCAGTTATCATGCTAATCATGGCTTGGTTGATTTTTGCCTGAATGCCGTCATATTCCTCGCTTTTCAAATTTTTAATTAATTCTGAAATTGAGTTGTAAAGATTGGAATCGATTTCTTGCATTGTATCACTTTCAGATTCCTGCAATACGAGTGTCTGAAGATAGTTTATGTTGATTTTATTTTGTTCTGACATTGAAACGCATCTAATAATCCTTAAATCACCGGGTTATTTTTGTTCTGTTGAAGAAAAGAAATTGCCATATAAAGTGATTGGTGGTAAACCAACTAGAATTGAATATTCTGTTGATGACATCTTTGCTAAAATTAAACAGGAGGAAATAAAATTTATCGATCTGCAATTTACTAGCTTGCCTGGGCGTTTTCATCATACTACCATATCATCCAATACATTTACGCTTGACCAAATGATTGATGGTCTTCCTAAACTTGACGGTTCTTCNATTGTAGGATTTACCACCATTGACGATTCTGATCTAATACTAAAGCCTGATCCTAATTCATTTGCAATAATTCCGTGGGTGACAGATAAAAAATCTGCGAGGATGTTGTGTGATATCTACCGGGGAGCTGGTAGAGGAAGGTTAGAAACTGACCCTAGGGGCATATGCCAAAAGGCTGAGGAGCATTTGAAGACACAGGGATATGATGACAGTTTTTGGGGACCAGAAGTTGAATTCTTTGTTTTTGATAAAATTCATTGGGATGTATTGACTCCTTACAAGGGTCAGTCGTACTCGATTGAATCAAACGAAGCGCCATGGAGCCAAGAAGGAACTGGATATCCAATGGGACTGCAAGAAGGCTACTATCCCAGTACGCCTTCAGACACGTTAACTGAATACAGAAATGATTGTGTAGAAGTATTGAACGAGAATTTTGGGATTTTGTGTGATAACCATCATCACGAAGTAGCTACTGCAGGACAGTGTGAGATTGATATCATTTATGATAAAATGACGAACGCTGCTGACAGTGCCCAATCTTACAAATATGTTATACGAAACATAGCGAAACTGCATAAAAAAATTGCTACAATGATGCCTAAACCAATCTCCATGGATTCAGGTTCGGGAATGCATACCAATGTCAGCCTTTGGAAGTCTGGAAAAAATATGTTCTATGACAAAGATGAAGACTATGAATTTAGTCAGATAGGGCGCTACTTTTGTGGTGGAATTATGGATCATGCTAAGGGATTGGCTGCGATTACAAACCCAACAACTAATTCGTATCACAGACTCGTGCCGGGATATGAAGCGCCAGTTTACATTGCGTGGAGTACTGCAAACAGATCTGCAACAATAAGAATCCCTGGTCACTTTAAAGGAGAAAAATATGCTCATGTGAAAAGACTGGAATACAGAGTTCCCGATCCATCATCTAACCCATATCTTGTATTTTCTGCNGTTTTGTCTGCAGGTCTTGATGGAATAAAAAAGAAAACAGATCCTGGAGATCCAATTCATGAAGACATCTATAAAATGTCTAAAGCGGAGAGAAAAAAGAGAGGCATTGGAATTTTGCCAGCCAACTTGGGCGTAGCTTTAGACGAACTTGAGAGCGATAGAAGTTTTCTAAATCCAATTTTTTCAGATCCTGTAATTAACAAAATTATTGAGCTGGAGAGGAAAGATCAGCGCGAGATTTCAATCAGACCTCATCCTCATGAGTTTTATCTATATTTTGATGTCTAAATCAATAGTACAAAGAACGAACCGTATCTTGTATATGATAAATCAATACTAGAGAGATGGCAATTAATGCAAAGCCCACAGCGATAAAAATTCCTCGCCGATTATCTGATGTTGCGGCTTTGAATAATAGTATGCCCCCAACTAATCCAAGAGACAGCGTTGCAATACCTTGGATAGCATGATCAAAAGGTACCCCAGGTGTTATTAGCGGGAAAAAAATGCCTGCGAGTAACGCAAAAATTGTTAGCAAGTAAGCATACCGAGGAATTTGAGCAAGGATGGATTTTGGGTTAAAAGTTCTGGTGGGTTGTTCAGATTTTTTTATTTTCCGGGGGTCGCCTAAACTAGTACGTTCAGCTAGTTTTGGTTCTGGTTCAGTTATTTCTGCCGTTACTTCAGCTTCAGGTTTTATTACTTCAGCTCTTTGTCTTTCCTTTCGTCTTCTCATACGTGCCCATTTAGTCATCTAAATCTCCCAGTACGGGTATCATTTGTACATTGACAATCAAAAAATAGCTTTCTTAAGTTTTTGTAATAATTTTCATAAAATAATATAGAAACTACATCATTCCGCCCATTCCAGGTGGCATTCCGCCCATTCCGCCCATTCCGCCCCCAGGTGGCATTCCGCCTTCTGCTCCAGGTGGTGGACCTGCTGATTTTGCAGTTGCAATAACATCATCAATACGTAAAATCATACATGATGCCTCGGCAGCAGCTGAAATAATTTGTAGTTTAACCGCCAAAGGCTCAACAATATCACTCGATTTCATATCTGCTACTTTTCCATTCATTACATCAATGCCTGTCCATTTGTTACCGCCCAACTGTTTTGAACGAAGTGAGGCAAGTGTATCAATTGAATCCATTCCCGCATTTTCACAAAGTGAGAGTGGAATGGACTCTAAAGCCTCTGCAAACTTTTCTGCCGCAAGTTGTTCGCGGCCTTCAAGTGATTTTGACCAGATTCTAATCTTAGTTGCGGCAAATGTTTCAGGTGCCCCGCCGCCGGCTACAATTGATGGTAATTCCATAACGTCTTTTACTACCATGATTGCGTCATGGACAGATCTTTCAGCCTCATCTACAACTCTTTGTGAGCCTGCTCTCAGTAAAAGAGTCACAGACTTTGGATGTTTACAGCCCTCGACAAAGACCCATCGGTCCTCTTCAATTTTTCTTTCCTCAACTATATCAGCAGTTCCCAAATCCTTTTCAGATAAATCGTCAAGATTTGTTATGATCCTTCCGCCGGTGGCTTTTGCAAGTTTTGTTAAATCGCTTTCTTTTACTCTTCTGACAGCAAGTATACCCGCCTTGGATAAGTAATGTTGAGACATGTCGTCAATTCCTTTTTGGCAAAAGACTACTGATGCTCCAGAGCCAACAACCTTGTCAACCATTCTTTCGAGCATCTTGCTTTCTTCATCTAGAAATGATTTCATTTGTTGTGGGTTTGAGATATTTATCTTAGCGTCGGTTTCTGTCTTGCTAATTTCTAATGCAGTGTTGATAAGAGCAATTTTAGCGCCAGTCACTTTTTTTGGCATTCCTGAATGAACTACTTCCTTATCAAGAACAACCCCCTGTAAAATTGAAGAATCTGAAATTGAGCCTCCTGATTTCTTTTCCACTTTTATGTCATCTATATCCACGGTGTAATTACTGCCGCTTTTTTCAGCAACTGCCAACACAGATTCTACAACAATGTCAGCCATTTTGTCAGAATATTTTCTTACCAATTTTGTTTGCATGGATGTCTTTGCAACCTTTAGTAGAATCCGTTTGTCATCAGCAGTAACCTGTTCAGCAATATCTTTGATGTATTCTTTGGCTTTGTTTGCCGCTTTTCTATAACCGTCAACAATAACTATAGGATGAACTTCCTGTTCCAAAAGTGATTCGGCTTGTTCTAGGAGAGCGCCGGCTAGAACTACCACAGATGTGGTGCCATCACCAACTTCGTTGTCGGTTGCTTTTGCAATCTCAACTAGCATTTTTGCCGCTGGGTGTTGAACGTCAATTTCTTTTAGAATGGTAGCTCCGTCGTTTGTGATTGTAACGTCTCCTAACGAGTCAACAAGCATCTTGTCCATGCCTCTTGGACCTAGGCTGGTGCGTATTATTTCAGCAATAATTTTTGCTGCCGCAATGTTGTTTTTTTGTGCATCCCTACCCTTAGTTTGAGTTGCACCATCTTTAAGCAAAACAACTGGCATGTTTACTCCTGATGCCTGAACAGTCATATTCAAAAACTCACACCTGCCTATATTATACCTTATTTTGGTTAGCGGCTCGTAAACAATAGGTATTTTTTAATTGGGAAAAATAATGTGGATAGCATGACAAACAGTTCAAATAAAGACGCATATGACGAAGTTTTCGCAAATTTGGAAAAACACAACAAATGGTTTGAAAACTCAATTCCTTTGATCGCTAGTGAAAACGTTCCAAGCCCAGCTGTGAGAGAAGCAATAATCTCAGATTTTGGCAACAGATATGCTGAGGGTTGGCCCGGAGAACGAGTTTATGCAGGTTGTACCTACATTGATAATGTTGAGATCCAGTGTATGGATCTTGCTAAAAAACTGTTCAAATCTGAGTTTGCAGACGTAAGACCCATTTCTGGAGTTGTTGCTAATCTGATAATCTATTCAGCCTTTTCAAATCCTGGTGATGTAATGCTTGCTCCATCAATTCCAGCTGGTGGCCATATCTCACATGGTAAAAAAGAGCATTCGGGAACTGCTGGTCTTGTCCATGGTTTAGAAATTGAGTTTTTCGCGTTTGACTCTGAAGAGATGAACATTGATGTTGAAAAAACAAAAGCAAAGATTGAAGAGTTGAAAAAGCAAGGCAAGCTACCAAAAATAGCCATGTTTGGTGGCTCTGTGTTTTTGTTTCCACACCCAGTCAAAGAGCTGGCTGACTTTTTGAAAGCTCATAACATGCACATCAATTATGATGCTGCGCATGTTGCTGGATTAATAGCTGGAGGTGAGTTTCAGGACCCGCTAAGGGAGGGAGTGGATACCATGACTATGAGCACTCACAAAACATTGTTTGGCCCACAGGGTGGGCTTGTTTTGGCATTTGAGAAAGATGCAGAAGCTGTAAAAAAAGCAACATTTCCGGGCCTTACCAGTTCTCATCATATTCATCATATGGCTGCAAAGGCAGTTATGTTTGCAGAAGCGCTTGAGTTTGGGAAAGGCTATGCAGCCCAAACAATCAAAAATGCAAAAGCTTTAGCTGTGACACTAAACGATTTGGGGTTGAAAGTTTTAGGTGAAAAAAAAGGCTTCACGCAATCACACCAAGCTGTTGTAAATGTGCTCGATTATGGTGATGGTGGCAAAATTGAGGCTGATTTGGAAAAGGCAAACATCATTGTAAACCGCCAGCTGGTTCCTGGTGATATCAAGGCAAAGAGGCACTACATGCACCCCAGCGGAATTAGGCTTGGAACTTCCGAGGTAACGCGTTTGGGAATGAAGGAATCAGAAATGAAACAAATTGCATCTTTCATAAAAAATATAATTGTTGATAAAAAAGATGCAAAAGACATTGCAAAACAAGTTGCTGAATTTCGAAAAAACTACCAAAAAACTCAGTATTGTTTTGACAATAAACTTGGTGCGTATGAATACGTAAAACTAAGATAGTATTATCAGGCAGCTACGTTTCGGTCCTTTCTGTGTCTGGTTTTGATGGTTCCCCATGTTTCCTTCTTGATCTGGGTTTTTGAGCCCTGGCTATGTGCCTTATCAGTATGACGTTTCAGTCGCTCTGGTGAAGAAAACTCTAGATCACATTTGTTACACTTTGTTTCATCGTTGTCCTTTTTACCAAATAGTCCCATTTCGCCCTATTAGTATAGACTTACTTTCAAATAAAGTGGATCGTTGGAGATTAAACGCCTGAACTTTCAGCCTTTGTAAGATCCAAAAAGACATTATCGCCTACTGAAAGGCCAAGTTTTTTGTATTCAATCATGTCTAATTTTATGGAGGTTGTGTTGCTCATCATACCAAGTCCTCCGCCAGACATCATTTTGTTAAGCTCTTTAGCCATGTCGTTCATATTGGAAAACCCCATAACGTTAGCCTTGCCGAATGGAGAAGATGGTGATCTGTTATTTTCTTGGACGTCCTTTTTGGAAGATAAAGAAACTACCACGTAAGGAGAGGCGTCTGGTGCAGCATCAACACGCACTACAATGTACTCTTTTCTCATACAGATAATACTGTTTTTGAGTATTTTATTGTAACTTGTACAAACTTCTAATCTTCGTTATCAGAATAGCTGGAGCAATAAAGTACATTCCAATGTTTAGCAATATGATAGCAATTCCATATCCTAACATCTCATGTTCAGAATCGATGTCTACATACTGCAATAGAGTCAATGAGGTCAATAGAGGAGTAAGTGTCAGTTTCACAGCCTCCTTGAAGACTTGGTTCTCCCTTTCATAATCAGCAATCGTAGGGCTAAACGAATAGTAAAACTGATTGAATCCCGCCATAAATGCAGAGCCGGATTCCGTTTGTAGTACGGTGTTATCACGTAGTTCTCGCAGCTGTTGAACTTGTGGGGCAAGCTCAGAACCATAAGATGCTGTAGCTATTAGACAGCCACCAACCTTTGGTGGTATTGATCCAGCCTCGGGTATTGCTTTTGCATCAATAATTAGTTGTTTAAAAATGGGATCGCTACTAAAATTTATGGGCTGCATCTTTCCATCAAACATAACTTCAAAGTTATTTACTGTTTGAACAAAAGCGTTAACTTCGTATCTAAACCATTCTGTAAGATTAAAATAGATTACAGAGTAATTGAACTCTGAATTAAGAAAGTAAAGTTGCATGATTTTGAATTGAAGGGTTTCTGTTTCTGTGATATAATCTTGGGTTGTAATAAGAAGGTGGGCTTTTCTTCCGTCGTCATTTTCAAATACGTAGTCGCTTAAAACTTTAGGGCGTTCCCCGCCTTGTATTAAAAAGCGTTTAGTACTAACCCCGGCGCTTTCCGTACTTGGCTCTCTTGGTTCTGAGAATATCAAAACTTGTGGAGTAAACCCGGTTTCATCTATCTGCAGTTGTACGTTGTGTTCCAGA
>JGI11905J15746_1000174_pt1 | contig 9861 bp, 12 predicted proteins | sample DeeseametaMP1788_FD_15746 | JGI IMG/M metagenome (IMG submission 15746)
GATATTTCAGTGGGTTAGAGGATTTGTTGAAACATGGTTAAAGAAAATTGCGGCGTTGTAGGAATTTTTAGTTTGGATGGAATTAACGTAATTCCTATGCTTATTGATTCATTGCGTGCATTGCAACATAGAGGTCAAGAGGCTTGGGGTATTGCCGTACCTAAAAGATTACCATTAAAAAAATTAGGGCTTGTTTCGGCGGCTGCCTCTGAATTTAAGAAAATCTCTGAAGAATATTCATCATTTGCTGCGATTGGTCATGTTAGATACTCTACTATTGGTAAAAGCAATTTGGAAAACGCTCAGCCACTAAAAGTTAAGGATCTATGTATTGCCCATAATGGGACAATTTCTAATGTAGAAGAACTTTCCAACATGGTTGGTGGATGCTCATTTACACCACAACACGCAAGTGACACTCTAATTGTCGCACAACGTTTAGTTTCTCTAATATCTGAGAAGGGAAAACTTAGCAAGGCACTATCAATTTTAAAAAATGAAATGGTGGGATCTTATTGTTTTACTTTTCTTTCTGACGATTCTTCTGTTTTTGCAGCACGTGATCCAAAGGGCTTCAGACCTATGGTTATGGGAAAAAAAGAAGACGGTAAAACACATATTGTTGCATCAGAATCGTCAGCGCTGTCTGCTATTGGTGCTAAGTTAGAACGAGATGTCACACCTGGTGAGCTTATTAAATTAAGTAAAAATGGTGTTGAAACTGAAATGTTTTCAACTGATACGTCTAGAGCTCATTGTTCTTTTGAGTTTACATATTTTGCACATCCCTCAAGCAAAATGGAGGGTTCTAACATATACGTAGCAAGAAAAAACATTGGTAGATTTCTTGCAAAAAAATTTCCGTTCAAAGAGGCGGATTTGGTTATTCCTGTTCCTGATTCAGCCAGACCAGCTGCATTAGGTTATGCACAAGAGCTTGGGATTCCTTTTGACGAAGGATTGTTAAAAGATCGTTATAGCAAAAAGGGTCCACTTCGAAGTTTTATTGAACCACATCAAGCTGATAGAATAGAGATCAATAGATGGATTATTCCCATTCAAGAAATTATTGAGGGAAAACATGTTGTTGTTGTGGATGATAGTTTAGTTAGGGGTACTAGCTCTCGTGCAATTATCAAAGCATTACGAAAGGGCGGCGCACGTAAAATTAGCCTGGTTATAACATATCCGCCAATTAAATTTCCCTGTTTCGCTGGTATAGATTTTCCATCCCAGGAAGAGCTTGCAACATATACTGATGGTAAAGATTATTCAGATGAACAAATTATAGAAAAAGTACGAAATGATATAGGCGCTGATTTTCTTGGTTACAATGATCCTGAAAATCTTGCACGTGCTATTGGCATTCCAATAGATTCCATGTGTTTTACATGTACAACAGGAAATTATTCTTCATTAGGAATAAAACCAATTTTTAAAACTCTAGTACAATTGGAGGGCAGTAAATGAATATTGCATATGTACTAGTTCAAAGTACAATTGGGCATGAAATGGAAGTGCTAAGTGATCTATTAAAAATTGATTTTGTTAAAGAGGCAAAAGGCACTTTTGGCTATTATGATATTCTTGTAAAAATTGAGGCATCATCAGAAAAGGAAATTGTAAGAATTATTACAAAAAAAATAAGGAAGGTTAAAAATGTTAATACAACTACAACGCTTTCTGTAATTTCAGAACAAGAAGATCTATAATTTTTAATGATACTAGAAATGAATTTTCAATTGTATTTTTAGAATATTGACAAGATTGATAATATAATACGGACGAAATTTTTGACAAATCTGATAGATTCTTAACTCGATTTATGTAGAAGCATTACCTAAGAGAATTTAGTAGATATGACTAAACATATTGCCAATGGGGAAAAAATTAAAGAAGCTATACGGTTGTTAGATAACCTCGAAAGAGATAGAGAAGGGTTTTCTACTGATTGGACTGGAACAAGGATAGCCGAAATCAAAAAAATCTTAGAAAAATGACACTAACTGATAAGGAAAAAATCAAAGAAGCTTTAGACATGATTGAGAAAATGATTGAGGATGTAGAAGGCGATTATGAACAAGGTGTTCCCTGTTCATCTGAAAAGATAGAGGTTTTAGAGAACTAACAATAATTATAAAATTATTTATATTTTCCATGATTTTTTTCATGAAAATCTCTAATATGTAATGCTAGTTTATCCGGTTGATCACCAAAATCTTTTCCACAGTATGTACAGTAAAATCCATCATCCCAGGGCATCTTTATTATATTAAATTACATAAATTAATTATTTGTTATTCATAATTTCAATTAACATAATAGTTGATAATATAATTACCAAGTATTCTATATTATCAAAATAAATCAAAACTATGTCAATTTTAATCAAAAAAAATCAAAATTTGATTTCTAAAGATCTATATGTCAATTTTAATCAAAAAAAATCAAAATTTGATTTCTAAAGATCAAAATGAATATGAAAGAATAAAGAAAATCAATAAAAAAACTGCACAAACTAGAAGACAGCGAGGGTATAATTGGGAAAATACACTTGTTAAAAGATTCAATTCGATTAAATCCTGGAAGGCATTTAGACTTGGTTCTCCTAGTGTTGCTTTACCAGATGTTTTAACTGTAAATAATGTGGAAAGTACAATTTTTACAATTGAGGCAAAATCTGGAACCGGAACAACCTTACAAGTCCCATTTGATCAAATAGAAAGGTGTCTAAACTGGATTGATAATTTTCAGGTTTATCAAAAGCGTGAGGTAATTTTGGCCTTTAAATTTCTCTCAAAAAAAAGAATAGGAGTTGGCAAATACGAAAAACGAGAATTACGTGAATTCTACAAAGTTTGGGATAAAAAAAAGATGGTTATAGATTGTGTGTGTACTTATGATGGAAAAACATATGCACTAAAAAATGGCAAACAGGAAAAACTAGTGCTAAAGGATTTCTCAATGCCATTCAAGTCAAAACACCAATTATTTTATTAATAATCAAAATTTCCAATCATTTTTTAGTAATAAATTCCTAAATATTCTATGGATTTTAAACGATACTTTGGAAAAATAAAAAAGAAAAATGAAAAACCAAAACACGAACCTGATATTATAGAAGAAATAGAACAAAATGTTATTGATGAGGTAGAACCTAAAATCGTTGAAGAAGTAGATGTTAATGTAAAGAAAACTCTGAATTTTGTGGATTCAAGGAAAGATCCACATGAATATCTTAAAAGATATCTTAAGGAACCAAAATACAAAGACTGGTTCAATCGTAATTATCCCAATAATACAATTTACGATGCAGTTGGGTTATCAATATCGGATTATCTAAACATGAAAAGAGAATTATTTCCAGAATTAGAGAGTATTAATGAAGAAGAATCAAGCAAAGAGAAAAAATCTGATAATACAAATTTTAAACCAACAATTACACATGAAACTAAAACTAGCTTTGATGAATTCGTTGATGAGCGTATATTAGTTAGTCATAACGCATTTGGGAACAAAGAAATGAAGATTAAGATACTTGAAGTATCTGACGAAATTGCGCCATTGACATCAAAATTTGGCGACCGCATTAAAATAAATAAAATTATTATTACAATCAAACATTTACAAACTCAGCAAATTGAAGAGGGGGAATTCGACATAGAATCTATTGAGAGAGAACTAATTGAAAAAAGGCATTATACATCTAGTAATCGATGGGTTCCTACAGATGTTATCAAAAATGGTTATGTAACAAACTCTAGACATACTGGATTAATCAGTGATGCTGTTGCTCTAGACTATATAGCATTTTGAAATATCCGTTAATATAATTTTGAATGAATTTATTACAAGAAAAGTATAAGAAGGCTAAAGAAAATTCTTAGCAATGATAACAAAAGAAATTAATATTAATGGAGAAAAATTTCTTCTTACACTTACTGATCAGATCATAAATCAAGTTAATAATCTAAAAACACTTTATAACGCCGCATATGAAGATCCTGAAAGTTTTGAACAAGTTAGTACAGAAATTTCGTCTACTATACAGGAAATTTCTAATTCAGTTCAACCAAAACCTAGTGATAGCCACTTAGATAATTTAATACAACAGATAATCAAAACCGTTGATGATAAAACTGAAGAAACGAACAAACAATTAAAAGATAAATCAATTACTAAAAAGAGCAAAAAAAGAATAAAAAAATAAAATCAAAAAAATGAATTTTAGTTCGTTCTTAATTAGCAATGTTTAACATTATACATAACTGATGAAAATACGTTTTAGTTATATCTGACAGTGTTATGATATTAGTATGGGTACACATTGTGAATGTGGAATTTGTGGGCATTTTAATGAAAAAGATTGTATCGAAAAAGAATGCAAGTGTTGCAGTAATTTCCATCTAAGATCTGGTTCTAAAACGAATGAAAAATAACATAACAAAAAACTATAACTCGATTAACATTGTTTGAAGTTTTTCAATTAGTTTTTTATCATTCAATGAATCTATAATCAACAATCTCAAATTTTTTAGCCTGTCGGAATCCTTGTAATACACTTGTCCTAATATTTCAATTTCCCTTGTAAAATCATACGTATCAATATAATATGTAGCTAATTTGTATAGAGCAACTAAATGGTCTGTTTGATATTTTTTCCCATCTAATTTACTACGCACAACTTGCAAGAGTCCACTAATTTTGGATAATTCTTTTTTAATTATTTCAAGATCATTTGGGTTATCATTTAATTCAGTTAATGTTTTATAAGAAGCCAAAATTTGTCCTAAAATTCCTTTTAAATATTCATCAATAGTTACCAATACAATTGATAATTAACATAACCATTCAAAAAGTTTAGGAATGTTGAATCAAGATGACATTAGAATTTTGCCAAATCTCTTATCTTTAAATTACTGGTAACCACAAATGTGACATTGCAAGATAAATCATATTTAAAATGCATTAACAACAAATGCGGAAAAGAATATCCGATTCCCATTATTGAATTTGAATGTGTGTGTGGAAATCTTTTAGATGTTAAATACAAAGATACTCCTTCACAAAATCTTAAAGATGTGTTTTATCAAAGAAGAAACCCACAAGGAAGTATATTTAACGAAAGTGGTGTATGGCGATTTCGTGAACTATTAAATTTTTGTGGAATAGATACAGAAGATCTAAATCAATGCTCACATCACTTGGTTTCACTTGATGGTGCTGAAGGAAGACAATCTAAACCATATCATATGTCAAAAGTTGCAAAATTTGTGGGAATTGAAAATGAAAAATTAATGTTACAACCAGAAGGTTACAATCCAAGTGGTTCATTTAAAGATAATGGCATGTCTGCTGCTGTGACACATGCAAAATTAGTAAACGCAAAAAAAATCATTTGTGCATCAACTGGTAATACATCAGCTTCAGCAGGGATGTATGCTGCAAATGAAAATATGGAATGTGATGTGTATATTCCAGAAGGTGAAATTGCTCCAGGTAAACTTAGTCAAGCATATCAATTTGGTACACAAATAATACACGTTCATGGAAATTTTGATGATGCGTTTACTAAATCATTAACTGCCGCTAAAGAATCTGGAGGTTATACAGTAAATTCAATTAATCCATTTAGAATTGAGGGCCAAAAAACCATTCCATATCGTGCTTTAGAATTCTTAGAATGGGAAACTCCTGATTGGATAGTTTATCCTGGCGGTGCACTTGGTAATACATCAAGTTGTGGAAAATGTTTAATGGAATTATATGAATGGGGTTGGATTAAAAAAATTCCACGAATAGCTGTTATTAATGCTGAAGGTGCTAATACTTTAGATATTTTATACAATGGTAAATTTGAGGATACTGAATTACGATGGAATGATGGAAACCTTGATACTGAATTAATTAAACGATATTATACTAAAATGAGTAAAGATGGAATACGACCAAAAACAAAGGCTACTGCAATACAAATTGGTAAACCATCTAACTTACTGAAGGGATTACGAGCGTTAGAATTTACAGATGGAATTGTTATTAGTGTAACCGATAAAGAAATGTTAGATGGAATGTCAATAGTGGGATTAAATGGTTTTGACTGTGAAATGGCTTCAGGTGCAGTTCCAGCTGGCATAAAGATACTGCTTAACAAAAATATCATGAAAAAAGATGATAAAATTATTGGTATTTTAACTGGAAGACAGAAAGAACCATTATTGCCTATAAATTATCATAATGAACCAACAAATCAGTTTGCAAAGCCGCCAAAACAATGAATAATTCTTTAGGCTAAGACTGTAAATGTGAAAGCTTAAAAGAGTCTACTGCTAATTAGTAGTATATAGAAATGTGGTTGATAGTAAGTTAATGACTGTTATTTTAGTCATCAAAAATATTAGGTTTAAAAAATGCAATTAACATTTGAAATAATATCATTAATTGTTTTAATCGGTTTATCTGGATTTTTCAGTGGTTTGGAAGTAGCATTAGTTGGAGTTAGACGCTCAAAAGTTCATCAAATGCTTAATAAAAAATTGTCAGGTGCCACTTCCCTTCACAAGCTTAAATCTAATCCTAGCAGAATGATGGCAAGTGTCAACCTAGGAAATAATCTAGTTAATGTGTCATCTACTGTATTAGCAACTGATATTGCACTAAAAATTTTTGAAAACAATGGATTAGCAATTGCAATTGGTGCAATGACGTTTTTAATCCTAGTTTTTGGTGAGATAACCCCAAAAACATATTGTAACGCTAATGCCGCAAAAATTGCACTTCGATATAGTAGAGTGTTACTTGCATTTAGTTATGTGTTTTATCCAGTGGTATGGATTTTTGAACAGATAACAAAAGGAATAATAAAATTAACTGGTAGCAGTGATGAACCACCTAGATTAACTGAAGAAGAAATTAAAGGTGTAATTGAACAAGGCCTTGAAGATAACGCAATTGAAAAACAAGAAAGTAAATTAGTTTATGGTGCACTGAATTTTGATGATATTGTAATTCGTTCAGTAATGACTCCAAGAACCAAAATGTTTACGCTTAATTCAAAGATGCTGCTTTTTGAAGCATTACCATTAATCAACAAAAGCGGATTTTCCAGAATACCATTATATGGAAAAAATCATGATGAAATTACAGGAATTATTAATGTTAGAGATATTTTAAAATATTTAGAAATCGATCAGAAGATGATTAATCTACAACAACTTGCAAGAAAACCTATTTTTGTATCTCAAGAAAAAAAAGTTAGTGAACTATTAAGAGAGATGCAAGGGAGAAAATCGCACATGGCAATAGTTTTAGATGAATTTGAAGGAGTTGAGGGATGCGTTACATTGGAAGATCTGTTAGAAGAAATTGTTGGTGAAATACATGATGAAACAGACGTATCAAAATCTAATTTTCAAAGAGAGGGTAGTAATGTAATAATCACAAATGGTGATATAGAGATTGATGAAATCAATGAAATTTTCAGAACAGATATTCCTCAGGGTAACGATTACGCTTCACTCAGTGGTTTATTACATGAGAGATTACGTGATATTCCAAAAGAAGGCGATAAAATTGTTATAGGTAAACTTCGTATTATTGTAGAAAAGGTTCTAAGTAACAAACCTGAAAAAATCAGGATTGAAAAAGTTATAATTTAATCTTTTTTTGAAAAATGCTCTTCTAGTAATTTTTTCTTTTCATCCATATTGAACAATTTTTCTGTTCGTTTTAGTGCATCTTTATAATCACGTTGAAATAACATTGCTTGTAACAACATATAATTCTCTGGAATTACAAGACCAGTTTGATCATCAGAATACATTAATTGAATTGTATCACCAATAGACGTAGTCATATTAGCATGAATGTGTAGCATGTTTGTATCCTTAAAATTAAATTTTGTAGATTCAGCAAAGTCACGAACATCTTTTGTTCCTTTAGCCCTCCATAGAATTGCAATTCCATATTCGTTCTTAAATAATTCGTGGATTTCATCTGAAGTTGGTGCATTTTCATTGAAACGTATATCCATAATATGTAAATGCATTTGTCTGGTAGGAACTTTAATTGCTCTAACGAAAATAGGTATATCTTTTCCAAAAAATGCTTTTACATCTGTTCCATGATGTGGATTCTCTGTCATTTCAATTGTGTCGTCAATTTGTTTATCAGTTTGCTCCAAATCCGCCCACCTTCTTACTAATGTTACATCAATTCTAGTTAATTTATCAGCATATTTTTCTCTCAGTGGATTTAAAATTTTACCCATACCAGTTACGTTACAACTTCCCTGCATCACGTATTTTTTATCAAATGCTTCAGCATAGTTTACTCTAGAATTAAAAAGAACATCTGCTACTGTATTATTATTAAAAATAGTTTCACCACCCTGAAAAATAGCCTTAATACCCCTCGATTCATAGATGTTTTTCTTATTAAGAAACCCTTTGCCTCCTGGAGAAGCATCGATCACTAAATCACAATTATCCAAAATAGATTCAATTGATCCTGAGATATTATAATCTTTGAAGTTATCATTTTTATCTTCAGGAACATAAACGGAAAATCCATCATTAATAGCGTGTTGTACTTTTTCATCTGGAGAATGTTTTCCAATTCCTATAACAACAATATCAGAATCATCTTTGATAAATTTTGCAATACGACTGCCAATTGTTCCATATCCATTTACAAAAACTTTTTTCATAGTTGTTTTCAGAGNTTCTTATTTATTTACATACTGCATGTTTAATGATTTACAATCAATAAATTGAATTTTCTTAGTTATTTTAAGTCATGATGATGTTGTTACACTCGGTGTGATATCAATACTAACGTTTTTTGTGATCGATCAAAACAATAATGTATTAAAAATCACTGGTGCGCAACGTTACGATGTTTTTAAAGAAGTGTTTGATTCATTGCTTGAAAAATAGCAATTTTAGATACGATTTCTATAAATGTAAAAATTTAATGATAAAATCTGAAAAAACTTACAGGATATCTATATATTCTAAGTTGAAAAGGCATGCTCATGGCAGCTGGCATAGATAATATTGGTATATACATTCCACAGCTTTATCTTGATGCATCTGATTTTGCTAAAGCAAGGGGATTAGATCCAGAAAAATTAGAACGTGGTTTAGGGATTAAACAAATGGCAATTGTTGATACAAATCAGGATCCTGCATGTCTTGCTGCAAATGCTTGCTTAAATGTCATGCAAAAAACCAAACTATCTCCTGATGAAATTGGCAGACTGTATGTTGCAACAGAATCATCACTTGATGAGTCAAAGGCCATGAATTCTGACGTTATTGGAATGTTGGAACAGGTTTATGGTGAAGGGACTTTTGGACATTGCGGCGGAATTGAATGTAAGTTTGCATGTGTTAGTGGTTCATATGCATTATATGATAATACTAATTGGATTAGAGCTGGCGAAGCTGAAGGCAAATATGCGCTAGTTGTTGTTTCAGATATTGCAAAATATGATTTACGTTCTAGTGGTGAAGTAACACAGGGAGCAGGCGCTGTTGCAATGCTATTAAATGATAATCCTAGATTGTTAGCATTTGATCCTAAAGTTACATCAACATCAATCAAAAATGAATATGATTTTTACAGACCATTTGGTAAAGAAACTCCAATTGTTCATGGCCAATATTCTAATCTTCTTTATTTAATTCAAGTAAAAAATGCATTAATTGAATATAAAAGAAAAATCATCAATACTGGGTTAATTAAACTAAAAGAAGGCGAAACGATTCTTGATCATGTTGATTATCTAAATATGCACCTCCCGTATAGCAATATGGGTAAAAAAGCGCTAGCTTATCTTGTTAGACATGAATGGAGAGA
>JGI11905J15746_1000177_pt1 | contig 9817 bp, 11 predicted proteins | sample DeeseametaMP1788_FD_15746 | JGI IMG/M metagenome (IMG submission 15746)
GAGCGCAGAATTGCTTATGGAAATTTTGTCGTTAGCAAAACTACCAAAAAGACATTTGTGATTACACCTCAAGTCGGTGCAGCATGTGCTGGACTGGTTGCGGATATGCAGATTCTTTCATTACAAATTTCAGCACTGGCTAAGATTAGAAAAATGGAGATTAAACGAGAGGTGCCACCAAACACAATTGCAAAGATGATGTCAAACATGATGTATGAAAGAAGGTTCTTTCCATTATTAACACAAGTTATTGTAGGCGGTTTAGTTGACAAACCTACAATATACACTTTGGATCCACTTGGCTCGGTTCTACCTGATGATTATGCAGCTGTTGGCACAGGAGCGGAAATGGCATTGGGTATTTTGGACCAGCAATACAAAAAGGAACTTAATGAGGCAGAAGCCACAGATCTTGCTGTGAAATCAATTCGTGCTGCTATCTTGAGGGACTCAGCAAGTGGCGATAACATAGATGTTTTAGTAATAAACAAATATGGCGCTAAAGAAACAGCTGAAAAGATTACCTAGTATTTGATTTCTTTTTTAGATTCCCAAAAAATATCTGATATATAATGCATGTTTTTTATCACTTCCCCTTTGTTTGTATCATCTAACTGTCTGCTTGGCATTTCTGCCTTACCCACTGCCAGAAATTTATGCTGTGATTCTTCTATGACACAAACTATTTCGCCCTTTTCAAAATTAGAAAATTTCGTAATACCTGGCCTCATTACATTTGCGCCTTTACATACAAACTTGATAGCACCTATGTCAACTATTACATATGGAAATTTTTCTAAAATTGGAACATCACCCAAAAAAGGTAATATGTTGTCACCAATCTTTATTGCAGTAACCCCTTTACCAGTTATTATAATTCCTTTTTCATCTATTTGATGTGTTCTAACATTTTTCTCCTTAGGCAATTCCATTTTCCATTGTGCATTTAATTGCTCAAATATTTTAGCGGTTTCGCTTTTTGATATCAGATTTGATTTCAAGTTTTTGTACTCTCATTTCTTATGTCGATTAGATCACGTAAAATAGAACTGGCTGTTTCAATACCTCCGGCACCACGACCAATAATGGTTTGTGTTCCTGATTGCTCTGATGTAAATGAAATTGCGTTTAATGTTCCACTGACACACAAAGGATCATCTGCAGCAATTTCTCTTGGAGCAACAATCAATTCCTTATTGCAGGAAGCAATCAATTTAACCGTACAATTTTTTTCTGTGGCATGTTTTATATCATCACTATCTATATTTCTAATACCAGTTCTTTTAATATCAGGCATTGTAACCTTCATTCCCATTATCCAGTTTGCCAAAATTACAAGCTTGGCAGCAGCATCAAGACCGTCCAAGTCAAGAGATTCATCTGCTTCAACATATCCCTTTTGTTTAGCATCACTTAGTGCATTATTGAATGACATACCATCTGCCATGTTGGTTAGAATATAGTTTGTAGTACCATTCAGTATGCCATCAAACGAAACTATTCGTTCACCTCTTAAACTATTTTTTGCAAAATCTAAAATTGGTGTACCACCACCAACTGTTCCACTAAAGCGAAAAAGAACGCGATTATAATCTGCAAGTTCCATGAGTGAAGGGAATGCAAGTGCTAATGGACCTTTGTTTACTGAAATTACATGCATACCTTGTTTCATCGCATTAATGATGTGAGCCATCCCAGGTTCTGCATCCTTGTAATTACTTTGCGTAGTCTCAATGAGAACTTCAGCTTCCAGATCATTAATCATCTCAATCCCTGAAGCATTATTTTTTGTTTCAGAGTACTTTTTTACAGAGTTATATTTTTTTTTAGCATCAATTAATCTACTAATATCTAGTCCTGAAGCATCTGTTGCACTGCCATTTCTATCAAACACGCCAACTATCCTTGGTTTGAGTCCATATCTTGCGTACAAATCTTCAGATCTTGATTCTAAGAGTTTGGCAAAGCTTTGACCAACAACCCCAAAGCCACAAAGTATTATTCGCATGGTATAGTAATTCTCAATTGATTATTTAGTCTAACTTATCTAAACGTAGAGAGGCAGAGTTTATACAATATCTCAGATTAGTAGGCTGTGGACCATCATCAAAAACATGTCCCTAGGTGTGAACCACATTTTTTACAGTTTACTTCAGTCCTTAACATACCGTAACTTGCATCTTTCACAAACTCAATGTTATCATTATTTAATACCTGAGAAAAGCTAGGCCAACCAGTTCCAGAATCAAATTTTGTTTCAGATGAAAAAAGTTCTAGACCGCAGCATGTACATTTGTAAGTCCCTTTATCTTTACAGTCACAATAAATTCCTGTGAATGGGGCTTCGGTATTTTTTTCCCTACATATACTATATTCCTCTGGTGATAGTTGGCTTTTCCACTCATTATCTGTTTTAGAAACTTTATCATTCAATTTTTTTTCTTTTTTCTTCTGTNCGTTTCTCCGATTCAAATCTTTCTAGANCATACTCATTCAAATCAACAAATTTCATGATTTTTGATAANGTTGGATGTTTTTTGTTAATCAAGCGATACATTTCTTGTACAATCTTTCTGTAGTCTGCATGACCCTGTGGTACTGTTCTTAGTTCAATTAGGTGCGTTGCCTCTCGTAGGTTAAAGCGCATGTAATATGGATAATTGTAGGCAAAATTTACAATGTACTGGGATTGTTCTGGAAATTTATGTCTCATTTTTTGAAAAACAGATTTGGTTAGATACATACAGTCATCAAAGTCTTTTTCGATTCCGAGGTCTATAATTTCATTCGGTGTATCAAACCCATGATCTGTTGTAAGTAACTGTCTTTCAAGTGTAAGTGCTCGATGCCTATGAAGGTCTCTAAACATTCCAAAGTTTGTTAGCAGATCAAATGTGTAACCAGTCATTTCAAAGGATCTTGGGGGTCTATGCCTTCTATTTTGTCTTGCATTGATTAGCTGTCCAATAATCTTGTTTTTTGATTTTTTACTCATTTTTCTAACATTTTTAAAAATTTGGTCAAATGAAAGGCTAGGAGATTGTTCAAAAATTAATGCGGTGATAATACTGTTTATTGATCTTAATTCAGGCTCAAATTCTACTAATTTTACACAATTTCCAAGAATTGGTTTACCACGAATATTATTTCTAGATGCCTTGTATGAAATTTTTTTAATGTCATTGAAATATTTTTGTAATGCCTTTCCATATTTGTCATTTGAACGACTAACAAATGATTTGATCATTTTATCCAATTCATTTTTAATTTTAGTCCCAAGTTGTTTTTCTTCAGTCAATTCAGAGCTAAAAAGAATTGTTATAAGATATTCAAACGCGCGTCCATTTCCAGTTATACCAACATTAGTTAGTGTTGATGCAGGTAACAGTCCACGTAAAACATCTAATGCCTTTGCTTTCGTTGCAGCACGATAAATCATATTAGCAGATTTTATGTCATTTTCATTCTTTAATTTAGAAATTTTCTTTTCAATACCATCTTGTGATTTAAATTTGTAATTTTCAATAGGATCATTTTCTCGTATGAATTTTAACATCGGCTGGACATTCTTTGCGTATATGTTGAAATCCAAATTACATGATTCCAAATAGTCATCAGCAAAACGTGATTTTATTAAAACAGGTTCACGATAAAATTTGTATTTACCATTTATTTTTTTATCCCAAGCTACATATCTTGATGATTTCTCTAAATAGGATAAACCAATTCTTCTGTCCTCAATTTTTTTCACAGCAATATTTGATAATCCCTCAATTGCAATTTGCGCACCACCTAACTCAGCAACTGAATCGTCACCATATTCAAGTAAAACACGTTTGTAAAATTCCTCGCCACGATTTTGATTTTTTAAAAACTCGTCCAGAAACACTCTACGCATAGTTTTATCTGTCCTGCTATATCTAGACATGAGTGCACCTCGATCAACCTGCTTAGGCGTTGTAATTACAAAAACAGAATCGTCAATGTTAGAAAAATGTTTTAAAAGTTTTTTTCTTTCGGAGTTGAAAATTTTTCTTGCATTGTTTAATCAGTATTTGTGATTATAATAAATTATATTGAAATGAAAAGCATGACCAATCTTGATCGCAAGAATTGCTTGTAATTATCTTGACTAGTTTTCACTTTCTGAGTTTTCTTTTGTTCTATTGATGTTAATCAAATCAAGTGATTTTGGTTGTTGTGGTTTTGATTGCCATCTTAGCAGCACATCTTTGAATTTGTTTGCCTCATCCACGTTGTCAGTATACATTATTGTTGTAACCCATCTACCCTTGCCAGCTGGTCCACCAATAGAGTTCATCCAGAAATCACTGGGTAATGATTTCAGCGCCTTATTATCAGGGTCACGACTTAGATCAGTCCATCTTTTTGCAACAAATGCCAGAATTTGATTTAACTCGTTTTTGTCAATCATAAGATTTCTTGTTGGTATTACAATTTTAAAATTGTGAATTCTTACATATCACTCTATTATTAGTTAATTTCTTCTTACAAAAGCAGGAAACGATTTTTACACCTTGTAGGTTATATGGTAATTTACATTATCGCTCATGGCCATAGATGAGGTTTCAATCATTGGTAAGCCTGTTAAAGACATGTATGGTACTACTATTGGAATTGTACTAGGTACACTTACTCACATAGATGGTTGTATTCAAACAGTTGGTATCGATTGTGGCTCAGAAGGACTCAAACAAATTCCGTACGAGCAGCTTGTTTTACAAGAAGATGTTGCAATCTACATTCCGGGGTGGAGAATAGATGCACAAAAGATCTTGAGAGAAAAGAAGCTTACACTTCGACGCCTTAAGGCATTGATGAATATTATATCAGAAAATGACGCAATGAAATCTGATGCGGATCTAATTCATGGTACATATAAAACAAAATTGATGGATTTAGATGAGGCTGAATTAAAAGTCAGAGATGAATTATCAGCCCGCTTAGAAGAATTAGATAGCCAAGAACAGGCAGTTAAAACAATATTATTTGATGCAAAAGTGCAGTTCAAAAGTGAGGAAGTCACTGATTCTACATTTGAATCTATACAGAAACACTGTAACAATCTTCTTGAACGTTTATCACATGAGAGAGTTGAAGTTACTAATGTACAAAGACGTATTGAAGAACTGTCGTTGGAATGTACAGAATTAACTCAACCTAAAAAGGAGATGATACAAGAATCTGCTGTCTCCTATCTTGATTCATCAGGTCATACTTTTACGGAACATGAAAATATTTTACCAGAGCCTCCAATTGAAAATTCAGAATCACTCATTCAAGCCTCTACTGAAGAGCAAGCCAATCATGAAGATTCACCAGAATCTAGCGAGTCTGATTGGATGTCTAAAATGGAATGCAATAACTAACTTTAGTTTTTAAATATAGCTTAAACTTCACATACATCTATTAACACTTAGAAATAACTTACTCATTTTATAATTGAAAACAAATGAGTGAGGATTCCTATGAGATTAGTTTGGGAAATTTTGATACAGAAACCAGAAGAAGATCTAATTTAGATCCAGTTTTATTTTGGGATGAGCAAGCAAAAAAACTTTCATGGTTTAACCAGTGGACAAAAACCCTTGAGTGGAATTCACCGTTTGCTAAATGGTTTATTGGCGGTAAGATCAACGCTTCTTATAACACCCTGGATGTACATCAAACTACCAGAGCAAAAAAACCTGCAATCCTCTGGGAGGGGGAGGATGGTACAAACAGAACAATAACTTATGCGGATCTTTATCGTGATGTTTGTAAGTTTGCAAATGTACTAAAATCACTTGGTGTCAAAAAGGGGGATCGAGTTACAATTTATCTTCCTATGGTGCCCGAACTCCCGNTTGCTATGCTTGCCTGTGCCAGAATAGGAGCCATCCATATAGTTGTATTTTCTGGTTTTAGTGCAACCTCCCTACGAGACAGAATTGATGATTCAAAATCTAAGGTGATAGTTACTGCTGACGTTGGTTATCGAAGAGGTAATTCAGTGAATCTAAAGGAGATTATTGATGATGCAATAAACGAACTTAATTTTGTAAAACATGTTGTAGTTTTAAAGCGGACAGAAGTAAGTTTGCTTCTTGGCACAAAAGATAAGCTTTGGCATGAATTAATGAGAGATTCATCTGAGGAATGTGAGCCTGAACAGCTTGAGAGCACTCACCCACTTTTCATTTTGTATACTTCCGGAACTACTGGAAAACCAAAAGGTGTGCTTCATGGAACAGGTGGATATCTTACACATTTGAATTCAACATTCCAGTGGGCGTTTGACATTAAAGATTCTGATATCTTTTTTTGTACTGCAGATATTGGATGGGTTACAGGTCATAGCTATGTAGTATATGGACCACTTCTTCATGGTGCGACTGAAATCATGTACGAGGGTGTGCCTGATTATCCTAGCATGTCAAGAATATGGGATATCATTCAAAGATATGGCGTAACAATTTTTTATACCACACCTACAGCGCTGAGAATGTTCATGAAGTTTGGCGATTCCATCCCAAACTCGTTTAAACTTTCTTCGCTGAGACTTTTAGGAACAGTCGGAGAACCAATAAACCCAGAAGTTTGGCGCTGGTATTTTAAGACAATTGGAAAATCAAAGTGTCCAATTGTTGATACATGGTGGCAAACCGAAACAGGTGGTATGATGCTTTCCCCGCTCCCAGGACTTGAAACAATTCCACTAAAACCTGGTTCTGCGACAAGACCAATACCCGGTACTGATATTACAGTAGTTGATGAGCAAGGAAATGAACTACCATCCAACACAAAGGGATACTTGGTAATAAGAAAACCATGGCCTGGAATGNTACTGACGCTATGGGGGGATGATGAAAAATACAAAAATGTTTACTGGTCAAAGTTTGAGAATAATTATTATTCTGGTGATTATGCAATAAAAGATTCTGATGGGTACTTTTGGCTTCTTGGCCGTGCCGACGATATTTTAAAAGTTGCAGGGCATCGTATTGGAACTGCAGAGCTAGAAAACAGCCTAGTCTCTCATGGTGACATTGCGGAAGCCGCTGTATGCGGAATTCCTGATGAGATAAAAGGTGAGGTAATCGTTGCGTTTGTGGTTTTGAAACAAAATGCAAAAAAAATCGGAAGCATATTACGAACAGAACTTATAGAAACTATTAGGAATGGGATTGGGCCAATTGCTACTCCACAGCAGATCTATTTTGTAACAAAATTACCAAAAACTCGTAGCGGTAAAATAATGAGACGTGTATTAAAAGCAATTGCAAGCAATGAAAAGATTGGGGATGTTAGTACCTTAGAGGATGGCAGTGCTGTTAAAGATGTCCAGGATGCCTTTACTGAACTTGAAAGAACAGTCAGAGAAAATAAAAGTTAGTAAAATAGCTCAAACATCGCTTTTTGTTATCTCACAATATTTGTTGCTACCCTCGAAGAATTTTACACCATAAATAGGAATCTTGTCCTTCAAGTGTTCAAAAATCCACATTGCTATATTTTCTGATGTAGGAAAATCAAACATACTGTCAAGGTTTGTATGATCTAACTGTTGGAGTGTTTGCCAGCATATTTTTTTCATCTCATCAAATTCTATTATCATATTATCTTTGTACGTTGAACCATTTTTTAACTCACCAGCAGCCTCTACAATTATTCTAGCTGTATGTCCATGCGGTTTTCCACATTTTGGATGACCCTTTAAAGTATGAGCAAAATCTATCTCGAACTCAACTCCGATTTTTGTTTGCATGTTTTATGAACATTTTGGGGTTTGAAATACCTAGCGAATTAGAAGATGTACATATGGTAAATCTGTCTGGTAATCAATTGTACGGTTTATCATGTGTTATTTTTTAGATTTTTAGTATATTCTCTATAAGTTTGGAGTAGATTTAAACAACAAACATTCATCTTCTGCAGTTTTTGATATGCAGGATTTTCAATTGCTATGTCTTTTTTTGATTCATATTTTTTAAAATCAGCAAAAAGAGCAGAAAGTTCTTTTTCAAGAGTATCAATTTTTGTTTCGATTTTTAATAACTCATAACCCTTTGGTTCCATTTTGATTTAATACACACATAACATTATAAAAAATCTTATAGAATCACATCTCAGGTTAAATATTTGTATGATGTGGTGTATCTATGGCAGAGGCATACATTTTAATCAATTGTGAGATTGGTTCAGAGGAACAAGTCATAACTGCACTCAAAAACATCGATAGTGTAAAAGAAGTTCACGGTACATTTGGTGCTTACGACATACTGGCTAAGATTGAATCTCCTCAGGTTGAGGATTTACGTGAAACTATAACTTGGAAGATACGTAAAATAGATAAAATTCGTTCAACATTAACCCTGATGGGTATTGAAGGACAGAGTTAAGCAGTAACCTCTAATATTAATTGTATTTTAATTGCATACCATAGTGGATAAGATTTGAATATATTTGATTTAGCAGAGCAGAATTTTCTAATTACATTTTCTGTAGTTTTGGGAATTGGCTTACTGCAGGGTGCAATATTGGGTAGGGGCATTCGCAATCGCTTTCCAAGCTTAAAAAGGCATGCACAAATTGTTTCGTCCTCATTACTAGCACTTTTTTCCATTAATGTAATACTTAGCGTACTGAAATTTGCAGATCCAATCAAATTTTCTATATCTGAATTCACTATTCCAGCTACAACTGATGAAGCATTCTTATTAGTTCTTAATCTTATAGGTGTAAATACAGGAGTAGGAACTGTTATTGCAACGTTTATTTCTGTTACACTAATTATATTTTTGAGATTTGCTGATATACACAACATTGCAAGATATTTTATTTTTATTTTGAGTTCTATAGTTTTAATTGCGTCATTACTTGGAAAATTTACAGATTTTGTTCCAACTACATTCCAGATAATGCTTTATGTATTTTATCAATTAGGAATTACGTTAGGAATATTTTTTATAACTCGTCGCAAGGAATCTGACGTATTATCAGGAATCAAATGATTTGTTTTATATTTTTTTAAATGAATGATTAGAAAATAAAATATTATTATATTATAAGAGATTTCTTAGCCCTGCACATCTATTTCTAATCGTAACTTCAGTAACACCAGATGCAATTGATATTTCTTTTTGTGTTTTACTTCCACCTGATGAAATACAAGCAAGGTATAATGCAGCAGCAGCAATTCCCATAGGATCTTTTCCTGCTACTATGCCAAGCTTCTTTGCTTTGTTTAGTATATTGATTGCTTTTCGTTTGGTCTTCTCACCCAGTCCTGCAATACTTGCAATTCTAGATACACCTTTAACGGGATCTGGTACAGGTATTTTAAGATCAAGTTCTCTGAAAATCAGTCTATAGCATCTGGCAACGTCTTTTCTTCTGATATTTATTGCATTTGCAATATCATCTAATGTTCTTGATGTCTCTGTGTTTCTACATGAAGCATAAATGCAGGCAGCTACCAAACCATGAATAGATCTACCTTTGACAAGTTTCCTTTCAATTGCTTTTCTATAGATGTATGCTGCCTTCTCAATTACTGGATCTGAAATGGAAAGTTTGGCTTTCATTTTATCCATCTCGCTTAGTGCTTGGCGAAGGTTTCTTTCTGCTGATGAATGAGCTTGAGAACGACTATCCCATGTTCTAAGCCTCTCTATAGATTTTTTCATAGATGAATCTAATGGTTTACCGGTTGCATCCTTATTTTGTTGTCCAATGATAGTTGAAAGACCCATATCGTGTATTGTAATTGATGTGCCAGCACCAACACGACTTCTATCTGTACCATCATTTGAAA
>JGI11905J15746_1000180_pt1 | contig 9626 bp, 9 predicted proteins | sample DeeseametaMP1788_FD_15746 | JGI IMG/M metagenome (IMG submission 15746)
ACAGTCTGGATGCTTTGTGTAAGCGGTATGATATAGATAACGGTCATCGAGAGCTTCATGGCGCTTTACTCGACTCCGAGATTTTAGCCGACGTTTACCTACGCATGACGGGGGGACAGACTAATTTAACGTTAGGCCGTCAGTCGAGCCCTAATGCTGAAACGGGTGAGTTGCCAGTACGAAAAATCGCTACTAACCGACCAAGCTTGAAAGTGATTAAGGCGTCGGATGAAGAAGTGAAAGCCCATAATGAAAAACTAAAGAGTATCCAAGCTGAGTTGTGGGACTGATTTCGCATTAGTTATTCTTATTATCCTGCTCAAAAAATCTAGCCCAAAACTGAGTAAATAACCGTCAAACCCAATAAGAATGGTTTAAAAAATAATCAATTTAAACCATTCTTAGTTGTATGACTTTCATACGATCAAATCTTAAAACCTTCGCCAAGGCGCAATGCTTCGGTCTATCCGCCCAAAAAACAGAAAAATAATTGCTACTCTATACAGCTTATTTATGTAGTTATTGAGACATCAGTTTTGCTCAGAAAGTAGTCTGGGGTCTGCTTGCGCGGTATTTTGGGGGTTGCTACAATCATTTGAGTTTGTCGCGTATAACGCACTTTTTGATGTGGAGGCTCCTGCCACTTGCGGAGCTTTTTTATTGTTCAGATTAGGTACATTAAGACTAGATGAAAAAAAACAATAGCTTTCGTTACATCATCAGCTTGGTCATTGTGCTGTCGCTTATATGGATAGGTAACTCGGGTTACTTCAACGGTTTACTGCTGTCCTTAGGCGCGGTGTCGGTGGCGTTTGTTGTCTTTATGGCTTATCGATTAGACATCGTTGACGAAGAGTCCCAGCCGTTACAGGTGAGTCGTCGCATTATTGTCTATTGGTTGTGGTTACTGAAAAACTTAATACAGTCCAACGTGAATGTAGTTAAGCGGATCTGGCAAGGACCAAAGTCTATCGATCCTGTTGTGGCTCGTATCCCAACCAGTCAAAAAACTGAGATGGGTCAGACTATCTATGCTAATTCAATCACCCTAACGCCAGGCACTACAACGCTTGATATCGAAGGCGATACTCTGATTGTGTATGCTCTTTCTTATGACGGTATTCAATACTTACTGGGTGGTGAGATGGATCGTCGTGTTAAGCGTTTGGAGGAATAATGTTTTTAGCAGCAGCTATCGCTATCTTGGTTGCAATGGTGCTTGCGTTATTGCGAGCGCTAATGGGGCCAACACTTTATGACCGCATTCTGTCGGTTAACGCCTTTGGCACCAAGACCGTATTATTTATTGCTATCTTGGGATTCTTGATGGGACGTCCTGAATTTTTAGACATTGCTTTGGTTTATGCCCTAATTAACTTTATTGCCATGATCGGTGTATTGCGTTTCTTTGAATACAAGCAAGTCGAAACCGTTGCAGAAAACGAAGAGGACCAGCAATGAGCGAATTAATCGATGGTTTAAGCTGGGGCCTGTTACTGCTAGGCGGGTTTATTTGTGTCTCTGGCGGCATTGGGATGCATCGTTTCCCTGATTTCTTCAGTCGAATGCATGCGGCGAGTGTGACGGACACGCTTGGCGGAACCTTGGTGTTGCTGGGTTTGATGTTGCAAGTTGATGGGCAATATTTGGTTTTAGTGAAGCTGGTATTGGTGCTTTTGTTTATTTTGATCACAAGCCCAACAGGCAGTCACGCTTTAGCCAAAGCTGCTTTACACGGCGGCTTGCGACCAAAGCTAGGAAGTAAACAAGACGAAAAGGACGCGGATGTGTTGAATAACTTCGGGCGTACAAACACGCCTGAGACAGATAAGAATAAGGAGTAGAGCCATAGAGATTTTAATTAATGTCATCCTGTTGGCGTTTTTAGCAATTACTGCTCTGTCCTTAGCGTTCACTAAGGATTTGTTTGCCTCAGTGATGTTAACGGGGATTTACAGTCTATTGTCGGCAGCGTTTTTCGTGTTGATGGATGCAGTTGATGTCGCTTTTACTGAAGCGGCTGTTGGTGCGGGAATTTCAACCATTTTGATGGTGACAACCTTAACCATGACCGGACGTTACGAAAACCGTAAGTTGCATCATCCTGTTATTGCGTTGAGCGTAGTGGTGGTTACTGGTGTGATGCTGGTGATAGGCACCATGGATATGCCTGCATTTGGCTCAGATATGGCTCCGGCACAAGTTCACGTAGGCCCTTACTACATTATGCAGTCGGGCGAAGATATTGATATTCCGAATGTCGTCACCTCGGTACTAGCGAGTTATCGTGGCTTTGATACTTTTGGCGAAGTGGTCGTGGTGTTTACCGCTGTAATTGGCGTTCTGGCGCTACTGGAGTTTTCACGTAAAGACAACCAGGTCGGCGAAAGACCTGCGCCAATGTTCCAACATAAAATTTTACGTATTGTTAGTAAGATTTTAATTCCACCTATTATGCTATTCGCGTTATATGTCCAGTTTCATGGCGAGTATGGCCCTGGTGGCGGTTTCCAAGCGGGTGTTATTTTCGCTTCGAGCATTATTCTTTACGCCATGTTGTTTGGCATTGAGCAAACGCGTAAAGCGGTGTCTATGCCAGTGGTTAAAATTTTGGCTGCACTTGGCGTTTTGATTTACGGTAGCGTCGGCATTGTGAGTATGCTTAATGGTGGTAACTACCTGAATTACAGCGTTCTAGCGGAGAATGATATTACTGGACAGCATGTCGGTATCATCATTATTGAGTTGGGCGTGGGTATTACGGTTGCGACAGCGATGATTTTGATCTTCCTAACCTTTGCTAGAAGAATCGGCAAAACCAACTCCAATTCGAGTACGAAGGAGGGGACTGCATGAGCTTTCTAGAACAATACAATTACTGGATTGTCATTTTCCTCATGATGAGCGGTTTTTATATCGTGATTGCACACGGTAACTTGATCAAAAAGTTGATGGGGTTAACGATTTTCCAAACGTCAGTGTTTATTTTGTATATCAGTATCAGCAAAGTCATTGGCGGAACCGCGCCAATTTTGGATGATCGATATACCATCTACTCAAACCCTTTACCTCACGTATTAATTCTGACAGCCATTGTTGTGGGCGTTGCTACCACAGCGCTAGGCTTGGCTTTAGCGGTACGAATTAAAGAAGCCTATGGCACCGTTGAAGAAGACGTGATTCAAGAAAAAGATTTACAGCAAGAGGGTTCTGCAGAGTGATTCAACATTTACCTATTTTGCAGGTAATTATTCCATTACTTGCAGCTCCTATATGCTTCATTTTAAAGGAAGCGCGTCTGGTGCGTTGGTTTGTATTAATCGCCAATGCCATGGCTTTTGTCATCAGTATCATGCTGCTTCAGCAAGTCAACCTTCACGGCACTCTGGTTTATTCGTTAGGCGGCTGGGAAGCGCCGATCGGAATCGAGTATCGAATTGATGAGCTGAATGCTTATTTACTGATACTGGTCACTTCAATCAGCACTATTACGTTGATGGCCGCTGGCAAAAGTTTGACCAAAGAAATTCCAGAGTCAAAGATCACTTATTTCTACATCGCATACATGCTGTGCCTTACAGGCCTACTGGGTATCGTTGCGACGGGTGATGCCTTTAATGTGTTTGTATTCCTAGAGATCTCTTCTTTGGCGTCTTACACCATGATCGCTATGGGTAATGATCGTCGTTCATTGTGGGCGTCCTATCAGTACTTGATTATGGGTACCATTGGTGCGACCTTCATTTTGATTGGTATTGGTCTGATGTACATGATGACTGGTACTTTGAACTTGTACGATCTTGCCGAGCGTCTGCCAGAAGTTGAGCATACAAAAACAGTTTTCACTGCTTTTGCCTTCTTCCTAGTTGGTGTTTGTTTAAAGCTGGCCTTGTTCCCATTGCACCTATGGTTACCAAACGCTTACGCTTATGCGCCATCCATCGCGACGGTCTTCTTGGCTGCGACGGCGACTAAAGTGGCGATTTACGTCCTGCTACGCTTTATATTCTCGGTTTACGGTTTCGAGTTCTCCTTTACGCACTTACCTTTGACCGAAATTCTCGTTAGCTTGGGACTGCTTGGTGTGATTGCTGCATCTATCGTGGCGATTTATCAAACCAATGTTAAGCGTTTGTTTGCTTACTCCAGCGTGAGTCAAATTGGTTACATGATCTTGGGTATTGGTGTCGGTACGAAAACAGGCCTTACGGCAACCATGTTGCACCTGTTTAATCATGCTCTGATGAAAAGCGCCATCTTCTTGGCTCTTGCAGGTGTGGTCTATCGAGTGGGTAGCGTAAATATCAAAGCCTTTGCAGGATTAGGCCGCCAAATGCCATGGACTATGGCTGCGATTGTAGTCGGTGGCTTAAGTTTGATTGGCGTGCCATTGACCGTCGGTTTCGTGAGTAAGTGGTACCTAGTCTTAGCATTATTAGAGAGTAATATGTGGCCGGTGGCGGTGTTGGTCTTAGTTGGTTCCTTACTGGCTATTGCTTATATCTGGCGTATTGTTGAAGTCGCTTACTTCAAACCAGCGCTACAAAATAATCAGGCTTATAAAGAGGCGCCGTTGGCAATCTTAATTCCAGCGTGGATTTTCGTGATAGCGAATATTTACTTCGGTATTGATACGAGCTTTACCGCTGGTGTTTCAGAGAAAACCGCAGAATTGTTGTTTGGGGGCGTTCGATGATAGACGCAATCATGTCTCAAGACATATTAATGCAATGGATCATTATCCTGCCACTACTGGCGATCCCAGGGATTTTATTGTTCCATAAAGCGCCAAACTTACGCGAGGCTGCGACACTTATCGTCGGTGGTCTGTTGTTAATCGCGGTTATCGCTTTCTACCAAGGTTTTGACGCTGGGGAAGCGCCATATGTTCATTGGTGGGAATTGATGCCTGGGCTGGACATAGCGTTTCGCGCTGAGCCTTTGGGTGTTTTGTTCAGCTTGGTGGCCGGCTCTTTATGGTTAGTGACATCAATCTACGCGATAGGCTACATGCGTGGGCACGGTGAGGCTAACCAGACCCGCTTTTACTGCTGTTTTGCGATTGCGATTTCAGGCGTTATGGGCTTGGCTTTTGCTGATAACTTGTTCACGCTGTTCGTATTCTATGAAGTACTAACTTTATCAACCTATCCGCTAGTAACTCATGCGGGCACAGATAAAGCGCGTCATGGTGGACGAGTTTACTTGTCGATCTTACTGTCGACCTCGATTCTATTCTTCCTATTCGCGATTATCGGCACTTGGGCTGAAGCTGGAACCTTGACCTTCGTGCAGGGTGGTGTTTTTGATACGACTACTTCTAAAACAGTGTTATCGGTGCTGTTGGTGCTCTTTATTTTCGGTATCGGCAAAGCAGCTGTAATGCCTTTCCACCGCTGGCTACCCGCAGCAATGGTGGCGCCGACACCGGTTAGTGCTTTATTACACGCTGTAGCGGTGGTGAAGGCTGGTGTCTTTACCATTCTGAAAGTGTGCGTCTATATTTTTGGTATTGATCTGTTGGCTGACCTAGCGATTACTGACTGGTTATTGTATCTCGCTACAGCGGGTGTGTTGCTAGCCTCGCTAGTTGCGATGCGCCAAGATAATCTGAAAAAACGTTTGGCTTATTCGACCGTGGGACAGCTGGGTTACATCACCATTGGTGCTTTGCTAGCGACTCAGGCCGGCGTTTTAGGCGGTGCGTTGCATATCGTTGCCCATGCTTTCGGTAAGATTACGTTATTCTTCTGTGCGGGTGCGATTATGGTGGCTGCGCATAAAACTGAGATCAGCGACATGCGTGGTCTTGGTAAGTCCATGCCGATTACCATGATCGCCTTCTTTGTCGGCAGCATGAGCATTATTGGATTACCGCCAGCTGCGGGTATGTGGAGCAAATGGTATTTATTCATGGGGACGTTGGAAGCGGATCAGTTAGCGGTGATGATTATTTTGATGATCAGCTCATTGCTAAACATTGCTTACTTGTTGCCGATTCCGTTACGCGCTTTCTTCGATGGTGAGCGTAGCGTGGTAACTATCCGACGGGACCAAATCAAAGAGGCCCCTTGGCCCAGTTTATTAGCATTGAGTATTACTGCGATTATGACAATGGTTTTCTTTTTCTGGCCTCAGGTTTTCTACGGCTTAGCTGAGTCGCTTGCAAGCATCGCTGGAGGGACTAATGGATAAGCAGAACGCTAACGAGAAACAGTACTTATTTGACAACCCTAAGAACGTAAAACGTTTGCTATACATAGTGTACGCCTGCTGTGCGGTATTAGTTTTATTGGAGTTTGTGATTCATCGCCATATTTATCACTCGTGGGAAGAGCTGTTTGGCTTCTACCCAATCTACGGCTTTGTGGGCTGTGTTGTGTTGGTGTTGGTCGCTAAATGGATGAGAACCTTTTTAATGCGTGACGAAGATTACTACGACAAATTAGAAAGTAAGCAACATCCTAAACCAGCGAACAAAAAGCAAACAGAAGCTGAGCAAGCGCAAGGAGGCAATGATGTGGATGCCTGAGTTACCTGCGTTTGTACCATTTTTTATCGGTGCACTGATTGCTTTAGTCACTACCGGAAAGGTTCGTCAGGCGGTGTTATTGATTACACCTGTCTTGAGTGGCTTGCATTTATTAACGGTGCCCGTCGGTACCGTACTAAGCTTCAGCTTCTTAAACTTTGAGCTCGAAGTCTTTGAAGTCGATAAGCTAAGCCTACTATTCGGTTATATTTTCCACATAGCAGCCTTTATCTGCATGCTATTCGCTTTGCACGTTAAAGATACGTTACAGCAAGTCAGTGGCTTGTTGTATGCCGGTAGTGCTATTGGGGCGGTGTTTGCAGGGGATTTGATAACGTTATTTATCTTCTGGGAATTGCTAGCCGTTACCTCAGTCTTTTTGATATGGGCGCGACGTACTGAGCGTGCCTATATTGCAGGGCTCCGATATTTAATTATTCAAGTCTTGTCGGGTGTGGTCTTATTGGTGGGCATCGTTTTCTATGCTTATAAGCACCAGTCGATTAATTTTGAGTTTATTGGGCTGAACGATACTGCGAGTTGGTTAATTTTTATCGCTTTTGGTATCAAGTGTGCTTTCCCGATGCTGCACAACTGGTTAACCGATGCTTACCCAGAAGCGACGCCAACGGGTACGGTTTTCCTGAGCGCCTTCACAACGAAAGTAGCGGTCTACGCATTGGCTCGCGCATACCCTGGAACTGAGTTATTGGTTTATATTGGTGTGATCATGGCCTGCTTCCCAATTTTCTTTGCGGTGATTGAGAACGATCTACGCCGCGTATTGGCGTACAGCATGATTAACCAGATTGGTTTCATGGTGGTGGGTATTGGTATTGGTACAGCCCTAGCCGTTAACGGTGCCGTATCTCACGCTTTCAACGATATTCTATTTAAAGGCTTGCTGTTCATGTCGATGGGCGCGGTTTTACACATGACGGGTAAAATTGACGGCTCTCGTTTGGGTGGTTTGTATAAAACCATGCCGAAGACCGCGATTCTTTGTATGGTCGGTGCGGCCTCGATTTCTGCTTTCCCGCTATTTAGTGGTTTCGTCAGTAAGTCGATGGTGATGTCGGCTGCGCTTAATAACGGTTATGGCTGGGCTTGGCTACTATTGTTATTCTCGGCTGCTGGTGTGTTCCACCATGCGGGTATCAAGATTCCATACTTTGCATTCTTCGCACATGATTCTGGGATTCGTACCTCTGAGCCACCGAAGAACATGTTGTTTGCGATGAGTATCGCTGCGGTGTTGTGTGTGGCGATAGGTGTTTATCCGCAAGCTCTGTATAGCCTGTTACCGTTCGATACGGGGTACAATCCGTACGACGCGACTCACGTGTTAACTCAAACGCAGTTACTGTTCTTCTCAGCATTAGCCTTTGTATGGTTAAACCTGAAGAATATGTATCCACCAGAGTTACCGTCAGTTAACTTGGATATCGATTGGTTTTATCGTCGACTCTTCCCAGCAATCTTGACGCCGTTTTTCAGTTTATTCTGGTCAATTGATCGAGCTGTTCGCGGAGTGTTCATGCGAGGTGTGAATGGTTTGCTTGGAGTGATTTCACGCCATGAGCCAGACGGTATCTTATCCAGAACGCAGCTCTCGGGCAGTATGGTGATTTGGGTTAGTATCTTATTGGCTGTATTTTTGATATTGAGTTTTTGGTAAAGACTAAGCTTAATGGATTTAATCTTAAAAAAGCCGGCAACTGCCGGCTTTTTTGTTGGTTGAAAATTTATTGGTTGAAGAACTTAGCTTTACTGAACAATCACGAAGTTCTCAGTTTGTGGACAAACACCTTCAAAGTTAACTCGGTATCTCCAGTCTGCTGTTGTATCGCCAAATGGAGGTCTACCTGTTTTCAGGTAAGCTTCAGAGCGAACACAGTACTGAGGAGAGATATTGTGTTTTCTGCCGCTACCTTTTGGGTTGTCATACTCGAACGTTTGAACGTTAAACCCTTTACCAATACCTGCGCCGAAGCCGCGGTGCTTGTTAGCAAAACATGATGATGCTGACAGGCAGGTTAAGTCGTTCACTTGTTTTGAGCCTTTGTGGACGTGATGGTCGTAGTATTCAGACGCTGACTCTTGGTTTAGCTTCTTAACGTTAGCGTTTAGCCAGTTCAGTAAGTTCGTACCAGGAACGGTAATACTGATGTTGCCCGTGTTGTATGTTACTGGGTGTTTACAGTTGTCCCATTCACGAGTGTCGCGACACGTATCCATGGCAATGATAATTTCAGCTTGTGAGCTGCCACATTGATAAGGCGTCGACTGACCGTACTCACCCCATGGGTCACAACGCTCACGATGTTGCACGCTAATATCTAACCAGCGACGCATTTGCGCCAAGATACCCTGAGTACCGCGATAATCTGCGAAAATCTCACTGTGATCGTAATTGTTGTAAACGGTTGGGCGTTGGTAGTTAGTGGTCGCAAAGTCTACAGCGGCCCAGTTACTTTCAGAGGTGTTTTGAACGAACTGGTTATATTTATCCATGACATTTGCTGCCGTGATACTTGCGGCTAAACCAGGAGGGCCACCCACTTGATCGGCATTAATACTGACTTCTAGGCTATCCAAAGTTTGTTTAAGAGAGCTTGAAGATCCTGCTGCACCATTGGCTGAGAAAATGTCGCCAATTTTTAAGCCCAGTTCCGCTTTTTTAGCTTCGCGTTCTTCGTAGCTGTATTTTTTAGCATCGAACATGAAGACTAAATACAACGCCGAACCTAGGTTTGCACTACTGATAAAGTTGTCGCCACAACGCTCGCGGAAATCCGCCTTTGCTTCGTCATCGTTCGGAGACAGTACTTGATTGACTAATTGAGGGTATATAGCGTTAGTCGGGGTGTTAAGTTTCCAGAATTCACGACGGTTCTTAACTTTGACCACAAAGCGTACATGCTGTTCATCGGATACAGATTTAACGTAACGCTCCTTTTCACCTGATAACCCTAAACTAAAGTCATCGCCAGTAAAGCCCACTTTAGCAGATGCCGATACCTCTAATAATTCTGCTAAATGGCGATTATTATTGACGTAATCGATGCCGAAAGTACTCGGCTGTAATGGCGGG
>JGI11905J15746_1000188_pt1 | contig 9417 bp, 8 predicted proteins | sample DeeseametaMP1788_FD_15746 | JGI IMG/M metagenome (IMG submission 15746)
TCACCGCCTTTAGAAAGCGCTGTCTCGTCGGAACCCTGCTCACTAAATAAATCTTCTTGTGGCGGCTCAACCTCTACCCTGTGAGCAACGACAAACGCTGGCAGTTCAAACATGAGCTGTAAATCTGGCCCTTTTTGCTTTTGCTCAACCTTTAGAATCCACTCAATTCTATTATTAACATCTGAATCGCTCGACTCTGGCCACCCTTCTGGAATCTTCACTTCAAAATCTACAGCAAACTGTTGTGACTGATGCTGCTGTACCGGAAGCCTTTGATCGTCCTGCCATAAAATCTTAGTCGTGGTTCTGGTTTCTTTACCGCTACGACGACGCGTTACTTTCTGGCAACTTAGGGTTAGCATCACTTCCCGCTCTTTGAGCTCGCCATTGATAATGACTTTTCCTGAATTACGCCCGCCGATGACCAAAGGCGTTTGCTCCAACACCAGCTTTGAGTCGCCAAACTCTTTTTCCCGGCGGTAATAAATCACGGTCATGACAATCATTCCTAAACCAACTAAAGGGAATAAGAACACCAAAAGCTGCAATGGCTCCTTAAAATAATTGCCTTCGTGAAGCACTCCGATAGTGCCCGGTAGAGAAATTAGATTCCAAATAATGGCGAAGCTGAGCATGACTTTAAATGCACTTTTGGTTTGGCACTTGAAATCATTGCCCTGCCACTCTTTGCGCCATAACCAAGGTTCTTCGCTATGGGCTTCTTGTAAAACTTCTTTTTCAGCGAGTCGCTTCGCCCCCCAGCGTCCCCACAGCATAATACCTAGGCCAACACCGCCGAACACCAGTAAGAAGATGGAGTAAAAGCCCAGCATTCCCCAACGCATGGTTCGATCCAGTACGCTTTCCTGTGGGCTTTCTGGGTTTACGTAGGCTTTGAGTCTCTGCTGGTTGCTTGCACGCTGTAGGTTCCGATAGAGTTGCTGCTGATAGTCGCCGATATTGTCAGTGCCAGAATAAAAGGTCACTTGGTTCGATTGGTAGTCGTTGCCATTAAAACGGTATCGATAGGAGCCTTTTACGCCATAGGTCGTGCTGCCGTCGTCGGTAGAAGAAACTTGCTCCAAGTTGACCATTTCGGCATCGACCATAGACCAGTCTTGGGCTCGCCAGACGTTAACGCTGGCAATCACTCCCCAAATAAATATTGCCAGACCGGCAATAAAGAATATGCCTCCAAAAACCGTTAAACAGCCTGTTCCTTTCTTCATTATCACGACTCTTAATATGAACTAGGACTAAAGTATCAGAATTTGGTGAGTTAAAACAATATCTTAGCGAACGTAAATTTAATGCTCTGAAAGGGTTAACCCATAAGGGCGATAGGCAACATAAGGCTCTCGGCGTATAAATATAAGAGTAGCTTACTCATAAACTACAACCCACCAACTGAAGGAGCAGAAATATGAATCAGCCAGAAAATACTATATATAAAGGGCAAAAATTAGTTGCCGTATTAGAAGATGTGACCAATGGTCAAACTCTCCTAACTCGTGAATATGAAGTGCTTGATGTCCCAGAAGATGGCGACTTTGAGAAAGGTTTAAAAACACAACTAGTAAACGAGCAATGGGTTACTCCAGAAGCTAAAGAGATACATACGCTTCAAGAAGGTAAATCTGACCCTGCCAAAACGGCGTTGGAAGTCACTAAGTTTGCTTGGGACTTTATTAAAGATAATAAAGCGGTAAGCAATACCAAAGACACTACCACCTCAATTATCATCAAAGGCACGGATCCTTTGGATTACCAAAAAGCTCGCGAAGGTAAGAGTGCGGACGTTCGCTTTTATGTGCACGACTCGATTATCAAAGATTGGATTCTAGTCGATACTACATCGCGTTTAGAAGGTACTTACTACGCCACCCCATCAAAGCCTGATATTGCAAATGGCCACTATCTCCCGGCAGTGCACTTTAACGTCGTTAAAGTGCATGTTGGTTTTTCATTCAGACTCGATGCGCACGCTGAAGTCACGGCACCATCAAACCTTGGTACCAAGGATAACGTTCAGCCCCAGGTTAAAATCTACGCTAAGTTCAAGGTTAGCTGGCTCGACAGCAATACTTATACCGCGGCTTTCATCGCTAATGGTGTTGGTGGCTTTAGATTTGCTGGCTGGAACTAGACACACTTCTTACCGCTACAAAAAAGAGGGCCTCGCCCTCTTTCTTTATTCACAACACAATTCTAGGACACGGAAACATTGACCACTTTGATATCGCCATCCTGAACCATTAAGTGCAGAAAAGCCAAATACTCATTGCCCGATATCGTGTACCATTGCTTCCAATATAGACGTGCATCCGTTGCTTTTCGAACAACGCCCATCAGTTCTCTGTCTGCAAAATAGCCTAAAACCTTTTGATAGCTTTTGCATTGCTGTTCAAAATTTTCTTCCGTCACGATGCGCTTCATATTATCGCTAAAGTCGCGGACATGGCGCTCGTAATCAATATCTGTCGAAGCTTGCATTAAGTTATCCATAATCGGTTCTGCAATCGCCAACACTTCAGACTCCGTCATTTCCAACCAATTCATTAAGCACTCCACATCAATATTCACAAGAATTCACCCCCAGCTTAACACTTCTCTCGCTATCCTTATTTCTAAATCCTTAAAAAACACGATTGTTTCAAATTATTGGTGCGTTATCTGGTAGTACCCCTTTGCCCTAAAAAAACGTTACAATAGCGCCATATTTTTATCTGGAGTTGTATTTTTATGATTATTAAGCCGAAAGTACGTGGTTTCGTTTGTACCACGGCGCATCCTCAGGGTTGTATCGCTCACGTCAATGAGCAGATTGAATACATTAAGAATAATAAGCCAACGGGCGAAGGGCCGAAGAATGTGTTGGTAATTGGTTCTTCAACCGGTTACGGCTTGGCGTCGCGTATTGTGTCAGCGTTTGGCTATGGTGCTAAAACACTGGGCTTGTTCTTCGAGAAAGAAGCGTCAGACAAAAAAACGGGGACAGCCGGCTGGTATAACAATCGTGGTTTTGAGCTTGCGGCTGATGAAGCGGGACTTTGGAACAAGTCAGTTAATGGCGATGCGTTCTCTCATCAAGCAAAAGAAGACGCGATTAAAATCATTAAAGAAGAGATGGGTAAGATTGACCTAGTGGTTTATTCGTTAGCCTCTCCGCGCCGCCAAGATCCTGATTCTGGCGACGTTTATAAGTCGGTGTTGAAGCCTATCGGTGAAGCGGTAACTGAGAAAACGTTAAATACCGATAAAGGTTTGGTTCACGATATTTCTATCGATCCGGCGACTGAAGAAGATATTCAGAACACTATCAAAGTCATGGGCGGCGAAGACTGGGAGCTTTGGATGAAAGCTCTAGACGAAGCTGGCGTATTGGCAGAAGGCATTAAAACAACGGCTTATACTTATATCGGTAAAAAGCTAACTTGGCCTATTTACGGTCATGCGACGATTGGTAAAGCTAAAGAAGATCTGGATCGTGCTTCTCATGCGATTCATGAAAAACTTCAAGAGAAATACAACGGCACTGCTAACGTTTCAGTATTGAAAGCTGTGGTGACTCAAGCCAGCTCTGCGATTCCTGTGATGCCACTGTATATTTCATTACTCTATAAGGTCATGAAGGAAAATGGTGTCCACGAAGGACCAATCGAACAAATTCGTGAGCTTATCGCTGATCAAATGTTTGGCGATGATGCTGTTTATGATGATACTCGTCGCTTCCGTGTCGACTTAAAAGAATTAGACGACAAGATTCAGGAAGAAGTGGAGCGTCTATGGGAGATTGCGTCTACTGAGAATATTGACGAGATTTCAGACTACAAAGGTTATCAGCATGAGTTCTTCAAGCTGTTTGGCTTTGAAGTTGATAGCGTGGATTACGATAAAGACACCAGCCCTATCGTCTAATTCGCAACATCGATAGCAGTACATAAAAGGCACCTTTGAAGGTGCCTTTTTATTGCCTGTTCTTTACAAGTTGAGCTTGAACACTCAACAAACGACTCAAATTTGCATTAAAAATTCTTATCAAATACTCTTTAATGCAGATGTGGTTTCAGGGCTAAGTCACCACTGCATAACCTGTCAGAAAAATTTACATTCCCTTGAAAAACAATCACTTCTAAACGTGGATTGGTTAACATTATTACATTGTAAGGTATAGAAAAAATGAATTAATACAGTTAATCTATACCCATGTTTGAGCATCATTGTCTTCCCTACACTCAGACAAGTTAATTTGGAAAATTAAGTTTATCAATGCGCAAGCCATTAGCCCACCACCTGGTGGGCTCTTTTTTGCATCAAGAAAATTTCCCTGTCGGACTTTGACGAGCACCACTAACACGACGTTCTAAAAGACGACCTTAAGCTACTTCAACCACGCGAGCATCTGATACAGCATAGCTATTCGGGTTTCCAACAAGCTCTCTTCTAAGATAGCCTGTTTCTGTGGCTCGGATACTGGCAAGAACTCGGTAAGCCGCTCTACAATAAAGTCCATGTGTTGCCAGCGCTCAGGCGCATCTAAAATTTCTACTTGAGGGTGTTTGCCTAAATCAGTCAATAAGTTGATCAGCTCATGTTGCTGCTCACTGATCAATTCTTGTGGCAAATTATCGAGGAAAGAGACATTGGCGCTGATCAGATTGTCAGGCAATGCTGAACTGGAGTTAATCTTGATACGCTGACGACCAAGACAGGTGATCAGCAAGATTCCATCTTCACGCTGATCAAAATCGACAATCTCGACATAGGTGCCGTAGGTGAATGGCGTCGCGGGAATGCCAAATGGCGTCGCGGGAATGCCAGTCTCATTGCCCTTTTTAATCAGGCAAGTAGCAAAGCCTTGATTGCTGGAAAGCTGTCGAGCAATCATATCCAGATAGCGTTGCTCGAAAATTTGTAATCGCAGCACGCTATCCGGAAAGACGACCCGCTGAAGCGGAAAAACTGGAAGGACTTGGTTGTCGCTTCCTGTATTCTCGGTATTAGGCACGCAAGCCTATACCTCTGTTTAGTAAGTACATGGCGAAGCTAGTCAGTATCGCAATAAACACGAGAATAATAGCGAAAGCGATACCAATCTGAATGTCAGACTTACCTAAGAAACCGTAACGGAAAGCATTGACCATATAAATGATAGGGTTTAGCTTTGAGACACCCTGCCAGAATTCAGGCAATAAACTAATCGAATAGAACACACCACCTAAATACGTCAGTGGCGTTAGAATGAAAGTCGGCACGATGGCCACATCATCAAACTTCTTGGCGAATACCGCGTTAATTAAACCGCCAATTGCAAACAAGATAGAGGTCAATAGCACCACACTAATCACAACCCAGAAGTTGTGAATCTGCAAATCGACAAAGAACGAAGCGACAATGGTGACGATTAAACCGGTGAACAAGCCACGCAAGACACCACCGCCAACATAACCAGCCAGAATGACCCAGTTCGATACGGGCGAGACCATCATTTCTTCAATCGAGCGCTGATACTTGGAGCTAAAGAACGACGACACCACGTTACCGTACGAGTTCGTAATGACCGACATCATGATCAAGCCCGGCACGATGTACTCCATATAGCCGAAGCCATCCATCTCGCCCACTCTTGAGCCAATTAAGTTACCAAATATCACGAAGTATAAGGTCATGGTAATCGCTGGTGGTAATAAGGTCTGCGACCAGATACGAGTCCAACGAGTAATCTCTTTAACAACAATGGTTTGGAAAGCGACTAAATTCATGACTTAGGCCCTCCGTGTGGATTTTCAACCAGACGCACAAATAACTCCTCAAGACGGTTAGCTTTGTTTCGCATGCTTAAGACCGTAATATCATGCTTGCTTAATTCTTGGAACACGCCGTTAACGCCAGCGCCCTTATGCACATCAACTTCGAGCGTACTTTCGTCGCGAACTCGAACCTCGTAGCCGTTCAGCTCAGGCATTTTCTCAGGCAAACCAGTCGTATCCAATACGAAGGTTTCCATATCCAATTTAGCTAGCAGTCCTTTCATGCTGGTATTCTCAGCAATTTCGCCATGATTAATAATGGCGATATTACGACACAAGCTCTCGGCTTCTTCTAAATAGTGCGTGGTTAATACAATCGTGGTTTTCTTTTCACGATTGAGATCTTGCATGAAGTCCCACATCGAACGACGCAGCTCAATATCGACGCCTGCGGTCGGCTCATCAAGAATCAATAATTTAGGCTCATGGATCAGGCCACGCGCAATCATTAGGCGACGCTTCATACCGCCAGACAATTCTCGCGATTGTGAATTACGCTTGTCCCACAAACCGAGTTGCTCAAGTATGGGCTGCGCACGCTTTTTCGCTTCTTTGCGCGAAATACCGTAATAACCCGCTTGCTGAACAATAATCTGCTCAACACCTTCAAACATGTTGAAGTTAAATTCTTGCGGCACTAACCCCAACTGCTTCTTGGCATTGGTTAGGTCAGTATCGATATCGTGGCCGAACACTTCGACTTTACCAGCGCTCTTATTAACTAGCGCACTGATGATACCGATGGCGGTGGATTTACCTGCACCATTCGGCCCAAGTAGCGCGAAGAAATCGCCCTGCTCAACTTCAAGGTTGATGCCTTTTAAGGCTTGCGTGCCATTATCATAGGTTTTGCATAAGTCTTTAATCGATAATGCTTTTGTCATTAGAAACTCTTCGTTATGAAATGTGTAAATTAATTACCGCTATAGCCCCAACGATGCCCCAGGCTATGCTCTAAATTAAGATGATCAAGAATACGGGCCACCATGAAGTCGACTAAATCATCGATCGACTTTGGTTCATTATAAAAACCCGGTGATGCTGGCATGATGGTTACGCCCATCTGTGACAAGCGCGTCATATTTTCTAAATGGATCGTATTAAAAGGTGCTTCGCGTGGCACTAAGATCAACTGCCCTCGCTCTTTCATCACCACATCAGCTGCGCGCTCGATCAAGTTATCCGAAGCGCCATGAGCAATAGCGCTCAAGGTCCCTGTACTGCAAGGACACACGATCATTTGCTTTGGCGCGCTCGAACCGCTTGCCACAGGAGACATCCAGTTATCACTGGAAAATGCCTCTATCGCTCCCGCATCAATGGATAGCTGCTCTGCAAGCTCACGCTCAATGACGCTGGGCGACTTGTTAACCTGTACGCCGCATTCAGTGGCTAATACCACTCGCGCAGCGCTGGATAACATCAAGTAAACCTTTTGATAATGCTGGGTCAATTCTTGCAACAACTTTAGCGCATAAGGCGCGCCAGAAGCGCCAGTAATGGCCAAGGTTATTGCAGAGTGATTCGTTGTGCTCATTCAGCTAGTAGCTCCAGTAACTTGCCATGGATTCCACCAAAGCCGCCATTGCTCATGACTAGAATTTGGTTACCTGATTGTACCATCTTTGAAACCGCATGCAGAATGGTCTCGACGTCATTTAATATCTGGACGCTTCGTAGCTTTTCAAGTTGTTGCTCGGGAAACTGCCAGTCAAACTCAGCAGGTTTGTGAATGATCACTTCGTCTGCCTCTTCCAGCGTCGGTATCAGGGTGTTTTGATGAATCCCCGAGCGCATGGTCGCTGAACGCAAATCAACAATCGCTATGATCTTTTTATCACCGACTTTTTTACGGAATCCAGTCAAGGTAGTTTGTATCGCTGTGGGGTGATGAGCAAAATCATCGTATACAGCCACGCCGCCTGCTTCGCCCTTCAGCTCCATTCGACGTTTCACATTACGGAATTCAGACAAAGCATCGCAACAATGATGCGCTGGTACGCCAGCATGACGCGCCGCAGCGATAGAAGCCAGCGCATTAACTACATTGTGCATACCAATCAATTCCCAATTTACTTCGCCCTGCTTTTCTCCGGCAAAGAAAACCTCGAAATGACTGCCATCTTCTTGAAGTAGCTTAAACTGCCAGCCATTGTCAGGGCCAATCAGTTCTTTCTCAGACCAGAAGCCCATTTCTACAACGTCTTTTAAATACTGCTCATCTTCAGGGTAAATGACTAAACCATTGCCCGGCACGATTCTGATTAAGTGGTGAAACTGGGTTTTGATGGCGTCGATATCCTTAAAGATATCCGCATGATCAAACTCAAGGTTATTCATGATTAAAGTTCGAGGACGGTAATGCACAAACTTAGATCGCTTATCGAAAAAAGCCGTATCGTACTCGTCGGCCTCAACCACAAAAAACGGCGAATCAGTTAAGCGTGCCGATAGTCCAAAGTTCTCAGGAATGCCGCCAATTAAAAAGCCCGGGTTAAGGTTGGCATATTCCAAAATCCAAGCGGTCATACTCGCCGTGGTGGTTTTGCCATGAGTCCCCGAAGCCGCCAGTACCCACTTATCGTTTAGAATATTCTCCGACAACCACTGTGGCCCAGAACGATAGTTCAGCCCTTGTTCCAGCACATACTCCACCGACGGATTACCACGCGACATCGCATTTCCCACCACCACACAGTCGGTATGCTCTGGAATATGCTTCGGATCAAAGCCCTGAATCAGCGTTATTCCCTGCTCTTCCAGCTGAGTACTCATGGGTGGATATACGTTTTGATCACTACCGCTGACCGAAATCCCCTGCTGCTTAGCCAGCAAAGCAATCCCACCCATGAAAGTGCCGCAAATGCCTAAAATATGAATATGCATGAAATTATTACCTGAAACCAAGCCGTTCATCTGATGAAACTTTGCTGACAATCATAAGCTAAGCATGATTTTTCTTCATCTTTTCAAGAAAGAAATCTCAAAATACGGTAAAATCGCCACAAAATTGTCCTAATCCCCATGATTTTGTCAGGGTTAGGGATGTTTCGGTGCTCAATAAGCTTGCACCAATAACCCCGTAAACATTTGCCGAAGCGACTACAAAATTATAGTGCAAATTGGGCAAGGACAGCCCAATTTAATCAAAACGAAACAGGACGTTTCGTTTGGTGGCACGTCATAATTTTTAGTTGCGAGGGAAGCCGAAGGCCTAATGTTTGGGGCGCCCTTTCTTTTCGCCCTTTTCTTTGGGTGTGCAAAGAAAAGGATAATAAATACGTATAGAGATTTAGCACTATGAATGTCTCAAGTGCAGATAACGGGAAACTTGGTTATACCCCAATTCAGAATTTAAGGTTTAATTTATTATGCCAAAGAAAAAATACAACGCGTTCTACGCCCAATCCGGCGGCGTAACAGCAGTGATCAACGCCACAGCCTGTGGCGTAATCGAAACAGCTCGTAAATCACTCAACATCAATAAAGTCTACGCTGGTCGTAACGGTATTATCGGTGCTTTACGTGAAGAATTGATCGACACCAGCAAAGAAACCAAGAAAGACATTGCTGCACTAAAGCACACGCCATCCGGCGCTTTCGGCTC
>JGI11905J15746_1000207_pt1 | contig 8832 bp, 18 predicted proteins | sample DeeseametaMP1788_FD_15746 | JGI IMG/M metagenome (IMG submission 15746)
TTTTGAGTTGTAATTTCATAATAAACTCTGAAAATTTATGTACTTTTGTGATATGTTCTGTCATATCATTACAAACCGTTTTACAACTCTTACACATGTATTTCATACAGATCTTATTTATTTAACATAAACTTAGTTATAGTTTCCTTTTGATATTCAATTCCATGTTCTTCAGTACAATGTTTACCAAAATCATTCGTGACTGTATCAAGATCACCTTCACAAATAAAATCACAGTCAAAACCATAATCTCTACAAACCGCTTTTACCATTTTCAATGGTGAAAAATCACCAAATATCTATGTTTATCTTATATTATGTAACATAATTATTAATCAAAATTGATGAACGAATCTAAGCCAGGTAGCCCACCAGATCCATTGTGTAGAATATGTCATAAACCACTTAGAGAGCATTCCTTTGAGCAGCAACAAGAATGTGCAAAAAAAATTCGGGAAAATGAGGAATAATATTTATCGTATGTTAAGTTAGGTTTTTTTAGCATTATTTTTAACAAAATTAGTTATAATTATGGTTGAAGATTCAAAGTCGGATAAGGATGGCAAGAAAGTCAAAAAGGAATCTGATCTGAAAAAATTTCTAAAAAAGAGATCTTTCATTTATCTTATGGCTACTGTTGTTTTTATTGTCTTTTTTGTTCCTGGTATGATTGAACCAAGTGACTTAGAAAAGAAACTTGCAGAAAATTTTGAGAGCAATGAACAAAAAATTGCTTGGGATATAATAAAATTGTATAAGGGTGCTGACGATAATGGCTCTAATTTATTTGATACAATAATAACACAAATTGAAAATGCATATTCTAATGAAAAAATACTTAAGCATAATGATACATTTTTAGAAATTTCTGTACAAGATATACAGGAACAAAAAGGTGTTGGGTTTTATGAGGTCAATTTTACTTTCCAGACATATGATGATGTTAGAAAGTATATTTGGAATGTAAATATTGAGACAGAAGAAATTATTCCAATTAATGACGGAGCCAGAAAGATGATAGATATTGTGGAATATTATGATTAATTTTAATCTTATAGGATGGCATGTTTATTAAAATATAATGACACTTCCTGCAAAACCAAAAAGGACTGTTTCATCACAAAAAAACATTTTGATAGGATGTGGTATTGGTGTAGCTGCAGCAATCATTATTTTAGTAATTTCTATGTCATTTCCTGTTTCTACTATAACGTCTGATAATTCAATTTTAGTTGATCCTACAAAAGAAACGCAGACTCTTTTTGTTATAGCTCGTGTAACAATACAAAACACAGGAAATCAACCATTAACAAATATCACAGTAGATTATGGTTATGGTGATAGGGATTTTATTCCAATCTTGAAACCTGGTGAAACTCTAATAATGTCACCACCAGAAGGAAATAGCTTACAATTTGTAAGAGTAACCGCAGATGGAAATATTGATGTATACAAAGCTTACAGAGAACCAATAGCGATGCCTGGGATGATGGGCTCTTAATTTACATATGACAAAACAAAATCAATACATACTGACGTATATTGAAATTTTTAACATCTGGTAAAGTTAAAGACATTTATGAAGTCGAGGATGGAAACCTATTATTTAAATTTAGTAACCGTGTTTCTGCATATGATGTAAAATTTAAGGATGAAATACCAAGAAAAGGTGAAGTTCTTTGCAAATTTGCTGAATATTGGTTTAAGAAACTTGACGTATCCAATCATTTTGTAGAAAGAAGATCAGACACGGAAATTGTAGTGAAAAAAATACATATGCTTCCAATAGAATGTATTGTTCGTGGTTATTTTTATGGAAGTTTGTTCTCACGCTGGGAAAATGGTAAAATTTCTTTAGATAAGGATACACCAACGGATCTAGCAGCACAATTACCTAAACCAATTTTTGATCCAACAACTAAATCTACGCATGATATTCCCCTTGATAAAGAGCAAGCAATTTCACAAGAACTTGTTACCAGTCGGGAATATGATTGGCTATCAGAAGAATCAATCAAAATCTATCAAAAAATGGTTACAATTGCAGATAATGCCGGTTTCATTCTTGCGGATCTAAAGTTAGAATTTGGGAAACTAAATGATGAAATCATTCTAGCTGACTCGATTGGTCCTGATGAATTTCGTCTCTGGCCTAAAAATACATACAAGATCGGGAAGACTCAAGAGGCATTCGATAAGCAACTTTTGCGTGATTGGTTGACAGAAAATGGTTATCAAAAGAAATTTGAGGATGCACGCTTAAGTGGTGAAGAGCCTATAGCACCATCTATTCCATCTGACTTAATTTCCAAAATGACTCAGCGATATGTGTCAGCATATGAGCGTATGACTGAAAAAAGCCTTTGACTTGAATTATTTTTATTTTTTAATCTACTACTAAAATTATAGTATTAATACTACAATAATAGTAGCATTAAGAAATTATTGCTAATGGTAAATAAACCCAAACACGATTCACTTTTAATGATAGATTAGTGCGTATGCTATGTCAATATTAATGGAGAAAGAAATATCGATTGATAGAATTATTGCAGCAAATTATGAACAGTTTAGAGCTCTTGAGGACCCAATTCGAGGAAAAATTGTACAAATGTTATATAAAAAAAAGTTAAATGTGGAACAAATTAATCGTCGTCTTAAAAAATTGGGTTATAAAAAAGCGGTTACAACAATTCGACATCATGTGGAAATCCTTAAAAATTCTAGCCTAGTTGAAATAGTGAAAATTGAGGAATCACGAGGTGCAATGACAAAATATTATGGCACTTCTGCTAAACTTTTAGATTTTACATTACCACCAGATTTTGATAAAAATTATTCAAAAATCATAGCAAAAACATCATTAAAACTTGGAAAAGTAGTCAATTCAATTTTAAAAAATTTTTCAAAAACTCGAAAAGTACACCAAATTAACTACAATAACTATATCACTGCAGAAATTATTAATCGAGCCATGACTAATCTATTAGAAAAAAAGTAACTATTTTATTTCTATAACTAATTTTCCAGTAGTTTTTGGATTTTGTAGTTTTTTTACCATTTTTCTTGGTATATCATCTGAGGCTTTATCACATTTTATAGCAATTGTTCTTGAGCAGGTAAATGCACTTTTGCGTAATACTATGTCATTTGGATGTTTTAGTGTTAATTTTTCTGATCCTTTGCCATGAATGGAAAAGGAATATTCATCAGCTACAATGGTAAATACAATCTCAGTATTCGGATTTTTTATTTTTTTTTTGAAATTTTCTGGTAGATCTAGGCATGCTAGATTGGATCCTATACCTATAATACAATCTCCATTAATGGTTAACTGAGAATCTTTTGTAATTTCTATTGTCTTTTTGTGTAATGAAAGTATGTTTACATGTCCCTTAAATGGAATCTCGATTTTCACATTGATCTAAAAAAATACTGGAATAAATACTCGATTTTTTTAACCAATTTATGGATCAGAAGGTTAAGAAACTATTTCAGGAAAAGAATCTTGTTTTTATTGCAACGATTAATTTGGATGGTTCTCCTCAACTTACCCCTGTTTGGGGAGATTATCAGGATGGTTGCATATTGTTGAATACCGCTGAAGGTCGAATTAAACATAGAAATGTATTACATGATTCGCGCGTTGCAGTATGTGTTGTGTCACATGATAATCCACTTGACATGATTACTATTAGAGGGAGTGTTATAGAAATTATACCAGATTATGATTACAATCATGCTGATAAATTGGCCAAAAAATACATGGGTATAGAAAAATATCCATTTAAAAGAATTAATGAAAAACGTATCATTTTCAAAATTAAGCCTAAGCATGTATACGTATTGCCTACAATTAACAAGAGCCAGGGGTAAGATTTATAATATTTCTAAATTCGAATTTAGAAATATCGCATAATAATGGAGCAAGTCAACTTAGAATAAATTAAAAAAATAAAAAAAGGTTAATCAACGTAAAAGATTGATTACCTTCTTCGTCTCTTAGCGGCGGCCTTTCTCTTAGGGGCCTTTCTCTTAGTGGCCTTTCTCTTAGGGGCCTTTCTCTTAGGGGCCTTTCTCTTAGGGGCCTTTCTCTTAGCGCCGCCAGAACTCTTTCTTCGCTTTGATGCTGCACTTCTTTTTGCATTTTTAGCAGCAGCATTTCGTTTTCTTGTACGTGCTGCCTTTTTAGCAGCAGCACTACGTTTTGCTTTAGATGTTGCCATTAATTTTTCCGTCAAACATTATGTCTTATGTAGCTCTAGTCATGAATTTTTGCTTAATTACTGTCTTTTTTTGACAAAGTTTTCATCCCCGATCACGTTTTTTTATACAAAAAAGGGGGGTTGAATGTTTATTCCTGATAAAAAATAATGACCGGTTTGTAGATGGCCTAGCAGGGTCTTTTGAGTATTGGATCGTATATTTACGAACAAATGTTAAACCCCCCCTCTTTTTGGACAATTTTGAAAAAATCACTTGCTTCGTAATTCAATGATCTAATAGAGGGGGTTTAGTTTCTAGGCACGATTAACAAAATATCAATTTAAAATACCATGTAGAGAAATTTCCTGGTTTTGTCACTCATTTCTATGATTTTGATTAAAGTTTTCGTAAAGATGGGTTGGTTTAATTGCTCTTTTTTATCTAATACAATGTAAACTCCTACCTTTTTTCTACCATCTTCATAAAAAAACTTGTTAACTGCCTTTATTGAATAACAAAAATCCGTTATTTTTTTCTCAAGGTTTTCTTTTTGTTTTTCATTTAGTTTCAAAAATCTCACCATTTGATTAGTTTTTAGTTGAACCTTTACCCCAATTACCAGGATATTCGACTGTTGCTTTGGTTCAAAAATTTCTAAATTGCCACTGTCTTGGCCTATATCTGTTATTATAATTTTGAAATTGTCTTCTTTTGTTTTTATTTCGTTAAACGAATAATTTTCATGAATTAACCAACGTTGAACGCTCTCGTATAACTTGTTCATAATTGAATGGTATAACAACTAAATCTATGCTTTACTATATCAATTTAGTTTATTTCTAAATTCAAATTTAGAAATATATGCTATAAATCATACGAGTCTTAAATATTTACACCAAATTGCTCTTCAGTAATTCCTGAAGTCAAAAATAGTAGATTAACAGTTATTCCTAGAACTCCAAGTATTATCCCAAGAAAAAGGCAATTCTTTGCCTTTCTACGATCATCATTTCTTAATGCAAAATATGCTACTATCCCCCCTATTAATCCTAAAAAAATTGGTACAAGATACCACCAATTACTTCTTTCTTTCTCAGGTTGCATAGTATCACTTAGTTATTTTTTTGGATTATTTTGAAGTTGTTTTTGTATTTGTTTTATTTCAATTTCTACTGTTTCAAGCGGGTTTTCTACTATGTTTCTTTTTATTGAGAACATTTTTGGCTTATCAAAATCATTGCTACAGTCTGGACATGCATAAACTAATGTTCGATATTCATTAGGTGCCTTTGGATTTGATAATCGTGGGTAGTAAACTAGCCTAGAACCACAATCAACACAGTATCGATTCGCTCTTTTAGTTCTGGCCATTGTAGACCTCCTGCATTATTACTAATATGCGATCAACTATTAGATCGTTACAGTCTAATTCCATACACCATTTAGTTCTAATCGATCAATATTTCTAAATTCGAATTTAGAAATATAGGCGCCGCCCGTCAGACTTGAACTGACGACCAACGGATTAACAGTCCGACGCTCTACCACGCTGAGCTAGGGCGGCACAAATTTTTACCTAGTCAAAAGCGATTTAATCCTTATGATCAACATAAGAAATGATATATTGTATTCTTTAACGTCGTTGTAGTTGATAAGATTCTACACCCACGTCTCATATCCTAGTCTTTAGATGATTTGTCAGGATTATCCAGATGGTTAGTAATTTCCTTAAGCAGATGTTCTTTATGTTCAGTAATCTGTTGATGAATTTCATAAAGCAGTTCGTGATGTAATCTTTGATTGTATTTTTTATAATATTCATTGGAGTATTCTTGTTCTTTAGATCCAATTATCCACCCTAAAATAAAATCAGTTTCATTTTTAGGATGCCACGATGCCATTATCATTGGATAATAAACTTCAAGGAAACCTTTCAAATCTGCCTTAATACCCTTAAGGTCGTTTTTCACATATTCAAGAAATTCTCTACTGGACATACTTCATCTTTCGTAATATTCAACCGGATAATCAAACTGTTTGTTATAATCAACGGCATTCCAAAACTTTTCGTCGTCAATGTCTTTCCCTTCAGATAACCAAACGTTTAGAATTTTTTGCATGAATAGTTTTGTCGTATCGTCTATTTCCGGTCTTTTACCTGTACGCTTTTCTATTTGATCCCGATTTTCTTTAAAGATCTTTAGAAGTTTTTTAAGCTCTTTACCATTTCTAATGGATTGTTTTTCTTTAAATTCAACGATTTTCCTCTCTTTAGATTTTCCAAATAATCGCATGGCAGAATTGAGGTATTTTGTACCTTTAAGTATAATCTCTCAATAATGATCCAAATCTATCATATCGCTTGGCGTTTTATTTTTTTCTCGTCTTTTCTTGCCAATTAAGAAAATAATCGTACCAGCAACAAAAAATCCACAGCTTAGACAAGCAATTAATTCTATCATTCTATTGTATTATTCTTCGATTCCTTTTGATTTAGAATACCTGTAAATCCCATCTAGAAATACACGGTGATCTTTATTCTTCACTTTGGTTTTTAATTGAATATTTGCAGCTGTTTGTGAAACATCTGTCAGAACAGGTCCTGTTATTATGACATCATCTCCTTTTACAACAACCTTTGTGTTCCCTTTTATTATAGAAATTCTTGGTGCTCTTTCTCCTTGAAAATTTTTAATCAAAACTTTTTTAGCTTCTACTTTAACGGTGACAGGAAAATGGGAATAAACAATTTTCATTTTTATCGTAAATCCATCTACAACACCTATACAAAGTGTCTGGATTAATGATTTAGCTGTATTAAGTATGGCTTGATGTTTTTTTCGTTCACCTGTTTTCCTAAGAAGTATTTTGTTATCATTTATTTGAATAAGAACAGGAATTTTCTTGAAATTTTTATACACTTTACCCAATGGTCCTTGGACCTGCAACATACTGCCCTTTAAATTAACTTTAACATCTTTAGGTATTTGAATTTCTGTTGTGGATTTTTCTATTTGTTTAGTAGACATATCCTATCAAAAATCCTCCAATACCTTTATTCGCAGCTTCTTTATGTGACATCACACCCTGATTTGTGGTTACAAGTAACATTCCTCTGTTGTATGCTGGAAGAAATTGTTGTTCCCAAATGTTGTATTCGTCTTTTTTTACTTTAAATCTCGGTGTAATTGTTCCACACTTAGTAATTTTTGCTGAAAGTTGGATCTTAAATTTTCCACCTCGATTATCGTCAATATGTTCAAATTCTACAATATACCCTTCGTTTTTTAGCGTTTTGAGTACTTCCAACCCAAGCTTTGAAGTTGGTACAACAATACAACTATTTTTTCTTCGATCTTCTGTATTAAATAATGTTGTAAACAGATTTGCTAGAATATTAGTTGTTGGCATATTTCATCTATCCATTTTTTTTAAATCCTAAAGAAACTGCTACCTCTCTAAAACAACGTCTACATAAGGATAGTTTATACTTTTGAATAACTGCTGTATAGTCACCACATCTTTTACACCACCTAGAACCTCTTCCAAATTTATGTTCAAGTCTTGGCGTATAACCAGTTCCACGGTCTCCATATGATCTATCTTTAGGCATTATACAATTTGCACCCCAAATTCTTCAGTTAAAAATTTAATTGCATCATTTTTTCTTATTCTATGATTTTTGCCAACCTTTGTTTTACGTCTACTTCTAAGTTTAATATTAAATCCAGGTCTTGCTAATGATACTGATACTTCTAAACCTAGGATGCCTATATTAGGATCATATTTTATTTCAGGAATGTCAATGTATTCTTTTATTCCAAATGATAAATTTCCTTCGTTATCAATTGATCTTTCCATGATTTGATTATCTTTTGCTGCTAACAGTCTTTTTAATAATTCTGTTGCATCATTACCTCTAACAGTTACAGCAATACCAATAGGTTCTCCCTTCCTAACACCCCAATCTCTTTGTGCTTTTTTTGCGTTTCGCGCATTTGGTTTTTTTCCAGTAATTTGTTCTAAAGCTTTTTTTCCTATTTCAATTGGCTCACCAGACTTTCCAACCCCCATGTTTAAGACTACCTTAGCAAGCGAAATTTTTTTCATTAAATTTTGAGTTTGTTGAGACATATTATCACATAATTTGTATTACTGGTTTTTCTTTTCCAACAACCATAGTAATATTTGCAGGGATTTCAATCGTTTTATCATCAATGAGAAGGCTGATTCTTTTTGGTAATGTGAATGTACCCTGTTTAATTTCATTAATAAGCCCAATACGTCCAGCGTTNATTCCACTTGTTACAATTACTTGAGANTTTTTTTCAAACTTAATCACATCCAAAATTTTTTGTTCAGGAATTTGTAATAGACATGTGTCATCAATATTTGCATTTATATCAGTAATTATTGTTCTTCCATCATGAAAGCCTAGCTGTGTTTTTCCACCTTTGATAGTTGTTTTACTTTTTACTTTAACAAGTTTTTTAGATTTTTCCGCAGCATTAATTTTTATTGGTTCAAGTAGATGTCTATTATAAGGAACTAATCTATACACATCTGTGATTCCTTCCAATTCTACTACATCCATTAAACCAATCGAATGGTGAAGAGATTTTTGTA
>JGI11905J15746_1000211_pt1 | contig 8719 bp, 9 predicted proteins | sample DeeseametaMP1788_FD_15746 | JGI IMG/M metagenome (IMG submission 15746)
GGAGCCACAAGCAGCTCGTGATCCAGATCTTCCACATCCAGCTTGCGACGCTCCAGCTCCACCTCAGCGCGCAACACATCCACCCGCGAAGCACGCCCAGCGCGACTGCGGCGGCTAAGCTCATCCAATGATGATGAAGCGTTATCGCTGGCCAGTTTTGCCAGTGCCAGACGCTCCTGATAGGCCAGCGCAGTTAGAAAAGCCTGGGCCGTGCGGGCCGCCACGTCGTAACGCAGCAAATCCTGCTCAATGGCTGCGACAGACTGCTTTCCTTCTGCCACATCGACCCGGCTTTCGACCTGCTTCCCCTCCAGGGCCCAGCTCAGGCTGAGCGTGGCTTGGGCACTATCGGCACCTTCATAGATGCCACTCCCCAACACGTCCTCAACCTCCAGCTGAATCTCTGTTCCGCGACGAACCTCTGCCTGGCGAACTTGTGCCTGCGCGGACTGCGTCCGGTAAGCCTGTGCCTTGATCTGGGGATGCTGCGTCAGACTTCGCTCTATTGCCTGAGAGAGCGTCAGCTCAGCTTCCGCAGCCACCAGTGGCGGCGCGAAAGACAGCACTCCCAATACCATCAAAGGCACCAATAACCGATTGGCAATCGGTTTTTCGGTCGTAAAAACAACAGGAATTCGACTCATCAGAACACTCTTAATGAAGAAACAAGGTTTCCAGAAAATGGTGCACAAGATCCACACTGGCGGCACTGCATAGTGCCGCAACCACCACCACAACGCCGACCAGCACCACAGACAAACTGCGGTGATCGGCCGGGCCCAGCAAATGCATGATCCGCCGCTGAACCGCATGGGCAGCGAAATGACAGCTCGCCCGATACGGTTGCTGCTGCCGAAAGCGGGCCGCCAGTTTTTCCACATTCAATAACGACTGGGCAATCGCAGAGGGATTTGGATAGCGGCGCAACACCCATTGGTCCGCTCGTTGCTCTTGCACCAGCTCAAGCTCCGCCTGCAGAAAGCGGCGCACAGGTGAGGGATAAAGCCCTACCAACATGGCAAATAGGCTTTTCCTCAAAGGATCACGGCGAACAATATGGGCTTGTTCATGCAGGCCGATAATATGCCGTTCTTCTTCCGAGATAGAAGAAGCAAGCCCGCGAGTAATGAAGGCCTGCGGTGACAATAACCCCGCGACAAACGCCATGGGCGCGTCAGCATCTAACTCGGCAAGTCCACCCTCGCTACGCTCACTCAGTGCAGCGAGCAACGTGTACCTACGGCTCAGAGCCCGCGTCCGCCAAGCCCCAAATACAAACGCCACGAAGATCGAAAGAAGACATAGCGACAGGAATACCCCATGCCAAGATGCCGGTGAAAACAGATAGGCGTGGTGCCAATGGATGATCCCGGCAAGCCACAAATGAGAGGCGGGAAACAATTCCGGCATAACCGATAGGATAACCGCTGCCCCGCCTGCAATTATTGGGAAAGATGCGATCAGCCACAGCAAGTTACTACGCATGGTTAGCGAGTAGCCCTCAAAACCCGGCATGACGAAACGCACTATAATAGCAGTGATCACTATCCCACCCAGCACCCCAAGCATCAGGATAGTGAGCAGATGCAACAACAATGCGGGATACCCGAAAATCATTGGTCAGATTGCTCCGCATCTGCCTCACGACGGGCTTCGATCAGTTTTTCCAGCGCCTCGATCTGCTTATCAGAAAGCTTTTCCGAGAAGGTACTGAAAGCCGCGATCAGCGTGCTGCCGGGGTCCGCACTATAATCCTCGCCAATGCCCTCAATCAATTTTCCGATAAAGGCTTGGCGGTCCATAGCTGCCTGGTAATGGAATGCATGGCCTTGCTTTTCACGGCGCAGCAGGCCCTTCTTATAGAGCCGATCCAGGGTGCTCTGGATTGTGTTCAGGGTACCACCACGCCGCTTTTCGAAATGCGAGTGCACGGACTTGGCATCCGCTGTCCGCCCTTTCCAGAAATACTGCAGTACCTGCTTTTCAAGCTCACCCAGCTGCATATCCGTCCGCCAATTGATCACATGGCCTGAACCATGACACACACAAAACCGAGCGTCAATCGGTTTTTTACTTAGTTCAACCCAAGAGAGAAACAGGGAAAGCCGGGCGATCTCTGAATTTAAAGGCAACCATCTTGAAAATTGGCCAGATCAAAGAAAACTCTCATCGTTCTACCGATCAAAAAAACCAATAATACAAAGGTACTTATTGGCAAAAAATAGACGAAAGCCGATGGCGCTGAGTAAAACCCCATACTAAAAGCTACACTTTTTACACGATTTAAGCGTCAAGGATTGCCAACCCCAAACCACCTTTAAAAGTATAGTTAGCCTACAAAGGCCATGCGATCCCTTCAAAATCTTGGCGCATTTTTCTTCCAAAATCAGGATCTATCTGCATGGCATAACTTATCAATCCAAACAAGTGATTCTTAAAGCCAATAACAGAAGCGAAATTCCTATTTCTGGCGTGCTTTGCAGGCCCCCATCCAGCTTTCTTGCAAAAGTACAAATGCTGCTTAATATTTGACCTGAACTCCCTCGTCAATCTTGGAAACGGACCATCAACCAAAAGCCCAAGAACCACTTTCCTTCCACCTGGAGGCGTAACACTAGCTTTTGCCGTGTTCGGCTCAAAACCATACCTACGCATAGCACAATATACTTCCTGAATAACTTTGGATGCTTGGCCTCGTGAAAAGGCATCATTATCCGTGGATAGCGCTATATCATCGGCGTAACGCGTGTACTCGAGCCCATGCTTAGAAGCTATGTCTGCAATATCCTCATCAAACTGTATTGAGGCTAAATTCGCCAGCATCGGGCTAGAGGGAGCTCCTTGAGGAAGGCTTCCTACATTCCAGTTTCGGTACGAAGTAATTCGTCCTCTTTTGTATCTCAAAGTCGTCCATCGCGAATTGACATCTAGCTCTTTACGGGGAATAACTCGAGTACAAATTCTAGCCATCTCAAAGGAAAGCAAAGCGGGAAAACCAACACTCCTAAAAACCTTATAAACAGAGCGCTCTGATATCGACTCAAAATAGCTCCTAATGTCTAACTTGATCAGCCATCTGCACCCACAGTGGACATTAGCAGCATCACGAATGGATATACCTTTAGTATAGGCAAAGCTAGCACTATGCGAAGGAATTTTACTAAGAATAAGGGAGTTAATACATTTCTGCACTCGCATCAAGTCCTCAGATGGAATGCAAATAAATCTTTTTCCGGCATTGCAGCCTTTTTTAGATCGCTTTTTAATTTGAAAAAAACGGTAGTGGTAGCCATACCTTTCATCTCTAGAGACCACTCTGCGCAGTTTGTGCACAGGAACCTCACTCACCAACGCAAGATGTTTCAAGGTAAAAATTGGAGGAATAGATCGATGCTTCCGGGTGATGGAAGTGCCAATCTCTATTGCGTGAGTTATGACCTCCGGATCAACACCTAATTCTTTGCCCTTTTTTCTATAGAGCTGAGGACGCCAGTTATTCATCTACTTTGACCCCCTTGGGGTGAGGATGGTCGCGGTTCGCAGCAAGACGTCGCAGCGGCCGCCGAATCGCGACCATGCTTACGCGTTAGCGCCTGCTACGTCAAAGGATCGCAAAGTATGCGTCCCAAACTACCAGTACAACAGCAGTCTTTGGCATGTTTCCATGCAATGCTAGATGGGTTTAACCGGCGCCCTCAGCGAGGTGGGATAATAATTGAAATCGACGCGTTTTGGTATCCCCTCCCGTACCCTCTTAGCTTTTTTTAAATAGCTTAGCTGAAGGTAGCCTTCGTCAGTTAAGCGAAGAGATTTAGTCACCCAATCGTAGTAAATCGCTATTTCGAGCAGTCTATCTACATCTGGAATTTTGATACCAGTACGACTAGAAATAGCATTCACCGAGCGCGGGGGCCGCCTCAAGGATGACATTATTAACACCATATTCAAGCCATCATCATCCATTTTCGATAGCCACTTAGAAGCAGCCAGGCGGGCCTGCCCCATTCTTTTCAACACCGCCTGACCGTCAATTACGAATTCACCAGTATTCATTTCACCGAGCACTTCGACAGTCGTTCTTTTAGGAAATAGAGGCATCCATCGCGCCGAGCGCTTATGCAGAATATTTGGCGCATTGTTTGGAACTCCATGCGCATAGGCGATCAGCACACCGTGCCCACCATAACCCAAGAAATCCCAAGAACCATTGTCTTTTATCGGGTTATATTTACTACACAGAGAAAACATTCTTTTTGATTCTTCAGCGACAAAATTAGAAGCAATGGTAGGACAATAAATAGAAAATACAACTTTAGGCATGGACGGATGTGACTCTAATACACTCTTCCCTAACTCTGTTACGGAAAAAGCAACAATACCAAACCGAATAAATTTCCCCGAACACCAGCTCCTAATAGTCGAAACCTTCCACATTGAATCGAGCATTTGGCTTGCTTGGTTACCAGATCCAACAGTATCCGTAACTATCAGAAATGATCTAATTTTATTAGATCGAATCTCCTCTATCGACGGATTGAGGAAATATTTGGAAGGATCGCTTCTTACAACTCCCGTGGCAATTGTTGCCAAAACCCCTTCGCTACCTATCTCCCTCCTTTTAGTTCTCGTACTTTCTACTGGTTGAAGCGCAGCACCATAGGCACGTATAGGCCGAAAATCACTCTCTTTATAAAACCTTTGTATTGTACCCCTTGGTCGCCTCAGCTCTCTTTCTATAAACAACGCCACAGGACCTTCACTTTGCCCAGCGTACTTCTCTATATTCCCTCTTATAGCTTTAGAGAATTCATTCTCAGACACCCATCTAACAGCCTTAAGAAGGTTATGAGCATCAGCCTGGTCTTGAACCGAAAATTGACTCAACCATTCCAATCCGCGCTTTGTGGACGATAGCGCAGTGTGATTATCTTTTTTCCCGACCATAGAAAAACTCAACTTAGCTATAAACGCGCATTAAAAAATAATTCACCAGAAATTCAGTTGATCCACATCTACAATCACACCTTTTTGCTTACCAGCATGCTCAGATTTCACTTTCCTGAGTCTATTTTCAGCACCTTCGAATCCCTCGACGAATACAGCCAACATCTCGGCAGTCGTCTTTCTATCAAAGGTCGGAATACTACTAGAGTCTATTACCCTAAGCTCCCGACAGCCCCCCTTCTGCTTGACACTAAAATCAAGAATTTCAAACTTAGCCCCTTCCAAATCTGGATCCTGACTAATAATTTCTTTTGCCAACGTAACGAATAATGAAAACTGCTCATTATTCATAGGGTTGTTTTTCCAAAAAACAAACCAAGGTAGATATACCTGCCCGCCGACCCCATAGATGAAAGCTGATTTAAAAGGAATACTGAAGCCTCTACCAATCGGGTAGTAACTTGGGGCAACATCATGGACAAAATCAGGAACGACCCCCTCAAAATGCTGCCCAATCATTGGCACCACCTCAAGAAGAACATCTCGAACCCTCTTTCTCTTTTCGCTACTCTTTATCCCCTTTATTATTTGCTCTTCGGAAACGCCAAATAAAAGGCTATCTCTTGCAACATCGTTAAGGGCATTATAATTAAAAAAAGGAGGATTCAATGCCATTTTCACAAATGCATCCTCAATTTTTTTTGGTGAAACATCCCAATTTCTAGCCAAATGCTGTACTGATGGAACCCTTAACTTAACCATATCCGCACCTACTGTACTGTGTAACACCTCTTCTGAGAGGAATAGAAATTCATTATCTCTTCATTGCTAATCTTCATTCCTGGATTAATTCTATTTCTGAAGTTCCACACTTTACTCCATGGCCCCTCAGAGTGATGACTAAGCGCAACCAATTGACTTGGCGACAAACTGGAATAAAAAGCCACCACATTCATTAACAGCCGCTCCTCATCTTCATCAATTTTCATCTCTGCCTTCACATATCTTCCCGTCATCACATCCAGTTTTTTTGCTTTCGTTGTAATAATTTTATCCCCAAAACTCTTAAAGTCCCTGTACAAGTACGGCAGTACCGGACCATATTCCCACGCTTCAAAAGAGTGCTTTACCAGAGGCCCTCCTGTAGAAACCAAATACCATGCATGGCAAAAATAAACGATTTTTTGAAGACTCAAGTTAGTAACGCCAAAACCTTTACTTTCTGCGTAATCCAAAACATAGTTAGCCACTTCTCTACCGTCTTTCATTAACCCCCCGTCACACCTCCAAACTTTCCTTTAATCTATTTAGCGGGGAGCTATACTTGATCTGCCTCTCGTGCTGCAGTCTCCCAACAACAATACCAGGGTGAACATTCACTTTCTTTGAAAATTCCAAAATCTCACCTTCAGCTCTAAGGCTTAAAAGTTCAATTCTATGCTCTTTAGGTATCAATAAGTTTGCCGCCCAAACATTAGCCTCTTTCTCTTTCTTTTCACCAGAATCAAAATCAACATCATCTAAGAAAATAGATTTCTTCTCATCAGAGTGGAGAAGAATATGTGCAGCTTCATGAAAAAAAGTAAACCAAAACTTATCGTTTGATTTTCCATACAGGGAAAGCTGGATAATTGGGCTATGACCATTCAACCACCTTGCAACGCCGCTGACATGCGACCCAGGAATTGAATCAACCAACAAGAACTTAACGCCTGCATCGAGACAAAACCTAGCAATTTTTGGTCTTGCCTCCCCAAAAGGAAGAACAGTCAATTCGCGAATTTTATCTACAGCATCCTCAAAGGCTTTCTTGTTATATTTTTTTGTCTCCATATTTTCAGCAGCAATTTCACCAAGTCTCAACCATGAAGAAATAGCTCCATTATTTGACTGATTTTCCTGCGTTCTTCGAAATCGGGCTGACATTGAGCCATAACACTCTCTCCACTCGTCAGGAGAGGCCACACCAAAGAAATGAAGCAAGCTTTCAACCAGCTTAGACTTATTGCCTTTTGTGAACCTCAAGTCTTCTATCACTCCAACTCTTCTTAACTCTTTTACAGGCAATTCATCAAGCCAATCCACCCACATTAAAAACTTTTCACTTTCCTCCAGTCTTGCAACATGCTGCCTGTACTTTGACTCACGCCTCATCCAAAAATCCGCAGGCACCCCCAGCACCCTCTCTAACTTCAGCGCGGCGTCATACGTAAGAGCGACCTTGCCCTTGACAAGTCGATTAAGATGTTTAGTGCTAAACCCCAAACGACTTGCAAGCTCAACCTGGTTCCAATCTCGCTCTTCCATTAAATCAAGGATAGTATCCCCTGGAGGAGAGACCCAATCCGGAGCAAAGTCATTAGCTGCACTATTCATGATAATCTCCAACGAATACAACAATCACGCTATCAACGCGATTCCAATCAATCCCTCCATCTTCTTTTACAGGTGGCGGCTCCTTTTGTGGCTTAAAAACCAATCGCTTCCCTCCGGTTAGAGCTAGTGAAAACTGCCCCCTTCGGTCTCCACTGAGAGGGTGAGGGTTTCCTGCCCATAACTCAGACACACTTTCAGCTGCATCCATGTCTGAAAGCCTTGTTCTCAATTTTTTAGCGCTATCCGCACCCAACTTCCTGGTAGCCACTTTAGAGACCAAGCAGAGCTTCTCTAATTTGTCAGTTTCGAACCCGATCTCCAAAGCAATCAACCCTGATATATTTACCTGTTAGGTAAATAATTGTCTCATCCTGACACTCCTTACTGCAACCCCTCCCTTCCAGAATCTCCCCGCATGAAATCACCCCATATATTTCAATTAGTTACATGCTCATGCTCCTCTCCCCCTTCCTAACAAGCCCTAGTTCAAGGTAATCCAGATTTTTTCAGACACATATCACCTCCATGAAGCCAGGAAGGAATGACCTTCCAGACCCATATCATGGAGGTTTTATGATCATTCAATGTCCCAGCTGCCAATCTATCCGGATAGCGGCACTCCACAACGGACGCAGGGTGTGTGGCTCCGTCGGCACAGCTGCAGGTGCCGCTAGTGGGGTAGCTGCAGCCACCGGTGGCGCCCGTGTGGGCATGACACTGGGTTATGTCGCCGGCCCGGGAGGATCGCTGCTCGGCGGCATCGCCGGTGCCGTGATTGGCGGTTTGATAGGGGGAGTAGCTGGCGGTGAGGCTGGTGCAGCCCTCGGCGACAAGCTAGACCAGACCTTCCTCGACAACCTGAAGTGCCTGGATTGCGACCACGCCTTTCGAATCGACACCGATTAACCCGTATTTCGCGCCCCCTTTCACTGCATGCCAGAGCCCGCCTTGTGCGGGCTTTTTTATGCCGTTTTGGAGTTTTTATGGATATTCCTACTTTCGTAAAGAACGAGCAGGGCCTGTACCACGTACAGGGCTGCGTTAAACCTGAGGAGATTGTCAGTACTGCGGCCACCATTCTTCTGGATGAACTCACCGGTCGAGATACGCTCACTGCGCCCACCGATGTCGCCCAGTTCCTGCAGATGGCCCTGGCCCAGGAGAAGAACGAGGTCTTCGCCGCCATCTTCCTCAACAACAAGCACCAGGTGCTCAGTTTCCAGCCTTTGTTCAACGGCACCATTGATGGCGCGGCGGTGTATCCCCGTGTAGTGGTGCAGCAGGCTCTGGCCTGCAATGCCGCTGCCGTGATCTTTGCCCACAACCACCCTTCCGGGTGCTGTGAGCCCTCCCAGGCTGATCGCACCATCACTACTCGGCTTAAGGACGCTCTGGCCCT
>JGI11905J15746_1000233_pt1 | contig 8422 bp, 6 predicted proteins | sample DeeseametaMP1788_FD_15746 | JGI IMG/M metagenome (IMG submission 15746)
GCGATGATGCACGAGACGCTTCAGGCAGCTGAGAAGCTAGCCGCTGAAGGTATCGAAGCAGAAGTTATCGACGTAGCAACGGTTAGTCCTATCGACATGGACACCATTTTAGAGTCAGTCGAGAAGACTGGTCGTGCTTGTATCATTCAAGAAGCACCGAAATCTGGCTCGATTGGTTCAGAAATTGCTGCAGAAATTGCTGAAAAAGGCATTTTGAACTTATTAGCACCAATTGGTCGAGTTTCAGGCTACGACACTGTTATGCCATACTATCGTTTAGAAAAACAATATATGCCAACCGTCGACCGTATTCTTGACGAAGTGCGTACGATTATGGAGTACAAATGAAACAGTTCAATTTACCCGATTTAGGCGAAGGTTTACCGGATGCGGAAATCGTTCGCTGGTTAGTTAAAGAAGGCGATACCGTAACTGTTGACCAACCAATGGTCGAAATGGAAACGGCAAAGGCTGTGGTAGAAGTACCCTCTCCTTTTGCTGGTCGTATCGCAAAGTTACACGGTCAAGAAGGCGACGTGATCAATACAGGCGATTTACTCGTCAGCTTTGGTGACGGAGCTGTAGCAGACGGTGAAGCCTCTGAAGAGAGTGCTGCACCTGCACAAGAAGAATCTTCTGTTGAAAACTCTGACTCTGAAGCATCAGCTGAAACTTCATCGGATGATGTCGTTGGTGATACCTTCATGTTGCCAGATTTGGGCGAAGGTTTACCCGATGCGGAAATCGTTCGCTGGTTAGTTAAAGAAGGCGATACCGTAACGGTTGACCAACCAATGGTCGAAATGGAAACGGCAAAGGCTGTGGTCGAAGTACCTTCTCCATTCGCGGCTAAAATCTCCAAATTATATGGCCAAGCTGGCGATGTTATTAACACCGGCGACCCGTTAGTTGAATTTGGTGGCTCAGGCTCTAAAAAGGCTGCGCCTAAGAAATCATCTGATAACAAAGAAGCTGGCGAAGAAAAACGTGCTGACAGCGGCACTGTTGTTGGCGCCGTTGAAGTTGGTAACAACGTTGTTGCTGAAACTACTAACTCAGTGGTTAAAGCGCTAGCTCGCAAGCTTAAAGTTGACCTAACGCAAGTTACTGGTACGGGCAAAGACGGCGCTATCACGCAAAAAGACGTGCGAGAAGCGGCAAAGAATGGCACTGGTTCTGCTAAAGCAGAAGCTGCTCCAGTAGCACAGCAAGAGTCTGGTTTTGATACGAGTAACCCTCTGGCTTATAAAGCATCACCAGCAGTACGTGCACTAGCCCGTAAGCTTGGTGTTGACTTAGGTAACTGCCAAGCTTCAGGTCGTAAAGGCTCGATTACGCGTAATGATGTTGAAAGTGCTTCTAAAGGTGGTTCTGCTCCAGCAGCTAGCCAACCTGCACAGTCATCAACAAGCTCAACAACGTCAAGCACTCCATCTAGTACTGGTGGCTTGCCAACGTTGAACGTTGAAGTTAAACCTGAAACCGTTCGTGGCGTACGTCGCGCGATGGCAATGGGCATGTCTCACTCACACTCGACAGTCGTTCCTACGACTTTAGTAGAAGATGTTGATATTTCAGCATGGCCAAAAGGTACTGACTCTCTAGCGCGTTATGTCCGTGCATTAGTCACAGCAGCTAAAGCTGTTCCAGCGGTTAACGCTTGGTTCGATGGCGATAAATTTGAGCGTCTATTGCACCCTAACGTTAACGTTGGGATCGCAGTGGATTCTGGCGACGGCTTATACGTTCCAGTCGTTCACAATGCCGATCGCATGAGCATGACAGACGTTCGCGGTCGCGTTCAAGAGCTTCGTCAGAAGATTGAAACTAAATCGCTAAAACAGGACGATCAGCAAAACGCCACGATCACCCTGTCGAACTTCGGTTCAATTGCAGGTCGCTACGGCACACCAGTCGTATCGCCACCACAGGTAGCGATTCTTGGAACTGGTCGATTCCGTAATGAATTGAAGCTAACCGATAAAGGCATCACTAACGCTAAAATGTTGCCACTATCGCTAACCTTTGATCACCGCGCCTGTACTGGCGGCGAAGCAGCTCGATTCTTAGCGGCTGTGATGGAAGATCTGCAAAAAGCTCAGTAACTTACAATAAGTCACTGACTGTTGCGACAAAAGCGCGTCACTTAACGGTGTCGCGCTTTTTTATTGCCGATTCTTTGTAATATTTCCAAACATTTCAACCCTAGCGCATCCCCCCACCCTTTGCTATTCTCAGTCGGTTAATTAACAAAAATGGAGTCATTGTATGAACAAAAGACTGATAGCGAGCCTAGTTATTGGCTCGGTCGCGTCTGTGGGGGTTATGACACAAAGTATGGCGAAAGATACGCAAAAAGCATCTAAAGTCGATGATCCTTACATTTGGTTAGAAGATGTTGGCGGCGAAAAGGCCTTGAATTGGGTTGAAGAGCAGAATGAAAAGTCGCTTGGCTATTTAAAATCGAAGCCACTTTATAAAGAATTGTATGAAAAGAATTTAGAGGTATACAACTCAGACGAGCGTATTCCCTACGTCAGCCAAATGGGCGATTACTTTTATAACTTCTGGCGTGATGATGAAAATCCACGTGGTTTATGGCGTCGCACAACGTTAGAAGAATACCAAAAAGACGATCCTGAGTGGGAAATCGTCTTAAACCTTGATGAGCTTGCTGAAAAAGAAGATGAAAACTGGGTCTACAAGGGCTCTAACTGCTTATATCCTACCTATGATCGCTGCTTAATCAACTTATCTCGCGGCGGCGCTGATGCGACCGTGGTTCGTGAGTTTGATATCGAAACAAAAAGCTTCGTCAAAGATGGCTTCCAGTTACCAGAAGCTAAAAGTAACCTAAGCTGGATTGATAAAGATACGCTCTACGTCGGCACTGACTTTGGTGAAGGAAGCATGACCGACTCAGGCTACCCTCGTGTAGTGAAAGTATGGGAACGTGGTCAGCCTGTTGAAAAAGCCAAAACCGTATTTGAAGGCGAAAAAGAGAACGTGTGGGTCGCTGGCATGGTCGCGCACGATGGCGATGACAAATACCAAATTATCTATCAAGGCTTGGATTTTTATACGTCAGAGATTTACTTAAAAACTGATGAAGGGATGAAAAAACTTGAGCGTCCTAAAGACAGTAGTTTCAGCGGCATTATCAATGACCAGTTACTATTAGAGCTTAAGTCTGACTGGGAAGTTGGTGATAAAACCTATAAACAAGCTTCATTACTCTCTATCTCGATGGATGACTATGTCGCAGGAAAGAAAAACTTCACCGAAGTGCTGGTTCCTGATGCGCACACCTCTATTGCTAGCGTCTCTAGCACTAAAGATCATGTGCTAATTACCACGCTAAAAGACGTTAGCAGTGAGTTATATCGCTATACTTTTAGCGATGGCAAATGGTCTCACGAAAAAATCGATATGCCTGATTTAGGTACACTGTCGGTTACTGGCACCAGTGATGAGCACAATAACTTCTTCATCAACTACCAGAACTTCCTAACGCCAAGTAGCTTGTACTACTTCGATGCAGAAAAAGATTCAGCAAGCGTACTGAAAAGCTTGCCGGCATTTTTCGATGCAACGCCTTATAAAGTCGAGCAAAAGTTCGCAGAGGCTGAAGACGGTACCAAGATCCCTTACTTCCTAATCATGGCGAAAGATACCGAGTTAAATGGTGAAAACCCAACACTTCTTTATGGTTACGGTGGTTTCGAAGTATCGTTACGCCCAAGCTACTCCGCGACTATTGGCATCGACTGGTTAGAACAAGGTGGTGTTTACGCACTCGCTAACATCCGCGGTGGTGGTGAGTATGGTCCAGCATGGCACCAAGCAGCGCTAAAGAAAAATCGTCACATTGCTTTCAATGATTTCATTACTGTTGCCGAAGACTTGATCGAGACCAAGGTCACTAATAAAAGTCATTTAGGCATTCGTGGTGGTAGTAATGGCGGTTTATTAGTGGGTACGGTTGCTACTATGCGTCCTGATTTGTATGAAGCTGTAGTTTGTCAGGTTCCATTACTCGACATGAAGCGCTTCAATCAACTATTAGCTGGCGCAAGCTGGATGGGCGAATACGGTAACCCGGATAACGAAGACGAGTGGAACTACATTAAAACTTACTCGCCTTACCACAACGTTCATAAAGACGTTGATTACCCTAAAATCTTCTTTACGACATCAACTCGTGATGACCGAGTACACCCTGGGCACGCACGTAAGATGGTTGCGAAGATGATGAGCCAAGGTCATGACCTTCTTTATTATGAGAACACCGAAGGTGGTCATGGTGGCGCTGCAAACAATGAACAGTCAGCTAAGTTAAATGCCTTAATTTATACTTACCTTGCTGATCAGCTGATGGATTAACCATCAGCAAACGACAAAAAAGGCGCCAATCGGCGCCTTTTTCTTAATTGCTAGCAAAGCTTCCATCAATATAACCAATTATTCATTGCCTCAAAGACTAAACTATAGGATATTTAAGCAATGAATTATGCTACTGGCGCGAACCTAATCAATGGCCTTCCCGGTCAACCCATGCCCTTCCCCATCGGGAAGCAGGTAGGTTTGCGCTCGCATTTAGGCCGTACGTTTAAGATAGACCTCTTTAACGACTTTATTTAAACGACACCATACGCTTTAAAAGCCCGCAAGCCTCGCTTCGCGGGCTTTTTTATTGCCTGTAAGAAAAACGATTTAAAACTCTAACAAACGAGACAATGACACGAGGACACCGTAATGAATAGCATCGATTTTGCCCAATACAACAACATCGTGATTAAGGTCGGTTCAGCTTTGGTGGCTCCAGATGGACATTCCTGCTCAACTCAATTCTGTCTCCCTCTCGCTAACTTCATAAAAAAGTGCCAACAGAGCGCAAAAAAAGTCACGCTAGTTAGTTCCGGTGCTGTAGCAGCTGGATTCAATACACTAAAACCTGACCACGAACATTTGTCGCTTGATGAAAAGCAAGCTTTAGCGGCTATTGGGCAATCTAAAGTGATTAACCATTGGCAACGTTTCTTTGATGAGAGCGTCGCACAAGTGCTATTAACTGCAGCCGATATCCAAAGCAGCCATCGCTCGGCAAATGCCAAACGTACGTTAATAACGCTTCATCAATACGGTGTACTGCCGATTATTAATGAAAACGATACAGTGGCGATAGATGAGCTAAAATTTGGTGACAATGATCGTCTCGCGGCTCAAGTAGCTACATTAATCAAGGCAGATTTATTGCTCATTTGCAGCGATGTCGATGGTCTTTTTAATGACAACCCACATACCAACAGCAACGCACAGCTGATACCGTTCATCGACGAGATGACTGACGACATCATGCAATTAGGCCAAGCAAGCCACAACCCACAAGCCACCGGTGGTATGCTGACTAAGCTGTTAGCAGCTCAAATCGCCCATGATTCAGGTACCGACACTATTATCTGTAATGGTAAAACTGAAGCCTATTCGAGGTTATTTCAGCAGCAAAACCCTGGCACTTTGATACGCTCTCATAAGCGTTTACAGACTAACTCCAGCCCAAGCATTAGAATTACTAATCCATAGCATAAGTTACTGTTATTTATAATTATTTTTGAAATTGTGTTAAATCGCTGAGATATAACGAGCCGGAAAGATAAGATGTGTTCTTTAAAAACAACATACCCCCCAGCTATATGGGGTTTTAAGCGCTAATAGGCGCTTAGAGCGTCTCTCAGATTTTTTTTGAGTCAGATTTGACATGAGTATCTCTATGTTAATAATGCGAACCGTGCTTAACATTAATCAAAAAGACATAGCGACACTTTCCACGGCAGGCATTTCAGGCCAGCCAAGTCGGATTATGTCTGAGATTAGAAAACAAGCCTTGCGCTTGGGTAACGTGTTCTAGCACGCCACGTCACTTTTAACTCGTCATACATTAATCCTTTAAAATAGAAAGGTCATTTCATGCTCGAACATATTGAATTTGGTAATTACAACAACATCGTCGTTAAAGTTGGTTCTGCGCTTATTGCGCCAGACGGTCACTCATGCTCTGCAGAGTACTGCCTACCCATCGCTCACTTTGTTAGAAAGTGCCGCAAAGCAGGTAAGCAAGTTACGCTAGTATCATCAGGAGCCGTTGCAGCAGGTTTCAACTTGCTAAAGCCTGATTACGACACATTAACTCGTAAAGAGAAGCAGCCGTTAGCAGCTGTCGGTCAGTCCATGGTCGTCGCTCACTGGCAACGTTTCTTTGATGATGTTGTAGCCCAGGTATTACTAACTTCAGCAGATATTAAAAATCCTGAGCGTGCTCAAAACGCACGTAATACATTCAAAACACTTGAAGAACTCGGCGCCCTACCGATTGTTAATGAAAACGATACGGTAGCGACGGAAGAACTAACGGTTGGCGACAACGATAACCTCGTTGCACAAGTCGCAGCACTGACGAACGCAGATCTACTGATTATTTGTAGTGACATCGACGGTGTTTACGATGACAACCCGAAAGTTAACCCTGACGCCGAATTAGTGAATCAATTTGAAGGCATCAGCGAAGAAGCTCTAGCTATGGGTAAGCAAAGCACCAGCGCACAAGGTACTGGTGGTATGCGTACCAAGCTTAAAGCAGCGAAGTTCGCCTCGGAAAATGGTATTGATACGATCATCTGTAACGGTACAAACGAAAGTTACATGCGTCTATTCAGTAACCAAAACCCAGGTACGCTAGTTCGCAACACAGCTGAGAAAGACGACGTAGAAGTCGCTTAGGAAATTTTAGGATTTTTCATAGGAGATAATATGAACATGAAAGAGAACGGTTTTGAAGACCAAGAACAGCAAGAGTTATACGAGTTAACACTCCGCGCGAAAGAAGCCGCGAAAACTCTTGCCACATTAACGAGTAGCCAAAAGAACGATGTGCTTGCTGCTATGGCGAAACAGCTGAAGACCAACCAAGCACAAATTCTTGAAGCGAACAAAAAAGATATTGAGTACGCGAAAGAAAACGACTTGTCAGACGCTATGGTCGACCGTCTATTGCTCGACGAAGAGCGTGTCGACGACATGGTTAGCGCCCTTCATAACGTGATGAACCTAGCCGACCCAGTCGGTGAGATGGGTGAAAGCACCCTACGCCCTAACGGTATCCGTGTCGCCAAGATGCGCATTCCACTAGGCGTCGTGCTGATGATTTATGAAGCACGCCCTAACGTAGCAGTAGAAGCAGCAGCGCTGACGCTAAAATCAGGTAATGTGGTTATTCTGCGCGGTGGTAAAGAAGCATGGCACTCAAACAATGCCATTATCGACTGCTGGCACCAAGCAATTGAATCGTGTGGCTTCAGCAAAGAAATGGTCTGCATCGTGCCTTCGCAAAGCCACTCAGCTGTGAATCACCTACTCCAGTTCCGTGACACGATTGATCTCGTGATCCCACGTGGTGGCGAGCGCTTGATTCAAGCGGTAACGGACAACAGTAAGATTCCAGTAATTCAGCACTTTAAAGGCGTGTGTCACTTATACGTCGACAAGTACGCTGACTTAGACAAAGCAGAGAAATTGCTAAAAGACGGTAAAGTATCGCGTCCAGGCGTTTGTAACTCTCTAGAAAGCTTAGTGATCCACAAAGACATCGCTGACGAATTTCTAAAGCGTGTTAACGCTCTAGGCAACGAGTTTGGTATCCAGTTTAAAGCAGACAAAGACTCTGCCAGCAAGTTGGACAACGCCGAAGTTGCTAACGCGGAAGATTACCACAACGAATACTTGAGCTTAGCCATGAGTGTGTCACAAGCTGACTCTTACGAAGCTGCTATTGAGCATATTCAAAACCACAGCTCAAGCCACACTGAAGTCATCGTCACTAAAGATATCGACCGTGGTAATGAATTCGTAAAACGCATCAACTCGTCAGTCGTGATGGTTAACGCTTCATCACGCTTCTCAGACGGTGGCGAACTTGGCCTAGGCGCAGAAATTGGTATCTCAACCAGTAAGCTACACGCCTATGGTCCTATGGGTCTAGTTCAACTAACAACTGAAAAATACGTTGTTACAGGCCAAGGTCAAGCGAAGCATTATTAATACGTTAATAAGCTAAGGAAAAGCGTTCGAGCAATAGGGTTCTACCAAGCCCTATACTCAAAGCCGCGGAGTCAAATCCGCGGCTTTTTTTACTACTATCAAATGACTTTATGGGCAACACCATTAACTAGGCAGCCAATATTTTCTGGATTCTACCCCATACTTGTTCTGTACTACTCTCCCAAACATTGCCTAGAACTGATTTAAACCTCTCATTATTTTTGGCTTCATCCTCTATTCGATCAACAAAAGCAGGACCATGACTATGAATCAAATCTTCTAGCGGGCCAGCACCTAAAATACCAAGCACATTTTCATCTGTTGTTTT
>JGI11905J15746_1000256_pt1 | contig 7985 bp, 9 predicted proteins | sample DeeseametaMP1788_FD_15746 | JGI IMG/M metagenome (IMG submission 15746)
GTGCTAGTCATTTCTCTGCTTAAGTTATTGATTATTATTGCCTAAATCAATCCAAGATTTATGCGGCTTTCCTCCTTCCTCGCGCACAAGTTTCGGAATTAGAAATCCAGCTAGCTCTGTTTGCAGCTGTTTCATGATGATTTTGGCTTGCTTTTCACTGCTATCGAAATGATGAGCACCAGTAACTTTATCAAGTAAATGAAGGTAGTAGGGCAAAATTTTGTTCTCAAACAGCTTCTCGCTTAGCTCTACCAATACGGAAGCGTCATCATTGATGCCTTTAAGCAATACCGTTTGGTTGAGCAGCGAAATGCCGGCCTGACTCAACCGCTCCATGGCGAGTGAAAAGAGCGAATCTATCTCATTGGGATGATTGATATGAGTGACAAAAACAGTCTGTAAGCGACAATTTTTTAAGGTGTTTACCAGCTCAGAGGTGACCCGCTGGGGAATAACGACGGGCAAGCGACTGTGAATTCTTAGTCGCTTAATGTGCGCAACGCCTTCTATCATGCGGATAAAATCGCTTAAATATTTATCCGTAACGGCCAGTGGATCGCCGCCACTTAAGATCACTTCGTTAACTTCTGGGTGTTGGTGTAGGTAATCAATAATTTCTCCCCACTGCGACTTGCCCAGCTGATTATCCGAGTAGGGAAATTCACGGCGAAAGCAGTAGCGACAGTTAATGGCACAGGCTGTCGACAACATGACCAGTACACGGCTTTTGTATTTATGAAGCACTCCCGGTAATGCGCTATCATGCTCATCCAGTGGATCGGCAACATACCCTGGCATGGCGTTATTTTCTTCCGCTAAAGGCAAAACCTGAAGCAAGAGTGGGTCATGGGGATTGCCTTTTGTCATACGCTCCACAAACGGCAAGGGGACTCTTTGAGCAAAGGCATGATCATTGAGAATAGGGTAGGGCAACCCCTCAGGCTCAAGATCTAAGTGCTTTAATAGCTCTATTGGTGTGGAAAATGCCCCAGAAAGCAACTTTTTCCACTCATTGTCCTGCCAATAAGAGTCATTTCGCGTTAAAATCTGCAGGTTTTGAATCATAAATATATCAAGTGTTAGAGGAACTCATGGGAACAATTACCACAAACGACCTGCGCAATGGTACCAAATTGATACTCGATGGCGAACCATGCACGGTAGTTGATAATCAATTTGTTCGACCAGGCAAAGGCCAAGCATTTAGTAAAACAAAAGTATTATACTTACTAACAGGGCGAACTGTTGAGAAAACTTTTAAATCTGGCGAAAGTATAGAAACTGCTGATGTTATAGATACCGACATGGACTACATCTATAACGATGGTGAATTCTGGTACTTCATGGATCCGAATACGTTTGAGCAAGTACAGGCTGACGCCAATGCTGTAGGCGACGCCAAGAACTACTTGATCGAGCAAGATAAATGCCAAGTTACCTTATGGAACGGTAGCCCAATTGGTGTAACGCCACCAAACTTTGTCATTCTAGAAGTTACAGATACAGACCCAGGCCTGCGTGGTGATACTTCGGGCGGTGGCTCGAAGCCAGCGACGATGCATACAGGTGCTGTGGTAAAAGTGCCTTTGTTTGTTAATATCGGCGATAAGTTGAAGGTTGATACGCGAAACGGTGAGTACGTTTCACGCGCCTAGCTTGCTAAAATATCCTTATGCTTTGTTATCAGGCTTGCTTAGATGCTCATTTGCTAGAGCAAATTCCGCGTCTAATCAAACCTGATGCCGCGCCTAAGAATATTTTCACAGCGCTAGGAATATTCCTTTAGTTAGTAATCATCCCCTTCTAACTCATAATCAACATGTCTAGCTGGAAGCCAACTGCTTCAATCGAAACCTTAAAAGCACGTGCTAAAATATTGGCGCGGGTTCGCGAGTTCTTTTCTGAGCGGAACATTCTTGAAGTAGAAACACCGTTATTGAGTCGGCATAGTGTGACGGATCGCTACATGAAGTCTTTTGAAGTAAAAGATTTTATGGGGGGCGAGGGCTTTCTTCAAACGTCACCTGAGTATGCGATGAAGCGCTTGCTGGCAGCGGGTTCTGGTTCTATCTTTCAAATCTGTAAGGCATTTCGTCAGGATGAAGTCGGTGCTCGACATAATCCTGAGTTTACGATGCTGGAGTGGTATGTTGAAGGCTTTGACCATTACCAGTTGATGGAACAGGTTTTTCAGTTACTCAATACTTTATCTCACAAGCCATTAAACCTTAGTCGTCTTAGTTATCAAGAAGTCTTTGAGCAATATCTTGATATTAATCCTTTTGAAGTTACCAAGCCTCAGCTAGCAGAGCTAAGTGGAGACTTGTTGGGTGACCTACCTGAAGACTTAGAAAGTGACGATTATTTAGCGCTGCTATTTGAGGATCAGATTGAACCTAAGCTTGGACAGGCAAATGAGGTCTGCTTTATCTATGGGTATCCTGCTTCTCAGGCTGCGTTGGCGAAGCTTGATCCTGAAAGCCCTCAAACGGCATGTCGTTTTGAGGTGTATTGGAGAGGGGTTGAGTTAGCGAATGGCTTCAGTGAATTAACCTGTGTTGCCGAGCAGCGACGACGCTTTGAGATGGATAATGCATGGCGTAAAGAAAATGGGCTGCCTCAAATGTCCATAGACGAACATTTTTTGACAGCCCTAGAAGTTGGCCTCCCCGAGTGTGCTGGCGTAGCCCTAGGTCTTGATCGTCTTATTATGATTTTATTAGAGCTAAGTGATCTGACCGAAGTAGCTGCATTCCCTGCAGATAGAGCTTAAGCCCTTAGGCTGCCGTCGAGGTAAGCACTGGTGAAATATTGGCCTCCTTTTCTACTGCCTTAATCACTTTTTTATAAGTACGCTGATCGGACGAAGCGATAAAGCGCCTTTTGTCTTTCAGTTTCACCATAAAGAAAACAACATCATCGCCTGGAGCCGATATATATTGTTTAGTGTCTTCATCAATATCTAGGAGCAAAAGGAATTCTTCGGTAGCCTCATCAATAAAAGTCACTTGCTGTGCTGGTACTGTTTCGCACAGATAATGGTTTTCATCGCCTGGCAAGGTAAAGTTTCTGATAGTAAAGCGACCGATTCCAGTAGGGAAGTCCCCAGCTATTATGGTGAGTTTCGACATATTCTGACCTCATAATCCTTAAACTGAGTGAGTGACGATTAAATCCATCTTGGTCCAATTAAGTGTTGCTGTTAAAAAGATGTATTTAAAAGTTGCTTTTAATTATTTGTATAGGACGAAAAATGAACAGTCAAATAAATCGACTCTTTGAATTAGAGAGTTGAGACAGGGTTAGTATTTTGTGCAAATTTGACTTAGGTTTAAAGCGTAACTGCTTGAACCATAAGTTAAAACTGCATTGTTAGCGACTATGCGCTGTTAGCGACCGTAGAACTTTCTTGTCGAACACTTTCTTTCATCGACTTTTTTATCTTATGAAAAGTAGTATCATCGGTCTCGGCTATAAAGCGCCTCTGATCGGATAACCTCACCATAAAAATAACGTCATGCTCGTCAGCTACTTTTATCTTTTCTTCGAGCTCAAGCTGTATTTCTTCAACAGCTTCAGGATCGTTATTTAGCAATAACGCCATTTTAGGGTTGGCGGTATTGATAAACTCAACCTGGCTGACACAGACTGTTTCGCATAAGTAGTGGTTTTTGTCGCCCGGCAATGTGAAATTGCGGAATGTGAAGTACCCAGTCCCTCTGGGGAAATCGCCTGCTAGAACTGTTATTTTTGACATGGCCTATAGCCTCCTTGACACATGTAATTGTCACCTTCTTCCAGCATGGAAGAGGAATTTCCGTATTTCAGCTATGGCGGTGTGTTGCTTATTATTTATACTGTTTCTATAGTCTTACCCCAAAATGTGAACCAATTCAAGATATTTTGTATCTCAAACATCCGTAAAGTCTATGAGTTTTTGTTAAGCCATTGATTTATAAGCTCTCTCGATATTGAGAACTTGAAAGGTAATACCAGTTCTTCTGCCTCAACCGCAGCAGTTAACGCCTCTCGTGAGAACCAGCGCGCTTCTTCCAGCTCTCGATCCAGCAGCTTTATCTCAGGGCTTACTGCTTCAGCGGTGAAGCCGACCATAAGAGACTGTGGAAACGGCCAGGGTTGAGAACGATAATATTCAATAGACTTAAGTCTTAAGCCAGTTTCTTCGTAACCCTCTCGTGCAACCGCTTGCTCTAGGGTTTCGCCTGGTTCGACAAAACCCGCTATGACCGAGTAACGCTTCTCAGGCCACGATGTTTGTCGACCCAGCAATATCTTGTCTTGATAAGTAATGGCGCAAATGACGGCGCTATCGGTTCTTGGGAAGTGCTGCTTCTGGCAGTCTTGATTCGAGCAATTACGGACGAAGCCTGCTTGGTTGGAATAAGTCTCGTGGCCACAAAAACCACAATATTGGTGGGTGTTATGCCAGTGTTCCATCGCCACAGCCACGCTACATAAGTGTGCCTGCTCCGGTGGTAACTGCTTAAATAATTCTCGAAGGCCGCATAATTCAAGCACAGCTTCCGGACGCAGTTGAGCCATGTGCTGTAAGCTATCAGGAGACTTTAGGCGAAAAGTAAAGTAGTGCTTACTATCACTTTCTCCTAAGTAGATAAGGTGTTTTTCCTGGTATGATCCTATGAGTTGTTTCAGTTCTTGGGACTGAAGCCAAAGAGGCTGCCCGTTTTGATCGACGTCAGGATTTTTGCTACGAGCGCAAACTATAGACTGTTGATGCACTGGCAGGAAAAAGGTGTTGGGTAACTCCAGTAACGGCTTGATGAACTCTTCGGTATGGCGAACTTCGCCATGACGATTAAGCGGAGTGTTTTGGAAAGCAAACATAAAGCCTCTGTTGTTTTACCAATAAAGAACTACCGCCAGGGTTGCGATAGATAAGACAATCCATAAGATTACTCCAAGCAACATGGCTTTAACAGGAATAGTCTTGATCGCCTGCTTATTTAAGCTAGTGCCCATCCAAAGAAGGCTTAGGGCGAATAAATTCTTAGCAGCAGGCTGGATGTATTCGGCAAAAGCATCAAGATTGATAAAGCTGCCAACACTGCTGGCTAGAAGGAAAAAAACAATAAATAGGGGAATCGTTAACCTGAACTTGCCAGAACTTACGGCGAAAGAAGCGACCAATGCGACTGGAATAATCCATAAAGCTCGCGCGAGTTTAGCGGTTGTTGCTATTTCTAGCGCTTCTTTTCCGTATTCTGCAGCAGCACCGACCACGCTACTGGTGTCATGGATACCAAGCGCAGCCCAGATGCCAAACTGTTGCTGACTTAATTCAAGCCAATGCCCAACAGCTGGGTAAACGAATAGAGCGACTGCATTAAGAAGAAAAACAATGGCTAATGAAACGACCATTTGCTGGTGATTAGCTTTAATAGACGAGCCGACTGCGGCAATAGCGCTACCACCGCAGATCGCAGTGCCGGAGCTAATCAGCCAAGTTTGGTGTTTATCAAGCGTGAATAGCTTACCTATCAGTAAACCAAGAATAATGGCACTGGCTATCACAACAACCGTGAGCCAAAAGCTGTCTCCGGCGTTAGTCACGAGCTCCCCAAAGGGAAGGGTAAAGCCCAGCAATACAATAGCGACCTTTAGCAATAAGCTCGCCCATGAGCCGAGTGGGAGCTGGTGTGAACCCGAGAAAAACCAGCCCCAAGCGAGCCCTGCAGCCAAAGCATAGCTAGCTTTCAATAAACCTACTGCACACAAAATGGTGAGAATTATCAATAAGATATTAGAGGCAAGCTGAATGTTGTTATTGCTTTTTGAAGCCATTACTTATATTAGAAACTCTTAAACTTAGGCGATAGTTTACGCTTCTAACGGGGGATATTCATCCCTTAATTTTACTTCAGAATAAAAAATATTCACAAAAGTGCTTTACTGGTTAGGTGTTATATGTAACTATAACACCATATCGGTATGACACGGTAATGCATTATTGCTATTCAGCGGTCATATTGACTCTTAGGAAGGCCGATATGGACCAGCCTTGTGCTGACAACATAATGAGCCTGTGACGAATAAGGTATTGATGGTATGCAAATACAGTGGGATGACTCACAACCGATCTACCTCCAACTGAGGGATCGTGTGCAGAACATGATTCTTGAGGGGAACCTAGCAGAAGGCGAAGCTTTGCCATCGGTGAGAAATGTTTCAGCAGAATATAAGCTGAATCCGATTACCGTTTCAAAAGCTTACCAGTTGTTAGTGGATGATCAGTTGGCTGAAAAGAAGCGAGGGTTAGGTATGTTTGTCGTAGATGGCGCAAAAAATAAATTATTACAGCAGGAACGGGAGTTGTTTTTAAACACCGAGCTACCTGCATTATTGAGAAAATTAAAACGCTTAAATATTACAAGAGAAGAGCTGCTGGATGCGCTCGATAAGGAGGAATCGGATAATGGCTAATGTCATTTCGGCGAATAACGTTAATAAGTCGTATGGTGACTTTAAAGCGTTAAACAACGTCAACTTTGAACTAGAAAAAGGTCGAATCTTAGGTTTGATTGGTCCAAACGGCGCCGGTAAAACGACGTTACTAAAAGCTGTACTGGGTTTGACCAACTACTCTGGGGACTTGAAAGTATTAGGCCTGGATCCTCACAAACAGCGTGATGAACTTATGAAGCGTGTATGTTTCGTAGCCGATGTGGCGGTATTGCCACGCTGGATCAAAGTGAGCCAGGCAATTGATTTTGTGGAGGGAGTCCACCCTAAATTTAACCGTGAGTTATGCGAAAAGTACCTCAAGGAAACAAAAATCAAGCGTGAGAGTAAAGTGAAGGCTTTATCAAAAGGTATGGTCGCCCAGCTTCATTTAGCTTTGATTATGGCGATTGATGCTGATCTACTGATTCTCGATGAGCCTACGCTGGGTCTGGATATTCTTTATCGCAAGTCATTCTATGAAACGTTATTGAATGATTACTTTGATTCTGACCGAACCATTATTATTACGACGCACCAAGTCGAAGAAATAGAGCATATTTTGAGCGACTTAGTGTTTATTCAAGATGGTGAGATTGTGCTAGACGATAGCATGGAAGAAGTGGGGCAGTCTTACTTTGAAGTTATGGTCGAGAAAGAGTTTGAAGCAGCAGCAATGGCTTTGAACCCAATGAATGTACGTGAAGTTTTCGGTCAAAAAGTATGCCTGTTCAACGGTGTTGAACGCAGCCAGGTTGAAGAACTTGGCAAGGTTCGCAAGCCTAGTGTTGCTGACTTATTCGTGGCTAAGATGAGAGGCCATAGTCAAGTTGAAGGCCAAGCGCAAGGAGAGGTGGCATGAATACATTCGTAACTTTGTTAAAGCGTGAATACTGGGAAAGCAAAACCAGCTTTGTATGGGTGCCTTTGGTCATTACTGGGATTACGTTATTTACAGCTGTCTTAGGGTTAATTATTGCTTCAACAGGTAGCATAGAGACCGGTGAATATGGCTCACATGATTTGGGCAGCTTATTCAAGCTTTATGACGTATCTGTTGACCCAGATATTAAAGCATTCGCAACCCAAAGCGCACTATACTCGGGCGTTTACACATACTACCTTGTTTTGGCGATTGTTGGATTCTTTTACTGTCTAGGCGCGTTGTATGACGACAGGAAAGACAAAAGTATCTTGTTCTGGAAGTCAATGCCGGTATCAGATTCGCAAACAGTGATTTCGAAGTTTGTGTCGGTTGCAGTGGTAGCTCCTTTGATTTACTGGTTAATTATACTTGCAACAAACATCATGATGTTAGTAGTAGGGACGATATTTGCTTGGTTGTCGGGAGTCGATGCTTGGAGTGCTTTATGGGCAAACTCAGGGTTCTTTAAAGTTGCCGCCTATCAATTTGCTGCTATCTATATGGCAATGTTTTGGGCAATACCATTTGTAGGATATTTATTGCTGGTATCTAGCTGGACTAAAAAAGTTCCTTTCTTAGT
>JGI11905J15746_1000271_pt1 | contig 7787 bp, 4 predicted proteins | sample DeeseametaMP1788_FD_15746 | JGI IMG/M metagenome (IMG submission 15746)
TGCGGTATATCGATATGCGCCCTTACCCGCTTTAGAGGCATTTAAGCTTAGCGATAATGAAAGCGTAGTTTCAATAAAGCCTTTGACCAAACCTATTTGTGTTTCTCCCAGAGGAGTATTTGCTTGCAGAAGTACGATGTTCGTATCTTCAACTGGCGGCGACTCTTCGCCCAAGGCTGCTGAGGCAACACCCGTAAACATCATTAATAATACAGAATAAAAAATTTTCGCTGACATAATGTTCTCCTTAATAGTCAGTTGGATCGTCGCTGTAGACGACAGGCACCGTTAAAGTAACCTGCTCTGCTGCTGCAACGCTCACCGTAACTGAAACGCTGGTTCCACCAGCGCTTCCTCCACTGGTACTAGTACAACTAGAGCCCGCTGCTGACGGCGTACAAGTCCAACTACCGCTCAATGTTACACCTGATGGCAAGTTATCCGTCACCACTAAGCCTACAGCATCACTAGGGCCAGCATTAGAAACTACAATAGTATAAGTATCAGAGCCTCCAGGAATAAAATCATTAAGAGATGTCTTAGTTACTGAAACATCAACCACTCCAGCATTAATCTCAACTGACGCTTCATCATCATCCGCAAGGCCATCTCCTAGGTCATCCGTTGCTAAACCACTTCTAAACTCGGAGTCAGGGTCAACACGATCCGCGTTGATAATTTCAGCTTCATTATTAATGACGCCAGCTGTATTGGCGCTAACGACAATATCTAAGGTCGCAGAACCTCCGTTGGCTATAGTGCCGACGGTCCAAAGACCTGAGCCAGATGCATAGCTTCCCTGGCTCGCGGTTGATGACACAAAATCAAGTTCAGCAGGCAGGATATCTCTAACTTGGATATTGTTAGTGCCATCAGGTCCATTATTGGTCACAGTTAATGTATAAGTAACATTTTCACCAACATTCGGAGCATTATTATCAACAGTTTTGGTCAGTGAAAGGTCTGCTTGAGGTACACACACCACCATTTCCATACCGTCACCGCCAGCACCTTCTAAGCCAATACCGTCTAACCCTAGGCTAAGGCTGGAGTAAGCTCCTTGATAAGCTACGGAACCTGCTGCAGTACCTGTGGCTGTGTTGGTTGATGACTCTGTGTTAGCTGAAACCACTAACATGTCTCTTAAAAAAGTATTATTGGTATAAGTCGCGAAGTGGCCAACGCCTGCTAACCTCGCCATAGTCACTCCAGCAGTATTAACCCCCCAGCGTGAAGAGTTAGTTACCCCAGCTCCTATACCCCCAACTCGATCGATATGAATGATGGCGTTATTTACCGTTCGCCCACCAAAGCTAATATCCATAGTTCCTTGACCGCCAGGATCAGCATCGTTTACAGCTCCATCTGTATTAGTTGCTTGATACACCGGTTCGAAACCATTTGCTCCTGGCGTTGGATCCCATTCGAACAGCACTCCTAGTGAAGTACGGCCTTGAACCGCAGCTGAACTCCAAGCGTTGATCGTGTTCATAGTGTCAGCCGTAAATACCCAACCTGCGGGACCGGTATCTGAGGTGTTAATAGTAACTGGGATAGCTCCCGAAGTAGCTTGAGGCGAGCTGCCTAAGTTTGACCATGCGTTGGTTAAGTTTGTATTCGAACAAGTTTGTGCGCTTAAGCCCGTAGGTGTGTCACTGATTGCAAAGACGTTAGTTGATGTCACCGCAGTTGTTGTTGTCACGGTTCCGATATTTGTTCCGTTGACTAGAACGGTTAAAGAGCCACCACCATTCCAACCGTCCCCAAAACTATCGTACATGACGATTCGGTAATTTCCGGGAGGGACATTATTAAAGGTATAGTTTTGTGAGAAAGGCGTGTCCGCCACTGCTGGCGAAGTACAAAAACCGGGCACACAAATAGCATTTTCACCACCGTAACGAGTGGTCACTAAATTGCTATTAATAATCTCTGTGGTGTTGCCATCAGCATCACGATCTGCTGCATCAACAGCAGTATTATAAAATTCGATTCGGTTTTCTTGTGACCATTGAGGCCAGTTAACTTGGAATTCAACTGTTGCGGCATAGGCAACGTTTAATGATGCAATGAATAAAGCCAGAAAAGCCAATGACTTAAAAATTAGATTTTTCATAAATCCTAAATTACTACCCCACCATCCATCTATAAGATATTCTAATGCCTGAGAAAACATCAGAGGCTTGATTAACCCTATAAATATCACACTAAATCCCAGTTAAACAAGATATTTTTAGATGCACCAAACATTTAGCATTAAATTAATTCATACATGCATTGCGAAAGCCTTATTTAAGTCACATTTGCATTAGCTTTTGCTAAATAGCCTCTAGGTTAGTCAGCCCTGATATTTTTAGTTATAATCTGCGTCATTATCAGAAATCACCTCAAACCATGTCTGAAAAGCGCTCCAAATTAGAGTTTAATAAACTGCAAAAACGTCTTCGTCGAAACGTCGGTAAAGCGATCATGGATTACTCTATGATTGAAGAAGGCGATAAGATCATGGTCTGCCTATCTGGCGGTAAAGATTCGTACACATTGCTCGATATCTTGATGAACTTGCAAAAAAGCGCCCCCATTAAGTTCGACCTGATTGCGGTTAACCTTGACCAGAAGCAGCCGGGTTTTCCTGAAGAAGTTCTACCTAACTATCTGTCAACGCTAGATATTCCCTATGAAATTATTGAGGAAGATACTTACAGCGTCGTCAAACGTGTGATCCCAGAGGGTAAGACGACCTGCGGGCTGTGCTCTAGATTACGTCGAGGTGTGATTTATGGCTGGGCTGAGCAAAATGGTATTACTAAGATTGCTTTGGGCCACCACCGTGATGACATGATTGAAACCCTGTTCTTAAATATGTTTTTTGGTGGGAGCATGAAATCCATGCCCCCAAAGCTAAAAAGCGACGATGGTAAGCATATCGTGATACGCCCTCTTGCTTACTGCAAAGAAAAAGACATCGCTCAATTTGCTCAGGAAAAGCAGTACCCAATTATTCCTTGCAATCTTTGTGGTTCACAAGAAAACTTACAGCGTCAAAATATCAAGATGATGCTTCAAGATTGGGATCGGAAATACCCAGGTCGTATTGAAACGATCTTCAAAGCCATGAGTAATGTAGCGCCGTCTCACTTGGCAGATACTGAGTTATACGATTTTACAGGGCTCTCCCAAGATGAGCTGACACAAAAGTCAGGCGGAGATATGTTGTTTGATAGCCCAACCTTCTCACCGGTCGAGCTAGAAGATGACGAAACAGATGCACCGCAACAAAGTATCCAGTTTGTTAATATTGGCTAAGAAATCGGCTAATTAAACACACACATCACACAAAATGGTTCGCCAACAAAGTAATCCTTGTTAAGATGGTCGGATGAGTTAATGACCATCTTATAAAAGATTATGAAAGCGAACCCTGCAGAAACGTTAGAACAGTTTAAACAAGACTTTCCTGTCATCCTGCCAATACGAGTAGCATGGGGTGAAATGGACGCCTTCCAGCACGTTAACAATGTGAGCTATATTCGTTATTTCGAGAGCGCTCGAATTGCTTATATGGAAGCCATGGAGATGGAAGCGAACATCAAGACTTCACCTGTCGGCCCTATTCTTGGAGATATTTACTGCCGCTATCGTCGCCCAGTGACTTACCCTGACACATTGCATGTCGGCACAAAAGTCAGTGAAATCAATGAGTTTGGTTTTGTCATGGAATATCAAGCATTTAGCGAGCAGCAAAAGACCGTGACAACGCTAGGCCACTGCAAAATTGTGATGATAGATTATCGTTCAAACCAAAAAGTTGCGGTTAAAGGCGATATGTTGGATAAAATTCTTACATTACAGCCTGAGCTGGCATAACTGACCTGCTCCAACGGCATTATTAGGGCGTGCACTGCCACGCCCTCTGTTCAATCAAAGCAACTACCCTTAACCAACGAGCCTCCAGCGCTTAAATCTTACTCTTATTCTTAGACATATTCTGTAACGTTTAGTCCATCCTCGTCACTTCCACTGTCCAACAATTCTGGTAGTATGTTGGGCTAGCACAATTTCTTATTTCAAAAACAACACGGGTGTCACTATGAAAAAACTGATTATAAGCTCAGTGTGCTTAGCAGTTTTAGCCGCTTGTAACTCTGAGAATCCTCAGAAAGATCAAGCTACTGAAACCGCCAAGGCACAAACAAGTGAGCAAACGGCTGTAAAAGCATCAGATAAACAAGAGTCTGAAGATAAAATCATTTCGGGGATTGAGACCAAGTTCATTGATAAATCCGTTCGCCCACAGGACGATCTGTTCCGTCACGTAAATGGCAAATGGTTAAAAGAATTTGAAATTCCAGCAGACAAATCAAACTACGGCTCCTTTACTAAACTGGCTGAACAAGCGAAAAAAGACGTTCGAGCTATTATCGAAGAGGCTGCGCAAACGAAAGCCGCTGACGGAACCGAAGAGCAGCAAGTTGGCGATTTATTCGAAAGCTACATGAATACTGACAAGCTAGAAGAGTTAGGCACAACACCTCTACAACCTCAGCTTGACCGTATTAATGCGATTAAAGACTTGTCTGATTTGTCAGAATACCTTGCTTACGCACAAATGGTATCAACCTCGCCTTTCAGCACTTACGTTTATGTCGACGCGAAAGAACCTGACACTTACATTACGCAAATGAACCAAAGTGGTTTAGGTCTTCCGAGTCGCGACTCATATTTAAAAGAAGACGAAAAAAGCCAAAAAGTGCGCGACCAATACGTTGAGCATGTTGCCAAAATGTTTGAACTAGCTGGTGTTGACGGTGGCGAAGAGAAAGCCGCAACTGTTATGGGGCTAGAAACGTCTATTGCACAAAAACATTGGCCAAAAGAGAAACTACGTAATCCAGTAGCTCGCTACAACAAAATGAGCTTTGCTGACTTACAAAATACGTTATCAAACCTAGACTGGGATCGCTGGCATAAAGAATCTATGTTAGGTGATATTGAGAACGTTATCATCGGCCAGCCGGACTATTTTGCTGCGCTCAATGATATGTTCAAAGAAGTACCTCTTGAAGATTGGAAAACTTACTTCAAATGGCATGCGATTACTAACAGCGCAAACTTCTTAAATGCTGAGATTGAAAAAGAAAACTTCCGCTTCTATCAGGGCGTGTTAAGTGGCGTTGAGGAACAAGAGCCTCGCTGGAAACGTGGCGTTAATGTGATTAACGGTACTTTAGGCGAAGTTGTTGGTAAAATTTACGTCAAGAAGCATTTCAAACCAGAAGCTAAAGAGCGCATGGTTGAGCTAGTAGAAAACCTACGTCGTGCTTACGCTGAAGGTATTAAAGAGCTTGAGTGGATGAGTGAAGATACTAAAAAGCAAGCTCTTGATAAGCTTAGCAAGTTCACTCCAAAAATCGGCTATCCTGATAAGTGGAAAGATTACTCTGACTTAGTGATTAAAGATGATGATCTTTTTGGCAACATGACTCGCGCCGCTTTAATGCAAGTTAAGAAGAACCGTGAGAAATTGGGTCAACCTATCGATCGCACAGAGTGGTTCATGACGCCACAAACGGTTAATGCTTATTACAATCCGGTCATGAACGAAATCGTTTTCCCAGCAGCAATTTTACAACCTCCATTCTTTAATATGGATGCTGATGACGCTGTGAACTATGGTGGTATCGGTGCTGTCATTGGCCACGAAATGGGCCATGGTTTCGATGACTCTGGTGCTCAGTATGACGGCGACGGCAAACTGCGTAACTGGTGGACTGAAACTGACTTGAAGGAATTTGAGAAGCGTACCGATAAATTGGTTGCGCAATACAACAACTTCACCGTTCTAGATGGCGTTCACGTTAATGGCGAATTCACTCAAGGTGAGAATATTGGTGACTTAGGCGGTTTAACCATTGCTTATAAGGCTTACCAAATCTCTAAAGATGGTGAGAAAGCTCCGGTGATCGACGGTATGACTGGAGACCAGCGAGTATTCTACGGTTGGGCACAAGTATGGCGCCGTAAATACCGTGATGAAGAGCTTCGCAAGCGCATTGACACGGACCCACATTCGCCAAGCGAATTCCGTGCAAACGGTACTGTACGTAACATGCCTGAGTTCTATGAAGCTTTTAACGTAGAGCCTACGGACGAGATGTACTTAGCGCCAGAAAAGCGCGTGAAAATTTGGTAATAAACTTACTGGTTTTCAATACGTCAATAAAAAGCCAGAGCAAATGCTCTGGCTTTTTTTATGTAAGCAACTTTCAATAAACGATGCACTAATAGCTATGCACCATTTAGGCACTCAGCTTTTCACGGCTCTCTAGCGCAGCCTCTACGAGGTTTTTAAGCGCCGGTCTAACTTGCTCCCAATTTCTGGTTTTCAAGCCACAGTCAGGGTTTATCCATAGCTGATCGATAGGAATATGCTTTGCAGCTTGTTCAATCAACTCGCTGACCTCTTCTTTCGAAGGGATACGTGGCGAGTGAATGTCGTAAACGCCTGGACCAATTTCGTTAGGATATTTAAAGTCATTGAAAATGCGCAGTAACTCCATATCTGAGCGAGATGACTCAATCGTAATCACATCCGCATCCAGTCGTGCAATGGAGTCTATGATTTCATTAAACTCGGAATAACACATGTGTGTGTGAATTTGAGTCGTATCAGCAACGCCTGCCGCCGATAATCTGAAAGCGTTCACTGACCACTCCAAATACTGCGGCTGCTCACTCTTTCGCAACGGTAATAACTCTCGAAATGCAGGTTCATCAATCTGAATCACATCAATGCCATTCTTTTCTAAGTCCAATACTTCATCGCGTAACGCTAATGCTATTTGATCTGCAATATCAGGTGCGGACAAGTCTTCACGCTCAAATGACCAAGCTAGGATAGTGGTCGGCCCGGTTAACATGCCTTTGACTTTTTTCTCAGACAGTGACTGAGCATATTTAGACCACTCAACGGTTATCGCCTGTTTACGTGAGACATCACCATAAATGATAGGCGGCTTAACGCAACGGCTACCGTAACTTTGTACCCAACCAAACTGCGTAAAAGTAAAGCCGTTAAGCTGCTCACCAAAATACTCAACCATGTCGTTTCGCTCAGCTTCACCATGCACCAGCACGTCTAGACCTATCGCTTCTTGCTCGTGAATAGCTTGCTGGATCTCTTGCTGAATAGCTTGGGTATATTCCTGTTCATTAATATCTGCCGCTTTAAAGGCACGACGAGCCTGCCGAATCGTATCGGTTTGCGGAAATGAGCCAATCGTCGTCGTGGCTAACAGCGGGAAGTTGAAATGATTCCGTTGGGCTATTTTTCTCTGACTAAACTCAGATTGTCTTTGGCGATCCTTGTCATTGATCTTGCTAACTCTATCTTGAACTTCAGAGTTATGCACTCGTTGAGAAGCTTTCTTAGACTTCACCGCTGCATCACTAGCTTGTATGGCTTGTAACGCCGCTGCTTCGCCTTTATTGAGCGCTAAACTCAAGTTGGCGACTTCTTGCACCTTCTGTTCTGCGAAGGCAAGCCAAGCTCGCAGTTCACCATCAAGTTTCTGCTCACTGTCTAAATCCACTGGACTGTGCAGTAACGAACAGCTGGTCGCAACCCATAGATTGTCATCATAACGAGCTTTTAATGACTCAAGCACCTGCACACTCTGTCTCAAGTCATTGCGCCATACATTACGACCATTCACAATACCTACTGACAACACCTTAGATTTTGGCCAATAATTCACAACCTCTGATAATACTTCTACACCGCCACT
>JGI11905J15746_1000278_pt1 | contig 7695 bp, 8 predicted proteins | sample DeeseametaMP1788_FD_15746 | JGI IMG/M metagenome (IMG submission 15746)
AGGAGCCGCTACTGCCGGCCATGACCCGTGAATTGCAACGGATGACCGGTGTGCGGATCGAACGGGAAGAGTGGCAGGATGCCACGCTGCCCGACCATCTGCGCATGTTTATCCAGGTGGTGGACCGGGTTGACGGTAACCGGAAAGTGCTGGCCCAGGGACGCCACCTGGACGAAGTCCGTGACAAACTGGCTGGTGTCACCGCTAACCTGCCGGAACCGGCGGCGCAGGAACCGGTACCGCGGGGGCAGGATTGGCTGTTCGGTCGCCTGCCGGACACCCACGAACAGGATCTGGGTGGCATGGTGGTGCGCCGCTATCCCGCCCTGGAAGATGATGGTGACGCGGTGGAGCTTCGCTACCGTGATGATGTGGATGAGGCCCGCTGGAGCCATCAGTGGGGTACGGCACGCCTGTTGGGCTTCAAACTCAGTGTCCAGCTGCGTGACCTGCGCAAACAGGCCTCACAGATGCCCGGTTTTCAGAAGCTCAAGGGCGAGAAGGGCGCCATGGCCCGCCAGGCACTGGATCATGCGGTACTGCGTTTGCTGGCAGAGCATTTCCGGCTGGACGAGCCGGTACGCGATGAGGCTGCCTTCCGGGCCCGTCTGGATGCCCATCGGGGGGATTTCGTGCCCTGGGCAGGCCAGCAATTGAGCGCTTTCGGCAAGCTGTTCGCCGATTATCGGCAGCTGATGGGCAAGCTGGAAAAAAACTTCCCGCTGGCCTGGGCCCATGCCCACCGGGACCTTAAGCAACAACTGGGCAACCTGTTCCGCGACGACTTCCTGCTGCAGGTGCCCTGGCCCTGGTTGATGGAATACCCGCGCTATCTGGAGGCTATCAGCCACCGTCTGGACAAACTGGGTGGCCAGATTGGCAAGGACCGCACCCTGACCGCAGAGCTGGAGGCCTTTGACAAGCAATACGCCACTCGTGCTGCGGGTCTGCCCCTGTGGCAGCAGCCGGCGCCTCTGCAAGAGTATTTCTGGATGTTGCAGGAATACCGGGTGAGCCTTTTTGCACAACAGCTTGGCACCCGGGTCCCGGTCTCTGCCAAGCGCCTGAATAAACAGTGGGAGCTCTGCTAATCAGTCACCCCCTCTACGAAGCCGCTGTAGGAGCGCCGCTTGAGGCGCGAACCTCGCTTGCGAGGAAACACACGGTAGGCAATCAGGCATAACAGAACGTTACGCCCGATTCGTGCCTCAAGCGGCGCTCCTGCATTGACTCCGTAACAAGCATAACAACTATCCACCCACGCCCTTTGCGCTGGCCACTCCGAATCCGGATAATCGACCCATTATCCCATTTGTGGAACGGGGCCCTTTACCCCGTTCGAGTGCGAGGACTCGCTTGTGAGCTATTCTGTAGTAATCAGTGGCACCGGCCTGTGGACCCCGGAGCAGACCATCACCAACGATGAATTGGTGGAATCCTTCAACGAGTATGTGAAGCGGTTCAATGCGCGTAACGCCGAGGCCATCGAGGCCGGCGAAGTGGATGCCCTGGGTCCTTCAGACAGCGCCTTTATCGAAAAGGCCTCCGGTATCAAGCAGCGCTTTGTCATCGACAAGAGCGGGATTCTTGATCCGGACCGGATGGCTCCCCGCATCGCCGAGCGATCTGACGATGAGGTATCCATTCAGGCGGAAATTGCTGTCAAAGCGGCCAGGCAGGCCCTGGAACATGCCAACCTGACCGCGGACGATCTGGATGCTGTCCTGGTGGCCTGTTCCAACATGCAGCGCCCGTATCCGGCCATGGCCGTGGAAGTCCAGGCGGCCCTGGGCATGGAGCACGGCTGGGGCTATGACATGAATGTGGCCTGTTCCAGCGCCACCTTCGGGATTCAGGCCGGTGTGGATGCCATCCGTAATGGCAGCGCCCGTCGGGTGCTGATGGTCAATCCGGAAATCTGTTCCGGTCACCTGGCCTGGGAAGATCGCGACTGCCATTTCATTTTTGGTGACGTGGCCACCGCGGTGATTCTGGAGCGCAAGGAAGACGCCACCTCCGACAACCAGTGGGAAGTGCTGGGCACCCGGTTGCAGACCAAGTTTTCCAATAATATCCGCAACAATTTCGGTTTTCTGAACCGTGCGGATGAAAGCGGCATTGGCGCTCGCGACAAGCTGTTCCGCCAGGAAGGGCGCCGCGTTTTCAAGGAAGTCTGCCCCATGGTGGCCGAGCAGATTGCCTCGCATCTGTCTGATACCGGGGTGCCGGTGGAGGCCCTCAGCCGGATGTGGCTGCACCAGGCCAACCTGAGCATGAATGAACTGATTTCCAAACGGGTCCTGGGACGCCCGGCTTCCCGTGAGGAAGCCCCGGTGATTCTGGATGACTATGCCAACACCAGTTCCGCCGGTTCCATCATTGCCTTTCATAAGTACAACGCGGATCTGCCGGTGGATACCAAAGGCGTGATCTGTTCCTTTGGGGCCGGTTACTCCATCGGTAGCGTGATTGTGAACCGAATCAAGTAACTGCGTCCGGGTTTCACGTTTGCTTCACGAAGGCCGCATTTTGCGGCCTTTTTTCATGCTGCCTGTAACGTTTACCTCACGGCTTCATCTCTATATTGTCTGAGACAGGCGCTACGCAAACAAACGTGGTTTGCCTGAGCCGCAGAGTGCGGTTTCGGATACCCTCAATAATGATGGATGGAGACTGAACATGGCTAAGTTGAGCAAACTGAACCCCCTGGCCGCCACTGTTGGTGCCGCTTTTGTTGCTTCCGCGCTTTCCGTGCCGGTTGCTACTGCTGCTGAAAACCCCTTTGCCGCTTCCGACCTGCAAGCCGGTTACCAACTGGCTGGTGACCACGCTGAAGGCAAGTGTGGCGAAGGCAAGTGCGGTGACAAGAAAGGCGAAGGCAGCTGTGGTGAGAAAAGCGGTGAAGGCACATGCGGCGCCGATGACAAAAAAGGTGAAGGTAAATGTGGTGAAGGCAAGTGCGGTGGTGATGCCTAACAGGCAGGAGCCAACGTATGAAACCTGAGACACCAGTGTCCGGAGTGGGCCTGGGTCTTCGGCGGGCCCTCATGGGCCCGCTTTCCCCGACCCTGGATTCCCCGGAAAGTGCCCCTTTCGATTTTATGGAAGTCGCACCGGAGAACTGGATCCCCATGGGTGGGCGTCTGGCGAAGGATTTCCGTGCCTTCACCGAACGTTTCCCCTTTGTTACCCACGGTTTGAGCCTGTCATTGGGTGGGCCTGAGCCGCTGGATTTTGAATTGCTGAAAGCGGTGAAAGGGTTCCTCAAGGAACACAACATTCGTCGTTATACCGAGCACTTGAGTTATTGCAGTGACCACGGTCACCTTTACGATTTGATGCCGATTCCCTTTACCGAAGAGGCCGTTCACTACGTGGCAGACCGGGTCCGGCAGGTGCAGGATTTTCTCGAACAACCCATCGGTATCGAACACGTCAGCTACTATGCTGCGCCCGGTTCCGAAATGTCGGAAATCGACTTCGTTAATGCGGTGCTGGAAGAGGCAGATTGCCAGCTGTTGCTGGATGTGAACAACGCCTACGTGAACAGCATCAATCATGGCTATGATCCCCGTGAATTTATCAGTGCCTTGCCCGGCGAGCGTATTTGCTACCTGCATATCGCCGGTCACTTTGATGAAGCGGAAGATCTGAAAGTGGATACCCACGGCAGCGCGGTCATTGATCCGGTCTGGCAACTGCTTGAGCACGCCTATCAGGAATTTGGTGTACTACCCACCTTGCTGGAGCGGGACTTCAACTTTCCCGGTAACGATGTGCTGTTTGGGGAGCTCGGGCAGATCCGCCAATATCAGCATCAACCGTATTCAGCGACTCGGAAGCTGGGATGAGTCAGACAGATTTCCAGGCCCTGCAACGTCGCTTTGCGGCGCACTTGCGTAACCCGCAGACGCACTCTGCGCCAGACGGAATTGAAGAGCGCCGCCTGGCGATTTACCGCAACCTGTTTTTCAACAACGTTAACGGGTTTATCAGCCAGGGCTTCCCGGTGCTGCATTCCCTGCTGGATGCGGAACGCTGGCATCGGTTAGTGCGGGCCTTCTTTGACCAGCACGCCTGTCAGACACCGTATTTTCTCGAAATTCCCCAGGAATTTGTCAGCTTTCTGGCATCCGGTCAGGGCAGGGAAGAGGGAGATCCGCCTTTCCTGCTGGAGCTGGCACATTACGAATGGATGGAGTTGGTGCTGGATGCGTCCACCGAGGTCTTTCCCAAAACCGGATTTCATCCCGAGGGGGACCTGCTTCGTGCCATCCCCCAGCTAAGCCCCTTGCATGTGGTGCTCAGCTATCAGTACCCGGTCCACGAAATTTGCGTGGACTTTCAGCCGCAGACCCCATTGCCACAGCCGCTCTGGCTGCTGGTCTACCGGGATCGTGATGATCAGGTTCGCTTTATGGAAATCAATGCACCTACCGCCCGGTTGTTGCAATTGATCGAGGAGAACCCGAACAGCACCGGTTTTCAGGTGGTTGGCCAATTGGCGGAAGAACTGCAATTTGCGGATGTGGAGAAACTGGCCGAGTTTGCCCGGGATATCCTGCTGCAAATGCACCAGCGGGACATCCTGGTCGGTGCCAGTCTGAAGAGCTGCTGATGCCGCTTCAGGCTGTGGGTCCGATCTGTTCACCCGCTCTCGCTGTAAAATCCGCCAGGAAGCCGGACCGTTCGGTTCGTGGCCCTGTTCGGGCATGCGACGGGCTGGCTATAATGCAGCGTCGACGACATACCGGGGTGACCGTGCGTTATTTACTGCTGACCATATTGCTGAGCATTTCCTGTACCGTGATGGCGGAAGAGGAAGACTGGGGAGACGCGTCCACTGCGTTTGATGCGCCCCAGAGCAGTCAGGCCAAGGATGACGACCCCTGGGAAGACATCAACCGCAAGATCTTTGCCTTCAACGAAGCACTCGACAAGTATGCCCTCAAGCCTGCGGCCAAGGGCTATCGCAAGGCGACGCCGGGCTGGTTCGATGACACGGTAACCCGCTTTTTTGAGAACCTGCGGGATTTTCGCAGCAGTCTCAACAGTGTGCTGCAGTGGCGCTGGGGGCATGCCGGTCACAACTTTGGTCGTTTCGCGGTCAACAGCACTCTGGGTATCGCCGGCTTGTTTGATGTGGCCAGCAAGGTGGACCTGGAAAAGCACAATACCGATCTGGGACTGACCTTTGCCCGCTGGGGGATCCCGGAGGGCAACTATCTGGTGCTCCCGTTCTGGGGGCCATCCACTGTCCGCGATGCGGCAGCGATTTTCCCGGAGGACTACATGCGCCCCAGGCACTACATCCAGCATGACCTGACCCGCTACAGCGTCACGGCGTTGTACGTGGTGGACTTGCGCGCCGACCTGCTGGATCTGGAGCGCAATATCGTCGGCGACCGCTACACCTTCCTGCGCAATGCTTACCTGCAACGTCGCCGCTTCGAATCCGGTGATGCACCGTCCCTGCGTTTCCCGGACATAGAGCAGCGGGATTCGGAGCTGGAGGACGAGGGGTGGTGAAGGCAATTAATAGTTAATAATGAATAATTAATAGTTGCGCGAGCAGCAGCGATATTGGTTCAAACGCAAGAGGCCGTGCCCATAGGTTGGGCGCGGCCTCTTGCGTTTAAAAAAGATAAAGCTGAGTCGCGAGTTATTAGTTATTCATTATTAACTATTAATTATTAACCGCCTTCATCTTTGCTCTTATATAGTCCCCGTGGGACACATACAGCAGGTCACTGACCCGTCGGATCAGGTGTTCTTCGTGGACATCCACATGGCCGTCAGCGGCGGCCATGGCCCACATTTCCTCAATCAGTGTGACCCTGGGCTCCGGTCCCCAGTGGTCTCGGAGGGGACGGGTGAATTCGAACAGGTCAGTGGCCTGGTCCACACGGGTTTCCAGTTCGCTGAGGATGTCATCCATTTCCTGGGGGTCCAGATGCCAGTGCGTCTTTACTGCCTGAATCAGACGTTGTGATTCTTCCGGTGCCACGGTGCCGTCAGTACGGGCCACTTCCAGAAGCAGGGCGGCAGCCGCCCGGTGCAGGTCGTGCTCATTTGTCTGTTGCTGGGGCTGGTCGGGGCGAAAGAGTCGGTTAAGCCAATTCAAATTACACCTTCCTCCTGCAATAGCGCTTCCAGCGCCAACTGGTCGTTGGCGAAGCGGCGGATGCCATCGGCAAGCAGGTCGCTGGCCATGGCATCGTCATTGAGTTGCCAGCGGAACGCGGCCTCGGTAACGGCCTGCCAGTCGTCCTCCGGGGCCACCAGTTCCGCATCCAGTACCCGGGTCAGACTCCCGGTATCGGCAGCCAGTTCCCTGAGCAGGGCCGGGCTGATGGTGAGCTTGTCGCAACCGGCCAGGGCTTCGATCTGGCCGGCATTGCGGAAGCTGGCGCCCATGACGATGGTTTCCAGACCCCGGGCCTTGAAGGTGCGATAGATCTGGCGCACGGACTGGACTCCCGGGTCGTCATCCGGGGTGGCAATCTCCATGCCCTGTTTACGGTGCCAGTCGAAGATACGGCCCACGAAGGGGGAGATCAGGGTAGCGCCGGCTTCCGCCGCAGCCAGGCCCTGAGCCTGGTTGAAGACCAGCGAAGATGCGGCCCACGAAGGGGGAGATCAGGGTAGCGCCGGCTTCTGCCGCAGCCAGACCCTGAGCCTGGTTGAAGACCAGCGTCACATTACAGCGGGTGCCTTCCTCCTCGAGGACTTCCACGGCGCGGATGCCTTCCCAGGTGGCGGCGGTCTTGATCAGGATGCGGGATGGGTCCACGTCCAGCTCCCGGTAGATGGCCATCAGACGACGGGCCTTTTCCACCGTGGCGCGGGTATCAAAGGACAAGCGCGCATCCACCTCACTGGAAACACGGCCGGGAATCCGCTCCAGGATGGCCTGGCCTGCCAGGCAGGCATAGCAGTCGGTCAGCCAGTCCATCTCACCGCCATGGCCCAGTGTGCGACACAGATCGGCTGCCTGTTGCAGCAATGGGCGGTAACGTTCGTCTCGTGCTGCTGCCAGCAGCAGGGAGGGGTTGGTGGTGGCATCTTCCGGTGCCAGTTCGGCGATCATGTCCAGATCACCGGTATCGGCCACCAGAGAGGTCCATTGGGCTAGCTGTTCGCGTTTGTTCACGGTATCCGTTCCTTTCAGTGTCATGGTGGGGCACGTTAAGGCGTTGCCATGACAGTATGGTGTTAGCGTGCAGTAATCATGTCCCGATGTGGGTGAAGAGAGTTGCAAGTTGAAAGTTCAAAGTTGAAACACGGCGACGGATCGTACCAACCGACTACGATGTTGGCCGCGCTTTACCTGGGGAGTGAGCGCGGGCAGGACATTTTCCTTACTGATGGGCTTTCACGCGCTTTTCAACTTTGAACTTTCAACTTGTAACTCAACCACGATTCTTGCTAAGAATTGCGGCCTCATTACAGCCTAAGGCAGTTGCGCCAAAGCGTCCATGAGCACTTGCGGGGTGGTGCCGGGCTTGTGCATGTTTTCGCTCAGGTGACGGCGAAAACGGCGGGCGCCGGGTTCGCCCTGGAACAGGTTGAGGATATGACGCAGGGAATGTTTGGGGGCATGACCCAGCGCGTAGCGACGTTCTACATAGGGGAGAAATTGCTCGGCGATGTCCCGGCGGCTGGGGACGGGGGGATCGTCGGCAAACACGATGC